>Ga0123334_1000522_pt1 | contig 52595 bp, 46 predicted proteins | sample BiotimSIPDNA_FD_89706 | JGI IMG/M metagenome (GOLD analysis project Ga0123334, IMG submission 89706) | Anaerobic biogas reactor microbial communites from Washington, USA - Biogas_R1 time_0 SIP DNA | ecosystem: Engineered > Bioreactor > Anaerobic > Unclassified | place: Washington, USA...
ATCGATATCGCCGTCATCCTCAGTCCCGACGAAATACTGAAAAGGTAAGTTCTTTCTTCCTCCTGGCTGTTTTCCATTAAGAAAGGACCCATGGCAATTCCAGCCAATGATTGTGCCACTCCCAGCACAATATTCATTGCAACAAACATAATAGTGGTTGGGTACAAAAGCATCAGAGCGACCGAAACCGAAAATCCAACGATACTGTAGATAATCGCATTCTTGCGCCCGATTCGATCGGTCAAAAACCCCATCGGGAGCGCAATGATCAGGCTGGTCATGCTTTGGGCTGCTACCATATTGCCGATAACAGCCTCGTTATATCCCAGGCTGAGCACATAAAAATTAAACAAAAGCTGGAATATCCCTGTCGAGATACCATAAACAGCTTCACTTGCCAGGTATCGTCGTGCGTTTGGGCTAAACGCTTTGATCCGATTAAGGTAGGTTCTTAAAACAGAATCTTTTGCTTCAGCGGTTGGTTGAACTTCATTTTCCAACGCTCACTCTCCCCGAACAAAACTATTCAGCAGGATCTGGGTGTCATCAAACCCTTCATACCGGGCAGAAAACTTCCGCTCTCCGCTTGGGCTCAGAAAGATTTGCACCATCCCAGCCAGTCTGAGTTGGTTCAGGTGGTGATTTACTGTTGGCGGTCTCAGCCGCAAAACCCGTGAAAGCTCGGCTGCTGTTTGAGGTTCCTGAGCCAGATAGCGCAATATGCGCAGCCGCGTCGAATCGGCTAACGCCTTCATCCCCCGCAATAAAGCATCCGGGACGATATCGCCAGGGATGATCGACATTGTTCCGGGTCTTGCCCCAAACAAAGCCAGCAGTTCAAATTCATGCAAATGTTCAAGGAACATGAAAGGCGATCCCCAAAAAGTAGGCGCTAATGTGATAGTTGAAATATGGTCAAGGTCTCCATATCTTACCCCGGCTGTGATCTCTTCAAGCATCGCTGGTAAAGGGCGGCTGCCAGCTCGCATCTGTGCATGCGATAGTTCCTGCTCCAACACCGGTCTGATTCGAAGTTCCTCTTCTGCGAAAAAAGTCTCCACGTATGCTTCCAGGGCTTCTATCAGGTTTCCACCAAACTCTTCTCGATTAGACCAGGCATAATAAAGCGATTTCAACACCACTTTTGCTTCCTTGCTGTCTGTCAATTGCCGCCGTTTGGTGATAATCTCCTCTTCCTCTTTCGTCCATTTTCGGCTTGCATGGGTATTTAAATACAACTCTTTAATTTCAAGAGGTGTCTTTACATGGAAAGATAGTTGTTCTAAAACCTTTCCTTTCGGAATTTGCTTCAGCTTTTTTAATAGTTGTTCCGAGTCTTTCGGAGCATCAAGCCCATAGACAAAACCAAGGGGCACCGAAATAACGTGAGTCGACTGTTCGAGAACGTTTCGGTGCTCCACAGACATGCGCGAGCGCACTCCCGCCGCCCAGGATGCCCGCACGCCATACTGTTCCGGCTCTTGCAATACACGCAGGCTGATAAACAAGTCGTATGCGGTTCCGATATCCCAGTTGATTTTTGTTTTGGTAAAGGTGTTCATAACATCTCCGTTTGTAACAACTCAATTCTATTAGATAAACATCTAATGTCAAGGTTGGCACATTCGGACGGTGTAATTCCGATGGAAGTAATACTAATATTAGGGTTCGACGCTTTCAAGTATCTTGATTTCTTCAACGGCTGGTTTCTGCTGCTGACCCTTAATCTGAACCAAAATCACCGCTGCCATCATTAAAAGCCCACCCAGCCACTCTCTGATATTTAACCTTTCGCCCAAAACCAGCATGCCGCTCAATAACGCAAACACAGCTTCGAGGCTCATGATCAGAGATGCCAGGGTAGATTCGACCTTGCTTTGCCCGAACACCTGCAGGGTAAAACCAATCGCCACGACGATGATACCCGAATAGAGGATAGGTCCCCAGGCAATGCCGTCAGTGAATAGCGAATTACCTTCAACAACCAGGCTGAAAACCAGACTCACAAGAGCAGTGGTCAGGAATTGACCAAAAGCAAGGTTCAGGCTGTCTGCTCCGGAGCTGAAGTGGTCGAGAGCCAGGATCTGGATCGCCCAAAAAAGCGCACCGATGATCATATAGATATCACCACTCTGAATGCTCAATTCCATGTCCACAGACAGATAAAAAACTCCCAATAATGCTAAGGCAACCCCAATCCAAACCCATTTGTTGATCTTCTTACCAAAAAACAAACCGATCAGGGGCACAATCACCAGGTAAAGCGAGGTGAGAAAGCCTGCCTTGGCAGCACTGGTAGTCACAATCCCAAGCTGCTGCATGGCGGTTCCGGCGAACAAAAAGATCCCTGGAACAATACCAGACAAAAGATCGCGCTTGAGTTTCGTTTTCCATTTCCCGGTTTCTAATCGTTCAGTTTTCAGAATTATCCAGGGCAGCAACACCAGGCAACCCAGAAGGAAGCGCAGGGCAATGAAAGCAAAAGGCTGCATAGTTTCCATCGCCTGGCGTTGAGCCACAAACCCTGTCCCCCAGATAATCGCAGCCAGAAGCAACATAGCTTCCCCGGGGATTTTGCCTAACCAGTTAGTTGTTTTTTTCATGGACAGTATTATAGTACGACTGCGACTCATTTGGTCATCTCAGGTAAAATTCCTAAACCAGGAGGAATAATGTGAATAACAGCAAACGAAAACCTACTTACCCCGACACCCTTTTTGGAAACCTCGGAAAGCTTCCTTACCGTATAAAGTATCATCAACAGCGTGTTTTTGGCATTCATCACTGGGATAACGTTGAGAGCCATTACACAGGCGGCAATGTTGACCTGGTAATTATGGTCAATTGTCACAGCCACTTGCCGGTACTCAAAGTCGATTTGATCTACGCTCTCAATGATTGGGCTGGGCGCCAAGAGGTGGAGTTTGAGGAAGCCGATCTCACCTGGGATACCATCACCTGGGGCTGGATTCGCACCTTGAAAGCTGCTTTACACTTGCAGAGAAATGCTGTTTTGCGATACTTGGTTCGTGCAACGCTGGCGGATGGGACGTTTATATTTGCCGACAACCAGGCTGAGGTTGAGAAAGACGCATCCCAGTTCGTCCACTGGCTCAACCCGCAAAATATCGCCCCTGCCTGGTCAAAGAATGCCCGAATTTATCAGATATTTGTCGACCGATTTAATCCTGGTTCAGGTCGGGAATGGATTCAGAGTGAGAATCTGCTCAAGCCCTTTGGCGGGAGCTTGAGAGGTGTGATTGAAAAACTCGATCACATCCGGGAACTTGGTTTCAACACTATCTGGCTAACTCCGATTTTTCGCAGCCCTTCCCACCATGGTTACGATATCAGTGATTACACCCGGATTGAACCGCGCTTTGGAACAGAAGCAGACCTGGCGGAATTACTAAAAAAAGCGCACGAATGCGGAATAAGAGTGCTGCTCGATTTTGTTGCCAATCACGGTTCTGATCAACACCCGGCTTTCCAGAAAGCCCTGACCAACAAAACCCATGCAGATTGGTTTGTTTGGAACCAATGGCCAAAGCGCTACAAGTGCTTTTACCAGGTTAAAAGCATGCCCGAATTCAATTTGAAATTTGGTTCACCAGCCCGCGAGCACCTTATCGAAGCTGCTCAAAAATGGTTGAGGCTGGGTGTGGATGGCTACCGGCTCGATTATGCCAACGGACCAGGGCGCGACTTTTGGGTTGACTTTCAGCGCGCCTGCCTCGAAACCAACCCGGAATGCTGGACTTTTGGCGAAGTCGTCGCGCCGGCTGACCAACAGGCACAACTGGCGGGCAGCATGCACGGAACGCTCGATTTTCTGACTTGCCAGGCACTACGAGAAACTTTTGCTACACGCAGCTGGAATGCCAACCGCCTTGCCAGTTACCTCCAGACCACTCAGGATGCCTTCCCTTCTGGCTTCAGCCGACCGGTTTTTATCGATAATCACGATATGAACCGCTTTATCTTCACTGCTGAGGGCAACCTGGCTGCGCTGCATGCCGCCTTGAAACTCCTTTTTCTGCTTCCTCAACCTCCAATTGTTTATTACGGCACCGAATTCGACCTCAGCCAGAAGAGTTCCATTCACGACCGCGATGCAACAGGCTTTGACGAAGCCCGTCTGGCAACGCCATGGGAAACCAGCCCCCTCCCCGAAACTGCCCATCTTCTGCGGCAGCTTTCTGATTTTCGGGAGCAAAACCCCTGGCTGACAGACGCCAAATGGAAAGTAAATTCGGTATCTGAGGATGGTCATCGTGCAGAGCTGAGCCTGACTTCGGGTCAAAACCAAATGGTTGTTTTGATTGACACCACAACAGACCAGCCTCTTGTGATCAGCGAAGGCGTCCATTAATTCTGAGCTATTTTTAATACACCAATCTTTACACAAGCTCGAAAAACACCTGCCGGTTTGTTATAATCGTGGCAAATACAACAATGACATTTTGGAAAGGAAATAAAGAAACATGAGTAAAAAATTAGATGTCTACCTGGCGAATCTCGCGGTCAATTATATTAAATTGCACAACCTGCATTGGAATGTACTTGGCAAAACCTTCAAGCAAGCTCACGAATACCTCGAGGAAATGTACGATGCAACCACCGAGAGCCTCGACGAAGTTGCCGAATATCAGAAAATGGTCGGCGAATATCCCAAAGCTTCTCTGAAAGATTATCTTGAAATCGCAACGATTAAAGAGCTGGAAAGCAAAGATATCAGCAGCGAGGAAGCCTTTAAGATCGCCCTGGATGACCAGAAGCTTATGCGCAAATTAGCGACCGAAATTCGCAGTGAAGCAGATGAAAAAGGTGAATTTTCCCTGGTAGCCCTGATGGAAGACCAGGTCGCCGCCCAAACCAAGCATATTTGGTTTATCGAATCAACCCTCAAATAACCAACTGTTTAGTCCTTCAACAAAAAACGGATCGCACTACACAACGATCCGTTTTTTATTTCTTGTTATACCAGATTACAAGCAGCAACCTTGCACAGATAAAAATCATAGTATAATATGTCGGCAGCGTTTGGGAAGTCACGACTTTCGAAGCGCCTTTTGTGTTTATCCCTGAGGGGAAGAAAGTTGATTGATAGGAAAGAATAATGCCAAGTTCATATTTAACACGCGAGGGATATGAAAAGTCCGAAAAGGAATTGGAGTATTTGCGTACAATAAAGCGTAAAGAGGTTGCCGAGAGGCTCCAGGAAGCAATGGAAGACGGTGAGTTGATTGAAAATGCAGAATACGAAGCTGCTAAAAACGAACAATCTTTCACAGAGGGGCGCATCAAAGAACTGGAAATCTTGCTTGCAAATGCTCATATTATCGGCGAAGAAGAAAACGTTCAGGGCATCGTGAAAGTCGGTTCTACTGTTACGATAAAAGAAGAAGGTGATGATCCGGTGACTTACATGATCGTTGGTCCTGCCGAAGCCGACCCCCTTGATAGCAGAATCTCGAACGAATCTCCGATTGGTCGGTCATTGATTAATCATAAAGCCGGTGATATCGTTAAGGTGGAAACTCCCGACGGGGCTTATAACGTCGAGATTCTCGCGATTGACTAACCGAGACTTGCACAGTGCCCCACCCAAAAAAAGGTGGGGCATTTTTTATGAGAGGACACTGTCATGCTAAAAGATGAATTTTCTGAACTTGAAAGACAACGATTGAATAAACTGGAACAATTGCGCGCTGCTGATATTGAACCGTTTCCAACCCGGGCTTACAAAAATTTCAGCAATGCTGAGGCGATTGCTGCTTTCGAGAAAGCAGAAAACGATGAAATGGCAGAACCAGTTGAGGTGGTTTTGGCAGGGCGTTTGCGCGCAATTCGAAACATGGGCAAGCTCAGTTTTGCTCATATCGAAGACCGAACCGGGAAAGTTCAGCTTTTGCTGCGTGTCAATGAGATCGGTGAAGAAAAATTAGAGGAGTTTGTCCGCTTTTATGATTTGGGCGATTTTATGGAAGCAAGTGGGCAGATGTTCCGAACCCGCAGGGGCGAAGTGACCTTGCAGGTGCAGGATTTTAGAATGTTAGCCAAGTCTCTGCTTCAATTGCCAGCTGACAAAGACGAGACTGTCGATGGAGAGGTGATCCGACATGCCCAGCTCACTGACCCTGAAACTCGTTATCGCCAAAGATACGTCGACCTGGCGGTAAACCCGGAGGTGCGTGAGATCTTCAAAATACGCGCTCAAACCATCAAAGCACTACGGGAATTTTTAGATGAGAGAGGGTTTTTGGAAGTTGAAACCCCGATCTTACAGCCCATTTACGGCGGTGCCGCGGCTAAACCGTTCACAACTTATCACAATCAACTGCATCAGCAGCTGTATCTGCGGATAAGTTTTGAATTGTATTTGAAACGCCTTCTGGTTGGTGGCTTTGACCGTGTATACGAGATCGGGCGTGACTTCAGAAACGAAGGCGTGTCCTTCAAACACAACCCGGAATTTACGCAGCTCGAATTCTATATGGCTTATGCTGATTATCAAAAAATCATGGTGATAACCGAACAAATGGTTTCAGGAGTAGCCCAAAAAGTGTTGGGCACGATGAAAATCCAGTTTAACGGGCAGGAAATCGATCTTACTCCTCCATGGAACCGTATGCAGACACGACAGGGTTTGATTGAACACGCTGGTATTGATATCCAGGCATATCCTGATGCTGATTCTTTGGCAGCAGTGATGCAGGAAAAACAGATCCCCTTTAAGCCGGGCGTCTCCAGGGGCAAATTAATTAACGCCCTTATGGACTCTTATCTTGAACCGATTTTGATTCAGCCAACCTTCCTGTATGATTACCCTCGCGACATCTCACCATTGGCAAAGGCAAAACCAGAAGACCCAACCACAGTTGAGCGTTTCGAAGGTTATATTGGGGGGATGGAGCTCTGCAACGCCTTTACGGAGTTAAACGACCCCCTCGACCAGGAACAGCGCTTTTTGGAAATGGGACATACCTATAGTGAAGACGAGGAAGAACGCAACCCGATGGACGAGGATTACTTACGGGCAATGGCATATGGTATGCCGCCCAATGGCGGGCTGGGGCTTGGCGTCGACCGGCTTGTGATGCTGCTGACAGGGCAGCATACCCTCCGCGAAGTGATCTTGTTCCCTCATTTACGGGATGCTGATCAGGAAGCTAAAAAAGACCAACCCGGTATACGATAAGATTAATCAAAAGTAAGCCATTGCGTTGCTTGGTTAGGCGCAAGACTTGCAACGATTGATTTATGGAAGAAAACCTTCTAATTGAGAAAGCTGTTCAGGGGGATCTTGATGCGTTTAACCAACTGGTTCTAACCTACCAGGATATGGCTTTTAACCTGGCATACCGCATTCTGGCAGATGAAGCTGGTGCTGCAGATGCCACCCAGGACGCGGTTATCTCGATGTATCGCAAGCTCGACAGTTACCGTGGTGGTTCGTTCAAAGCCTGGTTTTTGCGGATCGTCACGAATGCCTGCTATGATGAGCTTCGCAAACAAAAACGCAGACCCACCATCCCATTGGAACCAGTTACTGATGACGACGAGTTGATTGAGTCACCAGCCTGGATCGCGGATAGGAGCCCAACGCTTGAAGAAAATCTGATCAATATCCAGCTTGAAGAAGCTATTCAACATTGTCTGAACAACCTGGACAATAAATTTAAAGCTGTCATCGTGATGGTTGATATTTCTGGTCAGGATTACGAAACGGTGGCTGAAGTTATCCAGAGCCCGGTTGGAACAGTTAAAAGCCGGCTCTCGAGAGCGCGGCTAAAAATGCAGGAATGTCTGCAGGGTTTCAGGGAACTTTTGCCTGATAAGTTTCGTCTGAATTCTGAGGATGATGATGTTTAGTCAACAAAATGTTACCGCGAGAGATCTGGAACTGCTCAGCTCTTCGCTCGACCACGCTCTGACCCCAGACGAGCAAATCGAGTTTCAGAAGCGTTTGGCAGAATCTTCGCATTTAAATACACTTTTGGCTGAACAAAGGTGGCTAAAATCAGCACTGGTAGATTTGCCAATGCGAAAAGTGCCTCACAACTTTAGCCTGACCCGTGCTGAAGCACAAAAAGCGAAACGGGGGAAGATTTTGCAGCCTGTGTTTGGTTGGGCAAGCGCAATTTCAGCCCTGCTGGTTGCGGTGATATTTGGCAACCAGTTAATATTCCAAAATGTTTCGTTATCAACACCAATGAACACACAGATGACCTACACCATGAATGACGCCCCCATGGATGTTATGGAAAATGAGGAAGCCAGCATCAAGGCGATAGCAGCTGAACCAGTTTCCCTGTTGAATTGGGGTTATGGAGCCGATGGACTTGGGGGTGGTTATGGAAAGGGCGGTGGAGAAGGTGTTTTTGATAGTGGCGGCGTGAACATCAATATTTTTGTAAGTTCAGATGATTTTCACACTGCAGAAGCAATCGCTGAAAGCGCTGACTCTGAAGAAATGCTTGATGAATTTCTGATCGATGAATCGATGGAGATTCTCCAGGCGGAATTGCTTCCAGAACCAGAACTTGCGTCAGAAGCTCCTGTAACAGCCGTTTTCATTACCCAGGACCCTGAAGTTCCCAGGATATTTGGGATTGACCCTGAAAATGCAGGGACTGTATTAAAAATGTCTCCGGATTCCAGCCCTGCCTTGCCAGAAGAACAGGTTCAAGATCAGGCTCGGTCAGGCGAAGAAACATCTGGCAAAACCGGGATCCCGACTTATGTCACGTTTGGTTTACTCGCAGCTACTCTGGTTTTTGGTGCCCTCTGGTGGTACTTAAAAACCAGGCGTTGAATAAATTGTTAGAAATCGATACACTCTCGCAGAAAAAAACTACCTCCGAACCCGGAGGTAGTTTTTTTGTTATACATTATTTTTTATTTTTGCTTACGTCGGTTGGTGGCAGATACTTTTTGCAATGATTTGCTCAAGGCTATGCCCAACCCTAAGGTTACCAATCCACCAGCTGCAAAAACAACACCCAAATGGTTATTGTCATTGCCCGTATTAGGCACTGAGAAAGTAGCTGTTGCTAATGGTTCAGTAGGTGTAGTCTCAGGTGGGTCTGTTGGTGTAATCGTAGGTGTGCCGCCCGGATCTTGAGGTGTTAATTCGGGTGGTGTAGTTGGCGTGTTCGCGGGAGGATCAGTTGGTGTGCTGGTAGGCGTTCCGCCCGGATCTACAGGTGTGATTTCTGGAGTACTAGTTGGAGTGTTGGCGGGAGGATCAGTTGGTGTGCTGGTAGGCGTTCCTCCCGGATCTTGTGGTGTGAGTTCGGGTGGTCTGGTTGATGTGTTAGTCGGCGTGTTTGTTGGTGTATTCGTCGGTGTATTGGTAGGTGTGTTAGTCGGCGTGTTCGTTGGTGTATTGGTAGGTGTATACGTCGGCGTTCCGCCCGGGTCTTGGGGTGTTAGCTCGGGTGGTCTGGTTGAGGTGTTAGTCGGCGTATATGTTGGAGTATAGGTAGGCGTGTTAGTAGGTGTCTTGGTAAACCATTTCGTTGGTGTGTTAGTTGGTGTTTTGGTAGGTTTTGTCGTTGGTGTGTTAGTCGGTGTTTTGGTAGGTTTTGTTGTTGGTGTGTTTGTAGGCGTCTTGGTAGGTTTTGTTGTTGGTGTGCTTGTCGGTGTCTTGGTAGCCGTTTTTGTTGGCGTGTTTGTGGGTTGTTGACAGCCATAATACCCAGCGTAAGTACCGGGGTTGTGGAGCGAGACGGTATTGTTATTGACCTTTACAGAGGCACTGGTAATATTGTAATATCCAGGAGCTTTATAATCAGTAAAATGGACAACGTTCCCGGTGCGGTTACCAGGTTGTATCGTTCCATAGGTGTAAGTGAGACTGGAAATTGTATCCGATGACGTGGTATGCAGCAAAACAAAATGGATTTCTACAACATTCCCTTTACATTCTATGTACGAGAGGTTGAGTTGATATTGTTGACTTGCGTTAACAGGTTGCTCTACTTGACTAAAAGCGGCAAGAAAGAGAACCACAATCAAGAGTGACATCATTGTTTTCATAGCGTGACCTTTCTAATTAATGACGAAAACAAAAGCACTTGTGATTTTATTACTTTAAATTTCAGCTACTGTAAAAAATGTATAAGGTCTGTAAAAACTCCCTCGTTGAAATTTTGAGATTGGATTTTGGAATTATGTTGCTGAAAAAGATCCGAGCAAGGTGAGCTTTCCAATTACAACGAATCGCTGCCCCTGCCAATCGTTGGTACAGGTATAAAGCGTCACCAGTTTGTCCCTGGGAGAAAGCTCCAGGTTCGACTCAATCACAGAATTCTCATACATCTTTTGAATCAAACTGCGAAATTCGAGATCGGAGTGAAAATCAACAACAAGGTATGTAGTGTCGGTCTCTGAGACTACAATCCCTGCCGCTATATCCACGCGGTAAACCTGATCTTGGGTATAGATGTAGTAATAAGGATTCCGTTCAAAAAACGACTGGTCTTTATACCGGACCAGGTTGCTAAACATCAGCCCATTATCAAAATTATGTCCATAAACAATCGTGTTTGGATCGCTGAAATCCGTTTTATTTCTAAAATCAAAAAATATCGACCCCATCGCCTTCTCAGAAAGGTCAATATCCCGGGTCAGGTAATATTCATTGTCAGGTGGTGATAAAACAGGATGGTCGACTCGAATGGAATCATTTTTAATCCATGCCTTGATATCAGCATTCAGGCTTTGCCAGGCAGGAAAATCGACGTCAACTAACGAGAGAGCTTCCCGAAGTTCTTCAGCATGTGGGTTGGGAGTTGGTGTTGGTATGATGGTGGCGGTCGGTAGTTGAAGATTGTCCTCAATGGAAGCAGGTAGCTGAGTAGGCGTAGGGCTTGGTTGAACGCTCGGGGTGAGATAAAAGTTGGCCACCTGGGTGGCAAGTGCCTCTGCCTGCCTGGTTGCTTCCTGGAAAGGACGGTTCTTCTCATCGATATACCGAACTCCATAACTGGTTGTCAAAGCAGCAAAAAACAGAAACAAGATACTCAACGCGATAACCAGAATTCTTTGTTTCGGTTCCATTTGAAACGAATAGTAGTCTTTTTATAACCTTAATGTCAAGCCATGACGGGGGAGAGTTTATACAAAAAGAAGCAGATAAAATTTCTGCTTCTTTTTGACGTTTAGTCTTTGATAAGGTGATTATTTTTAGTTAAGGTTTCCAACTGCCTCACGCAAAGCGTCTGCCTTGTCGGTTTTTTCCCAGGTGAGGTCGAGATCATCGCGTCCGAAGTGTCCGTAGCTTGCGAGTTGACGATATATCGGTCGCAGCAAGTCCAGGTCGCGGATGATGGCGCGGGGACGCAGGTCAAAGACCTGGCTGATTGCTTCAGCGATTTTTTCATCGTCCACTGTGCCGGTGCCAAAGGTTTCAACGTTGATGCTCAGTGGTTCTGGCACACCGATGGCGTATGAGAGTTGAACTTCGCAGCGCGAAGCCAAACCAGCGGCAACAACGTTTTTGGCAACCCAACGGGCAGCGTAGGCAGCAGACCGATCCACTTTTGTCGGGTCTTTTCCGCTGAAAGCACCACCGCCATGACGACCCATTCCGCCGTAGGTGTCAACGATGATCTTGCGCCCAGTCAGCCCGGCATCGCCCATGGGTCCACCGATAACAAAACGTCCGGTGGGGTTAACATAGATTTTGGTCTCGTCGTCGATCAGTTCTGCTGGGATGGTTGGTGTGATCACGTGTTCGATAACGTCAGCGCGGATGCGTTCGTTGCTCAGCACAACACCTTCGAATTTATCCGCGTGCTGACTGGATACAACAATCGTATGGATGCGAACAGGTTTGCCATATTTATACTCCACGGTAACCTGGCTTTTACCATCAGGATACATCCAGGCAAGAGTGCCATTTTTACGCACTTCAGCCATCCTACGGGTAAGTTTGTGGGCATAATAGATCGGCATAGGCATGAGAGTTTCGGTCTCATCGCATGCATAACCGAACATCAAACCCTGGTCACCAGCACCGCCTGCAGCAATTTCAGCTTCAGTGTAATTAAAGTCGTCGATTTTCCCATTTTTATCAACGCCTTGGGCAATATCAGGGGATTGGGTTGCGAGCGCTACCAAAACACCACAGGTAGTTCCGTCAAAGCCTTTTTTGCCACGATCATAACCAATTTCATTGACAACCTCGCGAACGAGGGCATCGATATCGACGTAAGTCCTGGTAGTTACTTCGCCGTAGGTGAGCACAAATCCGGTCTTAATTGCAGTTTCGCAGGCAACGCGGCTGGATTTATCGTCCTTTATCATCGCATCCAGGATGGCGTCACTGATCTGATCGCAAATCTTATCGGGATGACCTTCGGTCACCGATTCGGATGTGAACAGATACTTTGGTGATTTCATAAAAGTAGTCAATTTAAACCTCCTCAGGTTATAAAAAATGCCCCTGCAAGTGAGGGGCATTCCGCTTGGTATGCATTAGCCTCTCATCTTCCAGAATTCTGCCGGAGTTGGCACCATACACTAAGTTGGTTGCCGAGGTTTCGTAGGGCCGGTCCCTCCACCTCTCTGGATAAGAGCGCCGCAAGGGCTTATGTTAGCGCTTTTTATACCACAATGAACAGGTATGCGCAAGTATATTTCAAGTAAAATATTGAAAAATATCTTGCTTCCTGAGTTTGAACAAACTTCTCTGATCTAAAAAGCAAAAGGTCGTGAATGAAGAGAATTAATCCAGGAAGAAAAATCGGGTATGCTTAAGAAAAGAAAGTTCACGAGGAGGACGCAATGATAATTGATTTGATTAGAGATGCCAAAGGACGTATGCAGAACACTCTGGACGTGTTGACTGAAGATTTGCTCGGAATTCGCACCGGCAGAGCGTCACCAGCATTAATTGAGAAGTTGCAGGTTGAATATTACGGGTCGCTCCTCAGCCTGATCCAGGTGGCTACTATCAGTGTGCCCGAATCCCGACAACTATTGGTAAGACCCTTTGACAACTCCTCCCTAAAAGCAATTGAGAGGGCTATCCAGGCTTCAGATCTGGGGCTCACCCCCAGTAACGATGGCAAAGTCATCCGTCTAAACCTGCCTCCCCTCACCGAAGAACGCCGGCGCGTCCTGGTCAGGATGGTTAATACCCGCCTGGAAGATGCCCGTGTCTCAATTCGAAATGTCCGCAGGGATTCACTGAAAGATCTGCGGGATTTTGAAAAAGAAAAACTGATCTCTGAAGATGAACTCAAAAGCGGTGAAACCCAGTTGCAGGAGCTGACCGATGAGATGATAGAGCAGGTGGCAATAATCGGGAAACGAAAAGAAGAAGAAATAATGGAGTTTTAATGGCATCTGATAGCACTGCGGAAAACATCCCCCAGCACGTTGCCATTATTATGGATGGAAACGGGCGCTGGGCAAAAGAACGAGGACTCCCGCGCATGGCAGGACATCGCGCAGGAACAAAAAACCTGCGCCGGGTTATTCGTGCGGCAGCAGATGCCGGGATCAAGCACCTCACTTTTTACGCTTTTTCAACTGAAAACTGGAACCGACCAGAAGAAGAAGTTGGTGGCTTGCTGCGGCTATTAGCAGAGTTTCTCGAAACTGAACTCCAGGAGCTTCACAAGGAAGGCGCCCGGCTGCTCCATATCGGTCATCTCGAAGGCTTGGGTCAGCCGTTGAGGAGTAAAGTCGAAGATGCAATTGAGCTGACAAAAAACAACAAGCGCATCGATGTTATCCTCGCATTCAACTATGGCGGACGCGACGAAATTATTTGCGCGGTAAGAAAACTGATTGATGAAGGCACTCTGGCTGAAAATGTCAATGTAGAAAGCATGAGCGCTGCCATGTTTACCGCCGGCACACCAGACCCGGACATAGTTATCCGCACTTCCGGAGAGAAACGCAGCAGCAATTTCCTGACCTGGCAAACAGTATATAGCGAATGGTTTTTCCCGGAAGTCTATTGGCCCGATTTTGACGAAGAAGACCTCCATGAGGTGCTGCGGGAATATGCAAAACGAGACAGGCGCTTTGGCGGTTTGAGTAAAAAGTGATGTTAAAACAAAGGGTGCTCTCCGCGCTGATTTTTGTGCCGATTTCATTGTGCCTTGCTTTCCTGGGGGGCGCTGCATTTAACCTTTTTTGGATCGTCGTCTTAGTTTTTGCCAGCTTTGAGTTTGTGCGCATGGTTCGCAATGCTGGGTTTCAACTCTCTTATCCACTGCTGATCGGTATGATCGTGGTTCTTTCTTTGCTGAGCTGGAGATATGGATTGTCTTTTGACTCCGCTGTTCTTCCGGGCTTTTTCCTCGTTTGTGGAGCATATGCAATTTGGCAATTTGAACAAGGCGACGAAAAGGCACTCCAAAATCTTGCCCTGCATATTTTTGGTGCTATATACATTGGTGTTCTTGGGTCTTACGGCATCAGCCTGAACGAAGGCTGGCTGCAGGGGAACTGGTGGCTGCTCTTGATTATCGCTCTTATCTGGCTGGCAGATGCGGGGGCATACCTGGTGGGGACACGTTTTGGCAAGACTGCTATCTTGCCCCGGCTGAGCCCTAAGAAGACGCTCGAAGGGTTTTTTGGCGGTTTGCTGACAGGGATAGTCGCAGGATTTCTGCTTGGATGGTTATTGCTGGACAAGCTGCCGGAAATGGGGATATGGAAAGGGGCTTTGTTGGGGGGTATTATGAGTTTGCTGGCTTTTTTTGGAGATGCCCTGATGAGCCTGATCAAACGTACAGCAGGGATGAAAGATACCGGCAAACTTCTGCCGGGACACGGGGGTATATTGGACCGGCTCGATTCAATGCTCTGGGCGTTGGCAGTAGGCTATTACTTTTCCAGATTTTTATGACGAAGAGCAATTGAGGATGAAATGAAAATAACAAACAAACGAGTGGTTACAATTCTATTGTCTGCTATTGTAATCGTTGGAATGGCGTATCTTTTAAGCTTATTTATGGGGAGCACTAAAGCGGAAGTTACAGAAATACAACCGCCTGCTGACCTGTCAAACACTAACCCGGAAGGCACAGAACCGGAACACGAGCCTCAGATAGTACTATTCAACGATAAGATTGCTGAATATGATAACTTAACAATGCAAGTCTTAAAGATGAGCCTTTCAGGGGATGATGCGATAATAGATGTTTTTTGGGAGTTGAAAGATCCAAGAGATTGGAAAATTAATAACGCAGTTCTTGAAATTGACTCTCAAAGTTATTCGTATGCAGGTTTTGACCTGGTTGAGGGCTTGTTCCATTATTCTGATGGAACAGCCTGTAAGATAGATATGCAGCAATTGTCTCAGGAAGATGAATGCTCGAACGATTGGCTTAAAGAAACACCATATAGGATTGATCGGTTGATCTTTGCAAATGTTCCGAGAGATTTTTTAAGCCGATCGGTCCAACTGATGATCACAGGCATGGAAGCTTTCCCAAGTGAGAGCGAATATTGTAAGGTGTTGAATATTGAACACATTCAAAAAATCATGCAGGATGATTTTCCTGGTTTGGAGTTGGAATGCTTTCAGGAAGATGGCTTTCAGGGCTATCAAATCAAAGAAAGCTCAGTATTTGCTGGGGATGAAAAGGTTCTTGCGTCGCTGGCTGACCATGCAGTAAAAGCATTGTTTGGTAACATGGCTGGTGTTTGGAAGTTTGAACTAACAAACAACTAAAAGTATTGACAACAGCCTGAAAAGGCGGGTTTTACTCAAAATCCGCCTTTTATCATCAAACTATTTTCCCTGCAGTGCCGCATCCACGATTTGCCTTGCTTCAGACTGGATATGCTCCAGGTGCCCGGCGCTTTTGAGGCTCTCGGCATAAATTTTGTAGATATCTTCTGTTCCAGACGGGCGGGCTGCAAACCAGCCGTTCCGGGTGACAACCTTTAACCCGCCAATCGGCGCATTGTTACAAGTCGCAGCAGTAAGTTTTTCAATAATCGGATCACCCGCCATGCTTTCAGCTTTCACCAATTCGGGAGAGAGGTTCGAGAGCACCGCTTTTTGCCGGGCATCTGCAGGCGCTTCGAGCCGGGCATACCAGCTGCCCCCAAGTTCTGCTTCGAGTTGCTGGTAGTGCAATCCGGGATCCTTGCCGGTGACTGCCAGGATCTCTGCAGCAAGCAGGTTGAGAATAAAGCCGTCTTTATCCGTCGTCCAGGTTCTTCCTTTTTTACGCAGGAAGGATGCACCAGCGCTTTCTTCACCGCCAAAGCCGATCTCTCCGCTGAGCAACCCGGGCACAAACCATTTGAAACCAACCGGCACCTCGCAGAGCCTGCGCCTGATCTTGTTGGCAACCCGGTCAATGATAGAGCTGGAAACCAAGGTTTTGCCGACAGCAGCATCCACAGACCACTGCGGGCGGTGTTGGAACAGATACCAAATCGCAACGCTAAGATAGTGGTTGGGGTTCATCAGACCGACACTTGGGGTGACGATGCCATGACGGTCAAAGTCGACGTCGTTACCGAAGGCAATGTCAAAATCGTTTTTCAATGCAACCAGGCTTGCCATGGCATACGGTGAAGAGCAGTCCATTCGTATCTTGCCATCTTTATCCAGCGTCATAAAGGAGAAGGTCGGGTCAATGCGCTTGTTTACCACCTCAAGGTTCAGTTTGTACATATCAGCCATCGGTTCCCAATAAGCCGCCCCTGAACCGCCCAATGGGTCAACACCAATGTAAATCCCGGATTCCCCAATCGCTCTCATGTCGATAACACTTTCGAGGTCTTTGAGATATGGAGTCATCAGGTCGATCTGGGTGGTGGTGGTCGCAGCCATTGCTTTATTGAGGGGTATGCGCCGAACATCTTTCATGCTGTTAGCTATGATTTCGTTGGCTCGGTTTTGAATCCACTTCGTTGTTTTGGTATCAGCAGGACCCCCATCCGGAGGGTTGTATTTGAAGCCGCCGTCTTCGGGTGGGTTGTGTGATGGCGAAATCACGACACCGTCCGCCGGTGTTTTAGGAAAATCCTGGTTAAAAGTCAGGATCGCGTGCGAAATGACTGGTGTCGGTGTATAGCGATGGTCCTGGTGAATGCGAATATCGACACCATTCCCGGCAAAAACTTCGATTGCGGTATAAAGCGCTGGCTCAGAGAGCGCATGAGTATCCATTCCCATGAAAAGTGGTCCGGTAATGCCCTCACCCCGGCGATATTCAATGATTGCCTGGCTGATAGCAGCAACATGATCGTCATTAAAACTGCCATCAAGTGAGGTGCCGCGGTGACCCGAGGTGCCAAAGGCGACCTTTTGGCTTGGATTGCCCGGCTCAGGGTGAATTGTGTAATATGTGGAGATGAGACGTGGAATATTTGCGAGATATTCGATGGGGGCGGGTTTACCAGCAAGAGGATGAAGGCTCATAATCACTCCAGTATGATTTAATTTCGGGTGTGTCTATTTTATCATGCCCAATTTTTATAAAGAATATCAACCCAAAATGACTTCCGCCTGGGAACCAGAGGGGGTTTTAGAGACCTCAATGCGGTTCGAAAAGTAGTCTTTCAACTCATCGATATGGGTAATGATGAGAATTTTCTCAAAATCGGGTCTGACGATGTTGATTGCCTCAATCAAACGTTGTCTCCCCTGGGCATCCTGGTTGCCAAAGCCTTCATCAATCACCAGCGTTTGCAAACGTGCCCCGGCACGGTGAGCGAGGATGCGGCTCAGTGCCAGCCGAATGGCAAAATTGATCCGGAAAGCTTCGCCGCCTGAATATGTTTCATAGTCCCGTGAACCGTGCCCGTCGCTGATAATGATGTCGAGTGTTTCCATCAGGTCTTTGCGCTTGGTGTCTTTGTAAGCTCGCTGAGTGTTGAAGCGGACGCTCATCGTATAATCTGAAAGGCGCAGTAAAAGTTGATTTGCCTGGTCTTCAAGTTCCGGCAAGGCTTGTTCAATTAACATAGCCGGGACGCCATCTTTACCGAAAGCTGTTTCGAGTTTGTTGTATTGACGAACTATTTCATTCAGTTCATCAATCTGCTCATACAGGCGTTTTTGTCGCTCACGCTGATTTTGGATGGCTGCCAATGATTGGTCGATTTCGCCAAGCCGTCGGTTCAACACATCCTGGTCTTCACGCAGGATGCTCAGTTCAGTTTCTGCCTGGCGGCTGTCCTGCGTTTTTGCCTGGGCTTCTGCAAACGAGGCTGCCTCTGATTCATATTTCTGATTAAGTTCCCGTCTGAATTCGATATCGTGAGAGAGCTCCTGCTCCGTGGTTGTAACTTCCTGTTTCAGCAGATCAAAGCCAGAACGAGCGATTTGAAGCTCCTGCCAGGCGGTTTCGCTGGACTCTGCCTCCTGAACTTGTTGGCGAGCCTGGTTGTGCGCATCCGGGTTAAAATTCAGGTTCAAAACATCCTGGTCGAGCTGCTGCAATTGCAGCCGTTTTTCCGGGAAAAAGCTGCCCTCTGCCAGTTCTTTTTTGACTTGTTCAAAACGGGCAGCCTTGTTTGATTGCCAATTTTCTTTGCGCAGTGAAAGCTGGTCCAACGTCTGTTTTATTAAAGCCTGGTTGCTTTGCAACGATAGGCGCTGCTTTTCCAGCTGCTGCACCTGGCGTAGCCTGGTTTCGAGATCCTTGATCTGTCTCTTCAGCTGGTCCATTTCTGCTTTATTAAGGCGATATTGATCTCCGAGAACTTTTCCATTGCTGTTGAAATCGTCCATCAGCTGTTCCCGGTGGCTGGGAGAGAGATCCTGTCCACACATTGGGCAAATTGCCCCCTGGGCATCTTCCAGTTTTCGTTTGCGCTGGACGATCTCATCCATCTGGTTTTTAAGAGCACCGTTATTGCCTTCGAGGGTTTGAGCTTGCTCACGCAGCGCCTGCAGCTGGGCTTCGTAATCCTGACCAGCACTTAAAGCCTCATCGATTTGGTTTATTTTTTCAGTTAGGTCAGTGAGTTTTGTCTGTTGGTCATCAAAACCCGCCAGGCTGCGTTCCAGTTCGTCTTTTTCAACGGTCAACTCTTGCAAATCATTCTCCAGGGCTTGTTTCTGTGCTTCGAGCTGAGCCTGGAGCTGAGAGCGCTGGCGTTCGAGAGGCCAGTAGCGTTCAGACAGCTTATCCATTTGGCTCAGGTGACTTTTAAGCTGCCCCAATTGTTGATAAGCCTCTTCGATTTGTTCTGCCTGGTCAATTTTGACCTGGTACTTACCGAGCGTGGCACGTTTTTGATCGATTTGACCTTGTTTCTTGTCGACAACGTCGTTGGCACGCGCCAATTGTTCTTTGAGACTATCCAGCTGCTCCATCCGGTTAGCCAGGAGCCTCGCCTCCGCTTTTATCAGGTCGAGCTGTGTCTGGCGTGAGGTCACCTTTTCCCGCACCAGGGCAAGATCGCTCTCAACAAGGAGCCGGTCTGAACGTAATTTATCTTCTGTTTCGATTTCTTCCTGCATCATGGCAACATCCCGCTCGTAAATTTTGACGTCATTACGCGCCTGGCGGGATTTGTCGTTTGCAGCCTTTCGAAAAAGCTCCCATTGATCCAGCCCGAGGATGCTGGAAAGAATATCTTTGCGTTCGGCCGGTTTTTTTGTTGCAAAGGAATCCGCTTTACCCTGGAGGAAGAACGATGCATTTACAAAGCTTTCATAATCAAGCCGCAATGTGTTGCGGATCTTCGCATCGGTTTCACGGACGGTATGTTCAGTCAGGCTCTTCCAGGTAAAGGCATTATCATCCTGGGTTTGATTGAGGATGAACAAATCTACCTGTGAGCTCTTTCCACGGGTATTAATCCGCGTAACGCGGTAAACCTGCCCTTCATATTCGAAGTCAAGGCTAACTTCAGCCTTTTCACTGACCGTGTTGATGATAGCTTCGGACTGGACCCTGGCTTTGCCGTATAGAGCAAAGGTGATGGCGTCCAGAAGCGATGATTTCCCCGCACCATTAGGACCCGAGATACAGGCAAGGTCAAAACCGCTGAAATCAATTTCGACGGGCTCGCGGTAAGAAGTGAAGCCAGACAGGCGCAGCTTAATCGGAATCATTATCAAATCCCATCAGTCGGCTTGCCTGGCTCATGTTCAGAGGTTGACGATCTTCCCCAAATAAATCGATCCAAAATTGCTTATCATAGCGCCGGGAGCGGATTGGAATCGGCATGGGCACCCCCCAGCCCAACATGAGCACTTCTTCGCTGGGCTGCAGTTTGGCCAGCATGCCCCGCAGTCCACCCCTTCCCGGCAAGCCGGAAAGGACAGCATTGATGTCATCTTCATCACCCAGTGAGCCTGATATGCGCGTACCCAGCTGCGACATGACCTCATCATAGATTTGAGAGGGGCGTTGGTCGATGATCAACAGGGTAACGTAATATTTACGCATCTCACGGGCGATCGTGCTGAAGATAGTTTGAGATGCCATCTCGCGGTTTAGCAGCTTGTGTGCCTCTTCCACAACCACAACCAATGGGCGCGGTTCTTTGGTTTTTGAGCTGTTAAAGTCGTTGGTCGCTTTTTCCCATGCATCGCGGATCTTTCGTGTGATCAGGTTCGTCACCAACAGGTAATCCAGGTCGCTTTGATATTTGCCAAAAGAGAGCACCACGTGCCTGCCAGCTTGTAAGGCATTGATGATATCCTTCAGCCCGTTGGATGCCGGTGAATTTTTTAGGTAAGGGCGGTTGAAAAGACGGGTCAGCTTACTGCGCAAACCTTCTGCAGCTCCAGTGTGAACACCCGCCCGCCGTGCCCAGGCAGCAACGCTGTCAGGGGCAGGTTCTAACTTTCCTTCCTCATTCTCAACCATTGCACCGACCTTCATGTTCATAAATTCGGTGAACCAGTTATCCCTGAATTCGCTTTCAAGTGCGTCCAGGGTAGCGGCAGTAGTCTCTTTAAGATTGAGAGCCTGGGATAATTGCAGAACGTCTTCAGAAGAAATATCGTTATGGCTGATCTCCAGGGTAAAATCGGGACGCTGTCCGCCAATATTTGTTTCGGCACCCAATCCGACCAACTGAACTTTGCTCGAAAACTTGTTTTTCAAGCCTGCCACTCCAACCCCAGTGTCCGAAGAGGTTGTGTCAATGCCATATTCATTGTGCATGTCGAAGATGAGCGTGGAGGCTTTATCGTTATTGATTAAACCCGCCAAAATCATTCGCGCCAGGAAAGACTTTCCTGAGCCAGTGGTGCCAAAAATTCCAGAGGAACGCTGGACTAACTTATCCAGGTCGAGACAAACCGGGTGACCTTGTTCCCGCGTGCTGCCCACCCGAAATACATTCTGGTTATTTTCTTCACCAAATATTGTTGCAATATCAGCCCGGTCTGCCAGTTTTACCGGGGCGTGATGGCTTGGGACTGTCTTTACCGTGATGGGTTTTTGTTCATCGGTATGTGTTTGTCTCCAGGCAGCATATTCAGGTGAATCAATCGCGGGTCCCGTTTCCATCATCAAAACGGGCATAACCGCCAGGTTGGTGTAAAGTGTTTGTTGGTTGAGCATTTCTGCCAGGTGAACTGAAAAGCGCTGGGCATTGATTTGGGTGGCATATTGTTCATCAATGGCAGTCAGGCGAAGGTCAGTCACCAGTCCATAGAAACGCCAGTTGTTGCTGTCAATAACAACAAAAGCTCCTTCCAAAACTGATTGAGGCTGCACGTTCAACCTGACCTGCAGGTTGGCTTCCAGCCCGCCGCCTGTAACATAGCCAATCTGGGAGATGAGGGGGTTATCCAGGTTGTTTTCCATCAAACATTCTCCAATTCCGTCAATACATCCAACACCATCGTCAGACGAGGGTAGTCATCACGCAGTAGTGTAATCAGCTTTTGGCAGGCTGATCCATACCAGGCAAAATCGCCGACCTCCTCATGGAGGGTTTTAGCTTGAGCCAGATGTGCTGCCAGCAGCTCTTCGACTGGTTGATCCTGCATACGCAGGATATGACGCAGATACCCCTGGTCGCTCGCAGCCGTAAAAGCACGGATATCATCATCCTCACAAAGAAACAGATGATCGAGGCTTAAGGGAGGGCGCGGTGGCAGGCGGTGTGAGATAAGCCTGTTTTGGGTAAACCCAACGGTCAGAACGTGAATCTCAACCGGCAGGTTGCGGTTATACCGGTTGTCTGCTGTATACTCACTGGGGATACTGACCCCTGAAACCAACTGACGCACAAGGCTGTCATCGTTTATCAGGATATGCGTGATCAATCCATATATCTCACTGTTATCTTCCAGGCGAACTTTAACCAAAGAGCCTAAAGCCGGTGTTTCAAGCTCTTTGACGCGACAACCAGCCACAAACTGGCTGTTTTCTGCCCGGAGCAGCTTGCCGATGGGGATACTTTTTAGGATATTGCTCATTTTTGACCTTTCCAGTGATCTTTGTTGGAGCGGGGCGAAATACCAGCTGTATTCTGGGGCAGTTTGCTCAAAAGCATGTGCTCAATTTCCTCATGTTCAGCCTGCCTGACCAGCGCAAGCTCGTGAGCGCGGTGGAGTGAATAGGGGTAGGGGTGTGAATCGAGCACCTGGGCATCGCGGTAGAGTACAGCGTGTACAAAATTGACGAGCTGCGGCTTTTGTGACACCCAATAGGGTATCTCAACCCGCGCCAGCCACTCGGTGCCGGCTTCGGCAGCAACATTCAGGTAAAAAAACGCACAATGTAAGCGCTGTGGGTTAACCGGAGTGCGTTTGGAAATGATTTCAAACAAGGCAGAGCGATGACCAGGCAGCAAACGCCCGGCCAACAGCGCCCGGTCGCTGATCTGTCTTTTGTCCCGTTCAACCGTTTGCTCTGATGGGGATTGATCTTTTTGATAGATCTCCACCATTTTATCCAGCATGGCAGCACCGGGTTTGTCGATATAGCCTGCACTAATCACACCTTCTTTTTCGAGACGTTGATCCAGCTGGTAGACATCACTTTGTGCATCCCGGTTCGTTACAGCCTGGATACTGCTGCGATAAAAAAGATCGAGCTGACCATCAGTGACGGTCAGAATTGGATGGACGTCTTCACTGGTTATATTGTCGCGGATAAGAATCCGTTCGCGCAGGTCACGCAGAAGTGCAATCTCATCATCGCCTTTCAGTGTGCCATCACTAAAAAGCAGATCAACATCCAGCAACTCTGAAATCAGGTCGATAACCGGTGGCAGACCAGACCCGAAACTAACTTTGAACAAACCGACATTTATCAAGCCAAATTGAAGAGCGCGGTGACGGCTGGGGACGATCTGTGAGCCATCTGCTGCCAGGAGTGTGAATTGATTGGGCTGTTGGGGCAGCGGAAAACTCGAGAGCAGGCTCTCGTGCATAGGTTTCGCAGTATGAAGTTTGGCTTCAGAAATTTCCGCCTGTTCGATGCTCTGGCGCAGCTGGTCAGGCACAGAGGCAGCCTGTTCGAAGGCAGTGATCAACTCAGCGGCAATTTTGTCCGTTTCTGCCTGTCTGCGCAGGCTATCTTCAACGAATTTGCTTGCCATAGATTCTACAGAAGCATAGTTCAGGGGCATTACAACTCCAGTCTAAAAGCTAATGTCAATTATAACCATACCGCTTACAGAAATTGGAACAAAAACCGTCGAAGTTTCGTCTTGAATAAGAATCAATTTCATAAGGAGAAAAAATGAAAACAAAAAAGATCAACCTTATAATTCCCCTGTTATTGGTTGGAGTTCTTACCCTGGGAGCCTGCCAGGCTCTTCCGCAAACTAACGCGCAACCAAGTGTTTCTTCTTCAGGTACCCTTCGCACAATCGCAGTAACTGGTGTTGGCGAAATTGTTCTTGTCCCTGATATCGCCTATATCAATGTAGGAGTCCATACCGAAGCCGATGATGTGACCAGTGCGGTCAATGCCAACAACGCCCAGGCACAAGACATCACCTCAGCCATTGTTTCAATGGGTGTCGAAGAAAAGGATATCCAGACTTCCAACTTCAACGTCTACTCGATGAACCGTTATGACAATATGTCAAACGTGGTTGGAGTCAGTTTCGCTGTTGATAATACGCTTTATATCATTGTGCGCGACTTATCCAAGCTCAGTGAGGTTCTGGATGCTGCTCTGTCTGCTGGAGCCAACCAGGTTTATGGGATCAGTTTCGATATCAACGATCGCTCTGGCGCAATAGCCCAGGCACGCGATCTGGCAATCAAAGACGCTGAAGCAAGAGCGCTCTCCGTAGCCGGAACCGCAGGCGTTAGCCTGGGGAAAATCCAATCCATCAGCGTAGTAAACAACAGTTATGTTCAGCCGATGTCTGGCTATGGAATGGGCGGAGGTGGAATGGCAAGCCAGGATAGCACAGTGCCCATCTCTGCAGGTCAGATTGTGGTCACCGCAAATGCCGACCTGGTGTATGAGTTTGGTGACAAGTAACCTGTTTTATCATCCTGGTTAAGTTCCCGACCAGGAAAAACCCCCGGTTTGTAGTGCGCCGGGGGTTTAGTTTCTTAAGAAATGACGATTATGCCTCTACCGGAGAAGGCTGGATTTTGATCAACGCCAGTGTCGAAAACAAAAACAGAAAGCCATACAAACCCATCAAAAGCACATATCCGGCGCCATCTCCGATAGGTCCTCCGATATAGGCACCTACAGCTCCCGCACCTGCACCGGCAAGGTTTGAAATGCCCAGCCATTTTCCGCTCTGATCTTCGGGTACCAATTCTGTTCCCAATGCCCAATTGGCTGAGAAGAAGATACCGGTTGCTAACCCGATCAAGACACCACCGACATACATCAGGGGCATGCTGTTGGCGAGGATAACCAACAAAGTGCCCAGAGAAGCCATGATTCCGCTGAACAACAGGAGAGGTTTTTTGCCAAATTTATCGGTTAGCCAGCCGCCAGGCAATGAGATAAGCAGGATCGCAATACCGACAACGAGTATCAGTTGTGAAGTCGGACCAGCAGCCTTTTCGCCAGCAAATTGGGGGAACCGTTCCTGGATAAGGTACAAAACAAAACTGCTCAGGTTGTTTGCGCCTACCAAAAAAGCCAGCCGATTGATAACCCACCAGGTGAAGGAGGGGCGTTTCCTGGCTTGCTCACCCAGGCTGATGCGAACCGATAATATCACTCCCACTGCCACAGCAAGCAACATGCAGGCAACTCCAACAATAGCGATCAGGACTGACGATTGAGGGTTGGGCAGAGACAATAACACCGGCAAAAGCTGGCGCACTCCCCAGCCTGCCAGCAAAATGATCGCAGTAAAAGTGAGAGTCATGATCAGCAAACGCCCCAAAGCCTGCCAATCGATTGGTTTTGCGGGTCCGGGTTGGGGTTCTTCGCGTACAAACATGGTCAAAACTGTTGTAACAAGCATGACGACAGAAATGGTAATGATAGCAGCCCAGATATTACCGTTTGAAACCATGCGGCTGACCGTAAATGCAACCACGATCAGGGGCAGCGGAAGTTCAAAGAAAGCTTTGATGGCGGAATAACGTCCCCGTTTTTCAGATGGAACCAGGTCGGGGATTATCCCTTGAGCTGCGCCGTGACCGATGTTGGAAGAGACCATCGAAAAGATCAATACAACGAACAAGGTGTAGTAGCCAGCCATTCCTTCCATCGTGCCCGCAATTATCCCGACAGCTATGAAGGCGATGATCTCAAGGATGCCGCTAAGGGCGATGAATGGTCTGCGCTTTCCAAAGCGTGAGGTGCTTCGATCGGAAAACGCCCCTGCCGCAGCCTGGACTAACAAGGCAACCATCAGGGTGGCAAGGCGAATGGTGCCGTATGCGCTTCCCTTGGCACTTTCACCAACAAATTGCTGCACCAGTAGTGGGACAATCAGCGGAGTGAGGGTTTGCGACCTGAGTGTGATTCCGAAGTAAATAATATTCATTGTGATGGCGTCGTACCACTTCAGCGGTTTCTTAACATCAGAATTGTTCATATGCAAGTTCCTCCATAAGGTTAAACCAGGGAAATCAGATCTGGATGCTTAACTAAGCCCGGCAACTGTGAGATTATAACAGGCTAAGCGGATCGATTTCGATCTGCCACGATTTTATCGGCAAATCTTTTAGTAAATTTTGAGGGTTGGGTCCACGCAGGACAATTTGCCAGCACCAATAACCGTGCTTTTTTGGATAATAGGAAGGCACCGGACCGATCATATCTGTTTGGGTGAACCTTTCGGTTTTAATTAATTCGCGGATATTTTCAGCGAGTTTATGAGCCTCTTCTTCGGCTTTGCCGGCCTGGAGAGCTCGGTATTCCAGTTTGATCAGCTTCGTGAATGGCGGGTAGCCCAGATCGCGGCGCAGCTGGAGTTCCTGTTTGTAGAAACTGTCGTAATCGTGTGTTGTCGCAGCCTGGATGACATAATTATCCGGTTGGTAAGTTTGCAAGACCACCTCCCCTCCCAATGGGCTGCGTCCGGCACGTCCGCTAACCTGGGTGAGAACCTGGAAAGACCTCTCAGCGGCACTGTAATCGGGCAAATTCAAACCGACTTCTGCAAGGATAATTCCTACAAGGGTCACGAGGGGTAAGTCGAGCCCTTTTGCCAACATTTGTGTTCCGATGAGAACATCTGCCCGGTGCGCTGCGAAATGGGCGAGGATAAGTTCGTGGTCACCCTTGTTTTTGGTTGTATCGGCATCCCAGCGTAAAATCCGGGCGTTTGGAAAACTATTTTTTAACATTTCTTCCAGCCTGGCAGTGCCCAAACCAAGCTGTCGGATCTGTTTGCTGCCGCAATTTGGGCAGCTGGCGGGCATTTTACGTGTGTAGCCGCAAAGATGACAGAGAAGCCCGGTTTGTAGTCCATGCCAGACCAACGGTTGCCCGTCATTGGGGCAGCGCAAACTAACTCCGCAATTTCGGCAGAAGACATAGGTCGCCTTCCCACGGCGATTCAGAAAGAGGATGGCTTGCTGCTGTTTCGAAAGAACCTGCTCGAGTTTGTTTTCCAGCAGATGTGAAAGAACGCCTGTGTTTCCCTGTTTCAGTTCCTTGCGCATGTCAACAATTTCGACTTTTGGTAAATCAAACGTGAGCAAATCGTCAGTTTCCAGAAGTGGTGGAAGCTCAAACTTCAATGAAATCGCGTATTGCTGCAGATCCTGGCGATGAGCCAGAACGCGCCGTGGCAATTCGACCAGATGCCATTGGCCCCGTTTAGAGCTGTAGTATTGTTCAACCGAGGGGGTTGCACTGCCCAAAAGCAACCAGGCATCGCTGATTTTTGCCAGTGCTTCTGCTGTGGGGGCAGCCTGGTAAAAGGGAGTGCGCTCAGTTTCATTGTAAGAGCTGTTATCACACTCATCGATTACGATCAGCCCAAGCTGAGGCAGCGGTACAAACAGAGCACTGCGTGAACCAATTATTATCTTCAGGTTGCCCAACCTGACACGTCGCCAGGTGTCATATCGCTCGCCCTCAGACAGCTTGGAGTGATACAACCCAACCTGGTTGGGAAAGCGCGCCATAAAACGCCGGACGGTTTGCGGGGTCATCGAAATTTCGGGCACCAACACCAGGCACTGCTTTCCTTCGGCGAGGGTCTCAGCGACTGCCCGCATATAAATTTCGGTCTTTCCAGAGCCAGTCACACCATGAAGCAATACTGTCCGAGGGTTGTCCTTTGCCCATTCGTCCTTGATTTCTGCCCAGGCTTTTGATTGGTCGCTGGTGAACTCAGGAGCCCGGTCTTGTCGTACATCCAACTCAGCCAATGGGTCTCGCCAGACCTCGGTTTCGTTGAAATGAATTAAACCCGTATCGGACAGGTAGGTGAGGTCAGGATAAGTTGTGCCAGTTTCGGCATAGATCCACGAAAAATCCAACGGAAAGGCTTGTCGGGCAAGCAGCTGGATCACTTTCAGACGTCTGTTTTGGGTTATTGCCGTCTTCCCCAAATCATCGGGGGTGAGGTTTTCGACTACCTGCGGATCAATTGACAGAGCGGCGGTCCTCAGCGTTTTGGCTGAAACGCGCGGTGGTGGCAGGATATTCTTTGTCCGAATCAATTCATGTCTGCGCAGTGGGTCAAGCGTCTTTCGCCAATCTGCCTTTGGCAGGGCGCGGTCGATTTGCTCCCCTCTCAGGTCACCGCGGGTCTCCAGCAGTTTGAGCAGACGTTTCTGGGTGGAACCAAAACCTTCAAGATCTTTTGGGAGTTCTCCTGCCAGGCTGACCAGGATATCTGCCCGGCGGGAAAGTCCGGTTGGGATCATCAACTGAACACAAGCTGCCAGAGGGGTGAAATAATGCTCACTAAGCCAGCTTGCCAGGTCAAGCTGCTGTTGGGTTAACAAGGTGTCAGGTGCCAGGATCTCAATGATAGGCAGGGTTTCCTGAACTTCTGGCTGATCGAGCAAGCCTAGAACAACGCCCTGGACAATTTGTTTTCCAAAGGGGACGATCACCAGTCCGCCCGGATAAACCTGCCCCTGCAGGTTTTCCGGGATGGAATAGTGATAAGTACGATCGATTTGACTCAGATTTACGCTAACGTTTGCAAAATCACCCATTTCATCGCCTATGGGGTGACGAAAACGAGGTATTCAGCTGCGAAAACCATCTTATTCACCAGGTCCGAGGGGATGTCACTGGAATAAACCAGGTAGTTTTGCCAGACGTGCGCCATTGTTGTTTGCCCCACCATCTGGTTAAATTCGTTGAATGCGAAGAAGGGAGAAAGGCGCGCGGCAGAGGCACTGACGCGATCCATATCAAGGTAAAGTTGGTTCCAGGTGTCTCGTTTCATAATGACAGGATGGTCTGCCAGCAAAATAACCTGATCTGGTAATCTTACCAGGAAGGTCTCCAGTTCATCCAGGCGCATTGAAGTAAACAAAGGTTCCCGCTGATTTGCCGGTAAATTCCATTCCTGGTGCAGTTTCCAGGGTTCAAACAGAACGTTGGTTTTGCGTTCGTGGATGTTGACATAGGTTGCTCCATCAGCGGGTATGTTGCGGATTTCAAGACCAGCCCCAAAAAACCCGGTCAGAATCAATTTGACTTCACCAATGGTTTGATCAAAATCATGTTGGACGCGGAGATAGAATATGGTAATGTCTTTATCTAAAACACGGATGGTCTCTGTGTGGATTCCCCGGTCCATCAGTTGAAAAGCCACCATTGAGTCCAGGCTTACCAGGCTGCCATCTTCGAGGTTTTCTTTGCGGGTCGGGTAGAAATATGACCAATCCACCACAACATTCCCCGTGGTGTTAAGTGCCGGCAATTGAGCGAGACGGGTTGGGATCGGCGTGGCAGTGTAGGTTGCGGTTGCAGTTGGCACCAGGGTCGGGGTGGAGGTCATCGTCGGCGTAGGTGTCATCGTGGAGGTCGGTGCAGGAGTGGGCGTATCTGTCAGCGTGGGAGCGAGAGTGGAGGTTGGTGCTTCAGTCGGGAAGGCGGTCGGCCGTCCCTCAGGTGCCCCACTACATCCGACCGCACTAACGAGGACAAACAAAAAAAGCATGATGAACAGGAGAGCTCGTCGGTTTTTCATTTCAGTCAACCCCATTATCCGTTGATATGATAGCAGAAACATAACCAACCACCGAGTTAAGGTCTCCGCTGATATCTCCTGAGGTGCGATAATCAGCGATGGTGACCTGGTTTGCCCCCAGCTTCCTGGCGGCGAGCAAGACGGTTGCCATCGCTCCATGTCCGCAAGCTTCTGCACTGTGGCTGGATTTGAGTTGATAGAATTTTGCTGGGTCAAAATTCTGCAACCCTTCTATCAGGTTGTGATCAAGATTATTTGCCTCGCGCTGGTGAAAAAAATGAGAAAGATCACTGCTGGCAATCAATAGCGTTTTATCTTCCTGCGAGTCAGCGGTTATCAAAGCTGCCAGGGTATCTGCAAGCATCCGGGCAAGCGTAAGGGATTGATCCATCATCATTATCGGAATCAGCTTAAACCCATCTTTGAGCAAATATTGCAGGAAGGGCAGCTCAATTTCAATTGAGTGCTCACGGTCGTTACGGATTGGATTAAGCACAACCTGTTTTTCTGTCAGGATGTCAGCCAATTGGTTGAGGAAACGATGATCGACAGGGATGGTGCCCAACGGTGTTTGGTAGGCATCGTGTCCGCTGGTAAGCAGGTGACCCCGATAAGCCTGGTGTGATGGAGAAATAATGATAACGCGCTGATATGATTGCCCCTCAATCGCTTTCAGGGCATGAGCCGCCGTCAGACCAGAATAAAACCAGCCAGCGTGTGGCAAAATCAAACCTTTTATCTCTCCGCTAAATTCCACATGAGTGGACTGGTCCAGATATCCCGCAGCTTCATGTCGAAGTTGTTTTGCCTCGCCGGGATACCAGGCACCGGCAATCGGTGAGGGTCTGATATCAAGAGTCAATTTATCAACCATGACTCTATTTTAGCACGCTGGCTGAATCGTTATAGAGTTTCTTCCTTTATTAAGAATGTTCCTTATAAAATTGTACATATTCCCGCAACAACGTCAGCAAATCATTCATTTCTTCCTGGCTATGCTTGGATGAAAACGACCCGAATACGTCTTGAATATGCTGGATAATAATTGAGGTTACCTCATTCCCCTTTTCTTCCAGTTCAATGGTCCAGACTCGTTTATCGTCATCATGGCGTTTGCGTGTGATGAAGGCGTCTTCTTCAAGTGCTTTGCAGGTTTTACTGAGATTGCCGGGGTTGATATCCAGATCTTGTGACAGTTCTGTAAGCGTTGTTGTTCCTAAAGTTCGAATTTGAAGCAAGATTCGGAGTTGTTGTTGTGTCAGTCCATATTTTTTGCAAAAATCTATACACAGGTCTAATCGGCTACGCTCTAACTCTCTGGTCAGATGCCACATTTCCCAAATAAAATCTTCTTGTTCCATTTTACACTCCAAGTAAATTTAATTTTTAATGTCACCAGTCTGAAATAAAACATGGTTAACATATTAGTTTTACTATAACATAAAATGTAACAACGATGTTGAATTTGTAAAAAGATTTACTCTTAAGGAGTCTTTTCCCTGATAAGCAAAAAACCGGCTGTTCCCGTCATCCCGAGCTCTTTACGTAATTTGTCGTTGGTTAAATCGTAGAATAAGCCATTTCGCGGTTTCTTAGGGTCATATAACAAAGCTTCTGTGATCACAAACCCATCACCATAATTGATGTTTGTTACCGAATAAGCTGCGCCATTTTCATCCACACGGGTCACAACAATCATATGATCAAAACCGTTGTAATTAGAGATACCTGGACGAGCAAACAAATACAACCAGTCTCCAGGTTGAAGAGGGTTTTTCTTCCAGTTGTAAGTGCCAATACTTTCTTCAATCCTTATATAGTCATATTCATCTGGCGGGAAAAATTCTCTGTTTAACGTTTGCAAACCATGACAATCGGGGTTATCTTCGCGGGGGCAAAGAAGCCACATCTCATGTTCCGAAGCGTCTTCTGGTAAATAGCCGCCAGTTTTCATAATTGCAACGGTTAACGGGCCACACATGTTATCGGCTGATTCATGGGGACCCGAAGCATAGCTGATTCGGCGGGCGACCTGATCGGCATCTTCAGCTGTAAAAGCCAGGAATTCAAGGCTGCCCTGCCATAGTTTATTCTCTGCATTTTCTTTCGCCGTCATTGTTGGGGTAACTGTCGGAGGTGCTGGTGTGGCAGTGTTTGTGGCAGATGGTTGAACTGTATTGGTCGCGGTGGGACTGGGAGTGCATGTCAGGGTAGCCGTCGGGGTAGCGGTTTGAGTTGGTGTGGTGTTAATTACAGAACAAGCTGGCACCACCAGGGCAAAAAACAAAAGCAAAAAGGCTCGAAAAGTCCGCTTCATTGCAAGAAATCCCATGGATTTACCCTTCCGTATTCGTCGTTTCGGAGTTCGAAATGCAGGTGCGAACCTGAAGCCATGCCGGTATCGCCAATAGATCCAATAAGATCACCCCGATAGACTTCCTGTCCACAGGTGACTTCGACTGTGCTCATATGCGCATAAAGTGACTGCCAGCCTTCACCATGATCTACAACAACCATATTGCCATAGCCCCAGTCGTTCCAGCCAGCAAATACAACCACGCCGTTATCAACGGTATAGACCGGATCTCCAATCTGTCCACCGATATCAATGCCAAAGTGGTTGGCAGAGGGTGCATAATCGTATCCTGAGAGGCTGTGTGAACTAACTGGCCAGGTGAAGGTCAGTGTTCCAAGAACACCATCATAGCTATCGGGACAGGCACCCGGTCCGACATTAAGTGCAATAGCCGGATCGTCACGGGTGATTTTGGGCACACGCCAATCAGAGTATTGCCCTTTTCCACCAGGGACAACCAGGCGCGTTCCCGGTTCGATATTTGGGTTGGAGAGATTTCCCAGGGTAGCCATATCCAGGTGGTTTCCCGGGTAGTTAATGATTGTTTCGGGGCTTACCTGGTAAAACTCAGCGACACCATTAAGACCTTCACCAGCAGACCAGACATGCATGGTGCCATCTAAAGGCATGATCACCAGCTCCTGACCTGGAAAGATCATGTGAGGGTCATCGCCAATATTATAGCGATTGCTCCATAAAATCGTTTCAGGCAACAGGTTGAACCGCGCTGCAACAGAAAAGAGCGTATCTCCGGGTTCGACCTGGTACGTGGTGATAACACCCCGGCTGCGCAGGGGCAGAACTGTATCAATAGAAGCTCTTCGCGTAAGGGAACTGTCACCATCCCGAGGCAAGCTTGAAAGCAGCGGAGGTGCGTAAACATCTTCAAATCCAGAAGCCATATCAGGAATTTGAAGTTGGGTTGCCATACTGCCGTCAGCGCTTACATAAAAACGCTCAAAGAGCCAAACAACCGCGATCATTACCAAAACGGTAGCAATCAACGTCGCTGCCCGCAGAAGCGTGTTAAAAAGTCCTAATTGATTAAGCCGTTCCCAAAACTTATTGGCGAGCTGTTGTCCCGGAACTGAAACCGGGGCAGTCTCTGCGTCTTCTGCCAATATGTCGGTGAAGGCTGTTTCTTGCTTATTTTCCATCATTTCGATAATAACACGAGTTCAAATTTTTGTTTTCTGACCCTCTACCTGTGATAAGATTTTAGGAAGCATGAAAGCATTAATCACTGTTTTACCTGAACCCTATTTTCAGACAATCATGTCCTTATGGGTTGACCTTGAAGGACGCTTTGGCTTCAAACATATCTTCACAACGCCCATGCCGCATTTTACCTGGCAGTTGGGAGATGATTATGACGACAGCTATGTTGGTGTGCTGGAGGAGATAACCAGGGATTTAAGCCCATTCGAAGTTCAGACCGACATCATAACCTGGTTTTCTGCAGACAGACCGATTGTCTACCTGAGAGTTGTGAAATCAGAACAACTGCTCAGCTTCCATCGCCTTTTATGGGAAAAACTGGTTCGCTATTGTAAAAATCCTTCCATGCTCTACTCTATTGCCACCTGGGAGCCTCATATCACCCTTTCACTGGAGGAACGCAGCTGGCTGTTATTGCCTGAGTTGCGTCGCTTCCTGGCAACCAAATACCTGCGTTGGACTTTCAAAACAGACTGCCTCTGTATGGTTTACCGAACAAATGAGATGATATTCAAGGTGGAAAGAAATTTTCCGTTCGGTTTGGTCCAGTGATTAATTGTCTGAATCAGACAGGATATTGTTGACCTGAACCTACCCAAATTCGATCAAATTATCTCCATTGACCTGTTTTTTGAGAGTTTCTGATAGTTTTCTTCCCCTAAACTGGAGACTGTTACAACCGTTACAGGAGAATTAACATGGAAGTTCCAAGATTATGGAGATTAAAGAAGCAGCGATATGCACTGCAGGGTGAAGTCTGCCCTCATTGCCAGGTCAAGATTTTCCCACCGCGGGATGTTTGTCCCGAATGCGGTGGCGAAGCCAAAACCCCTTTCAGTTTCAGCGGGCAAGGCGAGGTTTATTCTTATACACTTATTTCCAACGCGCCAGCAGGCTTTGAAGAACAAGCCCCATACACTGTTGCGATGGTTAAATTAAACGAAGGTCCGCTTGTGACTGCCCAATTAACCGACCTGGGTGATGAGCCCGTGAAAATTGGCATGCCGGTTGAAATGGTCACTCGAAAAATCCGCAATGATGGTGACGAGCGCGGTGTGATCGTTTATGGCTATAAGTTCAGACCGGTGATGGCAAAATAAGTAGATTTAGGCAATTGCACAACGCCTGTTTTGAAGACAGGCGTTTTTTAGTTAACATTATCTTCAATCAGTTAATCTGATTATAGAGAATGAGCAGGGCGTTTCTGGTTGGGTGACCGACCCAGAAGGCAACCGCATCGAGCTGTGGGAACCTCTTGTCTAATTTTCCCTCTTTTGACCTCTCGTCGGTTAAAATTGGGGTAACCTAAAACGAGAGAATGAGAAACATGCAGATTGACAACAACTCCAGCAAAAAACCTCTGAATAACGATCAGACATTAATCCAAAAAATTAAAAACGGCTTGAAAGATTCAGGCGATGCGCTGCGCAACACGCCTTATGCTTTTAAGCTGGTTTGGGAAGCCAGCAAAACCCATGCCCTGATCAGCTTTGGTATGATTCCATTTATCGCCTTGATGCCAGCCGCTCAATCATGGGTGGGCAAAATGATAGTCGACCAGATCCTGGCAGCAATCAACAGCGGAGCTGATCTGAGCCTTGGACAAAGCATGGTTTTGCCTTTTGTGATCGCAGAATTCGCCCTGTTACTATTAGGGACACTGTTACATTCGCTGCAAGGCTTGTCTAACAACGTCTTGCGCTCCATGCTATCGAGACATGTCAACACGCTCATAATCGATAAAGCGATCAACCTCGATTTGCAATACTATGAGGATCCCGTGTTTTACGACTCGATGCAAAACGCGCGCATGCGCTCTGACAGTTCTGCACTGGCAATAGTGACATCTATTTCGCAGGTAGCTCAACAGTTGATCACGTTAGTGTCCCTGGTGATCTTGCTGGTAGGCTTCAGCCCCTGGCTTGCGGTGTTAGTAATCCTTGCTGCCATTCCGAATTTTCTCTCCAATTCCCGCTTTGCCGAAATGTCTTTCAGGGCTCTTACCAGGCGCGCTCCCGAAGCGAGATTGTTACGATATATTGAAACGCTTCTTACCAGCAACGAATCGATCAAAGAGGTTAAATTGTTTGGTCTTGGTGATGCACTAAAAGCCCGCTACCTGAATCTATCGACCCAATTTATGGAAGAAGACCGCATCATTGCCCGCAAAAACACCTTCGCAAGCCTGGCATGGGGGATGCTTTCAAACCTGGCTTATTATGGAAGCTACATTTGGGTCATTATCCGAACCATCGCTCAGGAGGTCACCCTTGGCGATATGACCATGTTCCTGAGTGTGTTCAGGCAATCTCAACAAGCAGTCCAGCAGCTGCTGCGCAACTTCAGCTCTTTATATGAAAACAACCTTTATCTTGATAACCTCGTTGAATTTCTGAGAGTGGAACCCGCCTTGGTTTCGGCAGAAAATGGAATTATTGCTCCCATACCGATCGAAAAAGGCATCCGTTTTGAAAATGTGTCTTTCAGGTATCCAGGCTCCGAAAAAATGGTGCTCCAAAACATCAACCTCTTTATCAACGCGGGCGAAAGCATTGCCCTGGTTGGTTTGAATGGCGCTGGGAAGACAACCTTGATTAAACTGTTAACCCGCTTATACGATCCGACCGAGGGGCGTATCACAATCGACGGCATCGATTTACGTGAAATCGACCTGAAAAGTCTGCACCAACGATTTGGGGTTATCTTCCAGGATTTTGTTCGCTATCAATTCAGCGTGAGGGAGAATATCGGTTTTGGTCAGATTGATGACCTCGACGATCAGTCTCGTATCGATATGGCTGCGGATAGAGGCGGTGCAGACGAGGTGATTGCCGAATTACCCGATGGTTACGATACGGTCCTGGGTCGACGCTGGAATCGCGGGCATGAGCTTTCGGGCGGGCAGTGGCAAAAAATCGCCTTGTCCAGAGCTTTCATGCGTAAAGCCGAAGTGCTCATCCTTGACGAACCGACCGCGGCTTTAGACGCTGAAGCTGAATATGAAATCTTTATGCGTTTCAGAGAATTAATGGAAGGACGTATTGCAGTGTTGATTTCACATCGTTTCTCAACCGTCCGTATGGCAGACAGGATCGTGGTTTTGAGCGAAGGTCGCATTGTTGAACTGGGCAGTCATCTTGAATTGATGGGTCACAACCAGGCATACGCCCATTTGTTTAATCTGCAGGCAGAAGGATATAGATAATAACTTTTAGCTGACAGTTCTTAGTTGGAACAGACATCTGAACTGAGTGATTATGGGAATAAATGATATTAAACAGGTAAAACACGCTGGAATGGGTTCAATCGTTCACAATAACGGGACCGCATTCCGCGTTTGGGCGCCTTATGCCGAATCAGTCTGGATTACAGGCGATTTCAATCAATGGCAGGAAGGCTCTCACCTGTTGGAAAATGAAGGTAATGGTTATTGGTACACCGACATCCCAGGTGCGAAAGCCGGGCAGGAGTACAAATATTTCATCCAATACCAGGGCAGCCGCTTTTATCGCATCGATCCTTATGCCCGACAGGTGACTAATTCAGTGGGAAACAGCGTAATTTATGACCCGAACGGTTTTAATTGGCAAAACGACCAATTCAAACTTCCTCCGCATAACGAACTGGTGATATACGAGATGCATATCGGTTCGTTTACAGCCGGAAAAGACGGCAAACCTGGCACTTTTCAGGACGCCATTCTAAAGTTTGATCACTTGAAGAATCTGGGTGTCAATGCTATCCAGGTCATGCCGATTGCCGAATTCCCGGGCGATTATTCCTGGGGTTACAACCCGGCTAACATCTTCGCTGTTGAAACCATCTATGGTGGTCCTGATGCCTTTAAACATTTTGTCAAAGAAGCTCACCGGGCTGGTTTTTCAGTAATTCAGGATGTGGTCTATAACCATTTTGGTCCCACCGACCTGGAACTGTGGCGTTTTGATGGCTGGCACGAAGGTGATTATGGTGGGATTTACTTCTACAATGATGAGCGGGCTGATACCCCCTGGGGTTCCACCCGTCCGGATTACGGCCGTCCAGAGGTGCGTCAATTCATACGTGATAACGCCTTGATGTGGCTGGATGAATATCACGTTGATGGTTTGCGGGTCGATTCCACGCTCTACATACGCACGACCGATGGTAATGAAGAAAACGAACTCCCCGAAGGGTTCAGGATGATGGCAGATATGAACCTGGAGATCCGTGACAGGCATCCGTTTAGTATTCTGATTGCCGAAGACCTGAGGGTAAATCCATTAATCACTGCGGACAGTGATGCTGGTGGAGCGGGTTTTCATACCCAATGGGATGCCACCTTTGTTCACCCTATCCGGGCTATGATTGAAGCGATATCAGACGAATCGCGGTCGATGGAACAGCTAAAAAATCTGATTTCTTTTAACTACAACAACGATGTTTTTCAGCGTGTAATTTATAGCGAAAGCCACGACGAAGTCGCAAACGGTAAGGCACGTGCCCCCCAGGAAGTTGACCCAGACGACCCCACCAGTTGGTTAGCCCAAAAGCGCTCCACCCTGGCAGCTGGGCTTGTCTTTACCTCCCCGGGCATACCGATGATCTTCCAGGGGCAGGAATTTTTACAAGGAGATTGGTTTCAGGACAACGTCCCGCTGGATTGGGCGATGAACGAAGATTTTCACGGCATCACCAGACTATATCGCGACCTGATCCGACTGCGCAGAAACTGGGCAGATAATTCCCGCGGTCTGCGCGGTCAGTTTGTGAACGTTTTTCATGTTAACGAACAGCAAAAAATGCTTGCCTTTCAGCGCTGGGATCAACACGGCAAGGGCGATGACGTGGTGATCGTGGTTAATTTTGCCAATGAACTGAGGCGGGACTATTCAATTGGCTTACCTGATGGCGGCAGCTGGCGCCTGCGCTTTAACAGCGACGCTAACATATATAGTGACGCTTTCGCTAACACAAAGAGCTTTGACGTCGATGCATATCAGGGCGTCACAGACGGATTATCCCATTATGGTATTCTGGAGATCGCTCCATACAGCGTCCTGATATTCAGCCAGGATCGGGAAAATAACTGACCGAGGTGCAAAGTAAGCCAATCAGCAAAGCCGGCTTGTGTCAGGAAGGTTTCAGGATTTCCTTTTCAATTTCAGGCAGTGAATCGATCAACTCCTTTGCCTGCTGCTTTATTTCCGGGTCTGTACTTGGTGAATATTGAATAAGTTTAACCAGTTCAAAAGCCTTTTTTAGAGTGTCTTTAACCTGGGCTGTATAGCTGAAATGTTCCCAGCCAACCGATGTGGGTTTGGGAATTTTTCGCGCTTCTTCTATAAACTTTGCTGCTTTTTTAATTCGCTGTTCTGGTGAGAGTGGTTTTGCCATGTGTTAATTATAGTGGATATAAGAAATAAAAATGTTTAGGCATACATCTTGCACATCAGAAAGAAGACATCGCGGCAAGTCGCGTGTGATTTTGTATATGAGAGGATGTGGTACTGATGAACAAGGATAATGATAGTAAACGGCTGGTATTGTTGCTGGTTTTATTCTATCTTCGTGATTCTAACTGGCATTTTTGTAGGCAAGCGGCTTGTTGAAGTGGTAAGAGCAGCGGTTAGACCGGATTCAAATCAGGAATATCAAAACGGATTGACGGAAGCAGAGTTTGCTCAAGTTGCTACTGGTGCTGTTGAAGAAAAGGGAGGGTATCCGATGCCTTCTTATACACCATTCCGAACCTCAACAAAAACTCCAACCGAGACACCAAAGATACCGTTCGCAGATACCCCGACTCCAACTGTGACGTCCACTTCAACCTCGACCAACACCCCGACCTCCACGGTTACTAATACGCCAACAGCAACAAAAACGTCTACACCCCCCATCCCTCCGACCGTTGGTCCAGGGGGCGGAGGTCCCACATCTTTTGCTGCTGTGGGGCTGCTCTTCTCTTTGATCGGTTTGCTCGGTTTTAGTCTCTACTACTTTAGTTTCATTAAAAGCAAAAGGTCCTGATCAAACAGGCTCCAGAAAGTTCATATGAGAACTAAAAGGACAAACTCGATTTTCCTGGTATTGGCGCTGTTTTTCACCCTGGCTGCCATCATAATTCTTGGAAAGTTATGGCGTTTTGTCCGTTCCCCGGGTCAGTCTATATCTTTGGTTAAAAACTTTGTCCCACCAATGTCAACTTCTGATCAGACAGGGTCACAGCTCTTTCTGCCTCTTGTTACAGCTGATAATACTTTGGCAGCCGATAATCAAGTAACTTCTGCTTCTTTCCAGGAAAATCAATGGATGCAGTTTGGCGAACTACACCTGCTTGAAGGGGATATTAGTTTTCAGTTCACGATGAATTGTGATGAGAGAATAAGTGTTGCCATCCCCCCAATCAATATCATTGCCTGGTATCCGGAGGTTTTTGAAGGTCAGGAATTTGGAATAGGCAAAAACAGTGCAGTTGCATGGGAACATCTCGGTTATGAAGGGCTTTGGATCCATTCAGGCTGGGATTTTTTGTTGGAACGTTCGCCTGCAACAGATTTGCAGTATTTTCTGGAAACAGATACCATCAATGAAGTTCAGTCGCTGGAAGTGATAGAAAAAAAACTTAACAACTGCCTCAGGGGCAGCCAGGTATCACTTGATCAAGGGGGGATAACCTATAATGGACAAGTGGTCGCAGCAGTGCGGGTTCCTGCAACAGGGGTGGAAGAGCTCTCAAAACACACGATGGATCTGGTGCCATATCTGGCGGGGGCTTATCCCCAAAGCGGATTCGCAGATCTCTCGCCGGATGCTATGCTGATTTATTTTTGTGGCAGGGCAACATTGGACGAACACACCGACCCAAACACGGGTTATTGGACGCAAACCCGGTTTATAATCGCCCTCGAACCTACTGAATGATTTGGTAGGGTTTAAATCTAATTTCCAGAATCAATAAAACCAGATAACTGGTTCTTTGGTTTAGTTTTATCGGTGGGAGGACAAAAACTTCCGGATTCACAGTGTATAATTGATAGTAGGAAGATAGCAAATGATGCCTGGCCCTTAAACAGACCATGCATTATTTTGTTATGATCTCACCATGCTCGATCCCTGTCCCGATTGGTGGCAGGTGAATCAAACTTAGTTTTTAAAAAAAAAGGAGTGTATTGTATGAATCAACCAATTCGTGTGCTTCAATGGGGTTTGGGAGCGATGGGCAGCGGCATGGCTAAGCTCGTGCTGCAGAAATCAGGCTTAAAGATCGTCGCCGCCGTCGATGGACGACCGGACTACGTTGGCAAGGACCTGGGAGAGGTGCTCAACATCAACAAGGTGTTGAATGTAACAGTAACCGATCAGCCCGAAACTGTGCTCGACAAAGAAAAAGTCGACGTTGTCGTCATTGCCACCACTTCCTGGACCGAGAAACAGATGCCCGACCTGCGCAAGATCCTCACAGCTGGCATCAACGTAATCTCGATCGCTGAAGAAATGGCAGCCCCTGAAGCCCAGAGCCCTGAGCTCGCCAAAGAGCTGGATGAGCTTGCCAAGCTGCACGGAGTCTCTGTACTCGGAACTGGTGTAAACCCCGGCTATGTGCTGGACCTGCTCGTGGTCATGCTTAGTGGTGGCTGCCACAACGTGGAACGCATTGAAGCCTCCCGTGTAAACGACCTCAGCCCCTACGGACCAACCGTAATGGAGACCCAGGGTGTCGGAATGACACCAGAAGCCTTCCGTGCCGGCATCGAAGCAGGCACAATCGTCGGTCATGTTGGGTTCCCAGAATCCATCCAAATGATCAGCGATGCGCTCGGTTTGGCTGTAGACCGCATTGAACAGGTGCGCGAACCAATCATTAGCAAGGTTTATCGCGAAACCCCACACGTCAAGGTGGAACCTGGCATGGTAGCAGGTTGTGCCCATACCGGTATCGGCTATTCCGGAGACAAAGAAGTGATCCGGCTAATTCATCCCCAACAAATCCACCCTCAATTGGAAGACCAGGGAACCGGTGATTACATCAACATTTTCGGTTTGCCAGAGGTTCATATGGCAATCACCCCCGAATATGCCGGTGGTATCGCCACCCAGGGAATCGCAGTCAATATGATTCCGCATGTATTCGCGGCAACTCCCGGTTTGAAGCGCATGATCGACCTGCCCACCCCCGCAGCTCTGATGGGCGAAAGCGCCTACACGCGTAGAGTGTGAGACTCTCATGGCAAGCATTCCCGCGGGAAGCTGGGTTGAAATCGAAAAGGTGGTGCTCAACCCGGAAGAACGCGCACCAACCGTACCAGATGACACCAAGCTTACCCCTTACAAGATGTGGGTGTCAGGCTTTCTCGCCGAAGATGGGCAAACTGGTGAAGAAGTTCGTATCCAGACCATTATCGGTCGTGAACTGAGCGGCAAACTGGTTAGAGTTAACCCCAGCTATTCCCATAGTTTTGGCAAAGTAGTCCCCGAGTTGCTTAAAATCGGAACAAGGTGGGAACAATGAGCACCAGGGACAACTCTTACGCCGCAGTAATGGCACGCAAAAACGAGATCATGAAGATGTCCGTCGGATTGGATTACGCATCTTACGCGCATAGTCCGATAGCTTTTGATTACGAATGCATGATGGACGACACTGGTTACACCATAGAAGACATCCTGCGCATTCAACACGAAACCAAGGTAGGCAACACTCCCCTTTTCGAACTGCGCAATCTGACCAACGCTGTTCGTAAAATCTCTGAACCAGGCAAAGGGGCGAGAATCCTGCTAAAGGATGAAGCTGCCAATGCTTCCGGCAGTTTTAAAGCACGGCGTGCGGCTGTCAGCGTTTTTGAAGCCGCCACCAAGGGTTATAACGGTGTGATCGCTGCTACCAGCGGCAATTATGGGGCAGCAGTCGCATCGCAGGCGGTGCAGCGAGGATTAAAATGCATCGTAATCCAGGAAGTTTACGATTCCCGCGGTATCGGTCAACCAGAAATCGTGGAAAAGGGCCGCAAGTGTGAAGCTTACGGTGCTGAAGTTATCAAACTGACTGTCGGACCCGAACTTTTCTACATCCATTTGCTTACCCTTGAAGAGACCGGTTTCTTTAACTCCAGCCTTTATACACCTTTCGCCGTCAAAGGCGTTGAGTCACTGGGCTGGGAGATCGGTAACGAGGTAAAAGACCGTTACGGCAAGACACCCGAAGCAGTGATTATCACCCACGCAGGTGGCGGCAATCTGACCGGAACTGCACGTGGTTTGCTCGCTGCTGGCTGCGAAGACACCCGCGTTGTGGCATGTTCGGTGGATTTGAGCGGGCTGCACATGGCTTCTGACCACGATTTCAACCGTAAATCTTTCACCACCGGTCATACAGGTTTCGGCATACCATTTGCCACCTGGCCAGACCGGGCAGACGTGCCTCGCAATGCTGCGCGCTCACTGCGCTACATGGATGAATACCACCTGGTAACCCAGGGAGAGGTGTTTTATATTACCGAATTGCTGACCAAGCTCGAAGGTATCGAACGCGGACCAGCTGGCAACACCAGCCTGACCGCTGCAGTCGCCTTAGCCCGTCAAATGGATGAGGACGAGATCATTGTCGTCCAGGAAACTGAATATACCGGTGCTGGCAAACATCACAATAGCCAGCTGAGTTTTGCCCGTGAAAACGGAATCGAAGTTCGCCGCGGTGACCCCAAAGACAACATACCCGGTAAGACCATCGTTATCCCCGAGCAGCTCGATCAGGTTTGGGGCAAGGTGCAGGATATTGAGCAACTGCGCAAATCCTACCTAAAAAATGCCGCCAGGCAGCATCCCCTTTCCGATTGGGACGAAGGGGATGTGGGTTTTCTGGCTGAAGACCTTAAGACAGACATGTCCTGGGTCAGGCAACAGATGCAAGAAATTAATGGAGAATAAACCTATGACTGACGAACGAATAACTCAATTTGAGAAGCGTCATGAAGTTCTGAAGGAATTGAGCGATGCAGAACTCAAAGCCAGGTTTTGGGAACTATGTAATAAGGTTGTAGAGCCAATTGCCAACCTGGCAAAGACACACACATCGCCTTCGATTGAACGTTCCGTCCTGCTGCGAATGGGCATTGACAGCCAGAGTGCGCTGGGTGTGGTAGATCGCATCCACCAGGCTGGCTTGTTGGGCAAAGGTGCAGGGCACGTATTGCTGCGCCTTACCGAGAAACGCGGTGGCAATGTTCGCGAAGCTGCAGCTGCGATACTGGAAGATAAGGACGTATTAAGCGGACTTTTTGACGAGGTGAAGGCATGAGTAATCCGAAACCACTGGATAAGAACCAAAAACTTGACGTCGAAGATATCCTTGAGAACCTCGAAGATTATCGTCCACCTCGTAAAGGCTGGACCTGGCGTAAAAAACCTGAAGGCGGCGTGGATATGGGTCCATTCCATTACCGCGATATGTCCGAACCACTCAAACAGAGCATCGGACTCCCCGCTTCAAAATACTTCGACAATATCGATCCACAACCTGCGCCAGTAGTGACCAGTGAGATCGCCTCCGGGCGGTTTGAAGATGACATTCGGCGCATGCGAATGGCTGCCTGGCACGGCGCTGACCACCTCATGGTCATCCGCCACACCGGTCAGAGTCACATTGACGGTCTGATGGAAGGCACCCCCGAGGGTGTGGGCGGTGTCCCGATCACGCGCAAACAGATCCGTGCCTCCCGCAAAGCTATCGACATGATCGAAGATGAAGTCGGAAGACCAATCAACTTCCATAGTTACGTCTCGGGTGTAGCCGGGCCAGAAGTTGCCGTGCTCTTCGCCGAAGAAGGCATTAACGGTGCCCACCAGGACCCACAATACAACGTCCTCTATCGCAACATCAACATGTACCGTTCCTTCGTGGACGCAGCAGAAGCCAAACTCATCATGACCAAGGGCGGCATCTTCCAGATCGATGGTGCACACAACGCCAACGCTACCGCGAAAGCCGGTTGGCTGGTGATGCCCGAACTGCTTGTGCAGCATGGTATTAATTGTGCCTACTCGCTCGCTTCTGGTATGCCCAAAGAGCTGATCGGCTTGTCAACAGTGCCGCCCAACTCTCCTCCCGCGCCCAAGTTATGGTACGACCTGCCATATGCGGTAGCATTACGTGACTTCTTCTCAGACTTCAAGATGCGTGCGCAGCAGAACACACGTTACATCGAGTCCGACATCGAAGAAGCTACCCGCACACACGTAATTGATACGTTAATTTCAATGCTCACCAGCGCTGATATTCAAAGCACGATTACTCCAGATGAAGGTCGCAACGTGCCCTGGCACTATAACAATATTCGCGGTATCCAGACAGTCAAACAAACCTGGGCTGGGCTCGACGGTATCAAAGAACTTGTCAGCCTGAAGATGGATGGACCGCTTGGTGAAATGTCCCGCGATATCCGTGAACGCGCGGTTGCTTTCCTCGAAGAGATTATCGAGGTTGGTGGTTACTTCGTTGCAGTCGAAAAAGGCTTCTTCGTCGATTCAGCCCAATACCCTGAGCGCGCTGGAGATGGAATCGCCCGTGCTGGCGATGGTGGGGTTGCTGCTGATAGCATCGTACCACGAGATGCCGACTACATGGCACCAGTTTGCGGTCACTTTGGTGACAACCATCTGCCCGACGGCGTCGAAAGTCCATGTGACCCGATTGGAGGCTGCACGCTGTGCAACCCCGGGTTGATCGCTTATATTGATGAGCTCGATGCTGAAGATTCCGTGGCGAAACGGCTGGAAGCCACCTACCCATACCGCAAGGGCGATTTGATCCGACCCGAAGTGGAGTGGGCAGGTGACGGCGTGGTTTTACTGCAAATGATGATTCCGGATAACGAAGACTACGCCCGAGAAGCCGGGCTTGAAGTCGCCCGTCGTCTGGGACTCAAAGATCCGCAGGTGATTAACCTGACGGTGCTTCACCCCGCTGAAGGCTGCTTCCTTGAAGTTAAGGGCAAGGTCGATTTTGATGTGGACCGCACCACCCTGAAGATCCCGGAGAAGGTTGAACTGCTGCCTGAGGAAGAACTGCGTGAAGCAGTGAAGAAAACTTCGCTAACAGTCGTCGCTGGCACGGTCGGCGAAGACGAACACAGCGTCGGTTTGCGCGAAATTCTGGATATCAAACATGGTGGAATCGAGAAGTATGGTGTGAAATACCATTATCTGGGCACCTCTGTCCCGATCAGCAAGATGATTGACGCCGCGATCGAAACCGGGGCGAACGCTATCCTGATCTCAACCATAATAAGCCACAACAACGTCCACCGACAGCAAATGTCCAAGCTTGCCGAACTGGCAACAGAGAAAGGTATTCGCGACAAGATCGTTTTGATCGCTGGTGGCACCCAGGTGACCCCGGAGATGGCTGCTGAAACAGGCATGGACGCTACATTCGGACGCGGAACCAAGGGCAACCAGGTGGTTGACGCTATTGTGAAAGCTCTTCGAGCCCGTAACCTGCTCTAGGATTTTTGTGGATATTCTCACGATCGAGGTCGGCTCGACCATTACCAAAGCTAACGCCTTCCGGCTCCTGCCGGAAGGTCGTTTTGAGCCTTTTGCACAGGGTGTTGCTGCAACTACCGTAGGGGAAGGTGACGTTTACATTGGTGCCAAAACGGCAATGGCAGATCTCACGGCGAAACTGGACACACCACTTGATCGTCCGGAAATCCATCTCAACAGCTCAGCAGCCGGCGGCTTGCGCATGACTGTGCATGGTCTGACCTATAACATGACCGCACGGGCAGCGCGTGAGGCAGCCCTGGGCGCCGGTGCTATCATCAAAATGGTTACTGCTGGTTTGCTTGATGACTATGACCTGGCAGAAATACGGGAAATCAACCCAAACATCGTCCTGCTGGCAGGAGGCGTGGATTATGGCGAGAAGTCCATTATATTGCGCAATGCCGAAAAACTGGCTTCGCTCGGGCTTGATGCGCCGCTACTTTATGCCGGCAATGTCGCCATCCGCGACCAGGTTTGCAAGATCTTCAGCGGCTGCGGTGACCAGGAAGTATTAGTGACCGATAACGTTTTCCCGGATGTTGATGTGCTGAATGTAGATCCAGTCAGGAAACTAATCCAGGAAGTTTTCAATCGCCACATCATTCATGCCCCTGGCATGCAGCGGCTGCGCGAACTCACCGACAAGCCCATCCTGCCCACCCCTGGGGCTGTTTTGAAGGGGGCGGAATTGTTTGCCGAAGAAATGGGTGATGTCCTGGTTGTGGACGTGGGTGGTGCGACAACGGACGTCCACAGCGTCACCGAGGGCAGCCTGGAATGGGCTCCACGAATGACCGAGCCTGAGCCGCGTGCTAAGCGCACTGTGGAGGGCGACCTGGGCGTGTTTGTAAACGCTCACAATATTGTCAGACTTTCCGAAGACATTGAATGGGAGAACCGTTTGAAAGATTTGGAAGCCTTGCCTGCCACCGACCGACAGATTGAACTGACAAGTTGGCTGACCAGGCGGGCAGTGCAGACCGGTATCCGAAGGCATGCCGGCGTGGTGAGCGACCTCTATACCCCAACTGGGAAAAAGCAGGTCGTAAAAGGCAAAGATCTGACCGCCATCCGCTGGTTGGTTGGCACTGGCGGAGCGCTAACCAGGATTCCCGGTGGCAAACAGATCCTCGAAGAAATCTGTACAGGTCCAGGTAAATACCTGTTACCAACAGCGAACGCAGAGGTATTAATCGATCGCGAATATCGGTTTTCAGCTCTCGGCACCCTGGCGCACCAATACCCGGAAGAAGTAAAAGCAACTTTCCGCTATTGGACCGAACGGGAACTAAGAAATAATTAACGAGGAGGACGAAGATGTACACCCGTACCCCCAGACTTGAAATTTACCCCAAACGTATTGAAGAAAATGCACGTGAAGTTATCAGCATGGTTCACGCCCATGGCGCGCAGGTTTCTTGCGTATCAAAGGTGTTGCGCGCACATCCGGCAATTTTACAAGCTTTTATCAATGCCGGCGCGGATATGATCGGCGATTCTCGCCTTCAAAACCTGGCTTATGTCAAAGAACACCAGCCAGGCATACCGACACTGCTTCTGCGCCTTCCGGCGCTTGGACAGGCGGCTGATACGGTGAAATATGCAGATTATTCGCTTAACTCTTCGCTGGAAACCTTAAAACAATTGTCAGATTCCGCAATACAGGCAGGGAAGGTACACAAAGCCATCCTGATGGTGGATGTCGGTGACCTGCGTGAAGGCATCTGGCCCGACCGGGTCGTTCCACTGGTGAAGCAAGCCGCTCAACTTGCCGGCATTGAGCTGGTGGGACTGGGCGCCAACCTGGCATGTTATGGCGGTGTGATCCCCAGCCTTGAAAACATGCAGATATTGATCAGCGCACGGGACGCCTGTCGAAAAGTGACCGGACTTCCGCTTGATCTGCTATCAGGAGGTAACAGCAGTTCACTCCCGCTGCTTGCAAACGGAAAAATGCCAAAAGAGATCAACCACTTCCGGATTGGCGAAGCGATCATCCTCGGGCGGAATGTGCTCGACCGAAGTCCCTGGCAAGGAACACGGCAGGATACCCTGCGAGTGGTGGCAGAGATCATTGAACTTGAGGTTAAACCCTCCATCCCGATCGGCGAAACCGGTCAGGACGCCTTTGGCAACGAACCCGAGTTTGTGGACCGCGGGCTGCGCAAGCGTGCTTTGTTAAACCTCGGTCGTCAGGATGTAGTCATCGAAGGGTTGGAGCCAATCGATCCGGGGATAATCGTGTTGGGTGGAAGCAGTGACCACCTGGTGTTGGACGTCAGCGATGCGCAAACACCGATGCGGCTCGGGGACGAAGTTGCATTCTACCCGGGCTATGGTGCAACACTGGCAGCCGCCACGTCTGATTATGTTGAAAAAATCGTAATTACGGAATAGAAATCTGAAACTGATGCTTGATCCAACTTATGTTCACGTTCATTTAGACAATATTCGCTTTAATCTGGAGGGGATCCGTAAAGCAGTCGGACCGGATCGGAAGATTCTGGTAGCAGTTAAAGCAAATGGTTACGGGCACGGCGCGGTGCAGGTTTCTCGCGTGGCACAGGATGTGGGCTGTGAATGGCTGGGGGTTGCGACTGTGCCGGAGGGCATCCGCCTGCGCAAGGCTGGAATTACCCTGGAAATCCTGAAGTTCAGCCCCGCCTTCCCTGAAGCGATGCTGGATGCAGTGAAACACAATATTACCCTGACGGTATGTGACACCGAAGGTATACGGCAATTGCAGAAGGTTTGCGCCAAGAATGACCTGCATGCCAGGGTGCATCTAAAAGTCGATACCGGTATGGGGCGCATTGGCGTCATGCCGAAAGAAGCTCCGGGCATGGCAGCTTTCATCGAGAGAGAAAACCCGAACCTCAAACTGGAGGGAGTCTTCACTCATCTCCCGGTAAGTGACCGCGACCCGGATTATACCCAGGGGCAGATTAGCAAATTCAATCGTGTCATAACTGACATAGAGAAAACACTCGGTCGTAAAATTGAAATGGTACACTGTGCCAATTCTGGTGCGGTTTTGGGGGAAGAATACGCCTGGATGGACATGGTCCGTCCGGGTATTATGGTATACGGTTTTTACCCTGACAAGAAAACACCTCATTCCATCCCGCTCAAACCCGGTCTGAGTTTTTTTACACGGGTCAGCTTTGTCAAAAAAGTGACCGCAGGAACAGGTATCAGCTATGGTCACACCTGGACCGCACCGCGGGATACCTGGATCGCGACATTACGGGTGGGTTATGCCGACGGCTACAACCGGCTGTTCACCAACCAGGGTCGGGTTTTGATCAATGGCAGATCTTATCCTGTCGTCGGGAGAGTATGCATGGATCAGACCATGATCGACCTGGGACCAGAAACCGACGTGAAGGTCGGCGATAAAGTTGTGTTGATAGGCAAGAGTGGGGATGAGGAAATCACCGTGGACGAGTTGGCAGAAAAACTGGGAACGATTACTTATGAGGTAACCTGCCAGATCAGCCCGCGGGTAAAGCGCTATTATGGAAAAAACCCGAGATAGTTGTGTAACTTAGCTCAGCTGCTTTAGTTAGTTTCCACCACGAATAACAACAATCGGTAAATAGCTCTTGACCCCCACAGTTATTCGCCTATAATTACAACAATCGATCTTTTAAAGACTTTGACGAGGACTAGTAAACGCAAAGCCGGTGGCACAGAGAGCAGGAGCGGCTGAGAACCTGCCTATACGAGTGCGATGAATGGACCTCTGAGTTGCAGGGTGAACGCCTAAAAGCAAGTAATCTGTGTCGGAGTTGCCACCGTTATCTGGGTAAAGGGTATCGCGATTTTCGCCGTACTCGAGTAGAGTGAAGCTGGCTTTTTCCCTGTGTGCATCACCAGGGAATTTTTGATTAAAAGGCTGGTTTAACCGGGGTGGCACCGCGGATTGCTGACACATTCGTCCCCAGTGGATGGGTGTGTTTGATTTAACGGCTAAACCGAGGAGAATTGCCATGAAAGACCATAACCAAACCCGCTTTCAACTAAACGAAAGTAATATTCCGCGTTTCTGGTATAACATGAACGCTGATAGTCCAGTTGCTCCCACACCTGTTTTCGACCCTGCTACCAAGGAGCCGATCACCAAGGACGCTCTTGAAGCCCTTTTTCCACTTCCTATTATCGAACAGGAAACAACAATGGAGCGTTATGTTCCCATTCCTGAAGAAGTGCGTGAGATCTATAAGCTGTATCGTCCGACTCCATTGATAAGAGCTCGCCGACTGGAAAAAGCACTGGATACCCCCGCTCACATCTACTACAAATACGAGGGAGAATCCCCAGCAGGTTCCCACAAAATGAATTCTGCTATTCCCCAGGCGTATTTCAACAAAATCAGTGGAACTCATGCAATGACTACTGAAACTGGCGCAGGACAATGGGGAAGTGCTTTGGCAATGGCGTGCAAGATGTTTGATATAGATCTGGAAGTCTTTATGGTCAATGCCTCCTACCTGGGAAAGCCCTATCGCCGCGTAATCATGGAAACCTACGGAGCACAAATCTTCGCCAGTCCTTCTCCAAGGACTAAATCCGGACAATACTATCTGGAAAAACGACCGGATCACCCTGGTTCGCTTGGCATTGCCATCTCAGAAGCAGTTGAAGTGGCAGTGGAATCCCGAGGAAGTAAAAAGTATGGTCTGGGGTCTGTGCTTAATCATGTTATGCTGCATCAAACCGTGATTGGAGAAGAAGCCCTCAAACAAATGGATTTGGCTGGTGAATATCCGGATGTTGTCATCGGTTGTGTAGGAGGCGGGTCTAATTTTGCCGGGCTGGTTTTTCCTTTTGTCCGCGAAAAATTAAAAGGAAACCAAAATACTCGTTTCGTAGCTGTTGAACCGACAGCGACACCCAGCTTGACCAGGGGTATCTACGGATTTGATTATGGAGACAGTGCAGGCATCGTGCCGATTATCAAAATGTATACTCTAGGAAGCGATTTCATTCCCGACCCAATTCACGCCGGAGGGCTCAGATATCATGGTATGTCGCCAATAGTAAGCGGACTGTATGAAGCCGGGATACTTGAGGCTGTGGCGGTGGAACAGCGCAGCATCTTTGAGGCTGCCATCAAGTTCGCACAGTCTGAAGGAATTTTGCCGGCACCTGAATCTGCCCACGCCATCCGGACTGCAATTGACGAGGCTTTGGACGCTCGTGAGAAGGGCGAACACCGTGTGATCCTCTTCAATCTCTCGGGGCACGGATTTCTAGACCTTTCGGCGTATGATAATTACTTACATAATGGAATGATCAATGGCAAACCCCCGGAAGAGGGGTTGGAAGGAATTGCCGCCCGCCTTCCAAATGTAAAAATGTAAATCGAGATTTTGATATAGGCTTTTATCATAAATGGTCGGGATTATGGCGATTTTATAGGCCATCAGATAGAAAATTACAGATAGAAAATTACTTGACAAAATCACTCAACAGTTGATATACTCATTCTCCGCGTCTCATGTAAACAGAGACGCTTAATTACGTAAGTTGGAAGGGTAGTGCCATGAATCATGCAGAATTATTGAAATCTGTACAAGCTGAAAAGAATGAAAACATTCCTGATCTTTTCCCTGGCGATAACGTCAGTGTCCATATGAAAATTAAAGAAGGCGACCGCGAGCGTATCCAGGAGTTCAAAGGCGTGGTCTTATATGTGCGTGGAAATGGCAATGATGCCACCTTCACCGTTCGTCGGGTTGCCAGCAATGGTATCGGCGTTGAACGCACCTTCCTGTTCAATTCGCCCCGCATCGCCAAAGTTGTGGTCGAACGCCACAACCGGGTTCGCCGTGCAAGGCTCTACTTCCTGCGCGAACGTACCGGCAAGAGCGCCCGCTTGAAGCAGCGTTTTTAATTTCAAACCAGAGGACAAATTGTTCTTCCAAAAAGCCTGTTTCCGATGATTACGGAGGGGCTTTTTGATTTAACCAGGAGGAAATGAATGAGCAAACCAATCATTGGCATTCCAGCAGGACACATTGTAAACAAAAGTGGTGTGAAGGTTTATCAAAGTCCATGGATGGACGTGAACGCCATTCTGGCTGCAGGCGGATTGCCAGTCTTACTCCCGGCTGCTCTGCCTTTGGATGAAATACCGGCATTGGTGGCTCAATATGACGGTTTTTATTTATCTGGTGGGGGTGACATCAACCCGGAAGTTTATGGTGAAGAGAGCCACGAGCGGGTTTATGGCGTAAACCCCGAACGCGATGACTTTGAACTTGCCTTTGTTCGACAGATTATTTTGCAAGACAAACCGTTATTAACAGTTTGCAGGGGCACACAGATGTTGAATGTTGCTTGTGGAGGCACGCTTTATGTCGATATCGCCAGCCATATCCCCGGCGCAAAAAAACACGATTGGTGGCCATACTACAAGCGCAATAAACTGGTTCATGATGTCTCGGTTACAGCTGGATCACGGTTTGCGAAAATTATGGAAACTCCTGTTTTGCATACTAACAGCCTTCATCATCAATCCATCAACCGGGTTGGTGATGGATTACAGAGTGTCGCTTTTGCGTCAGATGGTGTGATTGAAGCTTTGGAACACCCTGATAAACGATTTATTTTTGGGGTCCAGTGGCATCCTGAGTGGCTGCAAGACCAACAGCCAATGCGTGCCATCTACCAAGAATTTGTCAGGGCTTGCCAGGAAGATAATGGAACTCAAGGATAAAGACCTCACGCTCAGAAAGGCTGTAGCGACAGATACCCACCAACTAACCGAATGGTGGAACGATGGTCGGGTGATGGAGCATGCCGGGTTTCCTAATGGTCTCGGTATCACTGAAGAAGAAACCCAACGATCGATAGAGAATGCTGATCGAAAGAATATGACCCTCTTGATCATCGAGGTGGAAAACAAGCCTGTTGGGGAATGCAACTTCCGCCTGATGGGTGAACAGGCAGAGATCGGGATAAAAGTGTGTGATCAGTCTTA
>Ga0123334_1000533_pt1 | contig 52087 bp, 35 predicted proteins | sample BiotimSIPDNA_FD_89706 | JGI IMG/M metagenome (GOLD analysis project Ga0123334, IMG submission 89706) | Anaerobic biogas reactor microbial communites from Washington, USA - Biogas_R1 time_0 SIP DNA | ecosystem: Engineered > Bioreactor > Anaerobic > Unclassified | place: Washington, USA...
AACACTGTTTTCCTGCATTAAATTTCCTCGATTTAGCCCGCTAATACTCAAAAATTTGCTTTGTAAAACAGCGTTTTATGCTAATCTGAACTTTAAAAATAAAATCGAACTCAGGTTAATAATGAGTTATTAAAATAAACAATAAGCTCTGGATGCTTTTCCAGGGCTTTTTTTGTTTTTAGCGTGGCATCATTTCAATTATTTCGCCTTTATTGGTCATATAATGCCCCATTGAATGTGCAGTTAGGCATGCGTGAACGGGGATTATTTCAACAATGTTGCCAATTTCAATTTTTCTGAAAACTGATGGGTTCATCCGGATAACGCCATGTTCTTGGGTCAATCGGCAAAGGTAATTTGTCGAGTCAAGAAGTTTTTTCTCGTGCCCATTTTGTAACACAACACGCCCATAGAGGTTTTTCCCATCGCTGTTTCGTATGAATTCTTTTGAAAAATGTATGGCACCACCATAAATAACAATTTCGTTTCTGAGTGATTGTTTGGAAATTACCGGGCACAATACCCGCAATGCAATATCGTCGATGCTGCAAGCACCAATATTTTGTTGCATTAAGTCGTAAAACACGAAATTTCCCGGCCTGATTTCGGTAGCACCCATGAAGTTTTCAGATATAGAACAAGAAGGGGTGTCGCCTACCGATATTTCCAGCTTTGGGAACTGTGAAGCATAGTATTCCTTGAGGTAAAACATTTTCTTTAGTGAATCGTAATGAATGTTTTGTACTTCATATTTCGATGCTGCACGATAGGTATGGCCTGAATGGGTTAGAAAACCCTTAAATGTCAGATGTCTGTATTGGGATAGAGCGATCAGGAGTTCGTCAATTTTGTGTACGGCAGCATATTCAATTCCAGTACGTTCATAACCGGTCGAAATTTTAATATAGATTCCTGTGTTTCGCTTTATTTTTGTTCCAATTGTGTTAATGGTTAATGTGTTGTCAACAACAAGATTGAGAGCACAATCTTCTGAAAACCGATTTATCTCAGAACATTCCAAAATATTGAAAGGAATGGCGATGGTGATATCTTTCCATCCGGCTTCGGCAAAGTATTTCGCCATGCTAACCGAGGAAACAGTAATTTTTTCAACTCCAACCTTCTGAAACCATGTGCCAATTTCTGCTGATTGATGGGTTTTGAAGTGTGGTCTGAAAGTAAGGTTGTGACGCCGTGCTTTCTCTGCCATTAACTCAATATTTTGTTGGCAAATGGTTTTGTTGAGGACTAGGGTTGGCCGGATTATTTCCATCGTAAAGGTTTTGCCTGATTTTCAAACTCCTAAGTTATAAACTTATCGTTAATAAGCAATAGCAAACCGATGAAAACAAAAAATCCCGGAAAAACCGGGATTCGAAGTATGTATCAGTAGATTTATTTTCTGACAATTGTTTGTTTACGGTTTGGCCCGACTGAAACTATTGAAATAGATACGCCAGTTTGTTCTTCAATGAACTTGATGTATTCTTTCAGCTTAATCGGAAATTGTTCTTCTGAGGTCAACTCGGTTAAATCGGTTTTCCAGCCAGGAAGTTCAGTATATACTGGTTCAACGTTTTCGTTGAGTTCGTATGGAAACTCAGTGGTTTCTTTCCCGTTGATTTTGTATGCAGTACATATTTTTATCGTGTCAAATTCGTCCATTACGTCGGCTTTCATCATAATCAGGTCTGTTACCCCATTTATCATGATAGAGTAGTTCAGTGCAACCAGATCGAGCCATCCGCAACGTCTGGGTCGGCCGGTTGTGGCGCCGTATTCATTCCCGCGGTCGCGCAATAGATGCCCGGTTTCATCGAAAAGTTCGGTTGGGAAAGGTCCCATGCCAACACGTGTGCAATATGCTTTAAAAATGCCATATACATTGCCGATTCGTTGTGGGGCAAGCCCCATTCCTGTACAAGCTCCGGCACAAATTGTGTTCGACGAAGTTACAAATGGATATGAACCAAAATCAATATCCAGCATGGTTCCTTGAGCTCCTTCTGCAATAACAGTTTTACCTGCATTCAGGGCATTGTTCAGATAGTTTTCACTATCGACAAATTCGAATTTCTTCAATATTTCAATGCCTTCAAACCATTCTTTTTCTAATTGTGGCAGTTGGTCGGAATAATTATAGTGGTAAAAATTATCGAGCTGTAAAAGATGCTGTTTTTTATGAGCATTGTATTTTTCTTCGAAATTTTCGCAGATATCGCCAATACGTAGGCCTTCGCGTCCAATTTTATCACGGTAAGTAGGGCCAATGCCTTTCAGCGTAGAACCAATCTTTGTGTCTCCTTTAGCCGATTCCGATGCAGCATCGAGTAATCGATGGGTTGGAAGGATCAAATGGGCTTTTTTTGATATAAGCAGCTTCTCTGAAAGATCAAATCCGATACGGCTGATCGATTCTATTTCTTTTTTGAATATTGCGGGGTCCAGCACAACACCGTTGCCGATGATGTTCATTTTATCTTCTCTGAAAATTCCTGAAGGAATGGTGTGGAGGACTTGTTTAATCCCATTAAACTCAAGGGTATGGCCGGCATTGGGGCCTCCTTGAAAACGGGCAATTATATCGTACCCTGGAGTTAATACATCAACAACTTTACCTTTTCCTTCATCGCCCCATTGGAGGCCAAGAAGTACATCAACTTTATTACCGTTCATTGTTATTCTTATGTCTAAAGTATTATTCTTCTAGTTCTGTATAGTAAGTTTACCTTACACCAAAACAATATTGAAGTTCATAAAAATAGGCTTATTCTATACTTCTGATAGAACAAACCGGCCAATTACTTCGGTAACTGTTTTGGCTTTCAAATTTATAAAACAATTGAACCAATGCAAACTATTTAGGCTTCATATGTTATTCTTGAGTCAAAAGTTATTGTTTGGGTAGTATATGAATTGATTTTTTACTTGGTTGCTTAATATTTGTAACATAACACAATAGATAACTGCTTCGTATTTAAAAGTTTACTTTAGATCTTTTTAAATGGTAGCCGCTATTTATTGAGAAAATTGGTATCCAGGTCTCACTTATTTTATTCTTTCCCCATAGATATATAGTGTGTGGTGAGAGAGTTTGAAATTATTGTCTTTACACGCATCTTCAATTATTTGTCGTATACGTTGGTCGAAAAACTCACTGACTGTCCCTGTCGATAAGTCGATAAGGTGGTCGTGTGCCCGGGTAGCAAAGGCTTTCTCAAATTGAGCAATGTTTTTACCAAATTGATGTTTTACAAGAAGTTTGCAGTCAAGCAATAATTCTATTGTATTGTATAAGGTTGCTCTGCTTACCCGGTATTTCTTGTTCTTCATTGAAATGTAAAGTGATTCCACGTCAAAGTGTCCTTCACGACCGCTTATTTCTTCTAATATAGCATACCTTTCAGGAGTCTTCCGGTGTGCATTTTTTTCCAGATAATCAGTGAATAGCTGGTGAGCCGTAGCTTTCATATTTTGATTATTCATAATTAAACTAATTATAAATTGGAACAAATATATAAAAACCCTTTGAATTTCTATTCAGCTTTTCTCAATTCTCTCAACAATCTCTATTCCTTTGATTTTTGTCATTTTTGATATTATGTCATCTAAGTCTTCAGTATTGTGTATGTACACATCAATACTGCCAGTAAAGACTCCGTCATTGGTGTCGAAATGGACGGTTCGCATGTTTACATTGTGATCTTTTGAAATAATACCCGCAATTTCACTAAGGATTCCAACTCGGTCGAATCCCTTGATTATTATGCTGCTCAGGTACGATTGAATTTTAAATTGTTTCCAGGTAGCGGTAACAATCTTGTCACCTTCGCTGGTCATAATTCTTACGGTTTCTGGGCACGACTTCTTGTGAATGATTACTTTATTATTGTTGTCGATATACCCAATTACGTCGTCGCCGGGAATAGGGTTACAGCATTTCGCCAGCGTGAAATTCTTCTCTAAGTTTTCTTCGCTAAGCACATAGGGTTTTCTTTTGTCAATGGGAAGTCCTTTGTTTTCAGGTTCCGATGTGCTTTTTTTCTTTCGGCCTAAGCTTAAACGCCAATATTTAATTAGTTTGTTGGCTTCTTTTTTCTCTTCAAAAATAGTTTCAATGTTGTTGAGCGAACTGAGTCCTGATCCGACTTGTGCATACATTTGAATTTTAGAATCGAGGTTGAAGTGGGTGAGGAGCTGGTTAATTGTCTCGTTCGAAGGTATTTTGTCTATTGCTTTAAGTCGCTCTTCAATGAGTTGCTTGCCAAGTTGAATGTGTTGATTATGTTCGAGTTTGAAAGAATCTTTAACTTTTTGTTTTGCTTTGGCAGTGGTTACTATATCGAACCAATGAGCCTGGGGTTTTTGTTTTTCTGAGGTTAATATTTCTATTTGGTCCCCACTACGCAATTCGTAGCTGATTGGCACTAATTGGTGGTTAATTTTTGCACCAATACATTTATTTCCAAGGTCAGAATGTATTTCATAAGCAAAATCAAGAACTGTGGCTTTCTTTGGTAAGGTTTTCATTTCACCATTTGGGGTGAAGACTACTATTTCAGATGAAAAAAGGTTTAGCTTGAAATCGTCGAGAAATTCGAGCACGTCGGATTCCGGATTTTGAAGCATTTCTTTTATTCGTTCTATCCATTTGTCGAGTTCACTTTCGTGCGACGAGCCTGTTTTGTATTTCCAGTGCGCGGCAAAGCCCCTTTCTGCAATTTCGTTCATTCGTTCGCTGCGGATCTGTACTTCAACCCATTTTCCTTCTGGCCCCATGACTGTTAGGTGAAGTGCTTCATAACCATTGGCTTTAGGCATGGTAATCCAGTCGCGTATCCGGTCTTGCTTATAATTATAGGTAGATGTCACTACCGAGAATATCTCCCAACATTTCCTCCGTTCGTCCATGTGTTCATCAGCCTTAAATATTATCCTAATGGCTAATAAATCATACACTTCGTCGAATGAAACTTTTTTCACCTGCATCTTTTTCCATATGGAATACACCGATTTTGGGCGACCAAAAATCGAAAATTCAAGATTTTCTTTCTTTAGTTTCTCTTCAATTGGTTTAATAAACTGATTTACAAGATATAATCGATGTTCTTCCTTGTCGCGCAGTTGTAATGAAATTTCACGGTATTGTTCAGGGTATTTATATTTTAAGCTTAAGTCTTCTAGTTCTGTTTTAATGGCATACAGTCCAAGCCGATGAGCCAAAGGAGCATATATGTATAGTGTTTCACCTGATATTTTCAGTTGTTTGTTTGGAAGCATCGAATCGAGCGTACGCATGTTATGAAGCCGGTCAGCGATCTTGATCAGAATTACTCGTACATCGTCAGAAAGGGTTAGTAACATTTTTCTGAAGTTGGCAGCTTGCTTGTAGTCAAAATCGCCTTCGAGTTTTGTTAATCCGTCGACAATAGTGGCAATTTTATCACCAAATAATGTGCGTATGTCATCGAGCGTATATTCTGTATCTTCAACAACATCATGTAACATTGATGAGATAATAGCCTTTGTGCCAAGGCCAATTTCTTTCGTAACTATTGTTGCAACGGCCAGGGGGTGCATAATGTAGGGTTCTCCCGACTTTCTTCTGACTCCTTCGTGAGCCTTACAGGCAAAGTCAAAGGCTTTTTGAATCTGTTTCAGGTTTTCTTCTGATAAGGTGTGCCGGCACGACTTTATTAAGTTGTCGTAGGCTTCTTGTATTTGTCTTTTGTCGAGTTCCGATTCTAATGCCATTTACTTATCTTCTTGTTTTTTAGATAAAAATATTATTTTTTCCGGTCCGATGTACAATGTCCGTATAATTCGATTATAGCTTTTGAAAAATTAGTCCATGAGAATTTTTCTTTTGCTTTTTTTACTTCAGCCGAATATTCATTCTCTTTACTATTCTCAAAAAAATCGAGCAAGGCTTCTTCTATTGCCTTAGGAGTGGGAGAAACCACATATCCGCATTTGCCGTGTTCAATAATTTCAGACAAGCCGCCAACATTTGTAACTAGCATGGGTTTCCCAAAGTGATAACCAATTTGAGTTACTCCGCTTTGGGTGGCCGATTTGTATGGTTGGGCAATAATACTTGCAGCACAAAAGAACCGGTTCACCTCGTTTTCAGGAATATACTCTGAAAAAACATGTACATAATCGTTAATATTCAGTGTGTTGATCAATGTTCGATATTTTTCCTCGTTGGAATAGAATTCTCCGGCAATAAGTAAATGGTACTTTGTTTTATCAATTTTTTCACTCGCATAAGCTTCAAGCAGAAGATCTAGTCCTTTGTAATCGCGAATGAACCCGAAAAATAAAATATATTCTTTCGCAGTATCTAGTCCAAGAAGTGTAAGTGCTTCTTTTTTTGTTAGTTCTTCACCATAATGGTCGTATATTGGGTGAGGCGAAAGTATTCTTGGTTTCTTTTGGTCGAATAATGAAAAATCATTGAGAACACAATCCGACATAGCCAGCAATCCATCGGTTTGTTTCAGAAAGTATTTGATAAAAAGTTTATCACCGATGCGTTTTTCGTGGGGTATCAGGTTGTCGACTATTGCGATTATTTTAGTGCGTTTGTTTTTTTTTGCGATGCGGCATATTGTTCCGGTTGAGGGGGCCATAAATGGAAGCCAGAACCTGACCAATATAAGGTCTGCTTTTTCTTTCTTCAGATTTAACCCTGTTATTAACCAATTAAAAGGACTTACAGAATTGATCATGCGCCTTATTTTCAGTTCTTTTGGAGGAAGGGTATTGGTGTACTGGGTTTTCCCGGGAAAGAGAAATGAGGGGTATTGTACCGAAAAATTTATAAGTTGAACCTCATGTTGTTCGCTCATTAGTTGTAGTGCTAACCTTTCATTTAAAGCTGCGATGCCACCCCGATATGGGTTTGCCGGGCCAACAAGTAATATCTTCATGGTTTAAATAGTTATATTGGAAGATAAATGTAGCAAAAAAGATGGTTACTCTATAGTTGAGCAATAAAAAGCAAATTATTAATCGGTTGTGTTTGTAATCTTTGAATCGATATGTGTGATTATTTTATCGAGTTCGGTTGGGGCAAACCAGGTTATGTTAGAGTCGCGGTTGAACCATGATAGTTGCTTCCTTGCATATCGTCTCGAATTTCGTTTTATTAGCTCAATGGCTTCATTAATAGTAATATTGCCGTCGAAATATTCGAAGATTTCTTTATACCCAACAGTGTTCAATGCATTCGACTCACGATAATCATATACCGATCTGGCTTCATCAACTAAGCCATCTTCTATCATTTTATCAACTCGCTTATTGATCTGCTTGTGCAATTCCTCCCGGTTTGTATTTAGCCCAATTTTAATAATGTTGAAATCGCGTTCTTTCTTTGTGTTGCTTCTGAATGAGGAATATTTTCTACCGGTCATGTAGTACACCTCAAGTGCATGCAATATTCGTTTGTAATTTTTCAAATCGACGGTTAAATAGTATTCCGGGTCAATTCTTTTCAGTTCATGTCGCAGTGAATCGATGCCTTCTTTTTCATATCTCGAAATTACTTCTTTACGGACTTCAGGGTCTATTGTTGGTAAATCATCTATCCCGTAGCAAAGTGTATCGATGTATAACATCGAGCCTCCGCACATAAAAACTATGTCTTTCGATTTGAATAATTCATTTAGTATTTCCAGTGCTTCAATTTCGTAGTTCGATGCATTATAATATTCCAAAATTGAACGGTGTTGCACCATGTGGTGTTTAACAGTATTAAGTTCATGAGAATTGGGTACAGCAGTTCCAATTTGTAGCTGCCGGTAAATTTGGCGTGAATCGGCCGATATAATCTCCGTATCATAATGTTTTGCCAGCGCTATACTCAGGGCTGTTTTTCCAATTGCGGTTGGACCAAGAACTATTACTAAGTTTTTTGACATGTTTCGTTTTTCATCTTTCACAAAAGAACAAAAAAAAAGGGACTTGCGTCCCTTTTATTAGTTTTCTTCCATCTTTCCCATTACATCCATGTAATCTTGTAAAATCCCTTTTTCAATCATACTTTCCAATTCACTAGCCGAACGAAGGTCAGCTGGTAAGTTTTCCACTTCAAGATACCCGAATGTTTCTTTTGTAGCTTCAGATATCGAATTACTGAATAAATTTTTCATGAGGATTGTGATTGTTTAAATTAATACTTAAAGTTCACAAAACAATGATATTCAAAGAACTAGGAGCATGACTCGCGTCAAATCCATTTTTATAGTCGATTTGTGTAGAACCAAAATTATAAATTGTACCCATGTCCACAACTTTTTTCTTTACCGTTTTTTGTGTCCCTAAATGATGACTTTTCTAACACTCTGGTGAGAAGATGGTTAATGTTGAATTAGCGAGGCTCCAATTTTTAGAATTTTGGAGAGATGCATTCGAATGAGGAAAAATTTATGTGCTACTGTCAGGCAATGAAATTATTTTCTCCTTAAGAAGGAGGATTTCACTTTTGTGACTTTCTAGTCTGTTGTATTACAAAAAAAGGAACGGATTATCCGTTCCTTTACATATAAGTATTTGTTATTGTGTTTATTACTTAGCAATAACGCGAGCCATTTCAAGAACTTTGTTCGAGTAGCCCCATTCGTTGTCATACCATGAAACAACTTTAACGAAGGTCGAATCTAACTGGATACCAGCCTTAACATCGAAAATTGAAGTGCGGGCGTCACCACGGAAGTCTGTTGAAACAACAGCTTCATCGGTATATCCAAGAATTCCTTTCAAATCGCCTTCAGAAGCTTTTTTCATTGCAGCGCAAATTTCTTCGTAAGTAGCTGGTTTTTCGAGCTCAACAGTGAGATCAACAACCGAAACGTCCGAAGTAGGAACGCGCATCGACATACCAGTAAGTTTACCGTTAAGTTCAGGAAGAACTTTTCCTACAGCTTTAGCAGCACCAGTCGATGATGGAATAATATTTTCAAGAATACCGCGACCACCTCTCCAGTCTTTTTTCGAAGGACCGTCAACTGTTTTTTGTGTAGCAGTTGCAGCGTGAACAGTAGTCATCAAACCACGTTTAATTCCAAAAGCATCATTAAGAACTTTTGAAATAGGAGCTAAACAGTTGGTTGTACATGAAGCGTTCGAAATAATGTCTTGTCCGGCGTATGATTTGTCATTAACACCATATACGAACATCGGAGTCGAATCTTTCGAAGGTGCTGACATGATAACTTTCTTTGCGCCAGCTTGGATGTGTTTGCGTGCTGATGCATCATCAAGGAAGAAACCTGTTGATTCAACAACAACTTCAGCACCAACTTCATTCCATTTCAAATTGGCAGGATCCATTTCTGCTGTTAAACGAATTTTATTTCCGTTTACAATCATGCTGTTCCCATCAATTTTAACATCACCTTTGAACTGGCCATGTACTGAGTCATATCTCAACATGTAAGCAAGATAATCAGCATCTAAGAGGTCATTGATGCCTACAACTTCAATCTCGTTGCTGAAGTTTTGAACAGCAGCACGGAAAACCATTCGGCCAATACGGCCAAATCCATTGATACCAATTTTAATTTTCGACATAATTTATCGTTTTAATTATTAGTTATTAATTCTTTGCGATGTTTATTCAATTTTACGAAGGAACACAAAGTAAATACTTCTCTTTCATTCATGCATAATTTCAATTTGAAAATTTATGAAATTTTAGTTAAGAATAATCTTTTGGTAACAAAATGTGTTGTTGATACTTTATGCTGTGATTGCCATTCAATTCTTTTTTTTTGACGGAAGGTGTCTTTTTATACAATATAATTATATGCTACATTCTATCCTTTCTATGGCTCAGCCACATTCAACAAAAAAAAATATTCTGGCAGGGCAAAAAGTTACGAACAGGTCAAAGTTAATAATTGATACGTGTTCTATGCATGTTGTCTGTCAGTACACTAGCTAGTGTTTTACTTTTTTTTATAAGGCTGTACGACGGGCAATCGCAGGTTTTACAGCCATTCAGGAAAAAAATTATCAGAATTAACCCTGCTAACCGATAGGGTTTTTTTAGGTGAAGTTGTATTTTCATTGAAACCGAAATTTTTAAAACAAATGTAGTGGATTAACGGTTTATCCGCAGCGTTCATTGTTGAGTAGTGCATTTTCGATATAAAATATTTTTATCTTTAGTTTGTTTTTTACAAATGCAAAATATTTTTGTGTGAGCAAAGAAGAAAGGATGTTTATGGGAAATGACGATTTAACAAAAATATAATGTCGGTTTTTTACGAAGGAAAAATTTGCTGAAAATGAGATGTACAAAAGCTTTTGCAATTAAATGATACATGATTTTATTGTATAATATTTTGTGCGTTGTTGATAAATTTTATACGTTTGTAAATTGTTGTGTACTATGTGAAGTAGGCAACGAAAATTTGAATGATGAAAAAATTAGATAATTTAAAATCAATCAATCAATTAAAGTTCAATTAAAAACAAGTGCTATGAGAAAATCATTTACACGGCTCTTTGGAGTTTTCATACTTTTATGTATGATGAGCTTACAGGTCGTCGCACAGAGCACAAGTACTTTTGGTTATTCGCTTAGTCCTACGGACGGCAAATACCCGGTATCTGTGACTCAGGGAGATTTTGTCATCACTATGAACACGCCCGTAAAGGCTGTTTATGATGGTACAATTTCTCTGAACAACTACAATGGCACAGAGTATGTTCCTTGCCAACTGCGGCCCGGTTATGAAACCGCAGCAGGCTCGGGTATCTTTGTGGCTCCTGCAGGTAGTGAAAACGCCTGGAGGGTAGAGTTCAGCGGCAACAAAGTGATCATTAATTTTGATTACGACCTTGGTGAGTTTCAGAATTACTACATTACAGTATCTGAAAGCGCAATCCAAAATGCCTCTGGTACGCTACGTTTTGTTGGTTTGAAAGCCGGCTCTATTGCCCTTACAAGTGGCAATGATGCAGGTTATGACTGGGACTTTACAACAGAAGACTTGACCCCTCCGACTCCGGTTTGGTCTGCGTTTAATGCTGTAGCTCCTAAGACAGATCCTACCGACGAAGAAGTAAATGTAAGCCCATCTTTGACAACTTTCACTCTCGAATTTAGCGAGGATGTGAAATTCAAAAGTGGTATTACATCTGCTGCCAATCTTAGTGTTGGTGACATTGCCCTTTACGAATCAACCGATGTTGGCGTATATGGTGGTGATGTTGTTTACGCTACACCTTCTGCTATTTCTATTAGCGGTAAGGTATTATCTATTACTTGGCCTGGTGTTTTACCATCGATGGCTAAGTTGTATGTCCGCATTAAACCCGGTATTATTACCGATTTACAAGGTCTTGCATTCGCTGGATTCAATACCAATGGTGTTGGCGCCAATATCGGATGGAATTTCTCTACCAAAGATGCAAGGGTTCCTAATGTTACTTTTGCAGCTGTTACGCCTTGTAATACAACTAACTTCACTGCAAATACCAACTTTACCATTACATTAGATGAAATTGGTATTGTTTTAGGTAACGGTAACCGTACTCCTATTACTGCTGCTAATATTAAAAGTTATATCCAGTTTAGTGGTGGAGACTTCAGTGTTACCAGTGTTGCCGAAGTTGCTGGCAGTACAGTAATTACTATTGATCCAGCTGCCGCTCTTACCAGCGGTACTGTTTATACTATCAGTTTAACAGCCGGCTTGTGGGATAGTGGCGACAATGCTATTCCAGCTAAATTATCTCAAAATCTTGTAGCTGGTGATTATACTGCTCCTACAACTGATATCTTAGCTTGGAAAAACCCTGACGGAACTTCATTCAACATTAACCTCCGGGTTAACAATGAACCTGCAGGAACTACTACCAGATATTATTATATTGTAGTGAAAGCTTCTGATGTAGCTACTTCTGCTAATGCCGATTATTATAAGCCTGAATCGCTTACTAATTTATTGGCTGCTGCTAATACTACAGCTGCTTTCCCTACCGATGTAAAAACATCGATTAGCACCACAGTTCCAACTACATATGCTTATTACCCATGGGTTGGTTCAACTACAGTAACCACTGATGATAGGTACATTCCTATTTTCCAACGTGGTGACATTTTGGCTCCTGCCAATACCGAGTTGTTGGAACATGTTGTTCAACTTCCTGCTTCTCATGGAACAGATTGGGTAGTTTACTTATTTGGAGCTGATGGTTCTCTTTGCGGTTCAAACACTGTAACAGGATTATTCTCAGCTACAGCTAATGTGACCACTATTCAGAAGTTGACTCCTTCTACCTTTGATATTTTGGTTCCTGAAGTTACTTTCTCTGCCGAGTTAGTTGATGCAGTTCACGATACAATCGATGGTTGTTCTGAAAAATTGCAGGTAATTGCTGGTGACGATAATATTGCTAAGGGTATCAAACGTAATGGTCCAGTGTATATTCATTTCAATGAAGCTATTGAAACAAACATGGGAGCAGCCATTACTGGTGCTCATATTGCTTCATCAGTAACTTTGATTGACAATGCTTCAAATACTTATACTATTGATGCCGCTCGTTCATCTTACGATGCAGCCAATAAGAAAATGATCATTTATCCTACAACTCCTTTTGCTTCTGGAGTACAGCTTACTGTTACCTTATTGTCAAATAAGATTCAGGATGCTCAGGATTTAGAACGTTTTGGTCCTAACGGAACAGAACTTATGGTTGCTCAACAAGATGATTTCTGTGTTGAAAGCTATGTTGGTCCTGTGGTAACATTTGACCCATGTGCTGTTGTTGGAGAACTTGACCGTAGCGGCGATATCGTGATCCGTGTTGATCAGGATCTTTATGCTCCTTCATATGACGGTGGCGGTTTGCTTTCAAACGATTCAGCTGCTGCTAACTTTGTAGGACGTTACATTCAGGTTCGTAAACATGGACAATATCCTGTTGACATGGTTGGTCCGAACACTGAAGCCTTACGAGATGCCGGAGATATTCTTTATCATGGAGAAAATCCTAATGCATATTTCCTTAACAAGGTTAATATAACTGTTGCTTATCCTACTTCAGGCGATGGCGACTCAACTGTTATTACCATTTCACCGAAAGATAAGAGTGAAGTGTATTGGGAATCAGAAACTTGGTATTCTGTTGAGCTTGAACAAAATCTACAATCAAAAGATTATCTTGATTTAGCTGATGTTGTTGATACTACTTATTTCGATGATTGTACTATCAGCAACTATTGGGCATATTTCAGGGCTGAAGACAGCCGTAACCCAATTGTTATCTTCTATGAAGATGAAAATAACTTGTTGGTAAACGATGGGTTGGGAACTGTTGACACTGATGTTAACACCAACGATCCGTTACTTGATGGTAATGTTACTGTTCAAGATACATCAAATATCCTTGTATCGATTGACGAATGGGTACTGTTAGGTTTCGATGGTTTCAAAGACCTCACGATCAGTGATGTAATTGATGATGCTAATGCACTCCGTCGTTATTTCGCACTTTACGAAGTTAACGCTGCTGGAAACATCCCAATATCATTTGATGTTAAATTACTCTCGTTAGATCCAAATTATCCTGATAATGCTCAGTTCTTTATCGATCCTTACTATGCAACTAGTGATGGTCCGAACTGGACAAAAGGAAAAACCTACCGGGTTTGCTTCATCGATAATCCTGCTGAATTCGAACAATACCGTGACGATCCAGCATTGACCGATGATAATCTTAACGCATTGGCCGAAGCTTGTGCAACATTCACCTGCCCTGCAGATCCTGTTGCTCCTGAATGCCTTGTGAGCGCTACAATTAACGGTCAGGCACTTAACCTTGCTACTTCTAACGGTCTTCCTGTCACTGAAGTTGCTGTAACTGCCGACTCTATTGTTACTTTACAATTGTGCTTCGACGTTCCTGTTGATCTGCCAACTACAGGTGAAGTTGCTATTCGTTTAGCTTCATCAACTGCAGTTCAGACTGCTGCAATGAGTGCAGGTGTTAGAAGTGGAGATTATAAGTGTATTACTTATACTTTCGATATGCATTCTGCTGAGGTTCTTAACCCTGAATGGGCTGAGAATTCAGTGTATGATGTATATTTCAGTGGTACAAACTTAATTACGAATTCAATAGCTGGTTGTTCATTCCCTGCAGTTCAGGATCCTTTCAATGATATCCAAACCCTCGACGGTTCGGCTCCTTACATTGTAAGTTTCATTCCTGATCAATACGGTAATCCATATTCTACGATTTGCTTGGGCGATAAAGATTCAACCGACATTTTGATTCAGTGGAACGAACCAGTATGGGAACAAACCGGTAAGAAACTGGAAATCTGGAGAAGATCAACCAATAGTATTATTGCTACTCTCGATGCTTCAACAGACACTACAGCTGCTGGCGATGTGTATATGAAGATACCAAATTCATTGTTTAAAGGCCTCTTGGCATACAATGAATCATATTACATTCATATCCCTGTTGGATTTGTTAAGAATGAAGTAGGTTTAGCTAATGCTACAGTTACTACAAATGATTCATTAACATTCTGTGTTGGTCCAGACCCAGCTCCAAGTATTGTTTGCGGTGGTTTTACCCCTGCTCACTGGGAATATACTGGCGATAGGACTCCAAACTTGACATTGACTTTCTCAGAACCTGTTGCTCCTGTAACCGGAACTGGTTTGTCGATTCAAATTTATAACCATGGTGTAGCTTATACTCCTGTTGATGCATATTTGCATGTATCTCCTTCAGTATTTGTAGCTGTAGCTGGTTCGAACAACACAAAATGGCGTTTGAATACTGAAAATGCGTTAGCTGCTGCAGGTATTCATAATGATTTCGCATGGGGTTCTTGCTACGATGTTAATATTTCTGCTGGTGCATTCCGCGAAATTAACGGAACTCAGACTACTCCTGCGTTGGTAACTAATGACCTTAATGGTTCGTTAACGGTTAGTGCATGTCCTTGGACATTCTGTATTGGTGACAATACTCCTCCGACTGTTGAATTCTGGCCAGTTAATAAGACACCTAACGTTGCACACGTAGCTACTAATGCTCACCTTTATGCATATATTAGCGAATTGCCTGTTATTGACACTATTGCAACATCTTTTATTGAAAATGTTCCATTGAATGTTAATACTGTTAAGCAATTCTTTAGCCTTGTGAAAATGGGTGAATCTACAGTATCAGGATTAGATTCTATTGTAAGCTTTGATATAGAATTTGTAGGTAATGATATTCCTAATGGAGACAACCAGAAACAACGTATCCGTATTGTACCGAGAGATCAAAACGGACCGGACTGGAGTTTAAGTTCTTCAACTCCATCGTTGCAGGCTGAATCATGGTACAGGCTATCAATTTTAAACCCAGTACCAAGTGTTCAATTGGTTGATATTAATGGAAATCTTGTTGATCAAGATGGATTTACTGAATTCTTAGTTGAAGATATCACTTGTCCTGAAATTGACGGACCTCTTGCTGAAACTGCAGTTACTACTGGAAGCTTGTCTAAAGTTGCTGGTTCATTAAATGAAGCAGGTAAAGTTCGTTGGGTTGTAGTTAAAAATGGTGTTTCAGCTCCTGCTGCAAGTGCTGTTTGGGCTGCTACCTATACTTCTCTTGGTTTAGCTCGTGGCGAAGCTGCAACAACAGGCGCAGGTAACGATTTTAAATTTGAATTTACTATCGATGCCAATGATGCTACTGGTTATGACTACGACGTGTTTGTTTATGCACAGGACGACGAAGTTGACCTGTTCGATACAGATGCTGAGATCTTTGCTGAATGGCCTTATGCCGATGCAGTGAAAGGCTTCGAAACAGAACCTTATCGTATCAAAGACTTGCGTGTTGCTCCTAACTGGTGTACCACTGCATTGGATACACTTGATGTGCAGTTCTGTGACAATGATGCTCCAATTATTGTTGGAACTTATCCAATAATGAAAGGTATTTCAGACGCTGATCGTGAAATGTCGTTCCCAATTGGTGACTCTATCGTGTTGAAATTCAACGAACCTATACAGGTAAATGATAATGACCTCACTGGCTGGAAGATTGTATTGCGCGATGCAAACAACAATATTGGTGTGCCTTTGGCATATTCAGTTGGTCTTGATAGCACAATTACCCTCTATCCTCTTGATTCATTGAGTGTTGCTGACGAAGCTGAAGCTTTACAAGATTATGCTTCGTTGACTGGTACTGTTGTTGACTTGGCTCAAGAACGTGATTACTATCTTGAAATTGACCGTTGGGCTGTTTCAGATGATGGTGGTTGCAATGGCGCATTGAATTACTTTGGTGAATGGGTTGGTAAAGAAAAACTTGCCTTCCGCACTGAAGATATGACTGGCCCATGTCTTGTTGATCACAGACCACAGACAGAAGACTGTGTTGAACCTGAAGCTGATATTATTCTTACATTCAAAGAATTGAATCAGGTTCTTATCAATCCTAATATTGCTAATGCTGACTCAGCTTATATTTATATCTATCGTGTTGGTGAAGTAATTCCTCACGAAAGAATTCATGTAAGCCGTATTACTGGTCCGGTTAAGAATGCTGCTGGAAATTGGGTATTTACAGCTCCTACTGCTTATACATATCTTGCTAAAGGTATTTATCAGGTGCGTGTTCCCGCTAATATGTTCATGGACAATGCCGGTAATTTCGAAAGCTGTTTAAATGGTCACACTTGGACGTTTACAGTTCGCGATTACGAAGCTCCTATCGCAAGCTGGACTATTATCCAAGATTACTCTTACTTGAATGTAGCTATTACTGACCCTGAATATAATGGTTTAATTGTTTCAGGTCCTGCTGGTGCTACTCAAAATAATGTTCCTACCTCTTCATTGTTGAAAATTGAATTCAACGAAGAAGTGTATGTATGGGATAACGAATCTACTGCAGAGAACAAATGGACAGCAATGAATTTAGTTGGTGCTAAGGATGAAGTTGCTGCTTCTATCTCTATAAGGGAAACAGCTGCTGATGGTACTGTAACTCCGTTGACTTATGATAGCGATGGTTATGGAACTGATCCTGTAAAAGGCAACTGGGAATTCCAGGAAATTGGTGCAGATTATGCAATTATCCGCATTTATCGTGCTGAAGACCACTGGATGCCATTCTTAACTAGTCCGTTTGCTGATGACTTAGGTCTTAAGAGCAATGCTACATATACTGTAGCTGTAGCTCCTAATGTTTACAGTGATTTGTATAAGTGTGATGATGAAGAAATACATAATATCTACAATGGTAATAACCCGTTGGTAGTAATCAACACTCGTGATGATGTACCTCCAACGCTTACAATTACCGATTCAGGTAATGTTGATGTATGTGCAAACCAATGCGTACAGGCTGAAAGCCCAATCAAACTTCACTTCAGTGGAAAAGTTGTTAAGACTCCATACGCTGGAATTGATTATGATGCAAGCAATCCATCAACTTGGCCATCTGATGATGTAAACTGGTGGACAAACTCGAACTTACCATTGTCACAAGCCGATCTTATGGCAACGTTAAATGGTGATTTCTTGAGATTCTATAGTGTAAGTGCTAAAGGAAGTACTGTTGCTATTGATTCAGTAGTATTAAGCAGTGTAACAGTTGATGCTAACGGTCAGGATATTACTCTTAACCTTGCTTCACCACTTGCTTCACAAGGATGGTATTATATTGAATTCTTAGGTGGAACAGTGAAAGACCAGAAACGTGTACCTGATGGTAACGAATTCATAGGTAAATCATGCTGGTTCCGCGTAGAAGACACTGTATTGCCATACGTTATCGGCACTTATCCTGCTGATGATGCTGATGGAGTTACTACTCATATTAGTAATATACTTACTCCTCAAACATTGTGGGGTGGAGTATTTGGTGGTGATTCAATGGCCGTTCTTTTCAACGAACCTATTGCAAAATCGAACAGTGCTGAAAAGATTGTTGTACGTCGTACCAATGGTCAGATCTTCGACGAAATTGGTATTAGCGAATGTACTGTAGACAAACAAAATCCTGCTGTACTTGTTCTTCCAGTTAATGCTCTTGAAGAATTCACTGGTTACTATGTAGAAATTCCTGCAGGTTTTGTAACAGATACTACTGCTTGTACTAAGAATGGTAATATCGCAATCGATCCTGAAGTACCATATAAACCGGGTAACCGCTTTGCTTGGAACTTCACTACAGCCGACGATACCCCGCCGACTCCGATTGTATACATTCCTAACGATACCGATACTGTACCACGTAACAGCAACTTGTCGATCAGATTTGATGAAAACATCTACGCTGATTATGCAAATTGTTCAAATGCAAATGTTTATATCTACCATCACGACAATACTGTTGGTTGGGTAGGTGATCCTGCAATTGACTTTGGTAATGTTGTTGAAGTTATTCCTTTCTGGTCAACTACAACCATTCCAAATTACACGCTAACCGGTAGCAATACTTACAATGGTTTCAATAACGATATAATTACTTTCAATCCTGTAAGTGACTTTACAAGAATTGGAACCTATTATATCCGCGTTTCAGGCGACTGTATCCGTGACGCTCAGAATAATTTCTGGGAAGGTCTTGGCGACTCAACTACATGGAAATTTACCGTTACTAACGATATTGCTCCTGTATTGGCCGCAACAACTCCTGCTTATGATCACATGGGTGCTCGCTGGGAATATGTAGAATTACCTGCAGACGACCACGGTTTTGTAATTGCTGACCTTTCTATGGAATTTGTAACTGGTGATATTTATAGAGATCCATTGATGGTTGCTCCAGGTGCTGGCTCAATCAAGATTATGGAATACCGCTATAATGCCGTTACAATGGAAATGGAAGAAAAATTGTGGAAAGAATATGACATTAATGATCCTGCAATTGAGTTTAACAGCAACGTTGTAACAATTAATGATGTACTCTTACGCGACAATATCAATAAACCATTCGGACAATACGAAGAATGCTATTATGTATTAGCTGAACCTGGAGTAGTAACCAATGGTTATCCTGGAAGTAATACATTCTGGGCAGGTATCGACAATGCATTTGTATGGAGATTCCAGACCGCTGCAGATGACGTATTCGTTCCTGGTTATGAAATTGTTAGCCCGAATTCAGTTGAAGATGGCGATGCCGCTATGAATCTTACAATTGATGAAGCTAAGAATTTGGTTGTTAAATTCAACGAAGGTGTTGAAGCATTGCTTGCACCTACAGGTAAAGTTCAGGTATTTGTAGCTGGTGCTTCTGCTCCTGTTGAAGAAGTAACTGTTACCTCTTCGATGACTAGCGATAGCACACTTACTGTACCATTAACTAAACTTGTTGATGAAACATCATATATTATAACAGTACAAGCTGGTGCATTCGGTGATACTTCAACAGTATCGACTCCGAACTTCGCATTCGGTGGTGAAGGTGTATGGGAATTCAGGACTGGTGACAACACTGCTCCATATCCTGTAACATTCAGCCCAGCAGAAGGTGACGATTGTGTTGCTGCTGCTCCTCAAATTGTTCTTACATTCAACGAATCGTTTGGTGTAACAAGAGGCAGTGGAAGCATTGAAGTTGTTGATGCTGAAGGTACTGTTTATGACATGGTTGAAGCTGCTGACACTGTTAATTTACTTATCAGTGAAGATGGCAACACCGTTACTATTAATGTTGCTGGTTTACCAGACACTACTGCTCTTACAGTTAATGTACCTGAAGGATTCTTCTTCGACGGTGACGAACACTCACCATTGGCTAACGAAGACTTCTCATTATCGTTCACAACTGGTGAAAATTCACTTCCTGAAGTTGTAATTACTCCTGCTGCAGTTACTACTGCTGATACAGTTCTTGTACTTACATTCAATGAAGTTGTTAACGCTGTTGCTGATAAATTTGTAACTGTTGGTGAAAAAGAAATCGCAGCTGAAGATTTCGCAACTGAAGACAATCTTGTATTTACTTATGCATTGACTGCTCTTGAAAGCGAAACTGAATACACTGTGACTATCGAAGAAGGTGCATTCGTTGATCTAAACGAAGGATGTACTCCAAACGATATCGCCGAAACTGTTGCTACATTTACTGTTGGTGACTTGACTGCACCAGAAGTTGTTGGATCGCCTGTACAGGCTGCTGATTACCAAGGTCTCGTATTAAGTCTCAACTTTGACGATGCTGTAACTGCTACTGAAGGTAACGTAGTTATCTACTCGGCTGCTGGTGACACTGTAGAAGTTGTTGATGTAACTACATTGACTCCTAATGCAGACAAAACTGTGTATACTTTCGAACCTGAAAACGTAAGATTCGGAACATACTATATCTTAATTGATTCTGCCGCATTTGTTGACAATACTGCAGCTCCTGCAGGTGTAACATGTGCTGGTATCAGCGATCCTGACGAATGGACTTTGATTGTAAAAGATCCTGAATTCGTTAATTGCTACAATATTATTGCTCCTAAACGTGCAGCTACTGGCGTTGAATTAGAAACCACTGTTATCATTGATTTCTGCGACGAAAGAATTGTACCGGGAGAAAATGGAATTGTAACTATTGCTGATCAATCACAAGATCGCGTACTTGGAGTTAACTACTTCGAATATCCTGTTACTGCCGAAATGATTAATGGTAACACATTGAGCATAGACGTAACTGGTCTCCAGGAATTGACTACTTACAGTATCATTATTCCATTCGGAGCAATTGAAGACGAAGGTGGTAACCCATTTGTTGGCATTACCGATGCTAACCTTTGGATCTTCACAACTGGTGACTTCACCGATCCTATCGTAAGCGTTGAAGCTGATACTGTAATGAATGATGGAACAGGTGAACCTGTTGCAATCACTAGCAGTGAAGCTGGTAAAGTTTACTTGGCTCGCGAAGATGTTAATCCTACTGCTACTGCTTTGAACGCTGCTGTATCTGCAGATAAAGCTGTAACTGCTACATTAACTGCTGCCGGTACTGTTGAAGTTGATGTTGAAGGTTTATTGGTAGGTAACTACAAAGCTTATGCTATTGATGCTTCTGGCAGAATTGGCGTAGCTGAAAACATTGTAGTTGTTACTGAACCTACTCCAGTACCATTAGTGAGAATTAGTGCAATCCAAGGTACAAGCGAAACTTCACCTCTTGCAGGAGACGAAGTTCGCACTCAAGGTACTGTAACTGCTGTAACAAGCACCGGATTCTATATGCAGGATGCAAATGCTGCATGGAGTGGTATCTTCGTAGCCTCAACAACGGCTGTAAGCGAAGGCCAGTCAGTAGAAGTAACCGGTACTGTTGCTGAAGTTGGTGGAATCACTACTATCAATAATGTAAGCAAAGTTGATTATATAGCTCCTGTTGTTTCAACCGATCCTATCGTGGTTACTTCAATTACTGAAAACTACGAAAGTGTATGGGTTAAAGTAACTGGTAGGGCAGCTGCTACAGCTAATGTATCAGGTGACTGGACTGCAGGAACATTCACTATCAACAATGCACTCTATGGCTCATACCCAGTTGAAAAAGATTATAACTATGAAGTAGCTGGTATTGCTCAGGCAAACAAAGTACTTGCTATTGAAATTGTAAATCTTTCTAAACTTAACGGTAAAGAAGATTATGCATCTTCTGTGAAAGTATATCCGAACCCATTCGATAAGTTCATTACTCTAGAAGTTTCAAGCGACATCGTAATAACAAAAGCTGTTATTACTAACATCGCAGGACAACTTGTTAAGGAAGTTATTAATCCAGATAATACGATTTCGACTAGCGAATTGCGTAGCGGCGTTTATTTCATCTCATTGCACAGTGTAGATGGTATCGCCAAAACTGAAAGGATTATTAAGAGGTAATGCCGAATTGATTGATTAAAAAAGGGAAGCAATTGCTTCCCTTTTTTATTTTCTATTTTTGCGAAGTTTTATTCGTAAACATTTAATTTGAATACTAATGGATGCAAGAGAAATATTGCTTACACATAGAAGCATAAGAAAGTATAAGGACAAACCTATCGAACAAGGACTTCTGGATGAGATTATAACCCTTTCTTGTAGGGCATCTACTACTGGAAACATGCAAGTTTACTCAGTAGTGAACACAACAGAAGTACTGCTTAAAAAAAAATTAGCGCCTGCGCATTTTAATCAAAAGATGGTTTTTGAAGCTCCGAATATTCTTACTTTTTGTGCCGATTTCAATCGATTTAATCGATGGTGTGAAGCTAACGATGCTTCGCCCGGGTATGATAACTTTCTGTCGTTTATGACTGCTGCAATTGATGTTTTGCTGGTTTCACAGAATGTAACAATGCTGGCCGAGGAGAGGGGACTTGGAATTTGCTACTTGGGAACAACACTTTACAATGCAGATAGTATAATTGAAATTTTACATCTCCCTAAAGGGGTTGTGCCTATAACTACGTTGACCATTGGGTGGCCCGATGAAAGTCCTAAATTGACCGATCGCTTGCCCTTAGATGCAATTTTGCATCAAGAAACCTATAACAACTACTCTGAGGCTAGAATCAACGAAATTTACGCTGAAAAGGAGAATTTGCCTGAAAATATCAATTATGTGAAAATCAATAATAAGTCGTCATTGGCTCAGATTTTCACTGATATTAGGTATACCCGTAATGACAATGAATATTTCTCTGAGAAACTTTTCGCTGTATTAAAAAGTCAAGGTTTTATGTAGTTATTTTTTTCCTTACAACATCTCTTGATGATCCTTGTGCTGTTGGCATAATTACTAAATCATTGATATTTACATGGGGTGGTCTTGATACCATAAACCATATAGCTTCGGCAATATCCTCGGCATATAATGGAGTGATGTCTGTATATACATTTTTAGCACGTTGTTCGTCGCCATGGAACCTGATAATTGAAAATTCAGTTTCTACCATTCCGGGTGCAATTGAGCTTACTTTTATGTTGTGTGGAAGAAAATCAATCCGCATTCCTTTTGTAAGAGCTTCAACAGCATGTTTTGATGCGCAGTATACATTTCCCGAAGGGTAAGTTTCTTTTCCGGCGATAGATGAAATGTTGATAATTTGACCCTCTTGAAAAGGAATCATTAGGTTAACTACAGCTTGAGTTACATATAAAATTCCCTTAACATTAGTGTCGATCATTTTTTCCCAATCGACAACATTACCTTCATTTAATGGCTCAAGCCCTGATGCTAGCCCGGCATTATTTACCAAGAGATCAATTTTTCTCCATTTTTCCGGAAGTGAATCAAATGCTTCAATTACTTCATCGCGGTTTCTTACATCAAAATTTAAAGCTAATACATCTACATGGTGATTACTTTTTATTTCATCAGTAAGCATTGTCAATCGGTCTATTCTTCGGCCTGTGATTATTAAATTCCAATTTTCTGAAGCAAGTTTTAATGCTGTAGCTTTCCCAATGCCTGATGTTGCGCCGGTAATTATTGCTGTTTTCATTTGTGTACGTATTTGTAAAAAATTGTGAGTATCTAATTTGATGCGAAATTAGGAAATTCTGTTTACAAGTGGCAAACAAAGCGCGTTGCGTAAAACACCGTTTCCTTGAGTTAAAGTTATTCAATTTAGCTTGCTAATATTTAGATATTTGGATTGCAAAACTGCGTTTTATTCTATTATGAACTTTAAAAATAAAATCAAACTCAGGTTAATAGAAAGCTTTGATTAACTTTGCGATGAATTTAAAAGTTATACTATGGAACCAGAAAACGAATTCATGGAATTTGATATCAACCAGATTCCTGAGCCCGAAAATATTGAGGAGGTAATTTATTCATTAATGGTTAACCCAAACCTTACTCCGATAAACTATTTTAATGATTTTTCAGACATTGTACCTGATCCGTCCAGCTCTGGTACTGATGCAGAAGAGCCTGGGGTTTTCGAACTTGAAGATGGTACCCGCTTACTTTCAATGACAACACATGCATTGCATCATCATTTGGAGAGTGACCCTCAAAAAGCAGCAGAAATTCTCGTTTCGAGGGCCGTTCGTAAAATGGTTTGTTATGGAGCTAAACCGATTGCGGTTTCTGCAATGCTTTATCATATAAATTATAGTGATTCGAAAGAGCAGTTTATTGCAGCCGGCGCTAAAGTAGGCCTAGAAAATGCGGCAAGAGCTTATGATCTTAAAATATCGAATAGAAAAATACGGTTTGACTTTTTTGGTGAGCATGGTTCTCATGCTCCTACTATGATTGTCAGCTTGTTGGGTTCAATGAAAAAAGATTCAAAGGGTGAGTTTAAATGTATAAGTCCCAGTTTCAGACAAAAGAGCAATAATATTTTTCTGATTGGAAATATTTCTGACGACATTTCTACTTCTGATTACCTTGAATTTTATCATGGAGTTAGTGATTCACCCCTTCCGGATTTCGATCTTGAATTCGAGTCAAAGGTTGTTAATGTTGTCAATAGTTTAATTGAAAAGGATCTTGTAATTAGTGCCACTCCTGTTGCTAAAGGAGGTGTTTTCTTTACATTATTACGTTCATGTTGGTTGAATGGTCTCGGTTTCGATATTACTACTGCTGCTGAAGTCCGAACTGATTCTTTCTTATTTGGTGAATCAATGGGTAGAATTATTGTTGGTGTGTCGAAAGATAAGGAAGATGATTTTGTTGATTTTATGTTCGACTCACAAGTTCCATTCTTTACCTTGGGGCATGTGACCAAAGGCGAAATTCGTATCGACGATGAATCATTTGGGTATATTGATAAGATGACAGGATCAATTTAATTTTTTTGTTTTGGCAACTCCATATTCAACAGCTTCAAGTAAGAAAAGTGAAGTTCGGCAAATGTTCAATTCAATTGCCGGGAGTTATGATTTTTTGAACCATTTTTTATCTTTTGGAATAGATTATTCATGGAGAAGGAAACTTATTAGAGAACTGTTAAAAAAGAAACCAGCACATGTAATCGATATTGCCACAGGAACAGCTGATTTGGCAATTCTTGCTGTGAATAAGGGCGTTTCTAAGGTAACTGGAATTGATCTTTCTGAAGGTATGGTTTCTGTTGGATTACAAAAAGTTGCCGATCAGAAGTTGACCGATTCGATTGATCTTATCGTTTCAGATGCTGAAAAAATGCCTTTTCCTGATGCCACTTTCGATGCGGCTATGGTCGCTTTTGGTATTCGCAACTTTGAAGATTTGGATAAGAGTTTAAGCGAGATTCAGCGTATAATAAAAAATGGGTCATCTGTTTTTATACTAGAATTCTCTCAACCGACAAAGTTACCGTTCCGACAACTCTATCGGTTTTATTCGTTTAAGATACTTCCGCTGTTTGGAAGGATAATATCAAAAGATCCCAGGGCTTATTCTTATTTGCCCGAATCGATCAATGAGTTTCCTTATGGTAAGGATATGCTTGCTGTTTTGGAGAAGAACGGTTTTGTAAAATGTCGATATATCCCGTTAACTTTTCAGGTTGCATCTATTTACATTGCACAGAAGTTGTAGTGCTTCAACAATAATTCAATATTTTCGGTGTTAATAAAAGAAAAACTAATGAAGAAAAGCGTATTATTATTTATCCTCATTCTTTTTCTAGGATCAGCCAATGCGCAATGGAGTGCAGTACCCAATTTGACCACTTTTGACGACCGTACCCTTCATTTTGGTTTTACGCTGGGAATTAATACCCTTGATTTTGGTTTTAAACACTATGCTTCAGTTTACGGTAACCCTCTTTATAGTCCAGACAGCATCCATAATTTTCGGAACGAGATTGATTCCGTTGGAGGTGTGATACGTGCCGATATTGCGTCGTTAACACCTGGTTTTACAGTGGGGATTGTATCAAATTTACGATTAACTGAAAATCTCGACTTGCGTTTTATTCCGGGCTTATCATTTGGAAACCGTAAGATAGTTTATAACATCCCAATTCATGATGCCGATAAAGGCGATCAACCTTATTACAATTCACGGGCAACTTTCCTCGATTTTCCGCTCATGATAAAATATAAAGCGAAAAGAATTGTGAACCACAGACCGTATACCATTGCAGGGCTTGCCTTACGCTACGACATATCAAAATCGGCAACAGACAATCTTTTGCAGTTAAATAAAGCGGTTTTTTCTGTTGAAGCAGGGATGGGATGGGACTTATATTTACAATTCTTCAGGTTGTCGACAGAGCTCAAATATAGTTTTGGAATTGGGAACAATCTTTCTTCCAAGCCCCCTTCATTCCCTCAATATCCTCAGTATCATCTAATATTTAAGAGATTAACGTCGAATGTTATTACCTTGAGTTTTCATTTTGAATAAAATAGCCTATACATAGACAGCATTGGTACGTCTCATAAATATTTCAATAGAACCATGGCAAATTGCAAATGATGACGCAATTAGAATTGCCATTTCGAAAGCATTGTCTCTTCCTGCTGATGATGTTACTTTTTACCGCATTGTAAGAAAGTCTGTTGATGCTCGTAGCCGAAATATAAAATTCAATGTTGGTGTTGAAGTATTTTTAGGCGAAATGCCATCAGATAACCAATCGATATCTTTCGAATATAAAAATGGATCAAAAGCAGAACCCGTGATCATTGTTGGTGCAGGGCCTGCCGGGCTTTTTGCAGCACTTAGGTTGTTAGAGATTGGTCTTAAGCCTATCATTTTTGAGCGTGGGAAAGAAGTCTCAGAGAGGAAGCGCGACATCGCATCTATTCATAGGAACGAAGGCGTTAATCCTGATTCGAATTATGGTTTTGGAGAAGGTGGTGCCGGAACTTTTTCTGATGGAAAATTATACACACGATCAAAGAAGAGAGGAGACATTACGCGAGTTCTCGAACGTTTTTACTTTCATGGAGCGCAACCAGAAATACTCATCGATGCACACCCGCATATTGGAACTAATGTGTTGCCACGTGTTGTGTGCAATATGCGTAAAACGATTCTAGACGCTGGAGGTGAAATTCATTTTAACAGTAGGGTGTCAGGTTTGGTAACATCTGGAGATGAGGTAATCGGTGTAAAACTACATTCAGGTGAAGAAGTTTTGGCAAAAGCTGTTATCCTTGCCACCGGTCATTCAGCCCGAGATGTTTACCAAATGTTACGAGACAACGGAATACATTTGGAAGCGAAAAATTTTGCAGTAGGGGTTAGAATTGAGCATCCACAGCAATTGATCGACGAAATCCAGTATAAACGTCCTGTTCGAGGAAAATATTTACCTCCTGCTTCTTATAGTTTTGTCGAACAAGTGTCGGGCAGGGGAGTGTATTCTTTTTGTATGTGTCCGGGTGGAATGATTGTTCCTGCGGCTACATCGTCTGATGAATTGGTTGTTAACGGAATGTCACCATCGGCTCGTAACGGGAAATGGGCAAATTCGGGTATGGTCGTTGAAATCAGGATTGAAGATCTGAAAAGGTATAGTAATCATCGTGAATTTGCCGGACTGAAGTTTCAAATGGAAATAGAAAAAAACTGTTATCGTCAGGCAAATAACTCTCAGATAGCTCCTGCCCAGCGAGTTGCTGATTTTATTCGCAATGTCCACTCATCTAGTTTGCCATCTACATCGTATCATCCGGGGATTCAATCTTCAGATATGCATCAATGGCTGCCTGCCGAAGTTAGGCAACGGCTACAGGGAGGGCTTCAGATTATTGGAAAGAAAGCAAAAGGGTTTGTGAGCAATGAAGCCATTATTGTTGGCGTTGAATCAAGAACATCGTCTCCAATTCGCATTCCTCGGAATGAAACTACACTTGAACATGTGAAATTCTCAGGCTTATATCCTTGTGGAGAAGGGGCTGGCTATGCTGGCGGAATTGTTTCTTCGGCAGTAGATGGTGAACGTTGTGCTGAGAAAATAGCTCAAAAACTTGGTTTTGAAGTTTTATCTTCTTCTGAATTCTGAACACACAATTGCTGCCGCTACTGATACATTAAGTGACTCAACCGTTTTATTCTTTGGTCCAAAGGAGGGTATACTCAATCTATTGATGATGAGTTTTTCAATATCGGGCGAAATTCCATTGCCTTCATTTCCCAGAACAATAATTCCATTTTTTTCAAGGTCGCTTGTATAGATATTTTGCCCTTCGAGCAAAGTTCCATAAACAGTCCGCTTTTCTTTAAGAGCACGCATAATAAACGAATCTAATTCTGTGTAAGTTACCTCAACATGTGCAATTGCTCCCATTGTTGCCTGCACTACTTTGGGGTTGAAACATTCAACACAATTAGTTGAGCAGACAATATTTTTTATTCCAAACCAAGATGCAAGTCTAATAATGGTTCCCATATTCCCGGGATCTTGAATGCCATCAAGAGCAATAATCAGGTCATCGGGTAGTGGGTCAGGCAAAGCGTTCTTGACAGGAATTTTGACAACTGCCAGGATGGAAGAAGGGGTCTTAAGCAAACTAATTTTTTTCATTTCAGATTCATCGCCAATTATGACCTCACTTATGTGATTCATTTTTTTTGCCAAATCCGCTGAGCTTGTCACCAAAAGGTCAATAGAAAAATCAGCTTTAATTAGTTCTGTTATTAGTTTCTCGCCTTCAGCGATGAAAATCCCCAGTTCCTCCCTTTCTTTTTTCCTCGAAAGAGATTGAATATACTTGGTCTTATTTTTGCTTATCATTTATTATTGTTTTCACAACGAAAATATGCTTGTTGCGTTTCATTTCAAAACAATAGGTTTGTTATTTTTGTAAAAGAGTAAATACCATGGGAAAACATAAACTTTTACTGATTATTACAGCTATTGTTGGTCTTGCATTTCTTGCTGGCTGCAAAACAACCCGTTATGTCCCTGAGGGCAAATACTTGTTGAATGATATCGATTATCAAATTGATAATAAGCAAATCAATAAGGATGAATTATCGTCGTATGTCAGGCAGGAAGAAAACCTGAAAATCCTTGGTTTTTTTAAATTTCACTTGTGGCTTTACAATATTTCTAAGAAGAATAATGAAAAAAGTTGGTTTAAAGAGATTGGCGAGCCGCCTGTCATTTATGACGAGATGTTAAAAAACAAATCGGTTGAGCAAATGCGTCAGTACCTTTACAATAAAGGATACTATAATGCTAATGTGAGTGATAATGTTGTTTTTCGAAAAAAGAGAGCGTTCGTTACTTATAACGTAGAAGCCAACAATCCTTATTTGATCAGGGATATTTCTTTTAGCATTAAGGACACTTCAATATTAAATATCATAAATGAAGGACAGGAAGAAACATTGATCCATCAAGGCGATATTTTCGATGTCGATGTTTGTGATTTAGAAAGAACAAGGATAACAAAGCTTTTGAATGATAACGGGTATTTTCGCTTTGTTGCAGATTATATTTATTTCAATATTGATTCTTCATTAATGTCGAATCAAGTTGATTTAGAGATGGTTGTTTCTAACCCTGTTGATGCTTCAAACCCAACAGCTGAAGGAGTTCATAAAAGATTTTATATAGACAATTATTCAGTTAGCGTGGTTGGTCCTCAGAAAAGTACTGGCACTATTGATTTCCAAAACCTTAAAGATTCGCTTCGCCATGATAGTATTTTTTATCGCTTTGATAAGAAAATCCCTATTAAGGCACAAACTATTGCTAAGACCCTCGAAGTTGTCCCTGGTCAATTATATAGTCGTGATAATGAAGAAAGAACCTATAACAATCTTTACTCCATCAGGCAGTTTAAGTATGTGAACATTCAGTTTAAAGAGATGGAGCAGTATCGGGACAGTCTTATTGGTAAACTTACCGGGGACATTTATTTGCCGATGCAAATTAAACAGAATTATTCGGTTGATGGTGAAGTAACACATACCTCAGGATATTTAGGGGTAGCTTTAAATCTGAATTATCAGCACAGAAACCTGTTTCATGGAGGAGAAATATTCGATTTCAGGATAAAAGGAGCGACAGAACGTCAAACCCTGAATTTTGTGATGAATGAACTAAGTAGTGAAGCAAAACTCTCATTTCCAGGGCTTATAATTCCGGGTAACGAGCGCAGATTGAGGTTATATTCAATGCCTTTTACAACCATTTCTGCAGCATATACTTTCGAAGAACGAGTAAATTACACACGCACAATACTGAATGCCCGGTTTGGATATCAGTGGAGATCGAGCGAAAAACTAAGTCATTCACTAAGTTTGTTCGATATTAATTCAATTGACATATATCGTATAGATAAAGAGTGGTTTGACCAGTTGAAGTATTTGTACATCAAAAGCAGTTTCACCCCCCATATTATTTCTGCAACATCGTATAGTCTAGTTTATAACGATCAAAGTTCAACCAAAAAACCAGCATATAAATACTTCAGGTTTAATGTTGAATTGGCTGGGAATGCTTTATGGTTGTTGAGCTCGGCAACTGGCCGGCCAACCTATAATTCAAATGAAGCCTCTCCAGAATTTAATTCAACATATTATAAGTTGTTTAATATCCGGTTTGCTCAATATTTTAAAAGCGATTTTGAATTTCGCTATGGATATAGGTTCGATAAGTACAATCTTATTGCTACCCGTGGTTTCTTAGGCGCAGCTTATCCTTATGGAAATTATCCGGTTACTCCCCTCGAACGCGTGTATTATGCCGGAGGAGCTAATGGAATAAGAGCCTGGCCTGTGAGGCGGTTGGGACCAGGTAGCAATATTTCTTCCGATTCTTTAAAAATCGATCAGTCGGGAGATATAAAGTTAGAAGCAAATTTAGAGTATAGGTTTAAATTTTTCTGGATGTTGGAAGGTGCTCTTTTTGTCGATGCTGGGAACGTTTGGGCAATAAATCGTGATGATAACCGCGATGGAGCTGTTTTTCAGTTTAATCGTTTTTATAAGGAAATTGCTGTTGGTTCGGGTGTTGGATTGCGGCTGGTAACCAATTATTTCATTTTGCGTACAGATGTTGGAATTAAGCTACGTGATCCGTCTATGCCAGAAGGTGCTCGCTGGATTCCAGGTAATCGCCTCTACCAGTGGTCCGATTTGAATTTCAATATTGCAATTGGGTATCCATTCTAAATTTTTTTTATTCTAGGACAATAAAAAAACCGTTTGCCAAAAGACATCAGCAAACGGTTTTTTATTGTTGAAATGCTTAATATTAAGCTTTCCCAGCTGAACCTAATACATTTACGGTTTTGTGCATGTAAAGTTTTTTCAGTTCGTCACGTGCTGGACCAAGGTATTTACGAGGATCGAATTCTCCTGGTTTAGTAGCCATAACTTCACGAACTGCAGCAGTCATAGCAAGCCGGCCGTCAGAATCAATATTTATTTTGCATACAGCAGATGCAGCTGCTTTGCGAAGTTGTTCTTCAGGGATTCCAATAGAATCTTTCAATGCGCCACCATATTTGTTGATAGTTTCAACATATTCCTGTGGAACCGATGATGCTCCGTGAAGAACGATTGGGAAGCCCGGAATTTGTTTCTCAATTTCTTCAAGAATGTCGAAGCGCAATGGTGGCGGGATTAAAACACCATTTTCATCGCGGGTGCACTGGGCAGGAGTAAATTTGTTTGCTCCGTGCGATGTGCCAATTGAAATAGCCAATGAATCAACACCAGTGCGGGTAACAAAATCAACAACTTCTTCAGGACGAGTGTATGTGTGGTGGTCTGAAGATACTTCATCTTCAACGCCAGCCAGCACACCAAGTTCCCCTTCAACTGTAACGCCGTGAGCATGAGCATACTCAACAACTTTTTTTGTTAAGGCGATATTTTCTTCGTACGAAAAATGAGAACCATCAATCATAACCGATGAAAAACCCATGTCGATACAATCTTTGCAAAGTTCAAAACTATCGCCGTGGTCGAGATGAAGAACAACTGGAATAGCATATCCAAGTTCTTTTGCATATTCAACTGCACCTTGTGCCATATAGCGAAGCAAGGTTTGGTTGGCATATTTACGTGCACCACTCGAAACCTGAAGGATTACAGGAGACTTTGTTTCAACACAAGCTGCTATAATTGCCTGCATTTGCTCCATGTTATTGAAGTTGAATGCAGGGATAGCGTATTTTCCTTCAATTGCTTTTTTGAACAACTCTTTGGTATTCACCAAACCGAGTTCTTTATAACTTACTGCCATTTTGTATATTATTTAATTAGTACTAACAAAATTTTCTAAAGAAATGCAAAAATACGAATAAGCTTGAAAAACTCAATTTTATCTTTAATTGCATTTTCTGCAAGTTTAGTCATTAATGTTTAAAAAACTTCGTGCTTTTGTCTTAGGCATGATTTGGAAATCAATCCTTAACAAATTTTTTATAACCGATGCAAGTTATCCTAAAAATTCCGACTTTTGAAAAAAACTAGTATGAAGATCAAAAGATTTCTCGACCCATTCATCTTGTTGTCAAAAGCCGAACGTAACGGAGCCATTGTTTTATTAATAATTATTGGGGTGCTTATGATTACAAGGATCCTTCTGCCTCGCTTCTTTAAACCGGGAGGGAAAGATATTCCTGTATTGGAGAAACGCTTGGAATTAGTTCAAAAACAAAACGATAGTCTGGATGCTTTACGCCCTAAGAAAAAGAAATCCTATTCAAATTATCCCGATAATTCAGCCAACAAAGCGAAACAAGTTGGGAACAAAGATTTTCAGCGTAGTCCTTCGGTGCTGTTTGTGTTCGATCCTAATAATGTAACATTGACTGAGATGGATAGTTTGGGATTTTCTAAGTATGCCGCTCAGAACTTAATAAACTATAGAGAAAAAGGGGGCAAGTTCAATAAACCCGAAGACGTGAAAAAGATTTACGGTGTTGACTCCGCATTGTTTGTGGTTCTTTTACCATATATAACAGTTGAAAGCGCTTCCAAACAGAAGATTCTTTTAGAGTTGAATTCTTCCGATTCAATATCCTTGATAGCGCTTAATGGAATAGGTCCCAAGCTGGCTTCTCGTATTTGCAAGTACAGGAAACAGCTGGGCGGATTTGTTCGCTTAGAACAGCTAAAAGAAGTTTATCAGTTTTCTGATGAAACCTACAATGCAGTTATTCCATCACTTACAGTAGATCCCAATTTGGCAAAGAAAATCAATGTTAATTTTGCCGACATAAACGAAATGAAGAACCATCCTTATATCGATTATAAAATGGCCCGGAAAATTGTCGATTACCGTTCCAGCAAAGGCTTTATAAAATCAGTGGATGTGTTACTTCGTGATTCAATTCTCGACCAGCAAGCATATGATAAAATACACGCCTATTTGAAAATCGAATAGTAGACATTTTCTTTTTTCTGAAAAAATTTGAATATAATTGAATCATTACTAAATTTGCGCTCCGTTTTGAAAGAAAAAAGAAATTAACAGTAAAGAAATATGATTGTTATTCCAGTTAAAGAAGGCGAGAATGTTGAGAGAGCGTTGAAACGCTTCAAACGTAAATTTGAAAAAACAGGTGTAATCAAAGAATTACGCAGCCGCCAGGCTTTTGAAAAACCTTCTGTTATAAGAAGAGCAGAAATTAAGAAAGCTATCTATATCCAGAGCCTGCAACGCGAAGATGATTAATTGAGGGTTTTGTCCGGAACTTTATCCCGGCATTATTGTTATTAGAAAAAACCCTTAACGATGGCTCTTCAGGATGACTTTATCAAATATCTTCAGTTTGAGAAGCGCTACTCAGAGCACACAATAGTAGCTTATAAAAAAGACCTCGATCAATTCATTCATTTCTTGAGTGAGTCGATCGGGGATTTTGACATTGTTACTGTTCAAAAGAATCATGTTCGCTCATGGATTGTTGAAATGATGGAAGATGGAATATCGTCAAGCAGTGTAACCCGTAAAATTGCTACCCTTCGCTCATTCTATAAATTCTTAATGAAACAGGAAATTATAGAAACAAATCCTGTGCAGTTAGTTAAAACACCAAGAACACATAAGAAATTACCAGTTTTTGTTCAGGAGAAGAGCCTTGACCAATTGCTCGACCTCGATCTTTTTAGTCACGATTTCACTGGGACACGCGATAAGGTTATTGTTTCTTTACTTTATGGTACCGGGATTAGGTTGGCAGAACTGAAGAACTTGCTGCTTGTTAATGTCGATCTGAAAGGGTTTACAGTTAGGGTTTTAGGCAAGAGAAACAAAGAACGCATTGTGCCTTTTCCCCATAGTATGAAAGTATTGTTGGATGAATATTTACAATTAAGAGAAGAAATTGCTGGAATAAATCAATTTCTATTGCTAACTTCAGACGGTAAACAAGTTTACGATAAATTAATATATCGTGTTGTAAAAGAGCATTTGGGGAAAGTAACTACATTAGATAAAAGAAGCCCGCATGTATTGCGGCATAGTTTTGCTACCCATTTGCTAAATAATGGAGCAGATTTGAATGCGGTAAAAGAGTTGCTTGGACACGCCAATTTGTCGGCCACACAAATTTATACGCATACGACATTTGAAAGATTAAAAGAAATTTATAATCAAGCCCACCCAAGGGCATAAAAGGAGGACAAGCTATGAATATTAAGATCAATGACGTACATTTTACTGCCGACCAGAAACTGGTTGACTTTATTAACAAAAAAGTATCAAAACTTGAAACATTCTTCGATGGAATAATTTCAGCCGAAATAGTATTAAAGGTGATCAAACCAGAAACATCGAACAACAAAGAAGTTGAGTTGAAATTATCTATCCCGTCAAAAGATTATTTATTTGCCAAAAAACAAGCTGATACTTTTGAAGAAGCACTCGATTTGGCTATCGAAGCAGTGAAACGACAGCTTTCAAAGCTCAAGGAAAAAATGCAGGATAAATAAATTTAAAATTAGAAACGTTTTTTGCGTTTTAATTAAAAATATTTATACATTTGCAAACCCTTTTCAGGAAGTTTTATGACTGATAAGGGTTTGTGCTTTATTAAGGGTTGTATATCAATTTTATACAGGACGATTTTGAAATATCAAGATCGTCCGATTAGTGTAAACGATAAGCACCGTTCTTTGCAAGAATGAAAAAAGGGGAGATTCCAGAGTGGCCAAATGGGGTAGACTGTAAATCTATTGGCAACGCCTTCGTTGGTTCGAATCCAGCTCTCCCCACACTACCAAAAGCCGTTGGCAATAGACCAATACTTTTGGCTTAAGCGGGAGTAGCTCAGTCGATAGAGCATTAGCCTTCCAAGCTAAGGGTCGCGGGTTTGAATCCCGTCTCCCGCTCAAGATTGCCGATGTAGCTCAGGGGTAGAGCGCTTCCTTGGTAAGGAAGAGGTCGCGAGTTCAATTCTCGCCATCGGCTCAAAACGAATAAGAAAATTAAAATAAAATTAGTTAACGTTATCTAATATTTTAGAGTTATGGCTAAACAGACATTTGTAAGGGACAAGGACCATGTTAACATTGGAACAATTGGCCACGTTGACCATGGTAAAACTACCTTGACCGCCGCTATTACTACCGTATTAGCAAAAAAAGGATTTTGCGAGATTAAGTCTTTCGACCAAATCGACAATGCTCCTGAAGAAAAAGAAAGAGGTATTACCATCAACACGTCACACGTTGAATACCAAACTGCTACTCGTCACTATGCGCACGTTGACTGTCCTGGTCACGCCGACTATGTGAAAAACATGGTTACTGGTGCTGCCCAGATGGACGGTGCGATCATTGTTGTAGCTGCAACCGATGGTCCGATGCCTCAAACTCGTGAACACATCCTTTTGGCTCGTCAGGTAAACGTACCTAAATTGGTTGTATTTATGAATAAAGTAGACTTGGTTGATGATCCAGAGATCCTCGAACTTGTTGAAATGGAAATTCGTGACTTGTTATCTTTCTATGGTTTTGACGGTGATAATACTCCAGTTATTCAAGGATCTGCATTAGGTGCTTTGAATGGCGAACCTCAATGGGAAGAAAAAGTTCTTGAATTGATGGAAGCTTGTGATACTTGGATTCCACTTCCTCCACGTGAAGTTGACAAACCATTCCTTATGCCTGTTGAAGACGTATTCTCGATCACTGGTCGTGGTACTGTAGCAACAGGCCGTATCGAAACAGGTATTGTTCACACTGGTGACGAGCTTCAATTGATCGGTTTGGGTGCAGAAGGTCGTAAGACTGTATGTACTGGTGTTGAGATGTTCCGCAAGATCCTCGACGAAGGTCAAGCTGGTGACAACGTAGGTTTGTTGCTTCGTGGTGTTGACAAAAAAGAGATCAAACGTGGTCAGATTTTGGCAAAACCAGGTTCAATTACACCTCACACCAAATTCAAAGCTTCGGTATACGTATTGAAGAAAGAAGAAGGTGGACGTCACACTCCATTCCACAACAAATATCGTCCACAGTTTTATCTTCGCACACTCGACATTACTGGTGAAATTACACTTCCTGAAGGACGTGAAATGGTAATGCCAGGCGATGATGTTACAATCGATGTAGAATTGATCTATCCAGTTGCTTTGAATATCGGTCTCCGTTTCGCAATCCGTGAAGGTGGTCGTACCGTAGGTGCAGGACAGGTAACTGAAATTATTGCATAATTGCGATTCATATAAATCCCGGATTTTGGTCCGGGATTATTTGCGAATGACTCAAGTCGGGAGAAATTAGTAAGTTCGACTCTTACCATTCGCTCTATACTAAAAATTGAATGATGAAAATCAAAACGTACTTTCAAGAGTCTTATAACGAGTTGGTACACAAAGTAACCTGGCCAACCTGGAAAGAACTGCAGAGTAGTGCAACGATAGTTATGATTGCTTCCATCATAATCGCACTGGTAATTTTCGTCATGGATTTCATTATTGAAAACCTGATGGACATTATTTACAGTCTATTTTATTAATCATCTGAAGGTCTGAAATGAGTGATATTCAAAAAAAGTGGTATGTTCTTCGAACCATAGGGGGAAAAGAAAAAAAGGCCAAGGAATATATCGAAGGAGAAATTGCTGCTGCAGGACTTCAGGATTATGTTTCGCAGGTATTAATACCTACGGAAAAAGTTTACCAAATACGTAATGGAAAAAAAATCAGCAAAGAGCGGAACTTTTTCCCCGGTTATCTCTTAGTTGAAGCTGCATTGGTCGGTGAGGTGGCCCATCTTCTCAGAAATGTTACGAATGTGATTGGCTTTTTAGGCGATACAAAGGGCGGAGAACCCGTCCCGATGCGTCAGTCAGAAGTTAACCGCATACTTGGGAAAGTGGATGAACTCTCAGAAAGCGATGAAGAACTAACAATACCATTTGTAGTAGGTGAAACAGTTAAAGTGATCGATGGCCCTTTCAACGGATTCAACGGTATTATCGAAAAGGTAAACGAAGAAAAGAAAAAGTTGGAAGTTATGGTCAAAATATTCGGTCGGAAAACACCTTTGGAACTTGGTTTTATGCAAGTTGAAAAGGAGTAAAAACAAAAATTAATATTTTGTTATGGCTAAAGAAGTTGCTGGAATTATCAAACTCCAAATTAAAGGTGGCGCGGCTAATCCGTCACCACCGGTTGGACCAGCATTGGGATCCAAAGGGGTAAACATTATGCAGTTTTGCAAGGCATTTAATGCCCGTACGCAGGAACTTGTCGGTAAGGTGCTTCCTGTTGTTATTACTGTGTATGCCGATAAATCATTCGATTTTATCGTAAAACAACCCCCTGTGGCTATTCAACTTCTCGAAGCAGCTAAAGTTAAAAGTGGCTCAGCTGAACCTCATGTTAAGAAAGTAGGATCAATTTCCTGGAATCAGGTAAAAGAAATTGCTGAAGTAAAAATGAGTGACTTAAACTGCTTTACGTTAGAATCTGCTATGAGAATGGTTGCTGGTACTGCCCGTAGTATGGGGATTACTATCACAGGTGATTCTCCATTTAATTAAACATTTAAAATTGATTAAAATGGCTAGAATTACTAAGAATAGAAAACTTGCTTTAGAAAAAATCGGTCAGGACAAAATCTTTACGCTCGAAGCTGCATCAAAATTGGTTAAGGAAATTACCTCTACTAAGTTTGACGCTTCTGTCGATATCGACGTGCGTTTAGGTGTTGACCCCCGAAAAGCTAACCAAATGGTTCGTGGCGTAGTTTCGCTGCCTCACGGGACTGGGAAAGAAGTAAGAGTTTTAGCTTTGGTTACTCCAGATAAGGTGCAAGAAGCTACCGAAGCTGGAGCAGACTACGTAGGTTTGGATGACTACCTTGAAAAAATCAAAGGTGGTTGGGCTGATGTTGATGTTATTATCACTATGCCCCCAATTATGGGAAAATTAGGCCCGTTAGGCCGTTTCCTTGGTCCTCGTGGTTTGATGCCGAATCCTAAAAGCGGAACTGTTACAATGGAAGTTGGTAAAGCTGTAAAAGAAATTAAGCAAGGTAAGATCGACTTTAAAGTCGATAAATATGGTATTGTGCACACATCTGTAGGGAAAGTATCATTCGAACCCGAAAAGATTGTTGACAATGCTAAGGAATTTGTTAATACAATCGTGAAACTGAAACCAACGGCAGCGAAGGGAACTTACATTAAAAGTATTTACCTTTCGAGCACAATGAGCCCAGGCATTCAGGTTGACCCAAAATCAGCACAGGATTAATTTGTGAATTATGAAGAGATCAGAAAAACAAACGATTATCGACAATCTCGTACAGGAGATCAATTCATACAATCATTTTTACCTGGCAGATATTTCTGACCTGAACGCAGAAAAAACGAGCGAATTGCGCCGTGTCTGCTTCCAGAAAGATGTAAAACTGATTGTAGTTAAAAATACGCTACTTAAAAAAGCTCTTGAGGCATCAGGAAAAAATGCCGATGAGCTTTTTGTGACTCTTAAGGGCAATACATCATTGATGTTTAGCGAAAACGGGAGCCTTCCTGCAAAACTTATTCAAGATTTCCGCAAGAAGAACAAGAGCCTTTCAAAACCACAATTCAAATCAGCTTTTGTTGAAGAATGTGTTTATGTAGGTGAAAATCAACTCGACGTTTTGGCAACCATCAAATCCAAAGAAGAACTCATTGGAGATATCGTTGCTCTTCTTCAATCTCCGGCCAAAAATGTCATCTCTGCCTTACAAGGTGGCGGTGGACAGAAAATCGTCGGGATTCTTAAAACTTTATCAGAGAAAGAATAATAAATTATTGATAACATTTTAAATCGTTGTTAAAATGGCAGATTTAAAAAAACTTGCAGAAGAATTAGTTAACCTTACTGTTAAAGAAGTAAACGAACTAGCAGGTATATTGAAATCAGAATATGGTATTGAACCTGCTGCCGCAGCTGTTGCAGTTGCTGCAGGACCAGTAGCTGCTGAGGCAGCCGAAGAAGCTGTTCAAACTGAATTCGATGTAATTATGACATCAGCAGGACAATCAAAACTTGCTGTAGTTAAGTTAGTTAAAGAATTAACTGGTCTTGGACTTAAAGAGGCTAAAGAACTCGTTGATGCTGCTCCAAAAGCCATCAAGGAAAAAGTTTCTAAGGAAGAGGCTGAAGCTCTTAAAGCACAATTAATTGAAGCAGGAGCTGAGGTTGAACTTAAATAAGGTCTACAACCCCTCAAAAGGGTTACAATGGTTTAGTCCCGATAGCTATCGGGATTAAGCCTTTTTGTGTTTTATGTTTTAAGTTCAATAAATACATTATTTAGATGTCTTTGGATACTGTTAGTCAGAGAATTAGTTTTTCGGTATCGAAAAACATGTTCGAATACCCCGATTTTCTTGAGATTCAAATCAAGTCTTTCATCGAGTTTTTTCAATTAGGTTCTACTCCCGAAATTCGGAAGCAAGAGGGGCTATATAAAGTTTTCATGGAAAACTTCCCCATCACCGACACCCGTAATAATTTCGTTCTCGAATTTATCGATTATTACATCGATCCACCACGATATTCTATCGAAGAGTGCATTGAAAGAGGATTAACTTTCAGTGTGCCTTTGAAAGCCAAGATGAAACTTTACTGTACCGATCCCGAACACGAAGATTTCGATACTGTTGTACAGGATGTTTATCTTGGAACAATCCCCTACATGACCGAAAGAGGTACTTTCGTTATCAACGGTGCTGAACGTGTTATAGTTTCGCAGTTGCATCGCTCGCCAGGTGTTTTCTTTGGGCAGAGCATGCATGCCAACGGAACCAAATTGTATTCGGCTAGAATCATTCCGTTCAAAGGGTCATGGATTGAGTTTGCAACCGACATCAATAATGTCATGTATGCTTACATCGATCGAAAAAAGAAATTACCGGTTACAACATTATTACGAGCCATCGGTTTCGAAAGCGATAAAGAAATACTCGAAATTTTTGGACTTGCCGATGAGATTAAAGTCTCAAAAGTTGCCTTGAAAAAACTTGTTGGCAGGAAACTTGCTGCCCGTGTTTTGAAAACATGGGTAGAAGACTTTGTTGACGAAGATACCGGTGAAGTAGTATCCATTGAACGGAATGAAGTCATTATCGATCGCGAAACTGTTATTGAAAACGATCACGTTGATATGATTGTCGATTCTGGCACAAAAACAATTCTTTTGCACAAAGAAGAAACTAATCTTCAGGATTATGCGATAATATATAATACCCTTCAAAAAGATCCATGTAACTCTGAAAAGGAAGCAGTTCTTCATATTTACAGACAGTTGCGTAACGCAGAACCGCCTGATGAATCTACTGCCCGTGAAGTAATTGAGAACTTATTTTTCTCAGATAAACGTTACGATCTAGGGAATGTTGGACGTTACAGGATCAACAAAAAATTGAATCTTGAAATTGATATCGATACTCGTATCCTTACGAATGATGATATCATTGCAATTATAAAATATCTTATCCAGTTAGTCAATTCCCGTACCGATGTTGACGATATCGACCACTTGTCGAATCGTAGGGTGCGTACAGTTGGCGAACAAATGTTTGGACAATTTGGTGTTGGTTTGGCCCGTATGGCCCGCACAATTCGCGAACGTATGAATGTTCGTGACAATGAAGTGTTTACACCGATTGATCTTATTAATTCAAAGACACTTTCTTCGGTAATTAATTCTTTCTTTGGTACCAATGCGTTATCGCAGTTCATGGACCAAACCAATCCGCTGGCCGAAATGACTCACAAACGCCGTATGTCGGCATTGGGACCTGGAGGTTTGTCGCGTGAAAGAGCAGGTTTCGAAGTTCGTGACGTGCACTATACTCACTATGGCCGTTTATGTCCGATAGAAACTCCTGAAGGACCAAACATTGGGCTTATTTCGTCATTGTGCGTTTTTGCGAAGATCACAGATCTCGGCTTTATTTCAACACCATACCGAAAAGTAAATAATGGTGTGGTTGATTTAACTGACGAGGGCGTAATATATTTGACTGCTGAAGAAGAAGAGGGACAGGTAATTGCTCAGGCAAATGCGAAGATTGATGATACAGGACGCTTTATCAATCCAAAAATCAAAGCAAGACTAGAAGGCGATTATCCATTGGTTGAACCAGAGAATGTTCAACTCATGGACGTTGGACCGAATCAGATTGCATCAATAGCAGCGTCACTTATTACCTTCCTTGAACACGACGATGCCAACCGTGCCCTCATGGGATCTAACATGATGCGTCAAGCTGTGCCATTGCTTAAGCCTGAATCACCAATTGTTGGAACTGGCCTCGAACGTAGGGTTGTTACCGATTCAAGGGTACACATTAATGCTGAAGGTCACGGAGTGGTTGAATACGTTGATGCTAATGAAATAGTAATTCGTTATGACCGCACCGACGATCAGCGTTTTGTAAGCTTCGATTCAGATTTGAAATCGTACAAGCTTCCTAAATATGCAAAAACAAACCAAGGAACCTGTATCACTTTGAGTCCGTTGGTTCGCAAGGGAGACAGAGTGGTTCCAAAACAAATATTAACAGAAGGATACGCTACTCAGGCTGGAGAATTGGCCCTTGGGCGTAACCTTATGGTAGCCTTTATGCCTTGGCAAGGTTACAATTACGAAGATGCTATCGTGATTTCGGAGCGAATTGTTCGTGAAGATGTATTCACTTCTGTTCATATCGATGAATATTCATTGGAAGTACGCGAAACTAAACGAGGTATGGAAGAATTTACTTCAGATATACCTAATGTTAGCGAAGACGCAACGAAGAATCTCGATGAAAATGGTCTAATTCGTATCGGTGCCGTGGTGAAACCCGGCGATATCCTTATCGGGAAAATTACTCCGAAAGGGGAATCAGATCCATCGCCAGAAGAAAAACTGCTCAGGGCAATTTTCGGCGATAAAGCGGGTGACGTTAAAGATGCATCGTTGAAAGCTACGCCTTCATTAAATGGTGTAGTTGTCGGTAAAAAATTATTCTCGAGAGTAATAAAAGATAAAAAAGGCCGCACTTCAGCTAAACCTTTACTTGAGCAAATTGACGAAGCTTTCGAAAAAAGCATAAATATTCTTAGAGGTGATCTTGAAGATCGTTTGTTTCAATTACTGAACGGGAAAACTTCGCAGGGAGTTCGCGACTATTACGGTGCTGAGATCATTGGAAAGGGAATCAAGTTTACACTGAAGCAATTGCAGGAAATTGATTATCTTACTGTAAATCCGAATAAGTGGACTACAGACAAGGATAAAAACGATATGATTCGTGATCTTGTAAACAACTTTGTTGTGAAGTTTAAAGAGCATGAAGCAGTAGCCCGTAGAGAACGATTCAATGTAACAATTGGAGATGAATTACCTGCTGGAATAATTCAACTAGCAAAAGTATATATTGCCAAGAAACGCAAATTGCAAATTGGGGATAAAATGGCAGGACGTCACGGGAATAAGGGGATTGTTTCCCGTATTGTTCGCGACGAAGACATGCCGTTCCTTGACAATGGCCGTCCTGTTGATATCGTGCTTAACCCTCTGGGGGTACCATCACGTATGAACCTTGGACAGATTTATGAAACCGTGTTGGGATGGGCAGGTAAAGAGCTTGGAGTTAAGTTTGCTACACCAATCTTTGATGGAGCTACACTTGAGCAAATTACAGATCATACACGTAAAGCAGGAGTACCCGATTTTGGACGTACTGTTCTTTACGATGGTGAAACCGGTCAACCATTCGACCAACCAGCTACAGTTGGTGTTATCTACATGCTTAAACTGGGTCATATGGTTGAAGACAAAATGCATGCTCGTTCCATTGGACCATATTCGCTCATTACTCAACAACCACTTGGTGGTAAAGCTCAATTCGGGGGACAGCGTTTTGGTGAAATGGAAGTATGGGCACTCGAAGCTTTCGGTGCATCTCATATCCTTCAGGAAATATTAACCATTAAGTCGGACGACGTAATTGGCCGGGCAAAAGCTTACGAAGCAATTGTGAAAGGTGACCCGATGCCACAACCAGGTATACCTGAGTCGCTTAATGTGCTCCTACACGAGCTCAGAGGTTTAGGCCTTAGTGTAAATATGGAATAAGTTTTCCGTTGGTGTTTTTTATAATAGTTTGTAAACGAATAATATAAGATAAATGGCTTTTAGAAGAGACAATAAAGTAAAGAGTAGCTTTAGCAAAATCTCTATCAGCTTGGCTTCACCCGAAGAGATTCTTGAACGATCACATGGTGAAGTCTTAAAGCCGGAAACGATTAACTACCGTACGTATAAACCTGAACGTGACGGACTGTTCTGCGAAAGAATATTTGGTCCGGTAAAGGATTATGAGTGCCATTGCGGAAAATATAAAAGAATCCGTTACCGTGGTATTGTTTGTGACCGTTGCGGGGTTGAAGTGACCGAGAAAAAAGTACGTCGTGAACGTATGGGACATATCTCATTGGTAGTTCCCGTAGCTCACATCTGGTACTTCAAATCGTTGCCCAATAAAATAGGTTACCTCTTAGGCTTGCCAACTAAAAAACTCGACTCAATCATCTATTACGAACGTTATGTGGTGATTAACCCGGGTATAAAAAGAGCAGAAGGAGTTCAATATCTCGACTTCCTGACCGAAGAAGAATACATTGATATTGTAGACTCATTGCCAAAAGAAAATCAAATGCTCGACGACAATGATCCTAACAAGTTTATTGCCGAGATGGGAGCAGAAGCTTTATATAAATTGCTTGAACGTATTGACCTTGATGAACTGTCGTATGATTTACGTCACAAAGCCAATACAGAAACCTCACAACAGCGTAAAAATGAAGCGCTGAAAAGGTTACAAGTTGTTGAAGCATTTAGAGGGAGCACACAACTCAACCGTCCTGAATGGATGATTGTAAAAGTTGTGCCTGTTATTCCACCTGATTTGCGTCCGCTTGTACCCCTCGATGGTGGTCGGTTTGCAACTTCTGACCTCAACGATTTATATCGCAGGGTAATAATTCGGAACAACCGTTTGAAACGGTTGATCGAAATAAAAGCACCTGAAGTGATTTTGCGTAATGAAAAGCGTATGCTTCAGGAAGCTATCGACTCTTTGTTCGATAATTCAAGAAAATCGAATGCTGTTAAGACAGAAAATAACCGTGCCCTTAAATCTCTTAGCGATAGCTTAAAAGGCAAGCAAGGTCGTTTCCGTCAGAACTTATTAGGTAAACGTGTCGATTATTCTGCCCGTTCGGTTATTGTTGTAGGACCAAGTCTTCAACTACACGAATGCGGTATTCCAAAGGGTATGGCTGCTGAGTTATACAAACCTTTTGTTATCAGAAAATTGATTGAAAGAGGAATTGTAAAAACGGTTAAATCAGCAAAGAAAATTGTTGACAGAAAAGATCCCGTAGTTTGGGATATTTTAGAAAACGTAATGAAAGGCCATCCGGTGCTTCTAAACCGTGCACCAACTCTTCACCGATTGTCAATTCAGGCATTCCAGCCAAAACTTATCGAAGGTAAAGCAATTCGCTTACACCCGCTTGTTTGTACTGGGTTCAATGCTGACTTTGACGGTGACCAGATGGCAGTTCACCTTCCACTGGGAAATGCTGCTATTCTTGAAGCACAGATTTTAATGCTTTCATCACACAACTTGCTCAACCCGTCGAATGGAGCACCTATTACAGTGCCTTCACAAGACATGGTTCTTGGCTTGTATTATATGACCAAACGTCGTCCTGGCTCGCTGGGAGAAGGATTGCGTTTCTATTCTTCTGAAGAAGCAGTGATTGCCTACAATGAAGGAAAAGTAGCTATGCACGCCATTGTTAATTGCAAGGTAGATGATATTGATGAAAATGGAAAAGCAATAAATCATACTATTGAAACTACTGTTGGACGAATTCTATTCAACCAGCAAGTGCCAAAAGAAGCTGGGTTTATCAATCAGCTACTGACTAAAAAGGCATTGCGCGATATCATTTCGTTCATTCTTAACCTTACCGATAATGCAGTAACTGCAAAATTCCTTGATGATATTAAGGATCTTGGGTATAAGATGGCATATCGCGGAGGTTTGTCGTTCAACCTGTATGATGTTATTATCCCTGATGATAAAACATCAATGGTTCAGGAAGGATACGATGAGGTTGAAGAGGTTATGTCGAACTACAACATGGGTTTCATTACCAATAACGAACGTTATAATCAGGTTATCGATACTTGGACTCACGTAAACGCTAAGCTGACTCAATCGGTTATGCATACCTTAAGTAATGACCGGCAGGGTTTCAATCCTGTTTATATGATGCTCGATTCTGGTGCCCGTGGTTCTAAAGAGCAGATCCGTCAGCTTTGTGGTATGCGTGGTCTTATGGCCAAACCACAGAAATCTGGTGCAACAACTGCACAAATTATTGAAAACCCGATTCTTTCCAATTTTAAGGAAGGCTTATCTGTACTAGAATACTTTATTTCTACTCACGGTGCCCGTAAAGGGTTGGCAGATACCGCACTAAAGACAGCTGATGCTGGTTATTTAACCCGTCGTTTAGTTGACGTTGCACAGGATGTAATCATTTCGGAACTCGATTGTGGAACACTTCGTGGTTTAGTCGCAACTGCTGTTAAGAAAAACGAAGAAGTTGTATCCTCTCTTTATGAAAGGATTCTTGGTCGTTGTTCGGTTCATGATGTATATCACCCACTTACTGGTGAATTATTGGTTCACTCAGGCGATGAAATTACCGAAGATGTTGCCCGTAAAATAGAAAACTCTCCAATCGAGCGTGTTGAAATCAGATCGGTGTTAACTTGTGAATCAAGTATTGGAGTTTGTGCAAAATGTTATGGTCGTAACCTCGCCACTGCGCGAATGATACAGCGTGGTGAAGCTGTTGGCGTTATTGCTGCCCAGTCTATTGGTGAACCAGGAACCCAGCTTACCCTTCGTACTTTCCACGTAGGGGGTATTGCAGGTAACATATCGTCACAGTCTACCATTGTATCGCGATATGAAGGTATTGCCGAAATTGAAGAACTTAGAGCTGTTGAACATACAACTGAAAATGGCGAAAAAATTGACATCGTTGTAAGCCGTTTGGCTGAACTTCGCATAGTTGATAAAAACACTGGAATTGCCGTTTCGACCCACAGTATACCTTATGGTTCGAAATTGTTTGTAAAGAACGGTCAAGAAATAACAAAAGATCAGCTTATTTGTGAATGGGACCCATACAATGGAGTTATCATTACAGAATATGTTGGTCGTGTTCAATTCGAAAATCTCGTTGATGGGGTTACTTTCCGTGAAGAATCGGATGAACAAACCGGTTATACAGAGAAAGTTATCATTGAAACTCGCGATAAGACCAAAAACCCAACTTTAAGTATTGTAGACGAAAAAGGGGAACTTATTCGTTCATACAACTTACCTGTTGGCGGTCACATTTCAGTAGATAATGGGCAGAAGGTAGCAGCCGGCGATATTTTGGTTAAAATTCCTCGTGCATCAGGTAAAGCTGGGGACATCACTGGTGGTTTACCACGTGTTACTGAGCTATTCGAAGCCCGTAATCCTTCGAACCCAGCCGTAGTTTCAGAAATCGATGGCGAAATATCCCTTGGGAAAATCAAACGTGGTAATCGTGAAATCGTTGTTACTTCACGTGGTGGTGATGTGAAAAGGTATTTAGTACCGCTATCACGTCAGATCTTGGTTCAGGAAAATGACTATATCAGGGCAGGTACCCCTCTTTCTGATGGAGCTATTACTCCTGGTGACATTTTGGCCATAAAAGGGCCTACTGCAGTTCAAGAGTATATCGTTGACGAAGTTCAAGATGTGTACCGTATGCAGGGGGTGAAAATTAACGATAAGCACTTTGAGGTGATTGTTCGCCAGATGATGCGAAAAGTAGAGATTGTTGACCCGGGCGATACTCGTTTCTTGGAAAAACAAATCGTGGATAAGCTAGATTTTCTTGCTGAAAACGACTGGATTTTTGCCAAGAAGGTAGTTATCGATCGGGGTGACAGTGAAACTTTCCGTGAAGGTCAGATTGTTACTGCACGTCGTTTGCGTGACGAAAACTCACAACTTAAAAGAAAAGATAAGAAGCTGGTAGAAGCTCGTGAAGCTGTTCCTGCAACTTCGAGCCAAATTCTGCAGGGTATTACCCGTGCAGCTTTACAGACTAAAAGCTGGATGTCTGCTGCATCATTCCAGGAAACAACCAAGGTACTTAACGAAGCTGCAATTAATGGCAAGATTGACGACTTGGCAGGTTTGAAAGAAAACGTTATTTGTGGTCACCTTATTCCGGCCGGAACTGGTATAAAAGAGTTCAAAAATCTTGTTGTAGGTTCGAAAGAAGAATACGACAGGTTGGTTGATCAGCGGAATTACGACTTTGAAAACGACGACGAATAATGGAAGCAGAAGATCAGAAGAAACAAAATGCGAATCAACTCAATATTGAGTTGAATGAGGAGGTTGCTCAAGGTATTTATTCGAACCTTGCGATAATTACACATTCAACTTCTGAGTTTGTGATCGATTTTGTAAGGGTCATGCCCGGAATTCCTAAGGCTGGTGTTAAATCTAGGATCATACTTACTCCAGAACACGCCAAACGTTTGTTGCTTGCCTTGCAAGATAATGTAAAGAAGTTTGAGCAACAAAACGGACCCATTAAAATGAACATGGGGAACGACCCACACATTCCTCCTATTAGTTTTGGAGGGGGCAATATTCCTCTAGCTTAATTATTCTTGAAAATACCTATAAAGGGCTGCCAAAATGGTAGCCCTTTTTTTTGGATCAATGTTAAAAAAATGATAATTGTCAGTTATTGTGTATTGCATTTTTACCAGATAGTTGGGCTTATTTTGGTATTATTGCTAGGCTATTTAGTAAAATGGGTAGTATTTTTTTCTCGAAACCTTCCCCTGCTATTACACGTTGAATTCCTGTTCTGTCTTTATTGTTTTAGCGTAAGAGAATCTGATTTGCACTCGTTTTTAACCATGTGTGGATCATTTAATATCTAAAATCAAAATTGTTATGAGTGAAAATTTTGAAATAGCCCTACAACTGCTCGGGGTCGGAATGGTTACTGTTTTCGCCATTTTGTTTCTTGTTGTTTTTATTGGTGACGCGATAGTTCTTTTTGTCAACCGTTTCATAGGGGAAGAAAAGAAAGAAATGCCAATTGTTTTAGAAGAAAATTCGGTCATAGATCCAAAAAAATCGGCAGCTATTGAAAGTGCGATACAGATTGTGACACAAGGAAAGGGCAAAGTTGTTAAAATTGAAAAGTGTTAAGTATATGGAAAAAAGAAAAGTAAAATTCTCATTGGTATATCGCGACATGTGGCAATCATCGGGTAAGTACCTGCCCCGTGTAGACCAATTAGAAAAAGTAGCTCCGGCCATTATCGAAATGGGTTGTTTTGCCCGTGTTGAGACTAATGGGGGAGGGTTCGAGCAGATTAATCTATTGTTTGGTGAGAATCCAAATACTGCCGTCCGCCAGTGGACAAAACCATTTAGAGAAGCTGGAATACAAACCCATATGCTTGACCGCTCACTTAATGGATTGCGCATGAGCCCTGTACCGGCCGATGTGCGAAGGTTAATGTACAAAGTGAAGAAAGCTCAGGGAACCGATATAACCCGTCCTTTTTGTGGGTTGAATGACTCCAGAAATATTCTTGACTCAATAAAATACGCCAAGGAAGCAGGTATGATTGCGCAAGCAGCCTTGAGCTTAACCTATTCGAAAGTGCATACTGTTGAATCGTATGTGCAATTGGCCGATACACTTATAAAAGGTGGTGCCGATGAAATTTGCCTTAAAGATATGGCCGGAATTGGTCGCCCGATGTGGCTTGGAAAAATTGTTGAGGGGATTAAGAAACTACACCCAGATATTCCATTACAATATCACTCTCATGCTGGTCCTGGTTTTGCAATGGCCTCTATTTTAGAAGTATGTAGAGCAGGCGTTGAATATGTTGATGTAGCAATGGAACCGCTCTCTTGGGGAACCGGACATGTTGACGTGTTAGCTGTGCAAGAAATGCTTAAAGATGCCGGATTTGATGTCCCCGAAATTAATATGGATGCATATATGAAAGTTCGCAGCCTTACGCAAAGTTTCATCGATGATTTTCTTGGATATTATATTGACGGCAAAAACCGCTATATGAACTCATTGCTTATTGGCCCTGGGTTACCAGGTGGTATGATGGGGTCTTTAATGGCAGACTTGCAGAGTAACCTAGAAAACATCAATAAATGGAAAGTGAAGAATAATCAACCTGAACTTACACAGGACGATTTATTGGTTAAGCTTTTTAACGAGGTTGAATACATTTGGCCAATGGTAGGCTATCCGCCATTGGTAACCCCTTATAGCCAGTATGTAAAAAACCTGGCAATGATGAATGTTATTCAGATTGAAAAAGGTAAGGAACGCTGGAGCATGATTGCCGATAATATATGGGATATGTTAATGGGCAAGGGGGGAAAATTGCCAGGAAAACTTGCTCCCGAAATTGTAAAATTGGCTCAGGAAAACGGGAAAACTGAATTTTCAGACAATCCACAGTCATTGTATCCCGATGCACTCGATAAATTCCGTAAGGAAATGAACGATAACGGATGGGATTTTGGTCCCGACGACGAAGAACTCTTCGAGCTAGCCATGCACCCGGAACAATACCGTTTGTATAAATCGGGAGCAGCTAAAAAAGCGTTCGAAGAAGATCTTGCTAAAAAGAAAAACGAAGGTGGAGGACTTATTGCCACTAAAGTGAATGTTGCTGATGTTGCATTTGCTCCCACTACTCTCAATGTAAATGTTAATGGAGAAGTATTCAAAGTAACAGTTTCGTACGGAGATGAAACAGGCAAACAAAGCGAAGCCAATCCTGTGGCAATACCAATAGCTTCCGGCGAAGAGAAGAAAATTCTTTCACCTCTCGAAGGAAAGTTTTATTTGACAAAGAATACAACAGAGAAGCCATTACAAGTTGGCGATAAAGTAGAAGTTGGTGATTTAATTGGGTATATTGAAGCAATGAAGACCATGAATACTATCCGTGCCGATAAAGCCGGAACTGTTATTAAGATAGAGAAATCGATAGGTCAGGATGTTGAAGAAGACGATGTTTTGGTAGTAATTCAATAAAACTGTTAGCGAAACCAATTTCGCCATGGTTTTTCAAAACTTTAGTTATGGACGTTTTACAAAAATTATATGAAATGACTGCTTTCGGCAGTCTTATCGAGAACCCGGGATCGTTACTAATGCTCGCTATTGGAGCCATATTGCTTTACCTCGGTATAAGAAAGCAATACGAACCCCTTTTGTTAGTACCGATTGCTTTTGGAGTAATTCTGGCCAATCTGCCTGGAGGTGGAATGGGCGTTGTTCCAGGTGAATTCATCCAGCTCGAGGGATTGAAGCAAGCTGCGAGCCCCGATATGAACCTGATGGAGCTTGAAATGGAGCATCGTTATATGAACCTTTTCGAAATTGCTCATGAATACGGAATTATGAATTTTCTGTATTATATGCTGATAAAAACAGGTTTACTACCCCCTATCATTTTTATGGGGGTTGGTGCCCTTACCGATTTTGGGCCGATGTTGCGCAATTTGCGATTGTCGTTTTTCGGAGCAGCTGCGCAGTTGGGAATTTTTACAGTGTTGTTAATTGCTATTTTGGTTGGTTTTACTCCCAAGGAAGCAGCTTCATTGGCAATTATTGGTGGAGCCGATGGGCCAACTGCTATTTATACAACCATTAAGTTAGCACCGCACCTTTTAGGACCAATTGCCATTGCGGCTTATTCGTACATGGCGCTGGTGCCAGTTATTATACCGTTGGTTGTTAAATTGACTTGTAGCCCAAAGGAGTTGAAGATTAACATGAAGCAGATGGATAAACTTTATCCGCCTAAACACCAGATTAAAAATCTTAGAGCAGTGAAAATTGCTTTTCCGATTGTTCTGGGAATAGTTATTTCTTTCTTCGTTCCTTCGGCAGTGCCCCTGCTCGGTATGTTACTTTTTGGAAACCTTATTAAAGAAATTGGTGCAAATACCCTGCGCCTTAGTGAAGCTGCAAGTGGCCCAATTATGAACACAGCAACCATATTTTTGGGATTAACTGTTGGTGCAACAATGACTTCTGATGTTTTCCTCGATCCAAAAACTATTGGAATTATTGTGGGAGGATTTTTTGCTTTTGCAATTTCTGTTTTTGGAGGTATTGCTGCGGTAAAAGTTTTCAATTTGTTCACTAAAAAGAAAATTAATCCGCTTATTGGGGCTACAGGACTAAGCGCTGTGCCAATGGCATCGCGTGTTGCTAATGAGATTGCCCTGAAATATGATTCAAACAACCATGTTCTTCAGTATTGTATGTCGAGCAATATTTCGGGTGTTATTGGTTCTGCAGTAGCTGCTGGTGTACTTATTTCCTTCTTGAGTTAAGCTGAAAATTAGAGGAGGAAGCTGGCTTACAGCTAACGACTTTGAATTAATACATATAAAGCCCTGTTTTTCACTGTAAAATCAGGGCTTTTCATTTTGACTAATTAGATGATTGTAATTTTGCCATTAATTACTATCGCATCAAGGTCCATTTCCTGTGCAGATTTTATTGCATCTTGGGCAGTGTGTACA
>Ga0123334_1000537_pt1 | contig 52033 bp, 49 predicted proteins | sample BiotimSIPDNA_FD_89706 | JGI IMG/M metagenome (GOLD analysis project Ga0123334, IMG submission 89706) | Anaerobic biogas reactor microbial communites from Washington, USA - Biogas_R1 time_0 SIP DNA | ecosystem: Engineered > Bioreactor > Anaerobic > Unclassified | place: Washington, USA...
ATCCTGGGGCTGGATAAGGTCCCAAGGGTCGGGCTGTTCGCCCGTTAAAGCGGTACGCGAGCTGGGTTCAGACCGTCGTGAGACAGGTCGGTCTCTATCCACTGTGGGCGTAAGTGATTTGAACAGAGCTGCTCCTAGTACGAGAGGACCGGAGTGGACAGACCTCTGGTGTGCCAGTTGTCGTGCCAACGGCATAGCTGGGTAGCTACGTCTGGCAGAGATAACCGCTGAAAGCATCTAAGTGGGAAACTCGCTGTAAGATTAGATCACTTTTATCGTCAAGATAGTAAGATCGCAGGAAGACCACCTGCTTGATAGGCAGAATGTGTAAGTGCAGCAATGCATTGAGCTAATCTGTACTAATGATCGAGGGCTTCGGCGTGATGCGGAGAACTCGGTGTTTTTTCAACCAAACCTACAAATGTTATTCAGCTTAATGATACTGAGATTAGAAATTCGTCTCTTGGTGATTATAGCTGCGAGGGTACACCCGGTAACATCCCGAACCCGGAAGTTAAGCTCGCACACGCCGATGGTACTTGGGGGGCAGCCCCCTGGGAGAGTAGGTCATTGCCAAGAGACTTTTCATTTAACCTCCATAAACAAGTAAGTATTTTTGCAAACTTAATGATTTCGGGGGCAGCATTCGCTTCGCTCGAGAGTAGGTCATTGCCAAGAGACTTTTTATTTTTCAAATCTGTTCACCCGTGTTCTCCTAACCGCGATTTTGTTTAATAAGCTTTGATTAATAATCTCAATAAGTATGAGATATGAAAAGAGGCTGTTCTTTTGAGACAGCCTCCATGACTTTGTGGTTTATTTAAAAGTTATCTGAATGCATAATTCAGGATAGCTTTGCTAAACATTATGAATCTACTTTATAGTAAGCGTTGATTATTCATGACTTAAATCAAATGCCCAGATACCAACAATCTGACCAACCAGGGCGTTTTGCGCGTGCTGACTGAGAGCTTTAATTGCGCTCTCATCATTGGCAAAAGCCGAGTTTTCCTGAATGTGGTAACCGTTATAGCCATTTTCTTGCACGCACACTAATTCAATACCCGGGAAATTTGCCTGCATAAGCTCTTGGATGTGTTCAATATTGAGAGCTTTACAGTAATTGCCCTCGTTGGGTTCGGCATTAATTTCCTTGATGATGAGTTCGGCTTTTTGGTTTAAAATGCCTTCTGGAACACGGCTGAAAATGAGACGATCGATTCGATAAGGTGTGTCTTGCAAAAATGCAGAATCACAATTCTCTTTTAGCTTGTTTCCTTCCATCATATATTTACAAGCCCGACCATCCAAATAGTGGAACAGTCCTTCGCGCAAATGAGCGCCACCATAGCTATAGCTTTTATCGCCAATGATAAAATCCGCTTTTGTAATTTTCCAGTCACGTGTGTCAATTGGTTCCCAATAAACTTCAACCCATGCTTCATCTCCCACGGCTGTTTGGTTTAGAACTGTAATGCGAACGTCATCATATTCAGCGGATTTGTCACTGAACGCGATAGTTGGATGGTCTTCTAATAACGCAGCTGGGCTCTGTAAATTTTCACCTGCAATCTCCGTTGGTTCAGGCAATGTTTGTTCTTTAGAGCTTGTGAATAAAAACTTTACGAGAAAGGCAATCCCGACAAGAACGATTGTTGCCAGGATTACGCTTGCAATTTTAGATGTCTTGTTTTTCATATTACACCTCGATTTCTATTTCTTGTATCTGTGCAATACTTGATGTTTTGGCATACACACTTGGTCTGAGGTTTTAACTCGTCCGGAGCTGTGACAGGCAAATAAGATTTCTATTGCTGTATGGGCGCATTGTCTCTTGTTGTAAAATAATAAATGGCTTTCCACACGCTGATCGGAGCTTCGCGCTGTGCAAACCTTTATTATCTAATAGTATATCATCTACAGAAATATCGATTTTTGGACATCATGATTGAAAAAATGAAAAAGGCTCAATATCGCTACTCATGAAAGCCTGCAATGGTTAGACGGAGAATGAGATTACAACTCATCAATAGTGTGTCAGCATCACAAGCCCATTAATCAGGACCGAACCAAATACTCAACGTTAGTAATGCCATGAAATTCTTATTCTGGCTGACGGCTTACTTTGTGTTTATTTGGTTAACAAGCTTTTAAAAGTATTCAATTGCAATAAACCCAGGTTAAAAGACCCCGGTACAAAGGGCAAAACGTCTCTTCTAACTTCTTCCCAATTCAGGGTTTGTAGTTTTGCCACAACCTGCACTTTCCAGTTGTTCTCGTTCATTGGTTCACCTGTCCACTCACTCTGATGAAGCGCGTTATTCAATAAAACAAAATTTGGCTCAGGCCAGGCAGGGTCGCTTAGATACCAAAGCAAGTCGAACAAATCTCTTCCTTTTGTGTAGGGACGTTGCAGGATAGCGTGTAGTTTGCCTGCCAGCAGGCTGGCTTTATCGTGATGGTGTAACTGCAAAACGACAAAACGTCGCACCACCGTGGTTTGACATACCGCGCCTTTGGGTGGGTTGGTGTCCACTTCGATTTTAATAGATAAAGTTTCGGAAGGCATCGGTGATAAACCAAGTTCGTGTAAAAGACCCGGAAACCTGAAGTATGCGTTGTTGACGATATTCTTTTCATTTGCTTTCACGTTAATTGGATAGCCTTCTGCTTTTAAGTCGGTTTGAACAGCTTTGAGATAATTTAGGAACGCGTAATCATTTTTCTGTCCTTCAAGGGCAAAATCAAGGTCTTCTGAATAACGTCCATGGGCATAAAGGAAGCGTAGCGCGGTGCCGCCATGAAAGGCGAGCGGAATCATCGCGCCACATCTTTGTAACGCGCTCAGGATGCGCGCTTGAAGGTATTCCCGGACGATGTTTTTTCCGTCAAGGACGGATCCGCTTTCTTTTACTAAATGAGTTAGGTATTCTTTCATAAAGTTTGATATGTCTCTTTTTCTCTTTCAACAAGGTCGATGATGTTTTGACAGGCACGGGTCATTTTGGGGCTCTTGAAACGTCGGGCTAAACTCTGAAGCCTGAAAAGATCCAGGTTATCTAGGTTTTGCAGACGTAATGCTTCGAGAAATGTCAGATCGTCCCCGCCAGTCTGAAGATAAATAAGGTCCAAAATGGCTTTTTCAGCTTCGGCAATAAAAAATAACTGGTTTTTCAAACTGACCGCCTGATAAGCAAAGAAAAGCTCTGTTTTGATATGCTGAAACGAAAAATGACCCAGAGGGGTGCTTAATTGTTCTGTTCGACCGGTTGAAACGCTCGTCACCGTTTGAACCAGCTCAGGGATGAGGTTGTAGTAAGACAGGGCGGATTGTAAGCTGACATAGGATGCCTTTTGTAAGCGGTTGGCGATGAGGAACGGATGGGGCTTGGTTTTTTGCCAGGGTGGCGCCAAAGCATACAAACCACGCCGCAATTGAATAATCTTGCCGGAATTGACCCAGCGCGAAAGCTGAACCCGAATAGCTTTAGGGTCCACATCGCCAGCAAACAAAACCGAGGACTCAAACACCGGATCATCCTGAACGAGTTCAAGCAAATCATCAAATACCATAGCAATATATTATCATTAATGATAAGTACATGCAATAAATAAGAATGAGCGCGCTGATCAGTACATGGTTGTTGAAATCAGTCCTTTTACCGCATCAAAAATCGCCTGCGGATGACAAATGAAATCTCTTTCCAAAAAGCCAATGACATTTATGAAGGTTTATTGTACTGACCTGTTTACATGATTGCTTAATTTCGCTTTCAGTTTATTCATCACATCGTTTATAATGCTTTATTGAGCTATGGAAAACGAGACTCTGAAAACAAAAACCATTCAAAATCATTGGGGCGTAAAAGTCCTGTTTAATCTGTTTATCGTGTTTTTGTTTGGTGTTGGAACCTATCCGCAACTCTATGTGGGTGATTTTAATCCTCATTTGTACCATGCTAAATATTTTGCTGAAATGGGTCGTTCTCCGGTACAGCATCTTATTTTTCATCGCCTGGTTATTGTTGTCAAAGCTTTATTGCCTACAAATATCTTTGCACGACTAAGCTATCGGCTTAGCTGGATTATTGAGACGCATGGCTGGGAAATTGCCGGTTTGGCAACCGCCATTCTCATTTATCTTGCAACCGCTTGGATTCTTTACTTTATTTTAAAAAACACATTAAAACTTGACCAATCCCGCATAAGTGAGGTCAAAATTTGGGCCTTGGCAGTGCTGAGCCTTTTTGTTATGCCAATCAACTTTTTCTTTCTGCACGAAAGACTGACACTTGGCTATATATCAGCCAATGTTTTGCATAACCCGACCTATATTCTGTCGCGTGTATTTTCTTTGGCGTTATTCTATTTGTGTCTTCTCTGGAGTGAGAAAGAGATCGATTTCAAAAAAGGCGCGTTGCTTTGCGTTTTGAGTTTCTTATCAACAGCTTCTAAGCCCAATTTTATGATGGGATTCGGTCCTGCCCTGGTTTTGTTTTTCCTGATAAAAAACAAAACCATCAAACGCGAAAACTTTAGACTGCTGTTGTTCGTTGGTCTGCCCGCTTTTCTTGTCCTTTTGACGCAGTTTTTAATGCGAAGCAGCGCGGCAGAAACAAGTAAATTTGTCTTTGCCCCGTTTATGGCTGTTTTGATCAGGGTGCCCAACATCCCGATGCTATTACTCTTTATGCTCTTATCATTGGCTTTTCCACTTAGTGTGTTTATTTTGAATTGGCAAAGCATCAAAAAAGAAACACCCACGCTCTTATTGCTTCTCACGCTGGCGATCAATTTTCTGCTGTTTATCTTATTCGCGGAAGTGCCCAACACAGGCCATCTTAATTTCATTTGGGGGTTGATGATGGCGGTTTTCCTGACTTTTGTTTATACGATCATCATTTGGGCCAATCAATATACTATGGAAGATAAAAAGTTCTGGTCGCTCAAATCCTGGTTGCCATTTACTTTGCTACTGCTTCATATCGCGTCTGGCGTATTGTACTACTTTTCAGTGGTTCTCTACCCTGGGCCGGTGTGGTGAAGCCGGTTTATTATTCCTGAATGTAAGCGTATCGTAATTCTTTTGTAAAAACATTCACTTGATTAATAATAACCTTATAAAATCTAAGGTGACCTATTCCGCTGTGTGTTATTCTATAAACAAGACAAGAAGAAAAGGAGCAAAAATGAGAACTATTCGCAGTGTATTTTTTACCCTCAAACCCTATGAGCGAGGCATTCAGGAAAGCTTCGGCAAGTACCGGCGTTTTGTTTTGCCAGGCTTGGGTTTTCAGTGGCCGTTCGCGCAGCTGGTGCGGGTGCGTGATATTCGCGAACATACCATGGACATCATGGCGCAGCCTGTGATCACCAAGGATAACGTTGAAATTGAGGTGGATGGCATCATGTGGGTGCGTCCGGAAGGCTCGGAAGACGCGATAAAGCGCACCTTTTATAACATTGATGACTGGCGTCATGCTGTGGTGCAGCTGGCAATGACCAATTTGCGCCAGGAGTTTGGCGATTTGACTCTGGATGAGAGTTTGGTCGCCCGCGAAACCATCGCGGCAAACCTGCTGAATGTTCTTAGCGAGTATGCCAAAGAGTGGGGTCTGGTGGTGAGCAAAGTGGAAATCCGCCAGATTGACCCACCTGAAGATATCAAACGCGCTATGCACAAGCAAAAAACAGCGGAGCAGGAACGCCGAAGTATGCGCCTTTTGGCGACCGGTGAATTTGAGGCGGCTGAACAGAAGAAGTTAGCAGCCATCCAGCGCGCCGAAGGTGAACGCGAGGCAGCTATTCGTGTGGCTGAAGGTCAGGCTGAGGCTATTAAACTGGTGAACGAAGCTGCTGAAAAATATTTTGTGGGCAACGCGCAGCTATTGAAGAAAATTGAAATGGTCGAAAACGCGCTAAAGGACAATTCTAAAGTCGTCGTCACGAACGAGGGCATCAACCCCACTTTGTTGTTGGGCGACTTGCCGATGAAGATTAGCAAGTAAGGTTTTTAGTTAGAGACTGGGTCACGCATGGCATGCCCGCCATGCGTGATTTTTCGTTTAAATACAAACAAAAAGTATTTTTTTCGCTTTGTTGACTTGCTTTCTGTCAGTAAAAAAGCTTATTTAGAGAGGAATCTAAGTATAATTAGATAAAGCATGAGGAGGTGCAATATGGATCTAATTCAAAATTACGTCGAAAGCATGTTTAAAGATTTGCCACGCACTAAAGAAGTAAAAATGGCACAATCGAATTTATCTCAGATGATGATCCATCGCTATAATGAGCTAATTGCTCAGGGCTCGACACCTAACGCGGCGATGTCGGAAGTGATTTTGAACTATGGCGATCTTAGCACGGTTGCTCCGGAATTGGGTATCGCTGAGGTGATTCAGAAACAGAACGAGCCACTGTCTAGAGAAGAAGCGGATGTTTTTTTGCTTCAAATGAAACAGTTTGGCAAAGCCGCTACAGGCAGTGCAATAACAATTTTATGGGCGGCAATACAGATCCTCATGTTTACAACGTTGAACATATATGTAAGATATGATTTTGAAAGGCTTCAAAATGGTTGGATAATATTTGTTTTCCTTTTTATTGTTCCACTGTTGTTTTCTCAAATAAGGATAATGATTTCGACTTCAAGAATTCGAAAGGTATGTGGTCTTATATATGGGAAATCAGTAGAATTCACTTCCGACTTTGAGAAAAACTATTCCCTGCAGAAAAAGCGAAACCAAAGAAGACAAATAATTGGCCTAATACTATTAATCATCGCCATTATTGTCAGTTGTTATCTGCAATTATCTTTTTCAAAACAAGGTGGATTGTGTCCCGAAAATTGTTATATAAAGGAACAGTTTGGTAATACTGATTTTCTGCGATACAACCTCAAATCTTATAACTTCAATGCTCAAGAATTTGTGAGCGGAAACATTGCAGCAATTATACTCACGATTATCGGAGTCTTACTTTATATCTCAAGTTATATAGAGTCCTATTCTTATGATTGTCTGTTAGGTAAGAAGGAATATGAGCCAATCCGTGCTGCAACGAATTTCTCAATATTTTACTGGACGATAGTTTCTGTCATATTTATTTTTTATCCTGGGCCTGCAAACTATTTTTCGTTTACATTTGATATTTGGCCTTGGGCAATGGCACTGTATATGGTAATTCTCTCAATTTGGCATCTCTTTAGCCGAAAAAAGACTGTAAGAGGATAATCCTTTACCAATACTCTTAAAGGTGTATTATTAGCTATAATTGAACCATCAAGCTTAGACGAAAGGAATCTAAAATGAAATTCAAAGAGTCAAAAACCTATCAAAATCTGATTAACTCCTTCGCGGGTGAATCGCAAGCGCGCAGTCGCTACTATTTTTACGCTGAAGTTGCTGAAAAAGAAGGCTACTATCATGTGCGTGATATCTTCCATGAGACCGGCGACAATGAGCTGGAACACGCCAAAGTCTTCTACGATCATCTCGTAGCGAAAGGCTGCGAAGGTGTTGTCAATGTTCATGCGGATTATCCCGTTTTTGTTGGCTCAACCGCGGAAAACCTGAAAGCTGCCGCGGATGGCGAACATGAGGAGTTTGTTGACCTTTATAAGCAAGCCACCAAGGATGCCGAAGAAGAAGGTTATGATGATATTGCTGAGTCCTTCCAGGAAATTTTGGAAGTTGAAGAAAAACACTACGAACGCTATATGAAGCTTTGGGAACTCGTGCGCGATAAGAAGTATTTCAAGCGCGATCACAAAGTTTATTGGAAGTGTGGCAACTGTGGTTACGTTCACGAAGGCAAAGAAGCCCCCGAAACCTGCCCGGCATGCAAGCACGCCCAAAAGTATTTCGAAGTCACTTCTTTGGAAGAGTAGATATTGAATTGTTAGTTTATTGGATAAAAGGCTCCTGAAACGGAGCCTTTTAGTGTTAAATGGGTCGCGTATGGCAGGAATGTCACACGCCAGTAAGTGTAGACGCGTCTTTTATTGTCATGCGTGTATGGCGGGCACAACATGTTGGCAGACTTAAAGTTGATTACTTGCCACAGTTTTCCTGCGTATTAAGCTCAATAAAGATTTGCTGGTGATTATCCTCCAGAATTTGGGCGGATAATAATTCATGAGCGATATTACACCAGTGCTGACTGATATTTGGAAACAGCGCGCTTAAATCCGCGGTCAGGCTTTCAAGGTCATTAGCTCTTCCGGACATGACCCAGGCTTCAGCCGGAAGACGATACTCGCTGCCATTTAGGGGCTCAAAACCCAGAGCTTTGGCTTGCTGGTACTGTTCAATAACGCCTTCCCAGTCACCAAACTGGCGGGCGATATCAGCTTGTTGATAGTAATAGCACCATTGTTGTGTGTTCACATCGCCAAAATAGCGTTTGGGCAAGCTGGCGGGTTTTCCAGACCCGAAAGTGATTAAATCCGGGTTTGAAAGCTTTGCAAGTTGACGCCATTTTTCCAAAGGATAGTGCATGCCGGGAACGGATGGCACGATACCATCGGTTAAAAACTGCACACAACCCGTTTTCGGTAACAAAAAGCCGATGACTTTGTTGGTGCTTCCCTGAAATTTGAGTGTGCGCAGGCTGTTGCTAATCTCTTTATCTGGTGTGAGATTGGGTAAGTATTTTTCTTGATTCGAGTCGAGCAGTACAAAATAGTAATTGATTTCGCGCCTGGGATTTTTTGGATCATAGATGAGATTTAATGGGCCGGTTAAGGCAGAGCCGGAAAAATATTTACCAATAGGCCAATCCGCGGTCGCCAAAGTTGTGCCATGCTCTATAGCTGGCGCGCGCCAGCTAAGCTGTTCAAAGAAGGCCTTTTGTTGATCCCAATGGGATAAAAACTCCTGACTCACAAGAAAATGCGCGCCAATCGCCAGCGCGCATAAGATGGTGAAGATCAGGTTCTTCACTTGATCATGGCGCACGATAAAGTCAAAAAGACCCACTGTAAAAAGCGCGATTCCTGGCATCATTGCCAGCAAAAAGCGATTCCATGGGTAATCAATCGAAACAGTAAACCCGCCGGCATAAAAAGGAATGAGTGAAAGCAAGCTAAGCAAGATGCCCATTCCTGCGACTGCCAAACCGCGGTTTTTATCGGAAATAAAACGGCTCTTTTTCCTGAAGATTAAATACAACGTCAATCCAATCAGCAAGAAACCAAGCCCTGTTAAGGCGAGCAGGGTTCGCCCGCGTACAGCATCAATCGCCTTGAAAGCTTTTACCCATGCCAGAATCAAACCTTCATAAAGGGATTTACCCGCGTTTTGCAGGATTTGCCAGATGGTTGCGAAAGGCGCGCTCTTAAGTTGGTCAAGCAGGCTGATTTTGTAGACATACGAATCACTTTGGATGACTCTAAAAAATACAAAGGCGATGGTGAGTATTAGATAGGGCAGACTGTCGAGCAGAATATATTTGAAAATCTTTTTTCCTTGTTTTGGGTAAGATCTGGCGTGGATGATCCACAACAGGATTGGGCGGATAAACTCGAGCCCAAAGAAATACTCCACCGGCATAATGCCAATAACCAAACACACCGCGCCTAAAAGCGTCCATAATCCGTAAGCCCAGGGTTTTTGGCGCCTTTCGATGGCACATCCCATACAATAAAAGGAAAGAATATGAAATGTGAAAAAGACATAAAAGAGGGCGAACATGATTGAGAAGTTATGAAACTCAAAGCCTGGATAAACTGTAAAAAGGAGCGTTGCCCAAATCCAAAGCTTGCGCTGTTTGGGAAAGAATTTATTTAAGGTCATCCAAAAGACAAGTGAGAGCACCCAGCGCATGATTAGCGCGAAAAAAGCCCAGGCAAGCGGTGAGTCTTTCAAAAAAGTGAAGAAAACCACAAAGGGCAAAGCTTCAAGAGGACGGTCTTGTGAAAAGAAAATCCAAAAGCCACTGGGGCCAAATTTTTCCTGGAAAAGGGCGATATACCAATCGTCAAGAAAGAATCCTAACTTGTACCACACGATGCCATATGCCAAAAATGTGGCTAAAAGCAATAAAAGCGGCACGCCAAATTTATCCCAAAAACCGGGTTTGACAAGATTTTCGTCTTTGACTGTTGTTGATGATTCCATAATTGCCTCAAAACATTTGATGCTAACAGAGTTGAATTGTAACATGTGGCTAAAAAACGAGACTCGTGTTTCAGAGGATATTCTATGGGCTAATGGATGAGCATGTGATTGTATTGGGTGCCTAAACTAAGTTCATAAATTAAGCCCTTGCCAGATTCAGAACCGAAGGATAAGATTAGTTCTGACAGTCGCAATAAAGTCCTGATAGGGCTGAAATTGTAAAACGTACTGCCCGTTTTTATCCATTAAAACGGGGGGATATTATTTGTCAATAGAAAGGGTCTGCGATGCTGATACACGAATATCAAGCCAAACAAAAACTGCAAGAATACAATATTACAGTTCCAAAAAGCTATCTAATCACGCGCGACGAGGAAATCATCCACGTTTTGCGCAAAATAGAGACCCCAACCGCGGTCATTAAAGCCCAGGTCCACGCCGGCGGGCGTGGCAAGGCGGGTGGTGTGGTGGTCGCTGAGTCTTTGTTGGATGGCATCACCGCGGTGCGACGGCTTTTAGGCTCGAAGCTGGTGACCAATCAAACCGGCGCTGATGGAAAGCCTGTCAACGCTGTGTTGGTTGAAGAAGGCGTGAACATTGACCAGGAATTTTATCTGGCTTTTACGATTAATCGAAGCTCGCAATGTATCAGTCTTTTGGTTTCCACTGCTGGTGGTATGAACATCGAATCCAAAGAACATGCTTCGCCAATTCATCAGTATGATGTTGATCCGCAGATTGGCATGCGCGATTTTGTGGCTATTCGTGTGTGTCAGAACCTGATGCTCCCGCGCAGCGATTGGCCAGCCTGGATTTCCACGCTCCAAAACCTGTATCGCTGTTTTACCGAAAATGACGCCCTCCTGATTGAAATTAATCCTTTCATTCGCAGTAAGGAAGGTAAATGGATCGCGCTGGATGCCAAGATCGATTTTGATGACAACGCGCTCTTTAGACACGAGGATTTGGTTATGCTCGCGGACGATCGCCAACAGACGGAATCGGAGCTTTTAGCCGCGCATTACGACCTGAGTTACGTCTCGCTGGATGGCACCATCGGATGTTTGGTCAATGGCGCAGGTTTGGCGATGGCAACCATGGACGCCATCAAGGAAGCCGGCGGGGAGCCTGCTAACTTCCTGGATGTGGGAGGTAGCGCGACCACCATTTCTGTTGCCAACGGCTTGGATATTCTCTATCACGACTCGCGTGTGGAAGGTGTTTTCATCAATGTCTTCGGTGGTATCGTGCGTTGCGATATCGTCGCGGAAGGTATTATCCGCGCGCTTCAAAAACAGAGCAAAGACTTGCCCATTGTCGTTCGTCTGGAAGGCAATATGAAAGAAGAAGCGATCGCGTCTCTGAAGGCGTTCTCATCAAATATAGACTTTGTCGACAGCCTGGATAGTGGCGCTGCGATGATTGTGCAAAGAATCAATGAAAGGAAACAGGCATGAGCATCTGGATTGATAAAAACTCACGTATTTTAGTGCAGGGTATGACCGGTAAGTATGGTCAGTACCATACCCGCATGATGTTGGAGTATGGCAGCAATATTGTCGCTGGTGTAACACCGGGAAAAGGTGGCGAAGAAATTCTGGGCGTGCCTGTTTTTGACCGGGTCGAGGAAGCTGTCGCTAAAACTGGTGCCAATGTGAGCATTATTCTGGTGCCAGCGCGCTATGCCGAATCCGCCATTTTTGAAGCTGCTCTGGCTGAAGTTCCCCTGGTGGTGTGTATCACTGAGCATATTCCGATTCAGGACATGCTTCGTATTATGGCTTACCTCAAGGATCGCCCGGTGCGCTTGTTAGGTCCAAACTGTCCCGGCTTAATTACGCCCGGTGAGTGCAAAGTGGGTATTATGCCTGGCCCAGTACATATTCCCGGTCCGGTTGGTGTTGTTTCGCGCTCAGGTACATTGACCTATGAGGTCGCGAAGTCGCTGACCAATGCCAACTGCGGGCAGAGCACGGTGGTGGGTATTGGTGGCGATCCTATTCATGGGACGAATTTTATTGATGTTTTATCAGCCTTTGAAGAAGACCCTGAAACAGAATTGATTGTGATGTTGGGCGAGATTGGTGGCGATAATGAGGAAAAAGCTGGTGAATGGTTGAAAGCGAATTCTTCCAAACCAGCTATTGCCTTTATTGCTGGTCAAACCGCGCCAACCGGAAAGCGCATGGGTCATGCTGGTGCGGTCATTCGGGGTGGCAAAGGTACAGCTGCTTCCAAGATCGAATCCTTGCGCGATAACGGTGTTCAGGTCGTCCGTAAAATTACGGATATCGGGCCTTTGGCAGCGAAGATATTAGGAAAATAAGCCTATTGGAATTGCGGGTCTGATGGATGGGAGCAAAGCCTTAGGCGTTTTCCAGGGCATTCATCGCGTGACCGATGTAGTTAATTAAATCAGAAGGTAAAACCGAAGCGGCGTGTTTGCGTTTTTTAAGCGCGAGCATGCCGCTTTTTGCATGCAGCCACACAGCCAAACAGGCGGCTTCAAAAGTGGGCACGCCTTGCCCGATTAATCCGGTCAGTAAGCCGGCTAAAACATCTCCGCTGCCGGCATGGGCTAAGACAGAGTTAGCGAAGTTTAGTTGGCGAACAGCGCCATTGGGTGAGGCAATGATGGTGTTCGCGCCTTTTAGCACCACGGTTAAATGTTTTTCAGTCGCGACTTTTCGGGCAAGCTCGGCGCGATTTGCCTGAACTTCGTCAATGTCCAAGCCGGTAAGGCGTGCCATTTCGCCTGGATGGGGCGTGAGCACGGTGTTTTGAGGCAGGTATCTAAAAAGTCCGAACGATTGGCTGAGAATCGTCAGCATATCCGCGTCGCAAACGATGGGAATTTCAGGGCAATCAGCTATGAGATCTCTTAAAAAACTTTCCGCGAAAGCCATGCTCGATTCACTTGCGGTCAAGCCAGGACCGATCAGAATCGCTGTCTTGCCCGGGAGGGCGTCTTTTAATACCTCCGCGGCGTTTGCCGCGATTTTGCCATCCAATTCTTGCAACAAATGCCAGATGGCTTCGGGCATGTGGCCAGCGAGCGAGCTGTGTAACGGAGCGGGAACTACCATGTTCAGATAGCCAATGCCCGAACGCAGGCATGCTTTGCCCGCCAGCAACGCCGCGCCAGTGAAACGTGTTGAACCACCAATGAAAAGCGCTGAACCAAAATAGCCCTTGTGGCTGTCAGTGGGTCTTTTTGGTAACCACGGTTTAAGCGATTCAGGCGTGATATCAATCAGCGGGAAATGGCTCTTCGTGTTCATACCTTAATTGTACGTCAAAACCGATAATGAATGCATAAAAATAACTTTACTAAAACAAAGGCCTTTGTGAAAGTTGACATTTTTGAAAATGGTGGCATGAGGTAAAATTAGCGTATGAAAAATTTGAAAACGCTATTAATCGGGTTTGTTTTGATTTTGCTCTTGCTTCTTTCGGCTTGCAAGCAAGAGCCTGTCGTTCCAACACCCGTGATGAGTTCTGACCAAACGTCAGCCACAGAAAGTATTCCTGATCAGGAAACACCTCAACCGGAACAGCCAACCGAGGCAGTAACGCAGCAGAGTTCTGTAATAGCTTCCGACCAGGTGCAATCGCAGTTGGTTTTATGGGCGGCCCCGGGCAGCGACCCGAACCTGACGCAAAGTTACGAGGCTCAGTTGCAGGTTTACAGCACGCAGAACGGACTAAGCTTTGAACGCCGGGAGAATCTTGGCCCGGGCCAGTTAGGCGCGCAAACGCAATTGGTTGTGGCGCTTGTGGACTGGGGGGAACTGCAGGCTATGGCGCAAGAAAACGCGCAGGTACAATACCTTTACATAGGCCAGCCTGAAGGCGAACTTATGCCCAATGTGCATGCGCTAAGTCAAACACAGGTCTTACCCGAACAACAAAGCTTTTTAGCGGGTTTGGCGGCGGTTTTGGGAACTCCCGAGTACAGGGTTGGGTCGATCACCATGAGCAACACGCCGGCAGGCCAGATAGCGCGGGATGGCTTTCGAACCGGCGCGCGTTATTTTTGTGGGCTTTGCCGATCGCGGTACACACCCTTAATCCTGTATCCTATTCAGGCGGAGCTTGAAGATTCCGCAAACTGGCAGGGCGCGGTGGATTCCTTGCTAAGCCAGGAAGTGAAAACAGTGTTTGTTCAAGCGGAAGCCAGTTCACCAGAGCTCATCAGTACCTTGAACGCCAGAGGTGTCGCTCTCATCGCGATTGAAGGGCAGAATGGACTGGAGATGGCGCAAAACATTTTAGGGGTCTTAAGCTCGGGTGCCACGGTGGATATCGCGCCCATTGTTGAACGTATTTTGGCTAATGAACCCTTGGGCGTTGTAAAAATCGGGCTTGAGCTGACCCGTGTTGATGAATCGAAATTGGGCGCGGGCACGCTCATATTATTTGAACGTTACAAAGAAGACCTTCTGAATGGCGAAATAAAAGCTTTGCCGCATGGTCAATAAAGTGGCAGTGGTGTAAGAGTGAAAAAGCAACCAATCCCAAAGAAAAAGCGTCTTTTTGCTTGACTAATGAGGATGGGTCTGATAAACTCACTACTTGCGATTGGAGACTGAATAAGAATCAGCCTTGCGCAAGCGTGCGGATTTTGGTATAATTTTTAGTCCGTGAAAGAAGCTTAACAAAAGAAGAAAAGGGCGCCGGCGTAGCTCAATGGTAGAGCAACCGCCTTGTAAGCGGTAGGTTATGAGTTCGATTCTCATCGTCGGCTTCGTTGCACATTCGCGATTGCGTCTGACTGAAGAAGTCGGGCTCAATCTCAAACGGGCAAAGACAGGCGCCCCGAGTAAAAATATGGACGGTTACCCAAGTGGACAACGGGGGCTGACTGTAAATCAGCTGGCAAAGGCCTTCGGAGGTTCGAATCCTTCACCGTCCACTGTCTGATATGTGAATATCAGATTTGTACGGCTGCCCTCATAGCTCAGTAGGTAGAGCGCATTCTTGGTAAGAATGAGGTCATCGGTTCGACTCCGATTGGGGGCTTTTGCCGAATAATTGAGAAATAAAAGTCATTATCTAAGGAGAAAAGATGGCGAAACAAAAATTTGAACGCAACAAACCTCATATGAACATTGGTACCATGGGCCACGTTGACCATGGTAAGACCACCCTGACTGCGGCAATCACCAAGGTCTTGGCTATGCAAGGTCATGGCGCCTTCCGTGCCTACGACCAAATTGACAACGCTCCTGAAGAAAAGAAGCGTGGTATTACCATCAACATTTCCCATGTTGAATACGAAACCGCTAATCGCCACTATGCCCACGTGGATATGCCCGGTCACCGTGACTACATCAAGAACATGATCACCGGTGCCGCCCAGGTTGATGGCGCGATTTTGGTCGTCAGCGCTCCTGATGGCCCCATGCCCCAAACCGCTGAACACGTGCTTTTGGCACGCCAGGTTGAGGTTCCTTCCATTCTGGTCTTCTTGAACAAAACAGACCAAATGGATGACCCCGAACTGCTCGAGCTGGTCGATATGGAAATCCGCGAACTGTTGAACGAAAACGGCTTCCCCGGCGATGATACCCCCATCATCAAGGGTTCCGCTCTTGTCGCTCTCGAAAGCACTTCAACTGATCCCAACGCTCCCGAATATAAACCTATTCTTGAGCTCATGGAAGCTGTTGATAGCTTCTTCCCCGAGCCCGTTCGCGAGCTTGATAAACCCTTCCTGATGCCCATTGAAGACGTCTTCAGCATCAAAGGTCGCGGTACCGTTGTGACCGGTCGTATCGAACGCGGTCAGTTGAAATTGAACGATCCCGTTGAAATCGTTGGTTTGATGGATAAGCCCCTGGCTACTGTTGCCACCGGTATTGAAATGTTCCACAAACTGCTCGACACCGGTAACGCTGGCGATAACGCTGGTGTTTTGTTGCGCGGTATCGATCGCAATCAGGTTGAGCGCGGTATGGTTCTCTGTAAACCAGGTTCCATTACCCCCCACACTGAGTTCGAAGCCCACACCTACATCCTCACCAAAGAGGAAGGTGGACGCCACAGCGCTTTCTTCAGCGGTTATCGACCTCAATTCTTCATCAACACCACCGACGTCACCGGCGACGTTACCCTGCCCGAAGGCGTGGAAATGGTTCTGCCCGGCGATACCGTTGACGGACTCAAGGTCAAGTTGATGCAAAAAGTCGCCCTCGAAGAAGGCTCCGAATTCGCTATCCGCGAAGGTGGCCTGACCGTTGGCGCTGGCAAGATCACCAAGATTCTTGCATAGTAAGAAACTATAAACGGAGGATACATGGCTGCCTCCATTGAGGCAGCCATGTTAGGATAAGATGGCAAAAAAAGGTAAAGATATTCGACCAGTCATTCACTTGGCGTGCACGGAGTGCCGCGAGCGGAATTACACCACGGTCAAAAACCGACGTAACGACCCAGGGCGTTTGGAACTGAATAAGTACTGCCCTCGTTGTCGGGCACACAAACTTCACCGCGAGGTGAAATAGCTTTCAATAAAGAAAGCTGCTTAGGTTAGTAGCTCAATTGGCAGAGCACCGCTCTCCAAAAGCGGGGGTTGAGGGTTCGAGTCCTTCCTGACCTGTTGATATTGATTTAGCGCCGTAGTTAATACGGCGTTAGGCTCTAAAGGAGAAAAACTATGGCGAAATCAGACGGTAAGCCGAATATTTTTCAAAAAATCAGACGCTGGTGGCGCGAAACGATTGGCGAATTGCGCAAAGTCACCTGGCCAACCTGGAAAGAAGCCCTGGCATTGACACGAATCGTGCTCATCGTTACCGTCATCATGGCGGCGATCCTTGGTTTGTTAGACTTTGTCTTTGCACGGTTGGTTGGTTTGCTGATTGGTTAGTTGAGGACTGCGAGTAGGAAATGTCCTTAGAAAACGAGGATCCGATGGTTGATGAGCCATTAAAAGCAACCAAAGAGCACAACGAGGCTGAACAAAGCCCGGAAAAACCGAAAGGTGATGATGGACGTCATTGGTACGTCATTCATTGCTATTCTGGCTATGAGAATAAAGTGCGCAAGAACCTCGAGCAACGCGTTGAGACCATGGGCATGAAAGATAAAATCTTTGATGTCGTTATCCCAACGCAAGAAGAAATTGAAGTGCGCGATGGTAAACGACGCACGGTTGAGCGCCATGTTTTTCCTGGTTATGTGCTGGTGGAGATGATTCTTGAAGAGGAATCATGGTTTGTTGTTCGAAATACCCCCGGTGTCACTGGCTTCGTGGGCATGGGCGATGAACCCACACCTTTGCGCGATGACGAAGTGGCGCATATCATGCGCCGTATGGAAAGCGAAGCCCCAACATATAAGGTCACTTATAAAGCGGGCGATCGTGTGCGCATTATTGATGGTCCTTTCAACGACTTTAGAGGCACCGTTGATGAAATTGATATGGAACGCTCGAAGATTCGCGTTATGGTGAACTTCTTCGGGCGCGAAACCCCTGTGGAGCTGGATTTTCTGCAGGTAGAAAAGGCATAAACCGGACTTGTCCGGAATTACGTGGGAGGGTGAGAGCCCGTTTGCACCACAAAGGAGTTTATTAAGTGGCAAAGAAAGTAAAAGCAGTAGTTAGACTACAAATCCAGGCCGGCAAGGCCAACCCTGCGCCCCCAATCGGTCCGGCGCTCGCGCCCCATGGCGTGAACATTATGGCGTTCTGTAAAGACTACAACGCCCGCACATCCAACCGCATGGGTGAAATCATCCCTGCCGATATCACCATCTTCGCTGATGGATCCTTCCGCTTCGAACTGAAATCGCCACCAGCCGCTGTGCTTTTGAAGAAAGCCGCTGGTATTAGCAAAGGTTCCGCGACCCCGCAAAGCGACAAGGTTGGCAAGGTTACCCGCGCGCAACTCAAAGAAATCGCCGACGTCAAATTCAAAGATATGAACGCGAACGATATTGATGCCGCGATCAAACAGCTTGAAGGTACTGCCCGCAACATGGGTATTACGGTCGTTGACAAGTAAGGTTATTTAGTCAGTGTGGGAGGGCTAAAAAGCCCGATTGGACCACAAAGGAGTATTCATGTCTAAAAAAGGCAAAAATTTTGCAAACGCAACCAAAAAAATAGAGGCTGAAAAAGTCTATGAGCCCAGTGAAGGGCTCGCGCTCGTCAAAGAAATGGCATTTGCCAAATTTGACGAAACTGTTGAAGTTCATATTCGCACCGGTTTGGACCCACGCCAGGCTGATCAGCAAATTCGCGATACCGTCGTGTTGCCCCATGGTTTGGGTAAAGCGGTGCGTGTGTTGGTCTTTGCTCAGGGTGAAGCTGCTGTTGCCGCCCGCGAAGCTGGCGCGGAATTTGTAGCAGAAACCGATGAAGAAATTGCCCGTATTCAGGGTGGTTACACCGATTTTGATGTCGCCGTAGGTACCATGGATATGATGGGCAAAGTGGGTCGCCTGGGTCGTATTTTGGGCCCCCGCAACTTGATGCCAAACCCCAAAGCCGGCACCGTTGTGCAACCCAATGATATTACCGAAGCTATTCGCCTCGCGAAAGCTGGCCGTGTGGAATTCCGTTTGGACAAATCCGCTAACATTCATGTGCCGATTGGTAAAGTGTCTTTTAGTGCCGAAAAACTGTACGATAACATGGCAGCGTTAATGAACGCGGTTGTTCGCGCGCGACCTTCTGGCGCGAAGGGTGCTTTTATTCGCCGTGTTGCCATTGCTTCAACAATGGGTCCCGGTGTCAAGGTTGATGTTGCCAGCGCGTCTTCAATGAAGGCCTCGCAACTCTAAAACAAGAAAAATTGAGGGTAGTATACCGCGCGAACTGTGGTATACTACCTTTCTGAACAATTGAATATTAGCTCTGCTAAAGAAAGCTGGTGCCGTTAATGGCTTAATGTCCCGCCGAGGTGGAGGTTCGAATAAAACCATTCTGGAACAACATTCTTGAATCTCTTTACGTGGGACTAAAACGGAAAGAGATTTTTTATTTTTGATGGAAGGAGGAACGTTAGATTGGCGTTTACGAAACAAGAAAAAGAGCAAATTGTTGCTCAGTATAACGAATGGGTTGATAAAAGCAAAGCCGTATTTGTGCTCGAATACAGCAAAATGCGTATGCCTGATGTAAATGATGCCCGCGCAAAACTCCGCGAAAACGATGGTACGCTGCATGTCGTCAAAAACCGGCTTTTTATGCGTGTTCTGGACGAAAAAGGTTACGAATACGATAAAGCATTCTGGGAAGGCAACAATGTAGTCGTCTTCGCGTTTGAAGATGCCCCCTCAGTGGCAAAAGCCCTGCAGGAATTAGTTAAAGGCCGCGATACATTCAAGATCCGCAGTGGTTATCTCGATAAAGCTAACCTTACTGTGCAACAGGTCAAAGCTCTGGCTGATCTGCCCACATTGCCCGTCATGCGCGCAACGCTTTTGGGTACTTTGTTGGCTCCTGCCAGTCAATTGGTTCGCACACTTGCTGAACCTGCCCGTGGTCTTGCCGCGGTTATTAAAGCCAATGCCGATAAACAAGGCGCGGCTGCATAAAGTATAGACAACTATACGGTATATAGAAAATGAAGCTCGTTTTTACGAGGAAGAAAAAGAAATAATAAAAGTTAAAAACATTAGGAGAAATAAAAAATGGCTGATATGGAAAAACTTGTTGAAGAACTGAGCAAACTCTCTGTTCTCGAAGCTGCTGAATTAGTTAAAATGTTGGAAGAAAAGTGGGGCGTTTCCGCCGCCGCTCCTGTTGCCGCAGTTGCTGCTGGTCCAGTTGCTGCCGCCGCAGAAGAAGAAGTTGAAGAAAAGACTGAATTTGACGTCATCATCAAAGGCGCAGGCCCCAAGAAAATCGAAGTCATTAAAGTCATCCGCCAGCTCACTTCCCTCGGTTTGGTTGAAGCCAAAAACATGGCCGAAACCGCTGATGCCAAAGTGCTCGAAGCTGTTGGTAAAGACGTTGCTAACGACGCCAAAGCCAAACTCGAAGCCGCCGGCGCCGAAGTTGTGCTTGCATAAGCAATCTGTTTTACAAAATCTTATGAAAAAAGAGACCCTGAGCAATCGGGGTCTTTTTTGTTTCTCGAATCTATAAAACGAAAGTTAATATGCTTGCCTGTCATATATGCTGCGAAGGTTTATACGATGTTGTGGTTAGAATAATAATAAACGTTCGCGCCGAAGCTGTAAAATCACAACTGGCGCGTGGCGTCTTGTATGCCACGCGCGTTTACCAATCATAAAATCCGCCACGCGCGAAGAAGTGCAGGGCAAGGATGCCCCGCACCAGTAGAAGGTTAACTACCGTGTGGCATACGATTAATCACGAATGTTTGCCCATCACCAACCCCGCCATGCGTAGTCCGAATGCTGCACGGCGGGACGCCGGCAGGAGAAAAAACGTTCGCTGAGGCGTCCTCGCCGAAGCAATGCCAGTAAAACCTGTTCGTTCGGAATATGACAGGAGCACAAACTCCATACCATCGGTGTCCACACCGAATGGCTTAAAAGTGTCGGCGATGACACCTCCACGAACCGAAAAGCCTTCCGCGGTCAGGAGATCGGGAAGATGTATGTTTACCACACTCGCCCCGGCGTCCCGCCGCGGGCAAAAACGCATGGCAAGGATGCCATGCGTCAGAAAATAATCTCAACTGGCGCGTGGCGTCTTGTATGACAAGAACGTTTACCAATCATAAAATCCGCTACGTGCGAAGAAGTGCAGGGCAAGGATGCCCCACCAGGTCATTAGTCCATTTGCACGGCAGGGGAAGTGGAAATCTTTATTTTTACTGTTGCCGATAAGATTTGGCTATTCTTTATTAGCTATGCAGGTTTGAATAGCCTTAACAACATAATCAATGTCATTCTCTTCAAGCTCAGCAGGGAAAGAAAAGCGAATGGTACCTTCTGGAAAAGTGCCAAGCGCTTGATGGGCGAGTGGCGCACAGTGCAAACCGGAGCGGGTCCAAATGCCAAATTCGCGTTCCAATCGATCCGCGATGCCTCCCTGGTCGTCTGAGAATCTCAAAGAAATAACCGGAACCTGTTTTTCAGCGTCATAAAATCCGTTTTCAACAGTGCCACACAAACGTGTATTGCTGAACTTCCTTGCCGCGTCAACAAAGGTTTTGGCGTAGGCGGTTTTTCTCGCGTAGCGTTTCGCCATGGAGTCACCTTCAAGAGATTCAAGCGCTTTCGCTAAACCAACAATGCCCGGCAGGTTCATTGTGCCAGGTTCAAAGCGATCCGGCATCGCTGTTGGCATCTCCAGGTGATGAGAAAAACTACCCGTTCCACCGCACATGACTGGTTCAAGTTTTTTCGCAAATGCTGGGCTAAGCAAGGCGCCACCTGTCCCTTGTGGCCCTCCCAGTCCCTTGTGACCGCTAAAGACAAAACCCGCCACAGGATATGCCTGCCAGTCATAGGGCATCAAGCCTGCATATTGGGCTGAATCCAGAATAATATCAATGCCGTGTTCTTTTCCGTAGAGTGCCACTTCACGCCAGGGTAATACAGTTCCACATACATTTGAGGCCATGGTCATCACGATGAGTCGTGTTTTTGGGGCAACGAGGTCAAAAATGGCTTGCGGGTCAACACTGCCATCTCTGTTAGCCTTGGCTGTTTTCCAGGTGATGCCTCTTTGGCTGGCTGAAAAACAAGGACGAAGGACGGCGTTGTGGTCCATTTCAGTGCAAATAACTTCATCACCTTGTTTGAGCACGCCAAGCAAAATCTGGTTGATGGAAGCAGTCACACCGGATGAAAAAATGACATGGGATGGGTGTGGAAAATTGAAGAAGGATGACAGGTGTTCGCGACAGTCAAAAACGCGACCCGCGGTTGCATAGGACATCGAATAAGCTCCGCGCGAAATGTTTACTGCCTCGTAGTCCAAAAAATGTTGCATCGCCTCACCGACTTTGGGCGCTTTCGGAAAACTGGTACTGGCTTGGTCAAGATTGATGGTTTTCATAGGGTTCTCATTTAAGGATATCATGAATCCTAAGATTGGAAGGAAAAACCTGCTTCGATAAGAGAAAATGTGAATAATTGCACCCAAAATGACGAATGAGTGTTATTCTACCAAGAAATTACATTTCATTGGAGAGCTATGAAAAATAAAAATTTAGTGATCATTATTCTTACCGGTGCCTTGTTTGCCATCGCGGCATGGGTGCTGACCTTTGGCATGACCCTTATTCCTGGGGCGACCAGCAATCCGGGCAATATGGGCTTCTGCATCGCTTGTTTCCTGCGCGATACTGCCGGAGCATACAAAATGCACACCGCGGGTGTCGTGCAATATCTGCGACCTGAAATCATTGGATTGATTTTAGGCGCGTTCGTGTTGTCATTAGCCAAGAAAGAATTCAAACCCCGTGGCGGTTCTGCCCCTATGGCACGTTTTTTACTGGGTATGACCGTGATGGTTGGCGCTTTGGTCTTTTTGGGCTGTCCCTTACGCATGGTCTTGCGCATGGCGGCTGGCGACCTTAATGCCTGGGTTGGTCTGATTGGTTTCATCCTGGGTGTTTTTGTGGGCACGCTTTTCCTCAAGAAGGGTTTCGCTTTTCCGCGCAGCGAAGAACAGAGCCTCGTTGAGGGTCTCATCTTCCCCATTACCCAAATTGTCGGGTTTGTGCTTTTGGTTGCTTTTCCCGCTGTTTTAGCTTTCTCAACCGAAGGCCCAGGCGCGGCGCATGCACCCATTTTGGTATCACTTGGCGCGGCACTCATCGTTGGCGCGCTTGCCCAGCACAGCCGTCTTTGCCAGGCAGGCAGCATAAAACATGTCTTCCTGAGCAAAAACTTTGATATGTTCTGGGGCGGTTTGGCTATCTTTGTGGTCGCGCTGATCTTAAACCTTGTGAGTGGCACCTTTAAGCTTGGTTTTGTGGATCAACCCATCGCGCATACCGAGTGGATCTGGAATATCGTTGGGCTCTTTATTGTTGGTTTAGGCTCTGTGCTTTTGGGTGGTTGTCCGATGCGCCAACTCATTTTGGCTGGCAGTGGCAACACCGACTCCGCTATTACAGTAGTGGGTATGATCGTTGGCGCCGCGTTCGCACATAATTTGGGTTTGGCGTCATCCGCCAAGGGCACAACACCAGCTGGACGCATCGCTGCCATAGCGGGTGTCATCATTATGTTGGTGATTGCCTTCACTCACCTCAAAAAGAAAGACGCGAAAGCAAAATAACTTGTTTGAGGTTTTAAAAAAGCATGTCGCGCTACGTAGCTACTTTTCATAACGATTTTGGGGCCATCGGCTTCCAGAGGCGTCTGAATAAACTGGGCGATAAAAAGGCTCGATTGATACCCGTGCCGCGCCAGGTTTCGGCTTCGTGCGGTTTAGGGGTTGAGTTTTTCCTTCCCTTTGAGGCTGCCACCATGCCCGATGAATATACGGAAGGGGTTTATCTCGAAACTGATGGTGAGTACAAATTGCTGTTTGAAAACAGTTAGTGGCTATACAGACATGTTTGGAAATTGAATACTTATCAAATACGCCCTTGTCACGAGGGCGTATTTCTTGCCGCCACGTGGTTTGCAGACCATGCGCGAACAAAAATGCATGGCGTCTGCGCCATGCATCAGGTATAAGATGCAACCTTGAAAAAATCAGTTGTCCGACAACTGGCGGATGACCAGCACGACTTTGCCCTGCACCTCAACGATACTTGGGTCGTCGATGATGATGGCTTGCATGGTGGGGTTGGCAGGTTGCAGGCGTACTTTGCCGTTTTCGCGGTAGAAATACTTAAGCGTGGTTTCATCGCGGTCATTGAGCCAAATGGCGACCATCTCGCCGTTTTTGGCCTGGCTGGTTTTCTTCATTACCACGATATCGCCATCGTTAATCATAGCGTCTATCATCGAGTCGCCATGCACACGCAGAGCGTAGAGCTGGTCTTCAGCTTCGTGGGCGGGCAAGAGACTGCGGGCGATGTCGATGCCCGATTCAGGATCATAATAGCTAAAATCCGAGGCGGGCACAGGCATGGGCTCGCCAGCCACGATGTTACCCACCAGGGGAATCATCACGGTTTGCACGGCGTTTTCGATCGCGCGACTGATGTCCTCGATGGCTTTGCCAGCTGCGTTTTTGAGCAGGGAAATGCCTCTTGAGACACCTGAGCGGCGTTCAATGTAGCCGGCACTTTCGAGTTGTTCCAGATAATAATTGACAACGGAAGTTGAGGAAATTTGGGTGGCATCACCAATTTCGCGAATCGTTGGCGGTAGCCCTTGTTCCTGAAGGGTGGTCTCAAGAAAGTTGAGAATCTTTTGATGTCGTGGGCCAAGACCCTTTGCTCTTCTTGCCATTTTGCCTCACAATCTAAAATACTGCTTTTACTCTCAATGATAGAATAGTAACAGAACATATGTTCGCTGTCAAGCTTATCGTAGAGTTGGGCTGAGATTAAATGGGTGGTATTGGTCAAGAGAAATCTTCCCAACCATGGCTTGAATTATGGGGCATGAAACTTGCATCTTATTTACTGTAACTTTTATTTATTATTGTTGTGCTTGTTTGTGAGGATAAGATGAAAAAACAAATGCGATATTTTATTTTAATATTGAGTTTGCTCTTGATATTATTGACTGGTTTGCGAGCTGGTTCTGTTTATGGGCAAAAAGATCCGGCACAGACGGCTCTAATTGAAACAAAGAGTGATGACGACCTCTTTCAGAATGTGCCTGTTCAGTTTGAACAGCTGGGTGAATCGGCAGGGTGGTTGTTTTGGGGTGGCGAGCTCTTCATTACAAATGATAATGGCATTCAATGGGATAACATCACGCCTGATAATCTTCCAGTGGGTCATCACGCCGTACATTTTGATTCATCGGGCAGTGGCACCATTATTTCACTTGTGCCTATGGATGATGATGTTCTAACTGTTATTTACAAAACAAATCAATACGGCAAAATCTGGACAAAAGAGGAAACCAACCTGCGGTCCGCTTTGCTTGAAAATGAAGCTTTGCCGGTTAGCGCGGTTTATGCTCAATGGCTGAATAATGACGAAGGCTGGTTGATGGTTAAACGTGTCAGCAGCGCCAATTTCAGCCAGGGTGTTTTATTTCACACAAAAAATGGCGGTAAAGAATGGACTGCACTTTCCGCGCCAGCAGGAGAGCGCTTTGTGTTCATCAATTCTCGACTTGGGTATATGCAAAAACATGAGACGAAAGAGTCTTTCTACTATACCCTGGATGGTGGGAGAAGCTGGCAGGATTTCATCCTGCCCATCAACCTCATCAAGCTGTTGGAAGACACTTCGTTATCATTTGAACTGCCAGTTTTGCTAAAGGATGGAGGCTTGTTCCTGCCAGTGGAAATCACGCTCCATGATAACAGACAGCAAATTGCTGTGTTTCATGCAAGTGCGAGCCAGGCTGAGCTTGATGACGCCATGAATGAGCCTTTTTCGCTTATCACTGCTGATTCAGGTGGAGATCTGCTTCAGAACGATGAACAAGGCCTTCTGTTTTTGGATACGCAGTCATTAAGCTTTATCAATCAAAATCAAGGCTGGGCTATGTTTGTGGGTGGCGATTGTGACGATGAACAAGAAAGGATTGTTTGCGAGAAAATTCGCGCATTGTATAAGACAAGCGACGGCGGAAAAACCTGGCAACCCATTACATTGCCAGACAAAAGTGTCCGTGAAGTGAACAATTATATCTATGATGTCCCCCAGGAATCCCATAACCAGTTGTTTACAGGTAAAGTGGAGTATTTTAGCGGACATGCCTTTGACGCTTGTGATATACCAACTTTATCCCAACTGAGCAAGTGGTTTTCAAACAGCCCGTATGGGGGTGTGAATATGTACATTGGTGGTATTTCGCGGTTTTGCAAAAACGAAAGGCTCAACAAGGACTACATTAATGAGATTGGTAACCAGGGCTGGCGACTTATTCCAACCTGGGCGGGTCACCAACCGCCATGTGGCAACTACAAGAAACCCTTCCCATATGATGTGGATCAGGCTTACGCGTATGGTGTTCAAAACGCTGACCAGGCCAAAGCGCGGATGCTTGAGTATGGTTTGTTGGATGCCAATCAACAAGGAGGCTTAATTTACCTCGATGTGGAATATTACAACACCAGCAACTCAGCTTGTGTTGCTGCTACACGAGCTTATATCCAGGGCTGGACAAACCGCTTAAATTCACTCGGAATAGGCTCAGGCTTATATTCGACATCCAGTAATCTAAATCAAGCCAAAATCTATGAATTAAACCCACCCCCAGCAGTGGTCTGGATTGCGGAATGGTCATCAACCCCGGGTTATAATCCCAACGCTTCACCCTATGGATTGAGACATTTGCCAGATGTCTACTGGTCCAACCATCAACGTATCCGCCAATATTCGGGCGGATCGAATGAAACATGGGGTGGCGTGACCCTCAATATTGATCCGAACGTTTCCGATGGCATGGTAATGACGATAGATAATCAACTACCGAATAAGCCGGTAGTATCGGCAACGATAAAAGGCGAAAAAGGCCTTGGCCATTGGTATAAAAGTCAGGTTAATATCACTATCACCGCTACCGATAGGAGAGTAGGTATTTCGAAGATTTATCGGAAGATTGATGACGGACCATGGAGAGAGTATTACCAACCATTCGGTGTTAATGGCTCAGGAGAAAAGAGTGTAAGATTTTATGCTGTAAATAATGATGGTGTGTTGTCTGATGTTCATTCAATTAGCTTTTATTTGGATAATCAGCCACCAATAAATCCGTATGTTTCTGATATCGGTTGTGGTGCTATTAATGGTGTTCCGCAGTCGCGTTGTAACAATACTTCATTTAGATGGTCCGGTGCATATGATTCAGGTGTGGGCTTAAACCCTGAGAATACATATCAAGTTTACTGGGGAACAAATCCTAATGGCACTAGCACTCATACCCAGGTTGCGACATATTTCAATCCGCCAGCTGTGCCTGCCCAAATACCTTACTATCTGAGAATTCGCGCTCAAGATCGCCATGGTATCTGGAGTGAGTGGCAAACGATTTTTACCCTGATTTATGATCCCGCATATAAGTATATCTACTGGTTCTTTCCTCAAAGAAAGTGAGTTTTTAGCTTAGTTTAGTTAAAATACGATGTAGAATGTTAGCAGTAATTCCTGTTTTACTTTGGATATATCCTCCTGAGCACATCTTAAGCTTATTGATTGAAGTAAAACCTTGGAATGGATTTATGCAAATCGCCCAAACTACGATATGATAGAGCGTTGATGAAGTGAGAAATTAAGGTGTGTTTGTGAAAGAAAAAACTCTAAAACGAAAACAGAAAAAGCAGTTTCTAAATGTGTTTAAAAAACCAGTCTGGCGGGATGTGAAAGATTACATTTTGGTCATCGCGGGTGCTTTGCTTCAGGCAGTTGGCACATGGCTTTTTATCATTCCTGGCGGGTTGGTAAGTGGTGGCGTGTTCGGTCTGGCGCAAATCATTTATTATAAATTTGACATCCCTGTGGGTGTTGTGACCATGTTGTTTAACCTGCCGTTATTTGTTCTGGGATGGAAGTATCTTGGCGGGTTTAAGTTTGCGATTCGGACTGTATTGTCAATCGTCATTTCCTCTGTTGCCATTGACGTCCTGGTCAACATAGAATCCCTGAACATTGCCATCACCCAGGAACCGTTCCTTAACACCTTGTTTGGTGGTGTTTTGGTGGGCGTTGGCTTAGGGCTGGTTTATTTGGGGCGTGGCACCAGTGGTGGAACAGATATTATCGCGCGTATTCTCAACAAACGCTTGGGCGCGTCGGTTTCAACCATCTATATGACGACAGATACCGTTTCAGTTCTACTGGCGGGACTTTTCTTCGATTGGGAAATCGCGCTGTATGGGCTCATCCTGATTTATATTTCAGGAGTGGCGGTAGATATGACCCTGCAAGGCATTGATGTTGTGCGTCAGGCGATGATTGTGACCGATAATCATGAAGCAGTTGCCAACGCGATTGTGGAAGAACTTGACCGCAGCTCAACCATTATTCCTGCCAAGGGTGGCTACACTAAAATGGATCGGAATATCCTCTTTTGTGTGGTCATGCGCTCAGAAGTGGCGCGCCTAAAGGAAATCGTTAATAAGGTGGATCCAGATGCTTTTATGGTTGTGGGTCATGCCAACGAAGCGCTTGGACACGGTTTTAAACCTTTGCAGGACTTATAAATCAGGAGAAAATACAATATGAAAAAATGGCCTCTTTTACTTATCATTTTCATGCTGTTTGTGGCAGCTTGTGATCCAATTCAAAACCCGGATAATTCAGATAAACCCTCAGCGGATATCCAGCCTCCGTATTACGGTGCTGATGGTGAGGAGATGACTTTCAATAAAAAGCCTCCGCTGAATTCTGATTTCTTCTTGAGATTAAATGAAGAAGAAAACGAGGTTTATTTGCCGGGTAATGTAGCGGTTAAGTTGACGCGGATTAAAGATTCACGCTGTCCGATTGGCACGGAGTGCGTTTGGACGGGAAATGTTCAGGTGGTTCTCGAAATCGATTTAGTAGGTGAAGACCCTTATGAGGCAGTTCTTGTTTTGGGTGGAACAACCGAAGAAGAGCCAGCCTTTTTGGAATTTTACGGAAATACGTATTTAACCCTTTTGGGTGTTGATCCTCCTTCAACGGCAGAAAAATCGGTTGAGGCTGAAGATCAGGTGGTTGTCTTTTCTGTAACGCGCTATCCGATTCAGTAAAGTTAGAGCTCGTCTACAGGTTTGCCCAACTTAAGCGCCATCTTTTCGCGCAAGGCATCGTCAGGCGAACGACCCGCGAACGACTCCATAAAGACGGAGAGCATCATGTTGCAATCCGCGGCTTCGTGGGCGATATTTTCTTTGCGCTGACGGTCAAAATTTCGTATCCAACCTTCCACGCGCGAAACAATCTCATCGGCTTGCATGCCCAATTTGGCAAAGTCGCTTAGTAATTGGCGTTCTTCATCATTCAGCGCGACCGGGCTAATAGCGAGATAAGCTTCGGCAAGTTCACCAACTTCAGAGAGATAAAAGAGAAGGGCGTCTTTTTGTTCGGGCCAGGCTAAGCCACGGGCTTCGTAGTATTTTTTTATTAATTTAATATCCATATGACCTCCGCGTTATTTTAACTTATAATCATAGCATGGCAAACTGGAAAGAGAAAATCTCGGTCTATAGAGAAGTCGTTGCGGATAAAAGTGAAATGTGGCGCGGCAAGTTAATGAAGTTTTATTATAAATTTAACGATCGTTTGCATGGCGTGCCAGGTATTATCCGCCATACTATCACGAATTTGGGTAGAGCGAGGGTGCCGGAAGCCTCAGCGGCATTAGCCTATTACGGACTTTTCTCAATTTTTCCAGCGTTAATTGCCATTGTGACTATTGGCTCACTTTTTGTGGACGCGGAATTAGCACGAACAACGCTTTTTGAAGCGGCAAGCGGCATATTTCCTGTGCCTGAAACAATCGCTTTTGTAGACGCGCAACTTAAGGCTGTGCTGAGAGTGCGTGGCGCGTTAACTATCATCGCCGGCATCTCATTAATTTGGTCAGCAAGTAATGTGATTGATAAGGTGGTGCTCAATGTGAATCGCGCCTTTCCGAACAGCTCACCATCAGGTTTCTTTAGAAACCGGGGATTGGCGCTTATTGTGATTTTGATAGTCATGATCTTTTTTTTGGCTTCGGTTGCGCTCGCGCCACTAATTAAAGTTCTGCCCGCTTTCAAATTTATGGTCAATGATGTACCCTTCACCGAAACCCGACTCTGGAACTGGGTCTCGCTTGTGGTTCCACTTCTGTTCAAGTATGGCATGTTTTACATTACCTATACCTGGCTGCCTAACAGCCATAGCATTTCGCGCAAGGCCCGTGCCTGGGGGGCATTAGTGGCAGCTTTGCTTTGGGAGGCGGTCAACAAAGCTCTTACCTGGGCGATTGCGAAGGGCTTTACCAACTACGAATTGGTTTATGGTTCTCTGGCATCGATCATGGTTTTGTTGTTTTGGATTTATTGGGTTGGGTACATTTTGTTCTTTGGCGCGCATTTAACCAACGCTATCAATTATCATTATAAAAACAACATGGCACGAAAGAAGTTCGATGCCGTGATGGAGGACCCTGTGCCGTGATAAAGCTGTCCATTCTCATTCCTACCCTAAACGTACGCCAGATGCTTAAGGCGTGTTTGGAGTCCATCAAACAATATACGCCAGCTGATACCTATGAAATCATTGTTGCTGATAATGCTTCAAGCGATGGCACATTGGAAATGCTGAAAATGGACTTTCCAGATGTAAAAGTGCTGACCAGTGATAAGAATGATGGCTTTTCAAAGCCGGTCAACCGTCTTTTGAAAGAGGCGAAAGGTGAATTTCTTGTACTTTTGAATCCCGACACCTTACTCATTGAAGATGTGTTTAGCCCACAATTGGATTGGCTTGCTGAAAATGAGCAGGTTGGCGTTTGTATTCCCAAGGTGCTTAACAGCGATGGCACTTTCCAGGTGCAGTCCAAGCGCGGTGATGCGAAACCTGCCGCGGTATTTGGTTATTTTTTGAGGCTTGGCAAGCTGTTCCCGCAAAATCGGGCTTTTAACAGCTATTTGATGCCTTGGTTGGATGAAGATGAAATCGCTGAAGTTGACGCGGTTTCTGGCTCGTGCATGATTATCAGGCGGGCATGTTGGGAGCAAGTGGGCGATTTTGATGAAACTTTCTTCGCCTATCAGGAAGACAGCGATTATTGCATCCGCGCCCGAAAAGCCGGCTGGAAGGTTATGTACGTGCCCATCAGCGAGATTATTCACTATGGCGGTCAGGGTGGCTCAAAAGCGCGGCCTTTTAAGTCAATTTGGGAATGGCACCGTTCGTATTTTGTGCTTTACAAAAAGCATTTTGCCCGGGAGCATTTCTTTTTATTCAACTGGTTTTACTATGCCATGATGGGCTTGAAGCTGAGTATTTCTTTGTTGGTCAATGCCTTTAGAAAGAATTGAAGCCTTGAAAAGCTGTTGAACAAAAAAGGCTGTTCCTACAACAAACAGCCATTTTTAAGGTTCTTTTTGTGTTTAACGGCTAAGCCTTAAGATGGCAGCAGCATCTGAACCATGAATATCTGCATGTTCACCCAATGCCCAGCCGCGCTCATCAAAGCGTTTCGCAACGGCCTCGGCAGCTTTATCGGGATCAACACCGTAAGCGGTCAGCGTTGTGGGCATACCCAGTGAATTGAACCATGCCGCCAGGGCATTAATGGTGGATTCAATCAGCGCTTCGCGGTCATCCGATATCAAACCGAAAACTCGCATACCCAATTGCACAAGCTTGTCGCCTTTTTGTTCGCGTTTGTACCACAAGAGCCATGGCGCAACTGTGGCCAGTGATTCGGCATGTGCCAGACCGTATAACGCGGTCAGTCCATGACCAATCATGTGTGTTGACCAGTCCTGAGGCACGCCACGTCCGACCAGGGTGTTGAGCCCCATGGCTGCCGCCCACATAAAATTAGCGCGTGCGGTGTAGTCGGGCGGGTCCATTTGCATGGCACGCGGGGCAATTTCGATGAGTGATTGCATTAGCGATTCGGACAACCGGTCTTGCACGACCGCGCCAATCGGATAGGTGATGTACTGTTCCATAACATGCATAAAGGCATCAACCAGGCCGTTGCGGATTTGCTTTGCTGAAAGGCTGCAAGTTACCCGCGGATCCAAAGCGGAGAAACGCGGGAAGACCAATTCGTTTTTGATGGAAAGTTTCTCACCGGTTTCGCGGCGGGAGATCACCAGGTTAAAGTTCATCTCGCTGCCGGTTCCGGGGATGGTGAGTACAGTGCCAAAAGGCACCGCTTCGTTGAGTCCTTGTGCGGCATTGATTTTTATAAGGTCCCATGGATCACCCTGGGCGTAGGGTGTGGTTAAGGCGATGAACTTTGTGCCGTCAATGACCGAGCCACCGCCAACAGCGAGCAGGAAATCGATCTTCTCTTCACGCGCGATTTGAACAGCTTGCATCAGGGTGGCGTAGTCCGGGTTCGGTTCAATGCCGCCGAATTCAAGTACGGTGAAGCCATCCAGCGCCTGCTTAACCTGATCGTAAATGCCGGTTCTTTTTATGGAACCGCCACCGTAAAGCATCAGTACTTTGGCGCCTTTTGGGATATGGTGGGAAATCTTTTCAATCGCGCCTTCGCCAAAGAGAATACGGGTTGGATTGTAATAGCTAAAGTTGTTCATTTTTTCTCCTTTTTTGGGCTGATTCAATAAGAGCCCATAATAAAGGTTAGATTGTCTTGACCTTAGGTATGTGAGCGATGATGTTTGGAATGAAAATGCACATGTACATCACGCACAAAATCAATTTCGCGATGAAGAATATCTTCAACCTCATCAGCGATAGCATCGCCGGCATCCACAGTTATACAGCAATCCACGAAAATGGCGATGTTGATGACCAGATAACGCCCAAAGCGGTGTGCTTTAATCGAGTCAATGTCCAGAACGCCAGGTACATTAAGTGTCAGGTCGCTGATTTGTTTATTGAGTGCTTTGCCGGGAACGGTATCCATCAGGTCGTCAGTTGAATCACGCAGAATACCATAGCCAGTATTGAAAATCATGATGGCCACTAAAGCGCCGGCCAGAGGATCCACCCATCGGAAGCCCAGCAGACTAAAGGTGATACCGATTACAACGGCTAAAGCGCTGAAGATATCGTTGCGGTGGTCCTGTGCCAGAGCGATGATGGTGGCGTTAGCGGTACGTTTGCCGACGCGGTGGGTGTAGATGGTCATAAAAATTTTGATGATGACGGTCGCCAGGGCAATCCAAAGGGTGATTCGAGTCGCGCCTTCATCGCCGGTATTGCCGCTGAAATAATCAAAAAGGCTTTTGACCGAATCCCAAAAGATGGTGATGGCGGTGGTGATGACAAAGGCGCCAACAACCAGCGCGCCAACGCTTTCAAACTGGGTGTGACCGTAAGGGTGTTCATCATCGGCGGGTTTGTGCGCGGCGCGGACGAAGAATGAAACGACAACGTTGTAAACGACATCGGAAGTGGAATTGATACCATCCGCGAGAAGTGCCGCGGAATGTCCCAAAATACCAATGGTTGTTTTGACGATCGCCAAAAGAACGTTAAATATAAGTGTGAGCAAGACCGCTTGATTGCTTTGGCGGTTGCGTTGTTCCGGGGCGAGTTCTTCGGCTTTTTCGAGGGCTTCTTCAATCATTTTTGCTGTTTGCCTTATTTATCAATACCAACTGCTTTGCGCATGCGTTTCAGGTTGGGAATGGCGATGGAGCGCACTTTTTCAGCGCCTTGTTTTAAGATGGCGTCCAATTGGGATTTGTTATCCATCAGGGTGTCGAATTTTTGGCGGGCGTCAGCGAAATGATTCATAAGATGTTCAAAAAGTTCTTGTTTCAAAGTGCCATAACCCAAGCCACCTTGCAGGTATTGCTGGCGCACTTCTTCAACGCGGGCTTCAGGCGCGAAAAAGCGGAAGATTTGAAAAACATTGCAGCTTTCCGGGTCTTTGGGTTCTTCGGGTGTTTTGCTGTCGGTCACGATGCGCATGATTTGCTTGCGGGTTTCTTTTTCAGAGGCGAAGATGGGAATGGTATTGTTATAGCTCTTGCTCATCTTACGCCCATCAATGCCAGGGATGGTCTGCACTGCTTCGGGGATATAGGCTTCGGGTAGTTTGATGACTTTGCCGTAAGTACGATTGAAGGTTTCCGCGATATCACGCGCGATTTCAACGTGTTGCCTTTGGTCGGCACCAACAGGCACGATGTCTGAGTTGTAAAGCAGGATATCGGCAGCCATCAGCACAGGGTAGTTATACAAGCCGGCGTTCACACCGTAATCAGGGTCGCGATCGATTTCGAGATTTTTATCAATAGCGGCTTTGTAAGCGTGCGCGCGGTTGAGCAGGCCTTTGGCGGTGGAACAGGCTAAAAACCAGGCACATTCAGGGATTTCCGGCACGTCGGATTGCAGGAAAAAGATGCTCTTTTCCGGGTCGAGGCCTAAGGCGAGCCAGGCGGCGGCAACTTCGTAAATGTCCTGTTGCAAGTCTTTAGGATTCGGGGTAGTGGTCAGAGCATGGAAGTCAGCAACGAAGTAAAGCCCCAGGTAAGTATCTGAAAGGGCAATGGCTTGTTTGTACATGCCAAAATAATTGCCGATATGCGGACTGCCGGTTGGTTTGATTCCAGTGAGTGAAATACGTGCCATTTTAATCTCCAAAGAAATAGTGCGTTTATTATAAGCTAATTAACTAAGCCGTATACCCGATTTTTCGAGTCCGGTTTCGATCTGTTTGATAGTTTCCTCAAAACTGCCATCGGTGTGGATGACAAAGTCAGCCAGTTTGGCTTTTTCTTCCTGCGGGCTTTGGGCGTTGAGGCGTTTGGCAGCACTGATGGGGTCCATGCCACGACCCTGAATGAGACGCATCAAGCGCGTTTCGTTATCGGCGATGGTTACCCAGGTGGCATCGCATTGATGAAGCATGTCGGAGTCAAAGAGCTTGATGGCCTCAAGGACAATCAGTTTTGTGTCTTTCACCATCCGCGCTTCGTTGATGAGCGTTTTTATGGCGTTTGTTGTGGCGGGATGCACGATGGCTTCAAGTGCTTGAAGTTGGGCGGGGTCGGCAAAGACAATTTTGCCTAAAGTGTCTCTGTCGATTTGACCATCAGGCTGGACAATATCTTTACCAAAACGCGCGATGAGCGCGTTGTAAGCGGGCTTGCCGGGTAGATAACATTGTTGAGCGACGAGATCCGCATCAATGGTTATCGCTCCGTGCCCAGCGAGATAGTTGAGCACATAAGATTTGCCCGAGGCAATATTGCCGGTCAAACCGAGAATGAAAGGTTTGTTTTGCATGCTCTAAGTATACTTTAAGCGTGGACGCTTGATAATCAAAGCTTATCCATATTTTGAGGGCAAAGGTATAATGACAATGATGAAAACAAAAGATAAGCTCGTTAATCACCTTAATTGCCAAAATTGTGGTGGACCGCTTCATCCACAATTGGGTGAGCAAGTTGTTGTGTGTCCTTATTGCCAGTCTGCTCAACATCTGGATATCGACTGGAAAACAGACGGGAAAGATGAAACAAATTTTTTTACTGTGCCACAGGATTCCCCACAGTCCCAATCCTATTCTGAATATTTAAGTAACACGAACTCTAAACAAGGGCTTCGCAAGATTATTCGGATTCTCTTTTTGATTTTCTTTTTCATCATTCTTTTCATTATTCTTTATCAGATCTTAAGGATGATGCTGTTTGACCCATTTCCCGGCTTTTAGTTATTTGTTTGTTTTTATTCATTAACAGCATGGCTTTTTAGGTCATCAAGCCATCGTAGCGCGTGCTATAATTTTGGCATGCTTGATACTTTGATTCTCAGAGCCTTAAAGGAGGCTTTAGATGAAAAAGGTGGGCTGGACATCAGCAAACCCTTGGTGTTAGCCGTGTCGGGTGGGGTGGATAGCCTGACTTTGGCGCACGCATTACATGGTTCGGGCTTGAACTTAGTCGTGGCGCATCTTGACCACGCTTTGCGTGCTGTGTCTGCTCAACAAGCCGAAGCTTTAGGCAAAATGATGGCAGACTGGGGCTTACCTTTTGTCAGCCATCGTGTAGATGTGAACGCCTTTGCTGAACGGGAAAAACTAGGCATAGAAGAAGCCGCGCGGATTTGCCGCTATCGCTTTCTGTTTGAAGTCGCTCGCGCTCAAAAAGCCCAGGCAATCGTCCTGGCTCATAACGCCGATGACCAGGTGGAAACGGTTTTGATGCACTTCATGCGCGGTTCGGGTATGGCTGGCCTCAGCGGTATGGCACCTTATAGTATCTTGAAACAATTTGATGAGACTATCCCGCTTATCCGTCCCATGCTTACGATAAACCGCGTGGAAATTGAGGCTTATGCTCTAAAAAATCATCTTCAGCCGCTCGAAGATGAGAGTAATGACATGCCCATTTATTACCGCAATAAACTGCGCCTGCAGCTCATTCCCTACATGGAAGATCTGAATCCCGGCTTTAAGCAAAGTGTGTTACGTTCCGCGGAGGTTTTGCGTGGTGATAATGTGTTTCTCCAAAAGCTTGAAGAGACAGCGTTTGATAACTGTGTACGCCATAAATTTACTGAAGAAATTGTACTTAACAGAAAAACCTTCTTAGAGCTTGACCTTGCTTTGCAAAGGCGGGTTGCTCGCCGAGCGCTCAACTACCTGTGTCCGATAAATCCCGATTTTAGCTTTCAGGATATCGAGAAGGCACGGAAAACCATCATTGCTGGCTGTGGGGCGGTGGATTTGAGCCTGAAAACGCGGCTTGAAATGGTTGGGCAGGATGGACATTTTCTGCATCAAGGCGCGAAGCCTGGTATTTTGAGCCTGCCACAAATGAATGAAGAGTCCGTCTATACATTTTCCATCGGTGAGACGCTTTCACTCAACGGTGCGTGGCAGATTAGCGCGCGCCTGATAAGCAGAGCCGAATATGAGGCTATCCCTGAAAAAGAAAAGCAGAGCTCAAATCAGGCTTTTCTTAATCCAGATCTTCTAAAACTGCCATTAACCATCCGAGCCATGCAAAGGGGTGAGCGCTGGTCGCCATTAGGTCTAAAAACAGGCAGCCAAAAGCTGAGCGACTTCTTCGTTAATAATAAAATTCCCCAGTCAGCCCGTGCCGGATGGCCTTTGGTTCTGAGTGGGGAATCAGTTGTTTGGGCGGCTGGCTTGCGCATCGCGCATGACTGGCGACTTACTGGCACTGAGTCTGAAATCCTCCAGCTTAGCCTCGATCGGAAGGGCTAAGATCTATTTCGCGTCCAGTACCTCACGCAGAATATCTTTAATCCCTTCAAAATTGGGGTACAAAACCTGAGCGCCACCATCGGTTACACCCGGGGTAAGGTTGTTGTATTCAATGCGATACATTGTAAAAATGTCATCTCCAAGGAACTTAGACAGTGGAAAAGCGTAAAGGATGTAGTCCTTGATCTTCATGTCAGTTTGAATAGTGCGGAAAACTGCTCGTACAACATTAGGTAGATTGCTTAGATGGGCTGGGGAAAGAGCCTTTTTGCCCATAGCTTTGATCACTTCCATCGCGCGGCGGTTGCGATCGATATCCGAGGAGTTTTTTCTGGCGCGAACGTACCAAAAAGCGTCCCATTGCTCCATCCTCACCGTGCCGGGTTCAACCACACGCCAGCCACTTTCATCCAGGTAGCTTTCGTCTTCCATGCGTTCGGTGACCTCAACATCGATAGGACCCAGGACATCCAATATATGTTTAAAACCTTCAAAGTCTGTAATCATATAGTGGTCGGGCCTGAAACCAAAGTTTAATGCCAGGGTGTCGCTGAGCATCTGCCATTCACCATACGGGTAGGCGACGTTCAAGCGCTGCTCGCCAAGCCCGGGGATGTTCATCCACAGATCCCGCGGGAAAGAGATGAGATTCACCTTGTTGGTCTTGGTGTTGAATGCCATCAGCAACATCACATCGGTGCGAAATCCGATTTCAGGCTGATAGTCAGAGCCGAGAAGCATAATGGTCTTAACATGATTGGGCACATTAATGCGGGTGGCTTCGTTGGAAAGATAGGGGTCATCCACATATTTTTCAGGCGTGGTCCATAGGTTGGTCAGGAAACCAGGTTGACCTTCGCGCATGCGATTGAGGCTGACCGCAACCATCACGCCAAGCACCAAAAGGACCAATATGATCAGAAAAGTTGAAAAAGCGCAACCGGGCTTTTTTGTTGATCGATTTTTCATACTACCTTCTTGTTTTATGTAAGCTGTTATTGTTTTGCTTGGGTGTAGTCGTATTCCACGGCAATTTTATGCAATCTTTCGTGCACATCGCGCCATTGGATTTTGGAAATCCCCAATTTTTGTCTGATTGTTTCAGCTTCCACGCCATTGATCAAATCGATAACCGCGCTGGTCCAGCGCAGGCTGTCAAAGGAGATGTTTTTCTCAAATCTGGCTTCTTCAGCAACGTCACTCAGCAGATATTCCAAACGACGTTGTGACCATGGGAAGACCTGGTCTTTAATGTCGTAACGCTGGGCGTAGTCTTTATAAGCTTCAACCCAGTCTTCAGAAAGGGGCAAACGGCGCTCCTTGTAGCGGAAACGGGGATTGGAATAGCGCACGTAGAGCGCGGCTTTTTTCGGGTCATCGATTTCGAGGTGTTCTACCATCAGGTTCAGGCATTCGCCTTTTTTAAGAGCGGTTTCCAGCACCAATTGCAAAAGAACCAAAGGACGTGGATCGGCTTTGGCGCCATCGCGAATGGCTCGCGCGGCTTCAAGTGCCATGCGGTACTCCGATTGGGTTAACGCGTGGGGCAGTCGGCTGGCGACTGGTTTTTGGATGATGGGATCCGCGGGATTGCTTTTGAGCACGCCAGCTTCAAACAACCAGCGGAAAAAGGATTTAATCGAGGTAACGCGACGCGAGAGCGTTTTAGCGCTGCAGGGCACATCGCGTTCGTTTTGCATCCAGTGCAAGTGGTTTTCGAGGTCAGCGGTTGTAATTTGTCCAATTTGCTTATCAGTTGGCAAATAGCTTTCAAGCAGATTGAGATCCGCGGTGAATGCTTTGAGGGTATGATGCGATCTGCCCTGATCACGCAAATAAATTCTCCAGGCCTGAATGGCGGGGTGCAAGAGGGTTGACTCTTGAATATGGGCAGATACAGATTGATTTTTAGGGCTCATTGCGCCTCCGTTGTTTCGTATAGCTATAAATTCTGTGATTAAGTTTAGCCCCAAAGCCTGAGGCTGTCAAATCGCTCGGGGCTGTGTGTTATTTCCACTCAAAACCAATTTGCGTCTACTTACCGCGATAGAGGGCTTCATTGAGCATGGTGGCAATCGCATTATTGTCTGGCATCAGCACCCAGGAACCTTCCCAGGTAATCCAGTTGTATGCCATCGTGCTGTCTACAGCGTAATGCCGGATGTTGCTGAAATCTGTGAGGATGGATGCCATAGGCATGAGTTTTAGAACCTCGCTTAAGGGCATATTCGTGTCGATATATTCACGGTAATGGCTATATAACTCAGGGATTTTGACAATCATGTTGAGATTGATGGCTTTTTTAACCATCGCCACGATGACATCCTGTGTGCGGCGATTGCGATCAAAGTCGGTGGTGGTCATACGCGAGCGCGAGTACCACAGGGCGGTGATGCCATCCATGTGCATGACACCGGGTTCAAAGGTGCACCATCCGCTGGGGTCAAAGTAGCAAGAGTCGCTCAGGGTTTCGGTGATTTCCACATCGATTCCGCCCAGACTATCTACTACTGCCTGGAAAGCGTCAAAGTGAACCTTCATGTAGTAATCGGGACGGATACCAAAATTGTTTTCGAAAACATCCTGCAACAGGTTCCACCCACCCAAAGACCACGCGGTGTTGATGCGGTTTGACCAGAATCCCGGGATGGCTACATACAAGTCGCGTGGAAATGAAATGAGCGTGGCGGTTTTATGCTTTGGGTTGATTGAAAGCAATATGATCACATCCGTTCGGAAAGTCTGATCTTCAAAGTCGTCCTGACCTAAAAGGAGAATGTTGACCTGATTGTCGGGTAGCTCACCGCTTGGGATAATAGGTACAGGTGTGGGTGTGAAGAGTGGTTGGGGAATGTTTTCCATGCCGCCATTCTGCGATAAGCCGGCATAGTTTTGAGGTTGAAAAGGTGTGGGTCTGGAAGAACCATTCCGCAAACTAATGGTGAATCGTGAACTGTTGGAATTGGCTATAACTTTAACCGCCAGCCCTGAGGCAAAAATCATCAGTACAACACCGATGACAATGATAATGGAATATAGAATAATCTTGCTTTTCTCTGACTTTTGCATAGTATGGCTTTCTGTTGTTTGTCGCGCTAAGATTTGCATGCCAAAAATAAGCAGGCTGACCTTGCGATGATTAAGATGCAAGATTTGTACCGCGTTTAGCGCTAAATTCTTTTTGTTGGCTGTGCATGTGTTAGAACGATTGACCAAAAACGCGCTCTCGTGTAGAATAGCTTTGTTATGCAAGACTAACATTTTTATAATGGAGATGACATTTGATTCGAGAGATTAGTCCTTTACTGAATATTTTGTTACTTAGCTTTATTGCCAGTCTGGGCACCGGTTTGGGCGGGTTTATCGCGGCACTTATCAGACCATCACGAAGGTCTTACGGTTTTTTGATGGGCTTAACGGCAGGCGTGATGATTTGCCTTTCGTTCCTTGAACTGGTCCCTAAAGCGCTGGAGCTGTCAAACTGGGTGACTGCCACGATAGGCTTTGCTTTGGGCGCGGTGTTTATGTTTGCCCTGGATCACCTCATCCCACATATCCGTTTTGGCGAAAAAGAAATTCGCGATACAGTGGACATCAGGCTTAATGGCGATATTGCTGTACCAGGTGGCACAATATCGGATAAGCCTTGTTGCGAGAGCAAGCATCTGGGCAAAGACTGTCATTGTCAGGAACAGAAGAAAAAACGATCTGGCTTGTTCAGTATCCGCCACAGGGAGAATGGTAAAGCTCTTGACCGTAAATTGGTTAGCGTTGGTTTACTGATGGCGATTGGTATCGCGATTCACAATCTGCCGGAAGGCATCGCGGTTGGCGCGGGCTATTTGCATAATCCTCAATTTGGTGTCTTTGTCGCGATCGCGATTTTGCTTCACAATATTCCTGAGGGTATTGCTACGGCTTTGCCGTTGTGTCGGGGTGGTGTTTGCAAACGCGACGCGATTAAAATTGCTCTCTTCTCTGGACTGGTAGAGCCGATTGGCGCAGTGTTGGCCAGTTTGGTTTTGATTAACTTCACCAGGCTTTTGCCCGGCGCGCTGGCATTCGCGGCTGGTGTGATGGTATTCATTACCTTGGATGAGCTCATCCCCACCGCGCGTGAGCATGGTCATGAGCACTTTACCGCGATTGGAATTATTGTCGGTTCGCTATCGGTTTTTATCCTGAGTGGGATCGTAGGCGTTTAGCTTTGGATGTTAGGATTGATTCAAAAAGGCATGCGCGCGCATGCCTTTTTTTGATATGGATTATTTGATTGCCAATCCTTTTTTGGCATTATCCGGCCAGCCAACCACCGTCTACTACCAGGACATCGCCATTGACATATGAAGATTCATCGCTTGCCAGGAAGAGCGCGACATTGGCTATCTGATCCGTGCTTCCATGCTCAGGTGAACAAGCGTAAACGTTTTGTAACCTGGCATATCCATTCATGTTCACATCACCCATAGATGTACCAATTTCGGTGACGATTCCACCAGGAGCGATTGCATTACAGCGAATCTTATTCGGAATATACATGTAAGCTGTGTTCTTGGTCATTGAAACCAGGGCGGCTTTGGATGCGCAGTATACAGCGCCGGCAAGTGTTCTTATAGCACCCCCGGAAGCGATATTGATGATATTGCCACCATCTCCCTGTTCAATAAATACCTGTACGGCTTTTCTCATGGCACACATGGGGCCATAGACGTTGATTTTCATGACATGCTCATATCTTTCGTCTTTTACATCTCCGATAGGGCTCATGTCATCCATAACACCCGCGTTATTGACGAGTACATCCAAACGACCAAATTCCTTAACACAAAGGTCGATCATCTCTTCATTTGTGCTTTTCTCTCCGACGTCACCGGGAAATACGAGGACTTTGCCGGGAGCATCTTCCAAAGACTTGGCAAGTGCTTCAAGTCTTTCTTTTCTCCTTGCCACAGCCACGACATTTGCACCTTCTCTGACGAAGGTTTCTACAATAGCCTTCCCCATGCCTGAAGAAGCACCCGTTACAACGATTGCCTTTTTATCTAATCTCATCTTTTTACTCCTTAATGGTAAGAACCTGTATTCTCAAATAATAATAACATAAAAGATCAGCAACACTGCCGGTTTTGTCAATTGATAAGAATAAGAGCAAAACAATTGAATCTGCACGGCGGGCTGGCAGGAGATAAAAGTTAATTCTCGCCCCGGCTTCTCGCTGCGGACAAAATTTCGTTCGCTGAGACGTCTTCGCCGAAGCAAAAACGCATGGCATTTGTACCATGCGTCAGCTATCAAGGCAAAGTGCTTAGGTCAATTTGATTGAATACGTGGTCGAAAGACCAAATGTTGCTTATACAGCCAGCAGTTTCTCAAGCCCTAATCTAAGGCGGCGCAAGGTTTCTTCCTTGCCCAAGAGGCTCGCCAGTTCGGTGGCACCACCGGGGCTGGCGAGCGCGCCACTGAGCGCGGTGCGGATAGGCCACATGGTAGTACCGACTTTATTGCCACTTTCTTTGGAGTAAGCCTTCAAGGTCTCAAAAAGGGCGGCGTTGCTGAAGTCTTCCTGGTTTTCAAGCAGAGGAATAACCGCTTCAAGCACTGCTTCCGAGCTTTCAAGGGTCGATTTGGATTTCTGATTCTCAAAAAGCGCGATGTCGTACTCGGGTAACTCAGTCAAAAACGCAAGCATTTCGGGAATATCGCCCAGACAATCGGTGCGGATTTGGATAAGCTGGCTTATATGCTGTAGGTCAAAGCTACGCAGGGCATCGCCATACCAGGGCAAAGCGACTTCATGGAAGGCTTCCGGGCTTAACGCGCGGACATGCTCGCCGTTGATCCAGCGCAATTTATCCATCGAGAATGCCGCGCTTGATTTATTGATGCGATCCATATCAAAGGCTTCAATGAGCTCTTCCATTGAGAAAATTTCGCGCTCGTCGCCTGGGTTCCAGCCCAAAAGGGCGACATAGTTGACGATGGCTTCGGGTAAAAAGCCCATATTGACGAGGTCTTCGAAGGTTGGGTCGCCAGCCCGTTTGCTCAGTTTTTTGCCATCTTCCTTGATGATATGAGGCAGGTGGATATATTCAGGGTATTGCCAGCCAAAGGCTTCATAGAGCAGGTTATATTTGGGTGTTGAGCTCAGGTATTCCTGCCCACGGATCACATGGCTGATGGCCATAAGGTGGTCATCAACGACGTTGGCGAAGTTGTAGGTTGGGAAACCATCCGACTTGAGCAGCACCTGGTCATCCAATTGCTTGTTTTCGATGCTGATTTCGCCATAAACATGGTCAAAGAAGCTGGATGTGCCCTCATGCGGGATGCGCTGACGCACAACAGGCTCAATGCCTTGGTCAAAGTAATCCTGGACCTCGGCAGGGCTCAGGTTGCGGCAAGGGTCGCCACGCTCTTCATCGCGCTCGTCACCGGGTTCCAGCCGGTCTTCTTTTTGGCAAAAGCAATAGTAAGCGTCGCCACGCTCAATGAGTTGTTCGGCGTATTGGCGGTATATAGCTTTGCGTTGGCTCTGCACATAGGGTCCGTGACCGCCGTCTTTATCGGGGCCTTCATCGTATTGGATGCCGGCGAGGGCAAGTCCGTTGTAAATGGCATCAAGCGCGTCTGAGACGTTGCGTTTTCGGTCGGTGTCTTCGATACGCAGGATGAATACACCCTTTGCTTTTTTGGCAATCAGATAGGCGTAAAGGGCAGTGCGCAAATTACCGATGTGCATATAGCCGGTGGGTGATGGGGCGAAACGGGTTCTAAACATAATCACTTCCATAGTTTTTCTATAATCCTATGAATCCTACCATAAAGAGACCAATTGGGCGCAGGAATTTTAGAGATTGACAGGCAATTCATTGTTTTGCTTATGCGTTATCGATACGAATTGTCTGGTGATTCTTGCTTCGGCGCGGACGCCTCAGCGAGCGAAAAGGTTTTCCGAAGCTTTCCACGAGGGACACGTTTTGCTGAATATACCTTTCTTGATTATTATCCAAAGGGAGTCCAATTAAACACGAAGCCCCACGATCATCGCGAGGCTTTTGTGTTTAGAGAACCAAACTGTTTCCGAAGGCTTTAGAGGATCTTAATCGCCAAATTGGATGACTTGCTCAAAGCTTTGCGTCCTATCCTCCGAAAGTTGATGGCTGATGAGAAAAACCAATTTGTCATCAATACTCTTGATAAGCTCTTCAATGACGGTCTGGCTGTTCTGGTCGATATTGGCGAGAGGTTCATCGAGGATGAGAATGGGCGCGTCACGCAAAAGCGCGCGGGCAAGCGCGATTCGGCGTCTTTCGCCACCGGATAGATTCGTCGCGCCTGATTGTAAGGGCATGTCTAAGCCAGTTTTATTTGCCCATTTCTCCAGTCCAACCCTTTTTAACATGTTTATGAGTTCGGAATCGGGTAAATCCTGATAAACGCGCAGGTTTTCACGCAGGCTGTCTTCAAAGAACGTGGCATCCTGACGCATAACCGTAATGAGCTGCTGAAGATTGGCGATCTCATTGACAGAGGTGTTGTTTATGCTCACTTTGCCTTGCTGAGCTTCGTAATAGTTCAGCAAGAGGCTCATGCTGGTCGATTTGCCCGAGCCGTTTGGGCCTGTTAGCAAAATGTGTCCGGGTGAGCAGGCCTTCAGATTGAAATGAGATAACAGGGGCTTTTCTGCCGTGTAGCTAAAACCGACATCCTGAAATTCGACCTGCCATCTTGTCTCTGGGGCAAGGGTCTTGTTGGGCCTTTGTTTTGGCTCATAGGCAATGAATTTTTCCAAACCTTCCCGAACGGGTTTGATGGCTACAAAGTTTTGCATGTAAACCGATAGCGCCAAAATGGGCATGGAGAGTTGGTCTATCAGGCCAATCGCGACAAAAAACTGCCCGGCACTAAACTCACCTTTCAAAACCAAGAATCCCGCGAAAGCGATAATGATGAAGTGTGAGAGGTAGGAGAGACTGCTGGAAATAAGCCAGAAACGGTAGTTCAAGATCTGACGCCGATAATCTGTAGCATAAACCAAGGCGTTGCTTTCGCGGAATTTACCCAAAATTTTGTTCTCGATGCTGAAATTTTTGATAAGCTCAAAACTGCTGAACCAGTCGGTAAATTTGGCGAGATGCCTTTCAAAAACCTGCGCGCTCTCTTTTTGGGCTTTCTGCAGTTTTTGCTCTACTAACTTTGGCACATAGAGGGGTGTGGTGAGCAAAAAGAGCGTGATGAGTGCCAGGCGCCAGTCCAAAACAAAAAGGCCAATGCTGACCGACATGGCTTTGATGCTAATCTCGAACATCCAAATGATGTTTTCGATGTATTGCTTCTGCATTTTTTCGATTTGGTCGGTGTACATGGCGAGATATTCACCCTGAGCTTTGCTTTGAAAGTCGGGATATTTGCGTCTTAAAATCGCGGCGAAAAAAGCTTCACGCAAGGATTTAACACCGTTCAGGAAAAACTTGCTACTGAAAATGTTATAAGCATAATATGTAGCAAGCTCTAGCAAAATGAGTGCCAACAGGATGACGCCAGAGCGAAAAGCTTCAGGCGCTTGTCGCGCCAGCGCGAAATCGAGCACCTTGCCTTTTTCAAATTGCACAAACACAGCCGTGAGCGATGCCACGGTGCTGATAAAAATAGCCATGGCGAGAAAACGCCAATGCTTTTTAATAATGGATTTCATGGAAACCTCCTAAACTAATCTTGGGTGTTGTTCAACCGAAGACTGGGCGATAGAAGGTGGTTGTTGCCTTCTATCGGTTTAGAAGGCTAAGCGTAAACGTGCCATTTTAATCTCCAAACGTGTTTGAACAGGATTATAGTCTAATGACTCTTTCCGTTCAAGGATTTTTCGCAGTAGTCTTTAATGCGCTGGAATGTTTGCTCGCTCACATAGTGTTCAATGCGGCAGGCATCTATCTCAGCGGTTTGCTTGTCCACACCCAGGTGCACAAGGAAACGTGTGAAGGTTTTGTGGCGCGTGTAAACGGCTTCGGCGATTTGGCGTCCATGAGGTGTCAGCGCGATTTTACTGCCTTCGTCGATTTGCACAAGCTTTTGTTCAGCCAGTTTTTTAACTGCCACATGCACAGTAGGGCGTTTAAAGCCGAGTACGCGCGCGATATCCACCTGGCGCACGGTAGGGTTATTGCGTTCGAGCAGGAGAATTGTTTCAAGGTACATTTCGCTTGATTCGGGCATATCCAATGAAAGGTCACTTTTCATAAAACAATTATACCAAAAACCCTTGACAGAAAAGTTAGTGCGGACTAACATATAGAAAGTTAGCTGAACCTAACAAATGAAGGAGAACTATGGTACCACTTTGTTATATGCAGAACAGAAAACGATGTCGGGTCAGACGCGCGCGCGGAAGATCCCGTGAACGCATGGAGGCTCTTGGCTTTGTTCCTGGCGAAGAGTTGGATGTGATTTCTTCATGTGATGGAAACGTCATTGTGCTTTTGCGCGATGCGCGTTATGCCCTTGACAAAGAACAAGCAAAAGACATTTATGTCGAGGAGGCAGTTTGAAAACATTATTGGATATGCAACCCGGCCAAAAGGCTGTGGTCAGAAAAGTACATGGCGAAGGAAACCTGCGCCGACGCATTTTGGATATGGGTATTTTGCGTGGGGCTGAACTGGAAATGATCAAAAGAGCTCCGTTAGGTGACCCGATTGAGGTCAAGGTGAGAGGTTATGACCTTTCATTAAGACAATCTGAGTCTTCATTGGTTGAAGTGGAGGTGCTCAAATGACGAAACAAGCCTTAACAATCGCTCTGGCAGGAAACCCGAACTCAGGCAAAACGACGCTGTTTAATCAGTTGACTGGCGCTAACCAGTATATCGGTAACTGGCCGGGCGTGACGGTCGAGAAAAAAGAGGGTAAGCTCAAAGGACATCCACAGGTGATTATTCAAGACTTGCCTGGTATTTACTCTCTTTCGGCAAATTCGCTTGAAGAGCGCATCGCCAGTGAGCAACTGACCCAACATTCGCCCGATGCCATTATCAACATTGTTGATGGTACCAACCTGGAGCGCAATCTCTATTTGACGATGCAAATACTTGAAATGGGCATCCCAACGGTCGTCGCTATCAACATGGCGGATATGCTCAGCAGACAAGGCGCGAAACTGGATTTAGACAAACTTTCTAAACGTCTGGGCTGTGCTGTGGTGGGCATTTCGGCGTTAAAGGGCACACATATTAATGAACTCATCGCTGAGGCATTGAAAGTTGCCAAAAGCGGACAGGCACCTAAGACTTTGGCTTATAAGAAAGATTTTGAAAAGTTGCTGAGTGATGCTGACGCGGTACTTGGCTCGGATCTACGCAAAGACCAGCGACGTTACTGGCTTAGCCGCGCGCTGGAAAACCCGGAACCACTCAATCTCAAACCTGTCAGTCTGGATAAACTGAGCGCTTTGGTGAAAGCCTACGAAGAAAAAGAAGATGATGACATCCAAAGTCTGATTACCTTTGAACGCTACGCGCTGATTGACCAGGTGGTTGAAGGTGTACGAGGCGGAAAAGCCCCTGATGCAGTGAGTACATCGGACAAAATCGACCGTATCGTCACCAACCGCTGGCTGGCTCTGCCCATCTTTGTGGTGGTTATGACGCTCGTTTTTGGCCTTTCTGTATGGGGTGCTGGTCCGGGCACTTTCCTGACCGACTGGGTAAACGACGGTTTATTTGGTGATATTATCCCGCCCGCGGTTGAATCACTTTTGGTTAATTGGGGGGTTGCTGATTGGCTGCAAAGTTTGATACTGGACGGTATCATCGCTGGTGTTGGCGCGGTGTTGGGTTTCTTGCCACAAATGATTGTGCTTTTCCTGATCCTGGCTTTCCTGGAAGGTACGGGCTATATGGCACGCGTCGCGTTTATCATGGACCGCGTCTTCAGACGCTTCGGTCTTTCAGGCAAAAGCTTCATCCCAATGCTCGTTGGCGTAGGCTGTAGCGTACCAGGCATTATGGCTTCGCGCACAATTGAAGAAGAACGCGACCGACGCATGACGGTCACGGTGACCAGTTTCATTCCGTGCAGTGCCAAGTTACCCATTATCGCTTTGATTGCTGGTGCCTTGTTTGGTGGCGCATGGTGGGTGGCACCCAGCGCGTACTTCCTGGGGATTGCCGCGGTAATCATATCGGGCGTTATTCTCAAGAAAACAAAACCTTTTGCTGGCCCACCGGCACCGTTTGTGATGGAACTACCTCCCTATCGCTGGCCCGCGCTTGGCACGGTCTTGCGCTCAGTCTGGGAACGCGCATGGAGTTTTGTGCGCAAGGCAGGAACGGTTATCTTGCTCTCAAGCATCGTCATTTGGGTTTTGTCATCTCTCGGATGGGAAAACGGCAGTTTTGGCATGGTTGAGGACGTTGAAAATGGGCTTATGGCAAAACTGGGTGGCGCGATAGCCTGGATATTCAGACCACTTGGCTTTGGTAACTGGCGTGCAGCTGTTGCAACGATAACGGGTTTGGTCGCCAAAGAAAACGTGGTGAGCACCTATGGCATACTGTATGGAATCGGCGAAGTTGGCGAGGCTGGTGAAGAAATTTGGCATCTCATCGCCAGAGATTTCACCGCAGTATCTGCTTATGCTTTCCTGATTTTTAATCTGATTTGTGTGCCTTGTTTCGCGGCAGTTGGCGCGATTAAACGCGAAATGAACAGCGCACGTTGGACATGGTTCGCGATTGGTTATCAAACCGTCTTCGCTTATGTGCTGGCTTTGGTTTATTATCAACTCGGCACCTGGATGGCTACAGGCGCTTTTACAGTTGGCACGGTCTTTGGCATTCTTGCTTTGGTGGGATTGCTCTATATGATTTTCCGCCGGCAGAAAGATTACCAAAAGCCCGTGGCAAGCGTAGCACCGGCAAAATAAAGGTGAACTTATGACGACTGGAACCATTTTGGTTGCTTTGGCAGTTCTTGTGATTGTCGCCCTGGTCATTTATGGTATGGTGCGTCAGGCGAAACAAGCCGCGGCGTGTGGAAGTGTGTGCAGCACTTGTCCAATGGCCAGAAAATGTGCCAGAGTGAATGAAGAAAGCATAACAACAGTAAACTTCAGGTTTGAAGAGATTGTCTCGGACTCTTCAAAGTAGTATGGGTTGTTTTACTCCTCAATCAAGAAGCGCTTTGAACCAAGGCGCTTCTTGGTTTAAGACGTGAAACGCGCGAAAGGTTTAGCGCTTATTCCTGACAGGCCAGCATACAGTTGATGTCTGTTTGGTATAATCCTCGTAATGGAAAATTCTATTGCTCGGAAAAATGAACAAAAAACGGAATGGGATTGCAGTATTAAGCACGCCTTGCTTCTTTTGGCTGTCATTTTAGTTATCCGTGTTATCTTAACGGTATTTATCTTCCGGGATGGCTTTGTGGCTTTGACGGCGGATGATTACGGGCGGATTGTTTCAGCGGCTGTTTGGATAAAGAAACCCTTTGTACCCTGGAGCGGAGTTTGGCTGCCTTTTCATATGTTCTTTTTTGGTTTGCTCTTAAAACTGTGCTGGAGTTTGTTTTGGATGCCACGGGTGGTTATCATTATCTTTGGCTTGACTTCAATCATAACAATTTTCTTTATTGGAAAGACGCTTTTTAAAAAAAATATCGTCGCCTTGGCGGGCGCAGCTTTGGTCAGTTTAAATCCGGGGCATATATGGTTGAGTTCAACACCTCTCACTGAGCTTATTTGTAACACATTTATCTTAATCGCCATTTGGCAATGGTTTGAGTGGCTTATTCATAAAAAGCGCAGGAATCTGGTATTAACAAGTTTATTTTTGGCAATTGCCAATGGCTTTCGCTTTGAATCCTGGGTTTATGGTGCCATCATGTCGCTGATTGTGGCGGGTGTTTTGATATACGATTTTGTTAAAAAAGAAAGATCGCTCAAAGCAAGTTTGATGTCCTTTTTCATAATTTGTATACCCTGGTTTTATCCCATCGCCTGGTTAATTGGCAACTATATCGAAATGAATGACTTTCTCTATTCTTTGAAACTTATCAAAGACTATAAACTTGAGCACTATGGTGAAGCGAAAGATTACCTTGCTTATCTCAAACTATTTTTTGCCACGGATCCTTTTTTAACGATTAGCTTTCCTGTTTTACTTGGACTCGGTATTTTGCATCAAAAAAAACAAGCAGGGATGCTCTTTTACCTGCTGATATCTGTGATACCGTTTGTAATCTATGTGGCTGTGCATGATGGGCAAGTGGAACCATGGGGAAACTACGTGCGTTACTTTTTACCTTTCACTTTTCTTTTTTATCCGTTGGCAGGCAAGCTACTCCTGTCACTTTCTGCAATACATCTAAAGCGTTTTCCTTTTGGAATTGTGCTTGTAACCCTGCTTGTCTTGACGATCGTGCCTGTTCAGATTAAATCCATGTTTACTTATCGAAATGATCCTTCTGTTGATGAAATTTCGGTTGGGAGAGAAATAGCAAAACTTGTTGATGAGGAAGGCGGCCATGCTTTAACAGAAAATAGCCAATGGGGATATATTTCAACCCAAATTGGAGCGAATGATGATGGTTTTATTTACTTTGACCGTCCATTTGTTTGGGTTGAAAAAGACGCGGACTCGATCCTCATCAGTGATCCGGAGCAGTTCCAAAGCTGTGTAATTGAAAATAACATCACGGTTATCGCTTTTAGAGATCAGCAATTGACAGGCATTATGGAACAAGATGAAAACTGGATAAAAGTGAGTGACGTGAATGGTTATTCGCTGTTTCGCAGGATTTCATTGCCGGCTGAACCAGTTCCATCGCCAGGCCCTTGTCCGTTGTTAACGGGCTTTAATTAAGATAATTCCAATTTATGAATGGTGTCGCTCTTTTTCTTGAAGCGGACGCTCACTAAAATAACACCAATCAGCGCGATAAACAGACCAAGCCCTTCCCAAATGTTGAGTTTTTCACCCAAAATAAGCCATGAAAGCACGCTGATTTGAATGAGCATGGTGTTGTTGATGACACTCGATTCCATCGCGCTGAGGGTGCGCATGCTGTGATTCCAGAGCCAAAAAGCGAAAGCCGTATTGACTGTCGCGGTATAGAAGATGATTAACCACGATTTCAGGTTGAATTTGGGCATGCCATGCACGGCAAGCCCTGATCCGAGCAATAAAACTGCGCCAAAAAGCATGCTTATTCCAGTCACAACCAAGGCGTTGCGTTTTTGTCCGCGGTTGGCTGAGCGACCTAACACGGTGCCAGCAGAATTGGAAATCAGGGATAACAAGACCATGCTCAACCCAAAAAGGCTCATGCTTGAAAGCGTTTTTTGTGAAAAATAAATCAAAGCGCCAATGATAAAAAGAACAGTACCTGCCCATTGTTGTGGCAGGACGGGTTCCTTTAGCAGGATAATGCCGATGTAGGCAACCAGGGGCGATGTGAAGGTGAGAATGAGGCTGATGGTGACCATATCGACATACTTGAGCGAGATGAACTGCGCGCCTTGGGTGATGAAATAGTAAACCAGACCAAGGATAAAGAGTATGAGCCATTCATGTTTGCTTAGCGATTTAATCTCCGCGCGATAACGCCACAATATGGGTGCTAAGATGATAACAGCGATGGTGTAGCGCAATCCAGCAAAAAGCAAAGGTGGTATCTCGTTGATAAAAAGTTTAATAATAATGAGTGATGTTGACCATAAAAAAGTGACCAACAAGGCTTGTAAGGTTGCAACGAGATGGGCTTTGTTTTTCATGATGAGCCTATTGTAAACGTTTGGATGAGAAAGTGGGGTTTATAGCTCATCATCGCGCTTGCTATTCGTTTGTCTGGTTTTTAAATGCTTGTTGAAAAGAAAAAAAGGTTTTTGTTATGTTAAAACAAAAGGTCATGGTGAAATTACCACGACCGGAGGCATATCCATGGACCCAGAGAGATTCGAACTTAGCGACGCACCCCTCGATGGGGCAGGCTTTCTGTGAGTTGACCTCGTGTGATTAAAACAAAAGGTCGCGGGGAAAACCC
>Ga0123334_1000538_pt1 | contig 51960 bp, 45 predicted proteins | sample BiotimSIPDNA_FD_89706 | JGI IMG/M metagenome (GOLD analysis project Ga0123334, IMG submission 89706) | Anaerobic biogas reactor microbial communites from Washington, USA - Biogas_R1 time_0 SIP DNA | ecosystem: Engineered > Bioreactor > Anaerobic > Unclassified | place: Washington, USA...
GGATGTGCAGTACGCCGTGAATAGCGGTCTACTATTTATGCCAAGCGAACCGCCGTGAGCGTGATCCGCATACTCGGTGGTGTGGGAGGACGGGGGTTAGCCACCCCCTCCTACCCGATTATTCATATATACGATAAAAAGCGTTATTTAACGACTACACAGCTGTCTCCGAGCATTTCCCGCAGCTCTTCTGTGAGAGCCGGATGTATAAGGCAGGCCGCCGCCAGCTTCTTTTGCGTGTCTGTAAAATAGCATATCATTCTGTCGCGTCCGGGGAACATCTCGACAAGCAGCTTAGTGCGCTCATACTGGGGGCTGTTTTCGGAGGGAAGCTTCACCCACAGGGTCCTGCCCGCGTATACATCGCTCGCTCTTTCCTTCGGGCCGCATGACGTGCTCTGCGGGGCCTTCTCATCCGGTTGAGGGGACAAGTCGGCGGAAACGGGAGACGCCGGGATTTCCTCGGATCTTATGTTCCCGGAGCCGATATCCGTCAGCGGGCTGAGAGATTCGGTCAAAAGCTGGGGCTCCTTTTCATCGCGCAGGGAGATTCGACCGGCCGCGAAATAAGGAGTGCCCTCGGTGATAACGCCCGCCTGTTCGTTTAAAGTGCGCTGGAATACGAGCAGCTCCATTGAAGCCGTGTCGTCCTCGAGCGTGACATAGGCCATCAGAGTGTTAGTGCGCGTCGTTTTCGTTTTAACGCTCGAGACTATCCCGGCAATCGTTACCCTCTGGCCGTCTTTGAATTCCCCGGTCGCCTCATCGCCGAAAGAGGACATGACCCGGCTTATCTGAACGGCGCCGAGGCGGGATACCGCCGATCTGTATTCATCCATCGGGTGGCCTGAAAGATAAAGGCCGGTTGCTTCTTTTTCAAAGAAGAGCAGCTCACCTTTCGGGAATTCGTTAATATCGGGGAGGCTTACGAGAGACGCAGATTCGCCGGAGCCGTTTCCGAATAGATCGAACTGTCCGGCAAGGTTGTTGCGGCGGTCCGCGGCGACGCTGTCCATTACGAGCGGGGCTATTTTTATAAGCTGACTCCTGTGCGCTCCGAACCCGTCAAACGCTCCCGCCTTTATGAGATTTTCAACAGCGCGCTTATTGAGTTCCGTTCCGTACATCCTTGTGCAGAAATCCTCCAATGAGGTAAAGGTGCCGTTTAAAGAACGTTCGGCGTCAACATTTCGTATAAAGCCGCGCCCGATGCTCTTAACCGCCGCAAGCCCGAAACGTATACCCTCGTCACAGACAGTGAAGCCTTCTCCGGATTTATTTATGTCCGGAGAAAGAACCCTGATGCCGATAGAGCGGCAGTCGGAGATGTACTCCGACAGCTTAAGAGTCATGTCCTGGATCGAGCTCAAAAGGGCGGCCATATATTCTCTGGGGTAGTAGCATTTTAAGTAAGCGGTCTGATAGGCGATTACGGCGTAGCATACGCTGTGCGCCTTATTAAAGGCATAGCTCGCGAAGTCGACTATCTCATCGTATATGTCGTTAGCCGTCTTTTCGGGTATGCCGTTCGCCGCGGCTCCGCATATGCCCCGCTCCGGGTCGCCGTGGATAAAGGTGTTTCTTTCTTTTAGTATCTGGGCTTCCTTTTTTTTCGATATCGCCCGGCGTATCAGATCGGCCTGTCCGAGAGAAAAACCTCCGAGCTCCCTGAAGATTGCTATGACCTGCTCCTGATATACAATACAGCCGTATGTGACCTCAAGAATATTCCTGAGCTTAGGATGTCTGTAAGCTATTCGCTCCGGGTGATGGCGCCTTTCTATAAAGCGAGGTATCGAATCCATCGGCCCGGGGCGATAGAGCGCAATTATCGCGGATATGTCCTCGAGGCTCTCGGGCTTGAGGCCTGTGCATACGCCCGTCATTCCCGTGCTTTCCATCTGAAACACGCCCGAGGTCTTTCCGGCGGTCAGCATGGCGTATACGCCTTTGTCGTCCTCGGGAATGAGGTTAAGCGAGAAACCAGGTACAGACTGTCTGACAAGCTCGACCGCGTCGTTTATCACGGTAAGGTTTCTCAAACCGAGGAAGTCCATCTTGAGTAATCCGAGTTCCTCGAGTGTCGTCATTGAGTACTGCGTAACTATGATATCGTCGTTTTTAGACAAAGGAACATACTCGTATACGGGTCTGCGCGTGATGACCACTCCCGCCGCGTGGGTTGAAGCGTGGCGGGGCATGCCCTCAAGGGCTCGGGCGGTGTCAAGAAGCTTTTTCATGCGCTCATCGTTATCATAGAGCTCACTGAGCGGTTTTGAAAGGCGCAGCGCGTCATCCAGCGTCATATTCAGCGAAGACGGAACAAGCTTTGCCGCGGCATCTGCCTCGGCATAGCTGATGCCCTGCACCCTAGCGACGTCTCTTATGGCACCGCGCGCGGCCATCGTGCCGAAGGTCACGATCTGCGCGACATGGTCGCTGCCGTACTTCTGGTTTACATAATCTATTACTTCTCCGCGCCTGTTAACGCAGAAATCTATATCGATATCAGGCATGCTTACCCGCTCGGGGTTAAGAAATCGCTCAAAATAGAGGTCGTATTTTATCGGATCGACGTCTGTAATATCCAGGCAGTAGGATACGATGCTGGCCGCCGCGCTGCCGCGTCCGGGCCCTACGGGTATGCCAGATTTTTTCGCGAACGCGATAAAATCGGCTACGATAAGAAAGTACTCGTTAAAACCCATGCCTCCGATAACCCCGAGCTCGTATTCGAGCCTCGGCATCAGCTTCGCGGCCCCGTCACCGTAGCGGCGCGATAGACCCGACAGGCAGAGCTTTTTAAGATAAGAGGCACTGTCGGTTTCTCCCTCGGGAAGGATGAATTGCGGAAGATGATATGTTCCGAACTCAAATTCCAGGTTGCACATATCGGCGATTTGAGCCGTATTATCGGCAGCCTCGGGGTATTCCGGGAAAAGGGAGCGCATCTCGGCTTCGGATTTAAGATAAAACTCGTCTGTCTGAAATTTAAGGCGGTCGGGGTCATCGAGGGTTTTCTGCGTCTGTATGCACATTAAAACGTCCTGAGCATAAGAGTCCTCGCGGTTTATGTAATGCGAGTCGTTCGTCAGCACGAGCGGAATACCGGTCTCGGCGTGTATGCGCAGAAGGCCGGTGTTTACAATGCGCTGCTCGGCTATGCCGTGATCCTGAAGCTCAAGATAATAGCTGTCAGGACCGAAGATGTCGCGCATTTCCAGAGCGCGCTTTTTCGCGTCCTCGTATCTATCATCAAGTATCAGCCTCGGGAGTTCTCCCGCAAGGCAGGCGGACAGGGCGATGAGACCTTCGGAGTGTGCGGCGAGCAGCTGCTTATCCACGCGGGGCTTGCTGTAGAATCCGTCGGTAAAACCGCTGCTTACCAGATAACAGAGATTGCGGTATCCGGTTTCGTTTTTGCATAAGAGCACGAGGTGATGGTTTTCGTTATCAATGCCGTACTCTCGGTCTGAGGCGCGTCTGGGCGCTAGATATATCTCGCATCCGATTATCGGCTTTATACCTTGCTTTAAAGCGGCTTTATAGAAAGTCACACAGCCGTACATAACGCCGTGATCGGTAACGGCCACGGCGGTCTGACCGAGCTCGCGCGCGCGGGAAACCAGCCTGTCTATGCGGCAGGCACCGTCGAGAAGACTGTATTCGCTGTGGACGTGCAGATGAACGAAAGACATAATACACCCTCATAAATCGCTTGAATTCACATATCATTAATTGTATACTCTAAATCGTCCGGTTACAAGGGAGAATGATCAATGAAAAAGTGCTCGACGACCGCTTTAAGAATCGCCGCGCTGCTGATGGCCATATCGGTTTTATCGGCAGCAGGGGCACAGGCCGCCGTGCCGTTTCCCGATGTCGTGGAAACAGACTGGTATTACTACGCGGTCAGCTATCTGCAGGGAATGGGCGTTATAAACGGCAGGGATGACGGAACTTTCGGCGCTGAAGAGACGCTTGAGGCTTCGCATTTTCTTAAAATGCTCGGATGTGTTCTGTATCCGGAGGAAATAGAGGGAAGCTCACCGGGAAGAAAGTGGGCGGACAGGTTTTACGACGCGGCCGTCGCCCACGGCATAACGGACGCATATAGTCTGAGTATGGACACGCTGTATACGAGCATAGACCGATACAGTGTTTCCGTGATAATTAAAAAATGCCTTGACAATATACTCAAAGAGGAAATTACAATACCCGAGGATATATCCGATCATATAGGCGATGACGGCGCCATACCCGAGAAATACAGGGAAGCCGTTTATGCCGCTTATGCTTCGGGAATCATCAACGGCTATGATGACGGTGCTTTCCACGGAGAGCAAACGCTCACCAGAGCGCAGGCCGCTCAGATAATTTTAAAGATGATCCGGCCCTCGATGCGGCTCAAACAAAGCAAACCCTCACCCGAGCCCCCGGGGCCCTCCGACGGTTCCGCGGTAATGGACGACTGGTTTTCCGACGCAGTGTTTTTCGGCGACTCGCTCACGCACGGCCTGAGCCTTTACAGCGGCCTTACGACCCCGAGGTATTATCATTACACGGGCGCCTCCGTGTTTTCGGCGTCTTCCGTCACCTACAGCAGCAACAGGGGAAGCGGCGCGACACTGTCTCAGGCACTGACGGGGACTGCTTATAAAAAGGTTTATCTGCTGTTCGGGATAAACGAGCTGGGCAGTGCGGTGGACAAGTATATAAATTATTATTCCGAGCTGATAGATAAGGTAAGACAGCTGCAGCCCGGCGCTGATATTTACATCCAGACCGTACTTCCCGTAAGCGCTCAAAAGGAGGCGTCCTCGACCTATTTTACAAACCGGAACGTCAACCGCTTCAATGAAGCGCTCGAGGAGCTTGTAAAGAATAAGCAGTGCATACTGGTTGACGTTAACAGCGCCATGAAAGGTTCGGACGGCTGTCTGCCCGCTTCCTGGACCTGGGACGGAGTGCATCTGAACAGTAAATATTACGCAGTGTGGGCCGATTATCTCAAAAGCCACACCGGGGGATAGCAAACGGCAGCGCACCGCTCACTATAATGTTACTCCCGCGTGCTCACGCACACTGAATACAGCTCATTTTTCGATATGCCGGTTTCTTCGGAAACCAGTCTGACCGCTTCCATAAGCTTCATGCCGCCCGAACGCAGCTCGTCTACGCGTTCGGCGGCTTCGGCGGGTGAAGCGGTTTTTTCATTTACAATATCCGAGCCGGCAGCGCCCTCGACCACAAGCACAAATTCACCCCTTGGCGGATTATCGTTGAAATGAATCAGCGCCTGCGAGAGCGTTGTGCGGATGGTTTCCTCGTGAAGCTTGGTGAGCTCGCGTGATATAGAAATGCGCCTGTCCCCGAGTTCGGAGAGCATATCGCCGAGCGTTGTGAGCAGTTTGTGCGGCGCTTCGTAAAATATCATTGTCCGCGTTTCCGCCCGAAGAGACTTAAGATGGTCAAAACGGCTTTTTCTTTTGACAGACAAAAAACCCTCGAAAGTAAAACGCTGTGTTGAAAGCCCCGAGACAGCCAAGGCCGCTATGGCGGCGCAGGGGCCGGGCAGGCTGATAACCTCTATTCCCATTTCCGCGCAGCTTTTAACAAGCGCTTCGCCGGGGTCACTGACCGCGGGGGTGCCGGCATCACTTACGATGGCGCAGGACTCTCCGGCGATCAGTCTTGAGAGTATCTTCTCGCCGCTTTCGACGGCGTTATGTTCGTAGTAACTCACCAGCTGTTTTTTTATGCCGAGATGATTTAAAAGCCTGACGGTCACTCTCGTGTCCTCGGCCGCGATGAAATCAACGGCTGAGAGGGTTTCGGCGGCGCGAGCCGTTATATCGCCGAGATTTCCTATAGGCGTCGGTACTATATATAAAATTCCGCTCATTGCGTATCCTCCGTATTATTCCTGGCAAGCAGCAGGGGCGGCTCGAATGACAAACCGGTGTTGCCTCCGCGCCGCCCTTCGACCAAGAGCATAGAAGGCGGGGTATTAACCCGGTACTGCACAGGGCGCAGGTATTTGGGTTCTATGCCGCCGGTGCTCATTTGGTGAAAAAGCTCGCAGAGCCGCTCGGGTTTGTAGACCAGGGAAAATCGTCCTCCCCAGCGCAGAAGATAGGCGGCCGCGCCGCATATGTCGGCCAGAACGCAGAGATCCTCCGCGCGCGCGGCGGCTCTGTCGGGATCAGAGGGCGGGATGCCTTGTCCGACCGCGTAGTAGGGGGGATTTGAGATAACCAGATCAAAGCTTCCGGCAGGCAGCAGTTCTCTTATTTTTCGAAGGTCGCCGCATATGACATTCGCGGTAAACCCGTTTATATCGAGATTGGTCCTTGTAAGCGAGGCCGCCGCGGGAGATATATCAAGACAGGTGACTGACAAGCCGGGATTTCTGTGAAGCAATATGACGGATATTATGCCGCCTCCGCAGCCTAATTCACAGACCGATCGGACCCGATCGAGTCTGGCGTTTCTCCCAAGGAGCACGGAGTCTGAGCCCGGTTTAAACACACCGGATTTATGGAGGTACATCGGGCCGCCTTCCCATATTTTTTCTGCGCCGTTCAACAGCATCACCCTGCCCTTCGGGAAAATGTTCACCGTGTCGGTAAATATAATAACATGAATTCTCGGCTGATGGTATAGTGTCAGCGGATCAGTGCGTGAAAACGGAATAAGCCTTAAGTAATAAATAAAAGTTCGGGGCCGTAACTCCCGAACTTTTATTTATTTGATGCGGATATTATTGCTGGCTGACAGCGGATACGGGGCAGTTGGCTTCGCAGGTTCCGCAATCTACGCACTCGTTGGCGTTAATAACGAAAGTGCCGTTAACCTCGTCAATGCAGTCTACCGGACAATTAGCTTTGCACAGTCCGCAAGTGACACAAGAATCAGTATCTATTTTATACGCCAAGGGGTACACCTCCTATGTATTAATAGATGCATTTTAACATAAAAAGTGAAAAAATCAACGGAATATTATTGTATACGGGAAGTTTGAGTCTGCCGTTAAATGGCAAGAATAAATGTCAGACAGCGATTGCGACAGTATTCAACATAGCGGATTGAGTATATTGTAAAAACGGGAGTTTATTGAGCGAACGGACAGCATTGACGGAGGGGAAATCAGTGAAGGGTGAAAACAGACTGTCGGAACCGGCAAAGCATTCTCTGAGCCTGGCGTACGACGCGGCCAGAGAGCTCGGTCATTGCTATGTCGGCAGCGAGCATCTGCTTATAGGGCTTGCGCGGGAAACAGACGGCATAGCCTCGAAGATACTGACGGAGCATGGACTTGATCCTATACGTATTTACTCGCTTGTTGAGGCAAGCGCCTGTACCGGCACCCCGGGACAAGCGCCGACGTTCGGCCTGACGCCCAGGAGCAGGCAGGTGATCGAAAGAGGAGTAGCCGAGGCGGCAAGACTCGGAAGGGTCTGCGTCGGAACGGAGCATCTTCTCATGGGTATGCTGAAAGAAAGCGACTGTATCGGAGCGAGAGTCATATCGGGCACGGGTATTAACCTCCAGGAGCTGTACTCCCGGCTTATGAGCAGCACAGGCGGAGCGGGAGAGAGGAGCAAACGCGCAGAAGAGCTCACCGAGCCCTTCGCGGAGATCCCGAAGCGCCGCTGCGAGACAAAGACCCTTGACCAGTTCGGAAGAGATCTTACGGAGGCCGCCTTTCACGGAAGGCTTGATCCCGTTATAGGCAGATACGATGAAATACTCAGAGTAGAGCAGATACTCAGCCGCAGGACGAAAAACAATCCGGTTCTGATCGGGGAGCCCGGAGTAGGAAAAACCGCCATAATCGAAGGTCTCGCGCAGAGAATAGCTCTTGGCGATGTTCCCGAAACGCTGCGCGGCTGCAGGATAATTTCACTTGACCTGGCCGCGATGGTCGCGGGAACAAAGTACAGAGGCGATTTTGAGGAAAGAGTCAAAGCCGCGCTTGACGAGGGCGAAAAGGCGGGAGATGTGATACTGTTTATTGATGAGCTCCATACGATTGTCGGTGCGGGCTCCGCGGAAGGCGCGATAGACGCTTCAAACATGATTAAGCCAGCTCTGGGAAGGCGGGGACTAAGGGTAATAGGAGCGACAACCACATCGGAATACAGCAGGCATATAGAAAGGGACAGCGCTCTTGAAAGACGCTTTCAGCCTGTCATGATAAATGAGCCGACCGCGGAGCAGACGATGATTATACTCAAAGGGCTTCGCGCGAAATATGAGGCTCACCACAGACTGTGCATATCGGACGAAGCGCTGGAAGCCGCGGTCAGGCTGTCTAAAAGGTATCTGAACGGGAGATACCTGCCGGATAAAGCAATAGATCTTATGGATGAAGGCGCTTCACGCGTGCGGCTGGGAAAAACGGCTCGCGCGGCGGAGCGAAGCGACCGGGTCGGCGCGGAGGATATCGCGGAGGTTATATGCCTGTGGACGGGAATACCGGCAGCGGAGCTCAAGCAAAGCGAAAGCGAAAGACTAAGAGAGCTTGAAGTCCAGCTCGGGCGGCGCGTTGTGGGACAAAACGAAGCCGTCGGTGCCGTCGCGCGCGCGGTAAAGCGCGGCAGGCTCGGTCTGTCGGATCCGAAAAGGCCGGTCGGAACTTTTTTGTTTCTCGGACCGACGGGCGTAGGGAAGACCGAATTGTGCCGCGCGCTTGCCGAGGTGATGTTCGGCGACACGGGCGCGCTTATAAAGCTGGATATGTCGGAGTATATGGAAAAGCAGTCGGTGTCAAAGCTGATCGGCTCTCCGCCCGGATATGTCGGTTACGGAGAAGGAGGGCAGCTTACCGAGAAGGTCAGAAAAAAGCCGTACTCGGTCGTGCTTTTCGATGAGATCGAAAAAGCCGAGGAGAACGTATTCAATATTCTGCTGCAGGTTATGGAGGACGGCGTCCTCACGGATTCGCAGGGCAGGAAAGCGGACTTCAGCAATACTATCATCGTCATGACCTCAAACATCGGCGCCAGAAAGACGGAGAAGGGGAGCGCGGCTATCGGCTTCGGTTTGCCGGATGAGGGAACTCTTATACGTCAGAAGGTTATCGAGGAAGCGCGCGGACGATTTAACCCGGAGTTTATAAACAGGCTTGATGAAATCGTCGTGTTCTCACGCCTGGGCAAAAAAGAACTCGAGCAGATAGTGATTACTATGCTAGAGGAGTCAAGGCAAAGGCTGGCGACAGTAGGGCTATCGCTTGAGTATACGGATGAGGCGGCGGCGCTTATCGCGGCAAAAGGGCAGGATGTTCGTTACGGAGCAAGACCGCTTCGAAGAGCGGTCAGGGCGGCGGTCGAAGACAGAGCGGCCGAACTGCTCTTGTTCGGAGAAGCCCGAAGGGGTGATACGCTCTGTGCCGTTGTCGAAAACGGAGAGGTGGTGCTTTCGGTCGCGCTCGAAAGCGAAACGGCAGTGTCATAATCGGGAACCGGTAAAAGGTTTGAAAGGTTCGCGGACCGGTCCAAAACCGGCTATTAATGCAGCTTAATAAATAACACCTCATTTCCTGAATCATTTGAAATGAGGTGTTTGTTATTTGTGCGCTGCGAGGTATTAGTATATGCAATTGTCTGCAATGAAACCGAAAAGATTATATAAATCCTCACTAGTCTATCGTCATTATTATGTAAACCGAGAGAGGCTGATGCTTAGTCCGGTACACGGACAGCATTGAGATTGTTCGTTATCTTCGTCGCCCAAAGAGCAGCACCGGGGAGCAGGAACAGAAAGCTCCATCGTAAGACGACTTGCATTATCTTCCAGGCGATAAAGTCCCACCATGGGAGGAAATCAAAGGTATATGAAAATTCCCAATTGCCGCCACCGGTAATATAACGGTATTGCCTTATCGAACCGTCAATGAAGCGGACTTCATAAGGCAGGATTATTACCGCGTAGAGAATAAGAGCAGCGATGAGAAGATAATGGACTATCCGGAAACATTTACCGGCAAACGACTTTGCTCTCATAATCACACCGATCGCCTGCATAACTGTCCATCCCAGCAGAACAAAAAAAGCAGGGATTGCCAGTGTCTGCATCAGCAGAAGAGGACCGGCAACGTAATAAGTTTGCGCCCATTCCCGAGCCGCTGACATAAAAGAGAATACCAAAACGCCATACAGCGCTGCGGCTGCACATGCAACTATAAGTCTGCGATATTCCTTCTTATGATTGGGCGGCGTGGGTATGCCGTATATTAAAGCGTTAGTATCCGTATCCAATGCTTCGGCTATTTTCACAAGCGTATCGATATCCGGCTGGGTCTTGCCGATTTCATAATTAGAAATAGTTTGCCGTGTGACATAAAGTTTATCGGCTAATGAATCCTGGGTCATATTTTGTTTTTTTCGCAGGGTTCTCATATTCTTTCCGACGCTTGCCATAGGCATCACCTCGAATACATTCTAACCGGTAAAGCTTTATATGTCACGCAATGATACTTTGCGCCGCGCTTTTCAGCTATTTATATGATGGTCATGATGTCTGCAGACTCTCATTTCATAATGATCCTGAGAAGCGTGCAGATTTCCTGACCGCGGGTATTAATAAATTCCGGATTGTCTTTGAGCGATACAAATCTGATCGGCTGGAAACAAGTTTACTCTCTCGGCTGGTGCTCCCGATTCCCCAGCCAAAACGGGATAGTCGTCGTATTTCGGACGCGTTAATCTGTCGGTGTATTTGTCTGTCTCATCTGCGCATTATAGTCTGCGCATAAACAAAAAATCCCGGTAATAAATGAACCGGGATTCTTTTCATTGCGCTCATTTTTTCCCGATAAGCAGAGCCATGACGGCTTTCTGTGCATGGAGCCTGTTTTCGGCCTCGTCGAAGATCGCGTCCGCGTACGCTTCAAACACTTCATCGGTTATCTCCTCGCCCCGGTGAGCGGGCAGGCAGTGCTGCACGATGGCTCCGGGCGCCGCGAGCGCCATTACTTCGGCATTTATCTGGTAGCCTCTGAAGGCCTTTCTCCTTGTCTCCGCGTCTTTTTCCTGACCCATACTCGCCCATACGTCTGTAAAAAGGACATCGGCTCCGGCGGTTGCCTCTTCTACGTTCTCGGTAAGCGTTAATTTCGCGTCGGTAACCGTACTTGCGAAATCGAGAACGGTTCGGTGCGGGCTGTAATCCGAGGGGCAGGCAACGGATATATCCATTCCGCATTTGAGGCAGCCTACGATTATTGAGTTTGCCATATTGTTACCGTCGCCGATGTAGCACACCTTCAGGCCCTCAAGCCGGGTCATGCGCTCACGGATGGTCATCAGGTCGGCCAGAACCTGACAGGGATGGCAGAAGTCCGACAGGCCGTTTATGACCGGCACTGTGGAGTATTTGGCGAGCTCTTCGACTTTTTCCTGTTCATATGTGCGTATCATAATGCCGTCGCAGTATCTAGAAAGCACGCGGGCTGTGTCGCGTATGGGTTCCCCGCGGCCGAGCTGGGACTCGGTGCTGGATAAAAAAACACCGTAGCCGCCGAGCTGATATATGCCGGTTTCAAAAGACACGCGCGTACGTGTTGAGTTTTTTTCAAATATCATAGCCAGCGTCTTGCCCGAGAGAAGATCGTGCTTAATGCCGTTTTTCAGGTTGTATTTGAGCTGGTCGGCGAGGTCCAGAATTTCGGAGATATCCTCCCGGGATAAATCCAGCAGCTTAAGAAGATGTCTTGTCATTTCAGTTCCTCCAATACATCCGCGAGTATTATAACTCCGCGCTCGATTTCCCGGTCCGTTATAGTCAGCGGAGGCATAAGGCGGACCACGTCAGAGCCGGCCGTAAGGCAAACAAGCCCGGCGTCGAGCAGCTTTTTAACCAGCTCGGAGTGCGCTATGCCGCGCACCTGAATTCCGAGCATAAGCCCCAGCCCGCGCACGCCGGCGATAATCGGGCTGCTTATCTCCTCTATCATTGCGCGAAGCTTCGCGCCCTTTTCCCTAACCTTGAGCAGCGCATCCCCGTCCAGTATGTCGAGCACGGCCAGGGCCGCGGAGCAGCATATCGGGTTGCCGCCGAAGGTTGAGGCGTGAGTTCCCGGACCGAGTACGGCCGCGCATTTTTCGTTGACCAGCAGGCCGCCGAGAGGAAGTCCTCCCGCGATGCCCTTAGCGAAGCTGACAGCGTCAGGAAGTATATCGTACTGCTGGAACGCAAAAAACGTTCCGGTCCTTCCTACGCCTGTCTGAACCTCGTCAACGAGCAGCAGAATGTCTCTTTCGCGGCAGAGCGCGGTGAGTTTACCGACATAATCATGTTCCAAGGGCATTACGCCGCCCTCGCCCTGAATGAGCTCAATCATGACGGCGCAGACATCCGGCCCGAGCTTGGCTTCCATATCCTCAATATTGCCCGCCTCCGCGTATTTAAAGCCGCCGGTGAAGGGCATGAAAAAGTTGTGGAAGCGTTCCTGCCCGGTTGCCTCGAGCGTCGCGACGGTGCGGCCGTGGAAGGAGTTTTCAAGCGTTACTATGGTGCTTCTGCCCCCGCCGTATTTATCAAAGCTGTATTTGCGCGCGAGCTTTATCATGCCCTCGTTCGTTTCGGCGCCGGAGTTGCCGAAAAACGCGCCGGACATGCCCGACAGACTGTTCAGCCGGGCGGCGAGCAGAGTACAGGGCTCGGTGTAAAAAAGGTTTGAGATATGCGCGAGCCTTCCTGCCTGAGAGGCCACGGCCGCTATCCATTTTTCATCCGCGTACCCTATTGAGTTAACGCCGATACCGCTTGAAAAATCTAAGTATTCACGGTCTTCCGCGTCAAAGAGCCTTGCTCCCTCGCCGCGAATGAAGGCGACGGGAAAGCGTGCGTAAGTGGGCATTAGGTTCGCATCGGCCAGAGCAATTATTTCATTCGAGGTCATATTATCTCCTCCTATTGAAGAATCATGGTTCCGAGGCCTTCGTTTGTGAGCATCTCAAGCAGTATGGAATGCGGGATTCGTCCGTCCAGTATGTGTGAACGCCGAACACCGCGCCGCACTGCCTGAACGCAGCAGTCCACCTTGGGAATCATGCCGCCCGATATTACTCCGTCCTTAATAAGGCCGGGTATCTCTGAGAGTTTCACAACAGATAAAAGAGTGGAATCGTTTTTCGGGTCGCGGAGCAAGCCGACGACATCGGTGAGAAGTATGAGCTTTTCCGCGCCGAGAGCTACGGCGAGCTTAGCGGCAGCGGTGTCCGCGTTAACATTGTAGGAAACATTCTCGTCGGCGCCGAGAGCAACGGTGGAAACAACCGGTATAGTGCCGTTTTTCAGCGCGTTATTCACGGGGGTCGGGTCAACCGAAATAATATCTCCGACATAGCCGTAATCAACGCCGTCTTCCTTCATACGCACAGCCTTCATCATTCCGCCGTCGAGCCCGCAGAGGCCTATGGCCTTGCCGCCTATGCGGTTAATGGCAGCGACGAGGTTTTTGTTTATCTTTCCGCACAAAACCATCTGGACTATGTCCATTGTCTCCTCATCGGTGTACCGAAGACCGTTAATAAATTTGGGTTCCTTGCCTGTCTTCTCTAAAAGCTCGTTTATTTCCGGGCCGCCGCCGTGAACGAGCACAACGTTTATGCCAACCAGAAACAAAAGCACGATATCGCTTATAACCGCGTTTATGAGTTCCGGAGTGGTCATGGCGTTTCCGCCGTATTTGATCACTATTGTCTTGCCGTGAAAATCCTGTATATACGGCAGTGCCTCCGCAAGAACCTGTGCTCTGTCAAAGTCTTTTTTCATAAAGCGCCTCCGCTCAGCTTCTGTAGTCGCCGTTTATGCGAACGTAATCGTAAGTCAGGTCGCATCCCCAGCATTCGCAGCTTCCCGGACCGTCCCCGGCCCGGATATCTATAACTACCTCCCACGCTTCGAGGACATTCTTCGCCAGCGTCTCGTCAAAAGCGAGACAGAGCCCTTTTTCACAGACAATGACTGAACCGTTTTCGGATGTAAATATTATGTCAACCATATCGGGCCGTAAGAACGCGCCCGAGTAGCCTATTGCGCACAGTACGCGGCCGACATTGGCGTCCGCTCCGAATATCGCGGCTTTGGTCAGCGGAGACTTTATCACCGACATAGCCAGGGTTTCGGCGTCTTTGTCAGTACTCGCTCCGGATACACGGCAGGTGATAAGGTGAGTAGCGCCCTCGCCGTCACCCGCAATCATTCTGGCGAGCCTGACGCAGACTTGCGTGAGCGCGCCGACGAATATTTTATAGTCGTCGTCCTCGGCAGTTATCTCCGGAGAGCCGCAAAGGCCGCTCGCGAGGATAATGCAGCTGTCGTTCGTTGAAGTGTCGCCGTCGACGCTGACACGGTTAAAAGACGCATTCACGGCTACACGCAGCGCCCGGGAGAGCATGTCGGCCGAAATCGCGGCATCTGTCGTTATGAAGCAAAGGAGCGTTCCCATGTTCGGGTGTATCATGCCGGAACCCTTACAAATAGCGCCTATGCGGGCCGTGCCGCCTGAGAGGGAAAATTCCGCGGCAGTTTCCTTGCGGAACGTATCGGTGGTCATTATCGCGTCGGCGGCGTCGGAGCTGTTTTTCCCGAGGTTTTTAACAAGAGGCTCTATGCCGCTTATGATGGCTTCCGTATTGAGCGCCTGGCCGATCACGCCGGTGGAGGCGACGAGCACGGAGCTCGGTGAAATGCCCAGTGAAGAGGCGGCGGCGCAGGCCATAAGCTCTGCCGCTTCATACGCACCGGGAGCGCAGGCGTTCGCGTTGCCGCTGTTGGCGATTATGGCTCTTGCTTTGCCGGATTTAAGTCTGTCCATATCGAGCAGCACGGGCGCGGCCTTAACCGAATTGCGGGTAAAAACACCGGCCGCCGTACATTCGGTTTCGGAAAAGATAAGTGCCAGATCTAGCTTTAGCAGACTGCTGCCGCGCTTGACGCCGCAGTGTACGCCCGATGCCGAAAACCCCGACGGGGCGGTCACACCTCCGTCTGTATATTTCAATGCTTTCAATCCTTTCAAAGGCCCGCGTCCTCTTGCAGGCCGAGCATGATATTTAAATTCTGAACCGCGGCGCCCGAGGCTCCCTTTCCGAGGTTATCAAAGCGCGCTGTCAGAAGAGTGATCTCGCCGCTGCCCGTCACGGTAAGCAGCATGTCGTTTGTCCCGACCGCGTAGTTTGATTCCTGGTAGCCGCTTTCGGGCGGCTGGTTTGTGACGTGAATAAAACGTGAATCCGAGTAATGGCTGCGCAGGACCTCGTAAATATCCTCGCTTCGTCGTAAAAGATCGTTGTGCAGGGGGATTATTGTCTGCATGCCGCTGTAGTAATCCGCGATGACAGGACAAAAGGCGGGTATCTTTAAAAGACCGGACTGCGTGACGATCTCGGGAAGATGCTTATGCTGCATTGAAAGCGCGTAAAGCCGGGGAGAATCATACGCGATGTCTCTGTCGTCGGCCTCGTATTCTGCTATCTTTGCCTTGCCGCCGCCGCTGAAACCGGTAAGTGAGGTTATAGCCAGCGGATAATCGCGCGGCATTATTCCGCTTTCTGTCAGCGGACGGACGAGTGCGATCACACCGCTGGCATGGCAGCCGGGATTTGCTACAAGAGCAGCTCCGGCTATCGCCTTTCTGTGAGCGGACGATAGTTCCGGAAAACCGTATACCCAGCCGGGTGAAGTTCTGTGTGCCGTTGAGGCGTCTATAACGCGCGCGCCGGCGTTTTTGGCAAGCAGGGCGGCCTCCTCGGCCGCTTTGTCCGGCAGACAAAGGATAACTATATCCGCTTCGCTCATCAGAGCGATACGCGCCGCTTCATCCTTGCGAAGGGACTTGTTTATCTCGAGCAGCTCTATATCGCCGCGTCCGGCCAGTCTCGAGCGTATCTGAAGTCCGGTCGTCCCTTCGCTGCCGTCTATGAATATTTTAGGTTTCATTCCGCATCAGCCGTTTCTATGAATTTTTTAATTGAGGCTATCTGAGCCAGAACGGATGAGATCGAGGGGCCGCCCTCGGTGAAGCGGGCCTCTACGCAGTGTTCGGGTGATATTGCCTCGTATATGTCGTCCTCAAAAAGAGGGGAGGCGCTTTTAAGTTCATCCGCGCTGAGCTCTTCAAGGGTCTTGCCTGTATTGACGCAGTAGGCTACGAGCTTTCCCACAGCCGTATACGCATCCCGGAAGGGAAGACCTTTTCTTACAAGATAGTCGGCGCAGTCTGTGGCGTTTAAAAACCCCTTTTGCGCGGCGGCCCGCATGTTCTGCGACAGCGGCGCGGCGGTTCGAAGCATTTGAGTGAAAACGGGAAGACAGAGCTTAACTGTATCGACTGCGTCGAATACGGCTTCCTTATCCTCCTGCATATCCTTGTTATAGGCAAGCGGCAGCCCCTTCATTACGGTCAGCAGCGTTACGAGTGAGCCGTAGACCCGTCCCGTCTTCGCGCGCAACAGCTCGGCTATGTCGGGATTCTTCTTTTGAGGCATGATCGACGAACCGGTTGAGAAGGCGTCGGAGAGCTCCATAAACCGAAACTCCCAGGAGCACCAGAGCACGATTTCTTCGGAAAAACGAGACAGATGCATCATCAGAATAGACAGAGAGGAAAGAAGCTCGATCACATAATCCCTGTCGGAAACACCGTCAAGACTGTTTTCGGTTATCCGCGAAAAGCCGAGCGCTTTGGCGACGCGTCGTCGGTCGATAGGATAGGTAGTGCCGGTACATGCGCCGCTGCCGAGAGGCATTTCGTCCATTCTCTCAAGGCAGTCATCAAGCCTTGTCACATCGCGCCTGAGCATATTGGCATAAGCCATCATGTAATGCCCGAAGGTGGTAGGCTGAGCTCTTTGCAGGTGTGTATAGGCGGGCATGACGTATTCCAAAGACGCGTCCGCCTTTTCGCACAGTACCTCAAGCAGGCGCAAAAGGCATGACCTTATATCCTTAATCTCGCTTTTTAAATACATCCGCAGGTCAAGCGCTACCTGATCATTTCGGCTGCGGGCCGTATGAAGACGCTTTCCGGCGTCGCCGATACGCTCCGTCAGCAGCGTTTCAATGTTCATATGTATATCCTCGTTTTCTTCAGAAAACGAGATTGTGCCTGCTTCAATATCCGCGAGTATGCCTTCCAGACCCTCAATTATGGCATCGGCCTCGGAGCGCTCGATAATGCCGCAGGCGCCGAGCATGTCGGCGTGGGCGACGCTGCCGTGTATATCCTCTTTGTATAACCTCGCGTCAAAGGATATGCTGGCGTTCAAGGCATCCGTAAGCGAATCGGTATCGCCGGAAAAACGCCCGGACCACAGTTTCATGGCAATGACCTCGATTTTATAATTTACCCTGTTCCTTCAGAGCTTTGACTTTAATGGGCAGCCCGTACAGGTTGATGAAACCCTCGGCGTCCTTTTGATTGTAGTCCGACTCGCCGAAAGTCGCGATATTTTCGCTGTAAAGAGAGTCAGGTGACTTAACTCCGGCGTTAATAACGCTGCCCTTGTAGAGCTTAAGGCGAACCGTTCCGTTAACGGTTTTCTGCGTTGAATCCACGAAGGCGGTCAAAGCCTCGCGAAGCGGGGTGAACCATTTGCCGTTGTAAACAAGCTCGGCGAAGGTAACAGCGAGCTGTTCTTTTAAATGTGCCGTGTCTTTGTCAAGACACAGGGTTTCGAGTATCTGGTGCGCGTCGTACAATATCGTGCCGCCCGGAGTCTCGTATACACCGCGGCTTTTCATTCCTACGAGTCTGTTTTCGACTATATCCAGAAGACCTATCCCGCTCATGCCGCCTATCTTGTTGAGCTGCCTTACGATGTCCGAGCCCTTCATCCTTACGCCGTCAACCGCGACGGGAATTCCCTTTTCAAACGTGATCTCAACGTACGCGGGAGTATCCGGAGCGAGCTCGGGCGCGACAGTCATCTCAAGAAAGCCGGGCTTTGTATACAGCGGCTCGTTTGCGGGATCTTCGAGCTCTAGTCCCTCATGACTCAGATGCCATAGGTTTTTATCTTTCGAGTAGTTTGTTTCACGGCTTATTTTAAGCGGAATGCCGCGCTCCTCGGCGTAGTCTATTTCCTCTTCACGGCTTTTTATGTTCCACTCCCGCCAGGGGGCTATTATCGTCATCTCCGGAGCGAACGCTTTTATGGTAAGCTCAAAACGCACCTGGTCGTTGCCCTTGCCCGTGCAGCCGTGGGCGATCGCGTCCGCTCCCTCGGCCTTGGCTATCTCGACCACGCGCTTGGCTATAACCGGTCTCGCGAATGAGGTTCCGAGAAGATATCTTTCGTATTTGGCGCCGGCCTTCAGGGTAGGGAATATATAGTCGTCTACGAACTCATCGATAACATCTTCTATGTAGAGCTTTGAGGCGCCTGTCTTTATGGCCTTTTCCTCCAGGCCTTCAAGCTCGCTGCCCTGCCCTACATCCACAGAGACGGCTATCACCTCGCAGCCGTAGTTTTCCTTGAGCCATGGAATAATTATGGAAGTATCAAGCCCGCCCGAATATGCCAAAACGCATTTGTTTACCTTTTTCATTTAAACGAAGCTCCTTTTTTGGGATGTATTGCCTATATGATGCGCATTATACTACTGCACGAATAAGTATGCAATATTAATATTCCACAAATTATCGCCATAGTGCTTGAAAATAAAGGGGAATAATAACATAAATATAATAATACGGCGAATATTAATGCAATGTTATGCAATAATTATTCACCGCATCTATAGCCATTCCGGTTGCCGGTTTGTACGCTTCGTTACCCGGAGACAATTAAGTAGAGAATAGCTTATTTAAAGGGCTCGGGCCTTTTCGCAAGACAAATCTTCATCAGGAAATTCGTGAAAAAGTCATCGTCGAAATCACCCGCGACCTCATTATATCCGGCGCTGTTTATCGCGTCTGCCGCGTTTGCCATTCGCTTTTGCGCGGCTTTGATATCGGCGGTTTCGCCCGCCGTGAGGCTGTGAGCGGTCAGCCCTGAGTACAGGTCGGAAAAAGCGTCGTCAAGTCTTGTGTTCGCGTCGTAAAGCGCCGAGGGGGAGGCTTTTTCCCTGAGCATGGCTAGAAGCTCGGCGCGGGCGGAATCCAGCGTCTGTGCGCCTTCGGAAACCGCGCTGATGCGCTCGGATGCCTTTATCAGAACCAGCGACGCGTCGCAGCGCTCCTTTAAAAGGTCCGCGATTGCCTTGTTTCCGTTCACACCCTCGTAAAACAAGTCGGAAACGTTGTTCATGCGCGCACCGAGGCTCATATTAACGGCGAAGAGCGAGAACGCAATTATTATAATGATCGTAACAAGCCACGCTCCGCTTCTTTTCAGTAAAAAAGCTTTTCTATTTTCCATGGGTCATCCCTTAAGCTCCAGAAGTTTTGCCTTCAGCTGGTTTTCTATGCGTCCGAGCTCCGATTCGGCCTCGGCGCGTTTCCTCGCGCCTTCCTCCTGAATGACGCGGACCTCCTCCAGCGTGGCGATAAGGTTTTCGTTGGCATATTTTAAAGTTTCAAGATCCACGATGCCCCGCTCGGACTCCCGCGCGATCTCAACGCTTCCCGTTTTGAGCATCTCGGAGTTTTTGCGCAGCAGCTCATTTGTCAGGTTAGTAACCTCACGCTGCGCCTGCATAGCCTGCTGAGAATGGACCATGCCGAGCGCGAGAACCATCTGGCTTTTCCATAGAGGTATGGTATTGGCTATCGAGGTTTGTATTTTTTCGACCATAAGCGCGTCGTTATTTTGTATCATGCGTATCTGCGGAGCCATCTGAATAGATATCGTGCGGGTAAGCTCAAGATCGTGAAGCTTCTTTTCAAATCTGAGGCACATATTCGAAAAGTCGCTGGCAGCCTGCGCGTCCTCGGGCAGACCGGTCTGCTCCGCTTTCTGTTTGAGGGCGGGAAGCTCTTTTGCTCTGACTTTCGCGAGCTTTTCTCTGCCCGCGAGTATATACATGGACAATTCCTTGAAATATGCCTGATTGAGTTCATACATCTTGTCAAGCATAGCAACGTCCTTTAGCAATACAAGCTGGTGGCCCTCCAGCTCCGCGCTTATCTTGTCGACATTGACCTCAGCCTTGTCATACTGGGCTTTAAGCGCCGCTATTTGATTTGAGGTGCGCTTAAACAAGCCCCTGATGCCCTTTTTTTCCTCCGGATCAAAGTTTAAGCCGCGAAGCTCGACAACCAGGCTGCTGAGCATCGCGCCTACTTCGCCCATGTCCTTCGTGCGCACGTTTCCGAGTGCCGCTCCCGAAAATTCCGAGATGTTTTTCTGAGCGCCGGAGCCGTAATTGAGGACCATGTTTGAGTCGGTGATGTCGATTTTCTCGGCGAAGTCCAAAACGGCTTTTCTTTCGGCCTCGGTGAGGTTTTCCATTGAAAATGCGGGGGGGTGAGCCTTAATAATCGCATCGGCGGGCGTCGTCCGGTCTGTTAATGCACTGTCGGAATCAGTGCTCAGGGTCGGTTTGTATTCGAAATTGAATTCAGACATGAAATGCGACTTCCTTTCCTAAAACTGCTTGTCCTTTAAACCCTCGCGTTCCATCATGCCGTCCATGACCTTGATGTCCGTTTCGATGTCTATGGCTTCTTGAGCAAAAAGCGCGTCAAGCTGTTTTTTATATGATATTACGATGGCGTCGAGCATGTCCTCGATACGGGTCATGGTTCCGCTTATATTTTCGCCCTGTATGCCGGTGCCGGACATCCGGTCATACGCGTTTAACAGCTTTATTGTGGTGGGAACATAATAGTTGAAGAATCTTCTTATCCTCGGAAGGTCCGAACGGTCATCTTTGCCATCCTTGACTATCTTGTCCGTAACATCAATAAGCTCGGTTATGCGGGACTTGACGTTAACGTCGGGTATGGAAGCGTACAGCCTTCCGAACTCGGACAGCGCTAAACGCCCTTCCGTTATTACAGCGTCCAGTTCAGGGTCTCCGGTGGTCTGAGGTTCGGCGCGCGGGCGTCCGGCAGGGGCATCGGCCGAAGCATCGGCCGCGGCTTTTTTCGAGCCGGGAAAAAGCTTGCTGAAAAGTGCGTACACGGAAACGGATATGGCGATAAGTATGATGAAATGATGCATTCTGTATAACGGGCCGAAGCAGCAGTAAATCATCCATGCGGCTGCCATGGCATATACCGGTACGACAGAACGGTTTTTCCTCTTCCGCAAGTAAATAATCCCCCTACAGCAATCTTAACTCATTCTAATATTATTGACCGATCAAGTCAAGAATTACCGCTTAAGCCGTACCGGTTTGCGTAATTCGTCAATATAAAACTTGACAACATTTCACCGTAGGTTACAATGTAATAAGACGGGTGTTCGCTAAGACGTGTGTGATACACATTGGGGCCGCCGTTCCCCGGCCGGCGGCCCCTATATGAACGGCGGGGCACCGCGGCGCGCGCCCACAAGATTCTATGCCGATGCAGCCGGACCGGTTACCGGACGGACAGGCTTATAAGGAGCGGCCCGGACATGATAAAGATAGCTCCCTCCATTCTTTCGGCTGATTTCGCGCGCCTTGGCGAGGATATTGAAAGTGTGCGCCTGGGCGGTGCAGATTACCTGCATTTCGATGTTATGGACGGATTGTTCGTCCCGAATATATCAATCGGCATACCGGTGCTCGAATCCGTCAGGAAAAGCACGGACATGGTGTTGGACGTACATCTGATGATTCAGCAGCCGATTCGCTATGTTAAGGAATTTGCGCGTGCCGGTGCCGATATTATAAATATTCACGTGGAAGCGGACACCGAGGAGGCAACCGCGAGAGCGATCGAACTGATAAAACTGACTGGAAGCAGGGCAGCGGTGACGATTAAGCCGAAAACACCGGCTGAAGCGGCGCTGCCCTTTATTAAAGACGTTTCGCTGATATTGGTGATGACCGTTGAACCCGGCTTCGGAGGACAGGGTTTCATGGATGATATGCTGCCCAAGGTGAAAATCCTAAGACAGTATATCGACCGCCTGAATCCGGTCTGCGAGATGGAGGTTGACGGGGGAATAAATCCACAGACAGCCGCGCAGGCAGCCGCGTCCGGAGCCGACGTGTTTGTCGCGGGAAACGCGATCTTCCGGGCCGCGGACAGGGCGGCGAAGATCGCCGAAATAAGAAAGTATGCGGAGGATGCCCGGTACGGTACCGGGACTGTTTGACATGAGTATTTTTCCGGTGGTATTGGATAAGCTGGTTGAGAAGTTCGCTTCGCTCCCGGGTGTGGGAACCAAGTCCGCTCAGCGTATGGCTTTTTTTGTGCTCAGCCTCTCCGACAGCGAAGCGGCTGATTTCGCGAGTACTATAATCGAGGCGAAGCGCGGGGTAAAAAAATGTACGGTATGCCAGAACCTTACAGATACGGAAGTGTGCCGTATCTGCTCCGGTGACAGGCGAAACAGGAGCGTTATCTGCGTGGTGGCTGATCCTAAGGATGTTATAGCCATGGAGCGCTCCAAAGAGTACAATGGCCTTTATCATGTGCTTCACGGAGTAATTTCCCCCATAAACCGCGTGGGGCCGGACGATATAGCGGTCAGGGAACTCATATCCCGTCTCGGCGGAGGGGAAGTCAGTGAGGTCATCATGGCTACGAACCCCGATACCGAGGGAGAGGCTACGGCGATGTATATATCAAGGCTGATAAAACCTCTCGGCATCAAGGTCACCCGCATAGCCTACGGGATTCCGGTCGGCAGCAATCTTGAGTTTACAGACGACGCCACAATATTCAAAGCGCTCGAGGGCAGAAGGGAAATGTGAATTCCCGCTGCGGTATATGTGTTGAGCGCTGCGATTCGGGTTATCATATGCATGGGAGCCCGGCGGTTTCAGCATGTCCGCAGTTACATATCATTTTTTATTGATTGGGGTTTTATCATATGGCTGAAAAGCTGAAAATCATACCGCTTGGCGGCTTGGGCGAGGTCGGCAAGAATCTGACCGTGTACGAATATAAAGAAGATATAATCGTTGTCGACTGCGGACTCGGCTTCCCGGACGGCGAGATGTACGGTGTTGATGTCGTCATACCGAATGTATCCTACCTTTCGCGCAACATCGAAAAGATACGCGCGATCATCCTCTCGCACGGTCATGAGGACCATATCGGCGCGCTTCCGTATTTGCTTCAGGATATAAACGCGCCTATATTCGCGACCGCCCTTACCGCCGCGCTGCTAAAGGGGAAGCTTGAGGAGCACCACCTGGCAAAAATCGCGGACATCAGGCTGATGGAAACGGGAGTGAGCTTTAAAGCCGGATGTTTCGGAATCGAGCCGATACATGTAAATCACAGCATACCGGGAGCGGTTGCGCTGGCGATAACAACACCGGTCGGAGTAGTCGTTCATACGGGCGACTTTAAGATTGACGTTACGCCGATAAAAAGCGAAATGATCGACCTGACGCGCTTCGGGGAACTGGGTAAAAAAGGCGTACTGCTCATGCTCAGCGACTCGACCAACGCGGAAAACTCCGGCTTCTCTCACAGCGAGCGTATTGTCGGAAAAAGACTGGCCGAGCTTTTTGAAAATTGTAAAAGCAGAATAATCGTAACTACCTTCTCATCAAACGTGCAGCGTATTCAGCAGGTAATCGAAGTGGCCGCGCGTTACGGACGGAAAGTCGGCATAACCGGTCGGAGCATGGAAAATATGATAAAGGTTGCCACCGAGATGGGCAGCATCGACATACCGCCCGACACGATCGTTGAAATGGCCAAGCTTCGCAATTATCCTCGTGACCAGATCGCCGTAATAACGACCGGCAGCCAGGGAGAGGCAATGTCGGCGCTGTTTAGGATGGCTTTTTCGGAACACAAGTTTATAGACATATCGACCGGCGACAGGGTCGTGATCTCGGCCTCCGCCGTTCCCGGCAACGAGAAAACCGTCAGCAGACTTATAAACCTGCTTTTATCCAGAGGCGCGGAAGTGCTCTACAGGAGCGTTGACGATGAACTGCACGTTTCCGGACACGCGTGCCAGGAGGAGCTTAAGATGCTCATCGCGCTTGTAAAACCGCGGTTCTTCATGCCGATTCACGGCGAGCAAAGACACCTGAGAACTCACGCCGCTCTGGCGCACTCGATGGGGATCGAACCGAACTGCACGGTGATAGGAGATATCGGCAGGATCGTCGAGGTAACTAAAAAAAGCATTAAACTGGGGGGCACCGTGCAGTCCGGCCGTGTGCTTGTTGACGGCACCGGCATAGGAGACGTGGGAAGCGTCGTGCTCAGGGACAGGCAGCACCTCGCTCAGGACGGTATGCTTGTGGTTGTTTTGAGCCTCAACAGCGAAGACAACAGCCTGCTTTCGGGGCCGGATATCATAAGCCGCGGCTTCGTGTATGTAAAAGATTCGGGCAGCCTTATTGACGAAATGAAGTCGCTTGTTGTCGACACTTTGGAGGGCTGCAGCCTTAACAACATAACCGACTGGGCTACGATTAAAACGTCGATAAAAACCGCCTTGTCATCTTTCCTTTATAAAACGACTAAACGCAGCCCGATGATCCTTCCGGTCATCATGGAAATATAAATAATCACCGGAGGCATGTTATGCGCAAGGACAAAATCAACTACTACCTGGATATAGCGGACGCGGTAAGAAGCCGCAGCACCTGTCTGCGCCGGCAATACGGCGCGATAATCGTCAGAAACGATGAGATTGTATCCACCGGCTATAACGGTGCACCCAGAGGCAGAAAAAACTGCGACGATATCGGGACCTGCGCCAGAGAAGTGCTGTGTATCCCCAGGGGGGAACGCTACGAACTCTGCCGCAGCGTGCATGCCGAGGCAAATGCGATTATATCCGCTGCGCGAAAGGACATTCTGGGCGGTACTCTCTACCTTGTCGGACGGGCCGTCGGCACCGGGGATTTCCTGTCAGACACGACGCCCTGCTCAATGTGCCGCCGGCTGATAATAAACGCGGGAATTTCCCGGGTTATATGCCGGACAGGCGAGAATGAATTCTCGGACACGCTGATTGACGAATGGATTCTCGAAGACGATTCACTGCAGGCGCTTGATGACCTGTAAGCTCATGCCTGCAGTAGAAAAAAAGTGTTTAAAAGTTTTCGGGCGCCGGTCAAATACTGATTAAGAGAGGTACACCTGTATGAATATGTATAAATGGATAGAGAAAATGATCAATGACGAAGAGAAAAAGCCCTTGCCGATTCTTTCGTTTCCCTCGGTTCAGCTTTTATATGTCACGGTTAAGGAACTTGTGACAAGCAGCTCGCTTCAGGCAATGGGCATGAGAATGATCGCCGATAAGTACAATATGCCGGCGGCGCTGAGCTTTATGGATCTGTCCGTAGAAGCGGAAGCCTTCGGCGCGTATACGGTTTACGCGGCTGACGAGGTTCCCACCATAATCGGTCAGCTTGTGCAGAACCAGGCGGCGGCCGACGCGCTTAAAGTCCCCTCCGTCGGCGCCGGCAGAACCGGAATCAATATCGAAGGGGTTAAAAAAGCCCTTAAGCTGATAGGCGACAGGCAGGTATTCGCGGGCTGCACGGGACCGTTTTCTATGGCTGGAAGACTGATGAATGTCAATGAGGTTATGGTTCACTGCTACGAAGAGCCGGAGATGGTACATACGGTGCTTCGCAAAGTGACCGATTTTCTTATATCTTATATCAAAGAGTTTAAAATAGTGGGCGCGGACGGCATAGTTTTGGCCGAACCGCTCGCGGGCCTTTTGTCGCCGCAGCTGATGCAGGAGTTTTCTACCGACTATGTCAAAGAAATAGTTGACAAGACTCAGGACAGCAGCTTCATTGTTATCTATCATAACTGCGGCAACGATGTTCCGAGACTCGTCGATCAGGTGCTCAACACCGGCTGCCGTGTTTTCCATTTCGGAGATTCGGTAAATATGGCGCAGCTGCTCGAGAAAATGCCGTCGGACTGCCTGTTAATGGGGAATATAAGCCCCTCCAGACAATTTAAGAACGGAACGCCCAAATCTATCAGACTTGACACGATACGACTGCTCGAATCATGCAAGAATCATAAGAACTTTATAATCTCATCGGGCTGTGATATACCGCCGCTTACCGAGTTTGATAATATCGACTCGTTCTTTGAAACGGTTAAAGCTTTCTATTACAGACAAAGACTCTGGGATATGGTTATGTAACGCGGGTTTGTATGCTTACCCGGTAAAACACCGCAAACGGAAAGGCCGCTTCACATCAATGTGCAGCGGCCTGTTAATATCGTTTATTAAGTTTGTTATTAACCCAGATCGACCCTTACGGCACCGTAGAAATGCGTGTCATAATACCAGTCGCTCAAACTGTTGTACTTGACGCAGTCGCCGCCGCTGGAGGAATGAATGAACTGATTGTTGCCGACATACATTCCCACATGCTCGATGCTGGTGCTGTAGGACGAGGAGAAGAATACGAGATCACCTATCTGAAGATTTTCTCTTGAAACCTGAGTTCCGTTATACCACTGCTGACTGGCGCGCCTGTTTATCGTGTAGCCGAACTGCTTGTATATGTAATAAGTAAATCCCGAACAGTCAAATCCGCCCGGTGCGGAACCGCCGTATACATAAGGGGTTCCGAGGAATTTACTGGCGAAATCCGCCATCTCCATACCCTTTGTGTAGGTGACTACGGCTCTTGTAAGCTCAAGATTTTCCTCGCTTACTTTTATGTAATCGCTGTGAACGTAACCGGTATTACCCGCATAGTCTACCTTGAACCACTCACCTGAAACGCCGGTCACTGCGAGGGCATCGGTGGAGTAAAGCCATCCGATAGTATCGGAATCCCATGAATCCGCGGACCGCAGCCTGACTCCGTTGCCCGTCACATTGGCATGTCCTACATCGAAATCAAGCTTTTCATGCATCTCCAGATATGTCGAATACATGTAGCCTTCTACGCCGTCAACCAAAACCTTGCACCAGCCGGTGTCGTAGGTGTCTAAAACCACAACCTCCTCACCGCTGGTAATGGTGGCGAGTATAGAGGCGTCCGTAGAGGGAGAAGAGCGGAAGTTGAGGTTTGAAGCGGTGATTACAGCGCCGCCGAGCGTTTTGGCGGAAGCGCCGATGACCAGAGAAAACGATAGAGCAAGAATAAAAGCTATAATACGTGCGGTTCTTTTCACATTGAACTCCAAGCTGCGCTGAGTATAGCAGCTGCCGTTATTTCGGAGAACGGCGCCTCCGGTATTCGTCAGGGCTTCAGACGCTTGCCAGTGCCCTGGCCAGCCAAACCTCCGCGAGATCCAGAGCATCGTAAAGGCCGTTTTTCTCGGTTTTCTTAACTACTCTGTCGCGGGATTTAATGTCTGGATCCGTTAGCTGAAGCTGGACGCTGACTCTCTTTGCCAGGCTTAAATCTTTAAACGGTTCACTGTCCAGTATTTGAAGCATGATAATATACTTATCCGACATTTTACCGTAGTAGAGGATATTGTCTTTGCGCATCAGCGGGATGCCCTTATATTCGAGGATATCGCTCTTATTTTCAGCCATAACAGTCTCCAGTTCCTTGTGTTACCGAATTGTAACACATTGTATTTTGTTTGTCAACGCATTTTGTTAAATTTACATTATGTCAAGTGTTTGCCTAATATATAAACTATTTATATATAAATGTCAAGAAAAGTAATATTTATCACAATAATAAGGAAGATCGGTATAAAAACCGGGCCGAAAAATTCGGCCCGGTTGAGCAAAAAGCAATCGGTTTGTTCGGGTAGTTACTTTTTCAGATAGTTAACGACCAGCTCCTGAAGCAGCTCATCGCGGTCTAAACGGCATATGAGCGTACGGGCATTGTTGTAATTTGTAATGTAGGTCGGATCCTCGGAGATGATATAGCCGACAATCTGGTTGATGGGATTGTAGCCTTTGACAAGCAGGGCGTTATAAACAGTGGTGAGGATATCTCTGATTTCATGCCCTTTATCCACTACCTGAAATTTGCGTGTGAACTCATCCATCGCTTAGCCCTCCAATTCCGTTTGATTCAGCATATGCTTCATTATATTGCCAATAGCATGCTTTGTAAAGTGACAATTATGTTACATAAGGGGAGCTGCTTCCGGATAAGCGGCTACCGGCGGATCTGCGCTCCCAAAGCCGAGCTTAATCTATCAATTATCGCGGTCATTATCGGGCTTATATCGGCGTCGGTAAGGCTGCTGTCATCGGAGCGGAATTCCAGAGAGAAAGAAACGCTCTTGCTTCCCTCGGGTATCGGGCTGCCGGTATACACGTCAAAGAGACCGATATGTTTTAAAAGCGAACCGCCGGCAGCGGCTATGCAGCCGCGCAGCTCCGATACGGGGATATCCGAATCGCACACCGCGGACAGGTCGCGCAGAACGGAGGGGAATCTGGGAAGAGGCACATATACCGGCTCCGGACCGCGAGCGGCAAACATGACGTCGAAATCCAGCTCTGCGGCATATATTTCCTGCGATATGCCGTAATTATCGGCGACACGGGGATCGATCTGGCCCATAATCCCGATCTGAGTGCCGTTTACCGCTATTTTGGCACATCTTCCCGGATGATATGCGTAGGCGCCCTTTTCCGCGGTGAAAACCGCGTCTTTAACGCGAAGCGATTCAAGAAGCGCTTCAACACAGCCCTTGAGGTTGTAAAAACCGCAACCTTCGCCGTAACAGCCGAGCACGAGCGTGTTTTTTTCATCGGCAAGCTCGTGTTCCGCACCGGGGATATATACTCTTGCCAGTTCATATACCCTTACATCACGGTTGCGATAGCTGTAATTTCTCCCGAGCGTCTCAAGCAGCGAAGGGAGCATGGTTGTGCGCATTATTGAGCTGTCCTCACCGAGCGGGTTTTGTATGACCGACGAGCGGCGAAGCGGATGGCCTGCGGGCATATTGACCTTGTCATTGGAAGATTGACCCATGAAAGAGTAGGTAAGCATTTCGTAAAAGCCCATGCCTCTGAGCAGTTCGCCCGCGTGCCTTGCGGCGCTCTGGCGCGGCGTGAGCCCTCCCTCGGCTGTAACTCCCTTAAATAACGAAGGTTCGATTTTGTCGTAGCCCCAGAAACGCGCGACTTCCTCCGCCACGTCCGCGCACTGTTTCACATCGCCGCGCCATGAGGGAACGGTCATAATGTCTCCGTCAAAGGTAAAGCCGAGTTTTGAAAGTATGTCGATCATGAACGCTTTATCTATATTTGTGCCCAGCAGCGCGTTGATGCGCCCGGGTTCAAGAGGAAGCTTTACCGGCTCGGAATCCGCGGCTATGACGTCGATCACCCCGTCGACTACTTCACCGGCGCCGAGAAGCTCCACAAGCTCGCAGGCGCGTTCAACCGCGGGCAAAGTTCCAAGGGGATCAAGTCCCTTCTCAAAGCGCGAGGAGGCGTCGGTGCGCATACCTAGAGCAATGGCGGTTTTTCTGATACAGACGCCGTTAAAATTAGCGGACTCGAAAACAACGGACTTTGTGGTCTCGGTTATCTCGCTGTTTTCGGCTCCCATGACGCCCGCTAGGCCTATTGCCTTCGTTTCGTCGGCTATAACGAGCATATCCCGGGTGAGAGTGCGGGAGCTCCCGTCAAGAGTGGACATTGTTTCGCCCTCGTGTGCCCTGCGCACTATTATGCGGTTCCCGGTAATGCAGGAGTAATCGAAGGAATGCATGGGCTGACCGTATTCGAGCATTACGTAGTTAGTTATGTCAACTATGTTGTTGATAGGCCGCACTCCGGACGCGCGAAGCCGCGTGCGCAGCCACAACGGGGAAGGACCGATCTTTACGTTTTTTACATAGCGGGCGGTATAACGCGGGCAAAGTACGGGGTCGAGTATATCAACATCCAGATATGATGATATATTATCGCCGCTGCCTTTAACCTTCGGTTCGGGCAGATTAAGTTCCGCTCTGAAAGAAATGGCGGATTCCCTTGCAAGGCCGCGAACCGATAAACAGTCCGGCCTGTTATTCGTTATCTCGAATTCGATTACGGAACCGTTCAATCCAGTGACTTTTCTGATATCATCTCCCGGCGCGCAGTTTTCGCGGAGAATGAATATACCGTCTTCTTCGGCATAAGGATAATCCGAAAGCGTCAGGCCGAGCTCGGATAATGAGCAAAGCATTCCCTCGGACTTAACGCCGCGCAGATTCCCTTTTTTGATTTTTATCCCGCCAGGTAGCGAAGCCCCGTGCAGTGCGACGGGCACGAGATCTCCCTGACGGACATTCTGCGCCCCGGTTACTATCTGAACGGGCTGTGTTTGGCCCGCGTCAACCGTGCAAACCCACAGATGATCGGAGTTTTCATGACGGACTATGGATATGACCCGCCCGACGACAACGTTTGATATCTCCGAGCCGAGCACTTCGCAGCCCTCTACCTTCGAGCCTGTCATGGTCATTACATCGCAGTATTCTTTATCGTCGGCATTTATCGACGTGAAGTCGTCGAGCCAATTTCTGTAAAGTTTCATATTGTCATCCCTTTCCGCGAATCGCCCTTAAAACTGGCTGAGGAAGCGCATGTCGTTTTCATACAAAAGGCGCATGTCGCTGATGTTGAAGCGGCGCATGGTGAGCCTCTCAACTCCGACGCCGAAAGCGAAGCCGGAGTAAATGTCGGGATCGATGCCGCACCCGGCCAGTACATCCGGATGTACCATTCCGGCGCCCAAAAGCTCTATCCAGCCCTCGCCCTTGCATATGCGGCAGCCCTTACCGCGGCACTCGAAGCACTGGACGTCAACCTCGCAGGAGGGTTCGGTGAACGGGAAGTGGTGCGGTCTGAAGCGAGTTGACGCATCAGGGCCGTAGAGTCTGTGCACAAGGGTGTTTAAAGTTCCCTTCAAATCACCCATGGTTATTCCTTTGTCGACAACCAGCGCTTCAATCTGATGAAATACCGGTGAATGAGTGGCGTCGACCTCATCCTTCCGGAAAACTTTGCCGGGCGACACTATACGTATCGGAGGAGAGGAATTTTCCATGACTCTGATTTGAACGGGGGAGGTCTGTGTGCGAAGGCATACGGAGTCATCGTCCGTAAAGTAAAATGTATCCTGCCTGTCGCGCGCGGGATGACCGACAGGCGTATTGAGTCTTGTAAAGTTATAGTCGGAATATTCGATCTCGGGCCCTTCGGCCACGCGAAAGCCCATACCGATGAAAATATCAATTGTTTCGTCCAACACTGCCGTCAGCGGATGGCTCCTGCCTACCCGTACCTTTACGCCGGGAATCGTCACATCGATGGTTTCGCTGTGCAGCTTATTTTCCATCATGGCGGATTTCATTTCTTCGGCGCGGTCGGTTATGGCAGACTCAATCTTCATCCGGATGTCGTTGGCGAGCTGGCCGATGACGGGGCGCTCCTCGGGTGTAAACGAGCCCATTGATTTGAGTACGGCTGTCAATTCGCCCTTTTTCCCGAGATACCTGACCCGCAGAGCTTCGAGTTCCGAGGCTTCTGCCGCGTTTTTTATCGCCTCGAGCGAAGCGCGCCCGATCTCTTCAAGTGTTGCCTTCATACCGGAAATCAAACCCTTTCACGATACAATAATTTTGTATTCTACTAAATTATCACGGTGATTATCTTATTGCAAGCCGGAAAATCATAAATTGACTAAAAAGCGCAATTGAACTATAATAACAAAAGTTCATTGAATTATAATTTGCCGGAACAGCGTCGAACGGAGCATGCGGATGAAAAAGAATAAAGATTTTTTTATAGAGCAGCTGATAAGACGATCGCGAGGCGGTACGGAAACTCTGGTCAAGGTTGCGTTAGTTCTTGCCGGTATAATTATTCTGGCTGTTCTCTACAGGTTCTTTTATGCGAGCATCTGGCCTTTTTTCCTTGCGGTTGTGTGCGTTCTGGAGTTTTTCGCGTTTAACTATACCGTTAAGGAGTTTGAATACTCATTTATAAACGGTGATGTGAGTGTTGACAAAATCAGCGGTAAACGAAGGAGAAAAACCGTTCTGAGCTTAAGTACGAAAGAAATAACGCATATGGCTCCCTGTGCCGCCCCGCCGACCGCGCGGGGTGATAATGTCACCTTTATGGATTACTCCATTAACAGAAGGAGCCCGGGTCTTTGGTACTTCACCGCGACGCGGGAGGACGGTACCGAGCTGCTGGTGTTATTTAATCCCAACGAAAGGCTAAGGGAAGCTTTTAAAAGCTATCTGGGCAATAAAATGGACTATGAACTGCCGGTGCAAAACGATGATACGTCTGACGACAGGAGCTGAGCAGCGAATCGCAGACACAAGAGCTGTCGAGGAAAGCGGCATAACATCTCTTTCCCTGATGGAGCGGGCGGCACGGGCGCTCGCGGCGGCGGCGATCGAAACGGCATCGGATAAAAGCGCCGTCGTGTTCTGCGGAAACGGAAACAACGGGGGAGACGGACTTGCCGCGGCGCTGATCTTGCTAAAAGCGGGATTTAAAGTCCTGGTATTGCTTATGAGCGCGCCGGATAAGATGACCGGCGACTGCGCCGAGATGTACGGAAGATACATTTCGGCGGGCGGCGAAGCCGTACCGTATGAAGCCGGGGACATACGGCAAAAAAAAGCGGTCATGGAGTGCGGTGTCATAATCGACGCGATGCTCGGCACTGGACTCAAACGACCGTTATCGGGCTTATTTTCCGAGGCGGCGGAGCTTATTAACGCTTCCGCGACTTCTGCGATCGCGTGTGATATAGCCAGCGGAGTCGATTCAGACACGGGCGCTGTCGCCGGTGTTGCGGTTAAGGCGGATAAAACGGTTACTTTCGCGGCTTACAAAATAGGCCAGTTCGTCGAGCCGGGCTGCGTATACTCCGGAGAAGTGACCGTAGCGGATATCGGCACACATATATCCGAAACATCACCGGAGCCCGTTTACATCATCACCTCCGCTGCAATCAAAGGGATAATACCCAAAAGAGCGAAAATAAGCCACAAGGGCGACTATGGCAAGGTGCTCATAGCCGGCGGAAGCATCGGATATTCAGGAGCGCCGGTCCTCTCAGCGGAGGCGGCGGTGAGATCCGGATCGGGTCTTGTGTCGCTCGGCGTGCCCCGTGACATATATATCCCGACTGCGGTCAAATGCGTCGAGGCGATGCCTTTTCCTCTGCCGGCTGACGGAGCGGGCAGGATGACGGCTGACGCGGCGCCCGAGCTTTTAAGAAGACTCGGCGCCTGCGACGCGGTTCTCATAGGCCCGGGGCTGGGCCGTTCCGATGAAATAAACGAGCTGGTATGTAAGATAATCCGCGAAGCGAGGACTACGATACTCCTTGACGCCGACGGAATAAACGCGATAAGCGGCAATATAAATATACTGGACGCTTCGGCAAGGCCGGTAATTATAACGCCGCATGAAGGCGAATTCATGAGGCTGGGGTACTCGGCGGGTAATGACAGAATAGGAGTCTCAAGGTCCTTCGCGTGCAAACACGGCTGCATACTCGTCTTAAAGGGGCACAGGACGATTTGCGCCTTTCCGGATGGCAGCGCTTATGTGAACACCACGGGAAATCCGGGAATGGCCCGCGGCGGCAGCGGCGATGTTCTGTCCGGCATAATTCTCTCTTTGATTGCCCGGCTGCCGACGAAAGAGGCGGTTTTAGCGGCAGTATGGCTTCACGGCCGGTCAGGTGATATCGCCGCCGACCGCTTCGGAGAGGAATGCATGACTCCGTCCGATATAATTGCCTGTCTTCCCGAAGCTTTCCGAGAAATCACCTGAGGGAGTTGATTTTTCTGGCAATGCTCCGGAAACTGCTGGCGTTATCGCTGCTTCTGGCAGCGCTTGCGGGATGCGCGGGAGCGGGTAACTCCGGCACAGAAGCCGCGCTGGAACTTAGGACAAAGTACATCGGAGCCTCGGAGGTATTTTTTAAGACGGATATGATCGCCGATTACGGAGATAAGGTCTACGATTATACGCTCGAGTACTCGGGCGACGGTTCGACAGGCATTATCAACGTGATCAGTCCCGAGGAGATCGAAGGGATAACGGTTGAGATAAAAAAGGACGGTCTGCGGCTGGGATACCGCGGCGCGATGATCGATACAGGCGCGCTGTACGCGGACGGACTATCGCCGGTAGAGGCCTTTCCGGCAATGATCGATGCCTGGAGGACCGGTTATGTAATTTCATGCCGCGGCGCGAAAATGTATGAAAAAGACTGCCTTGAGATAACATTTAACCTTACCGAATACGAAGGGGCACCGGAGGTCTCGCATACGGCGTGGTTTGACAGCGCTACGCTGCTTCCCGTAGCCGGAGAGATTATATCGGACGGCAGGACGGTTTTGACCTGCAAATTTACAGATGCGGAAGTGCAATGATTATGGACCATTCTCGCCTGAGATGCTGGGCGGAAATATCGCTTGACAATATTGAGCATAACTATCGTGAAATCAGAAAAAAGTTGCCGGAGGGATGCCGTTTTACCGGCATTGTGAAGGCTGACGCTTACGGACACGGGGCCGTGCCCGTATCACGCAGGCTTGAGGCGGCGGGAGCGGACTATCTGGCGGTCTCCTTTATTGATGAGGCGTTAACGCTGCGCGAGGCGGGAATAAAGCTGCCTATACTTATACTCGGCCACAGCCCGGAAAATCTGGCGCCGGAGCTCATAAAATACGATATAACCCAGACGGTAGTATCTTTGGAAGCTGCCAAAGCTTACTCAAACGCGGCGGCGGGGTTGGGCGCTAAGCTAAAATGCCACCTTAAGCTCGACAGCGGAATGGGCCGCTTCGGATTTATGGGAAAAGATGCCATTTCGGACATTATCACGGCGCTGAACCTGGATAACCTCTATTTCGAAGGTATATTCACGCATTTTGCCGTATCCGACATAGCCGACACGGAGTACACGCGTTTACAATATGATATATTTGCGGATGTTTGTTCAAAGATAGAGGATGAAACCGGGAAACATATAAGTATTAAACATTGCGCTAACAGCGGAGCGATGATAAACTATCCCTGGACTTATGCTGATATGGTTCGTCCGGGAATCGCTCTGTACGGCTGCAGTCCGGGTGCCCGGGAGCCGGGTTTTTCACTGCGCCCGTGTATGACGCTCAAGACACGCATCTCTCAGATTAAACAGATACCTACAGGCGCGAGCGTCAGTTACGGCAGAACGTGGAAGGCACAGCGGCCATCCCGTATCGCTGTTTTGGCCATCGGCTACGCGGACGGTCTTTTCAGAGCCCTCTCGGATAAGGCTTCGGTTTTAGTAAGGAAAACCCGTGTGCCATTAATCGGACGCATATGTATGGATCTGGTTATGGCAGACGTCACGGATCTTCCGCAGGCCGATGTCGGAGACGAGGTAATCGTCTTCGGCGAATCGGAGGGCTGCTCGATATCGGTTGAGGAGCTGTCAACAGCCGCCGGAACTATTCCGTACGAGCTTCTGTGCGCGGTATCCGCGAGGGTCCCGAGAGTGTATTAACGGTATATTGACTCTGTAACGGCTTTGAGGTCATCGGAATATTATAGGAGGGGGGACATCCCCAAACCGTATATTTTTTGCGCTTTGTGGAAGAATCTAAGTATATCCGGTTACATATAAAGTGACCGGGATACCATCTTCCGACGGAGAGTGAAGTAACGTGACTGACACAGTCAGAAGAGGAGATATATATTACGCCGACCTTTCTCCGGTAATAGGAAGCGAGCAGGGCGGCATGAGACCCGTTTTGATAGTTCAAAACGACACAGGAAACAAGTACAGCCCAACGGTCATTGCGGCTGCGATTACATCACAAATAAATAAAGCAAAACTTCCGACTCACATTGAACTCGGAGCCAAAAACTACGGTTTATCACGTGATTCGGTTATCCTGCTCGAACAGATCAGGACAATCGATAAAAGACGGCTTAAAGAGAAAATGGGGAAGCTGGATGACAGGCTTATGAACAGAGTGGATGACGCGATCGCAGTCAGCTTTGGGTTAACCGTCTGAAAAATCCCGTCCCGCATAAAACGCGGGACGGGACCGCGGCAAGCAGCGGAAGCCGGCCGTGGTTATAACGGGTCCGAAAGGCATGTTTGCGGACATGCCGTGTCGGCGCACTAACGGCGGCTCCGCATTACATAATATGACATGCGCGGCGCGCATCGGAGGTTACTGATGAAACACAGAAAAAAGATCACCGTAGTCTTGTCGGTCATACTGGGGGCCGCTCTTGTTACAGGCATTGTAGCGACCGCCGTTACAGACTTCGGAAGTCAGTCGGATCCGCTTGTTACCTTGAGCTACATAAACGACGTTGTCAAGGAACAAATGAAAAATAACGTGAATACAATTCTGGAGGCCCGCGTAGTCGAGCTCCGGAGTGAGCTTGACAGTAAAATTACCGAGCTCGAGACAGCCTACCGGGAGACCGGCGAAGTTGCAGAGCGAAGCACTTACAAAGTAGTAAGCTTAAGTCGCGGTCAGACACTCACCGGTTATGTCGGCACGGAGTTCCTGCTGCGGGTGGGTTCCGCAAACGTTGTCTCGGGTACGCCGGGACTGATCGATACGACCGGCGGAATTACGCTTGACGCCGGGGGGGCTCTTATAAAAAATCATCTGTATATGGTCACAATCGATACCAGATCCGTAAAAGCGGCCGATAATGTAATGATTGTCGTTCGCGGAGATTACACCGTCAGCTGAAATACGCATATGAAAACGCCCCTGCGCATACTATTGATGCGCGGGGGCGTCGTTTTTTATTCATCTGAAAATACAAAGCGTGGCTCCGTTTCACGAATGCGAAACCGGTCTTGCGGGAGTTTGGGAGGTTTGGCTATTGAATAGTCTTTTGGGTGAATATGAAATAACAGACAAAGTAAAAAAAGTGGGAAAGCTCGTTGTATCGCGCAGGGGCATGTATACAAGATTTTCCGCCCGCTGTAATGAATGCGCGGCGGCAGCACCGTTTCGCCTCGCCGTGATCAAAGGAGGGAGAATAATTCCGCTCGGAATTATGATGCCCTCCGAAAGCGGCTATATTTTCCAAAAGGATTATTCGGGGGCGGAACTGAAAAACATGGGCCTGTCCGAGTTTGACGAGTGCACAATTGTTCCGGTAAGTTCAACATCCGAAGGCAAAAGCGACGACAGGCCGCATACGCGGAGCAAGGCCGATTGCCCGCCTGATCGGAAGATAACGATCGAATGGAGTCAGGCAGGGGACCCGTCGGAGTTTTTCGCGGAAAAAGAAACGGCGGATACATTCCGCCGTGTTGCAGGCTGCCTTACATCGGCCGATAAGGACATCAGACTGCTCGCGGTCCCGCTTGTTCCGGGTAAACCGTTTCCGGGAATCCATATATTTAAATTCGGAAGCTGGCAGAAAATAAACGGGTTTGACTATCTCGTATTTAAACTGAAAAACGGGATCCTTGTTATGCGTTGACGACAGTAGAAATAATAATATAATAGCAATATAATAGCGCGATAACGCGAATATGTCCATCCGGCGCAAGGCACAGCGGATGGACATATTCTGCGGTTGTCATATGAATAGCGTTCAGCGTTTCATCGCGTATTTTCTGCGGGTAGCCTCTCCGCCTCTTATGTGTCTTTCGGCCTTATTTTTCGCTATAACCTCACTGACCTGCCGATACAGGCTCTGGTTGTAATGTACCAATCTTTCGGACAAATCTTTATGTACCGTGCTCTTGCTGACACCGAACTGTCTTGCCGCGGACCGAACGGTAGCGTTGTTATCAATTATGTAAACCGCAAGGTCGCAAGCCCGCTCCTCAATGTTAGCCTTCAAACGCACCACTCCCAAAATGTTCCGTACATCATCTATATGCACGGCACGGGAGTCAATATGATATGACCGGAGGCCTTAGGAGTCAGGGTTTTATACAGATATCGTACTTAATACGGGATATCGGTATTAATTATAAAAGCCCTGAGCGCGGTGCGCTCACAATTTTTATACAGGCCCGGTATCAATAAGCTTTTTTGTTTTAAACGCGGTTCGAGCGCAGATGGAAAGAGAATAAATTTCATCCCGAGCGCGTGCGCGCGCGCGTATCGTTCCGCCGGGCTGCCGCAGCTTTACATCCGCGTCCGCCGCGGCTTTATAAGCCAGATACGCGGCGACGGCTGCGCTTCCGCTCGCGCAGCCGTGCTCCCAAACAAGGCTGCCGACAGAAGGAACATACACGAGCGGAGTTAAGTGTGAGGCTTCCTCATCAAGCAGAAGAAGACCGCAGGCTTCAGCTTTGATAATTGAGCTCCAATCGATCAAAGCCCGCTCGGCAGCGGGCTCAGACAAGGCCGGTATTAAAGCCGAGGGGAAGATTATATGGGAGATGCCGGGCATATGGACGACCGTGAGATCATATCCGAGCCCGTCAAGATAAAAGGTGCGCATTTCTATCAGGCGGGGCAGGGGCATATCGATTGTTCCGATATAACCGTCTTCCAGAGGCTCTATCCGGCACTCAACGATACCCAAAGCGCCTGAAACCTCCAAAGGAATTATAACGGGTCGGCCGTAGCTCAGATCGTAGGCTCCGGCGAGAAGACCTGCTAGAGATATCGCGGCATTTCCGCAAAATTCACCGCCCGCCATCTGCAGTCTGGCCAGGGCGCCGGCAGAGGACGGAGCCTCGATGAAGCCGACCTGTTCCGCCTCGGGTTCACGGCTCATAAGATATCCGGCGATCCCGGGCTGCTTTTGGCGAGGAACGGGAGTCTCTACAAGCAGCGTTATATTGCCCGTGGGGTCAAATATACTGTATGAAATAATCATATCACGAGGCTGAGTATCGCTCAAGAAAGCGCTGTGTGCGTTCTTCCGAGGGATTGCCGAAAACCTTTTCCGGAGGCCCCTGCTCTATTATACTGCCTTCGTCCATGAATATAACGGTGTCGGATACGTCGCGGGCGAACTGCATCTCATGAGTAACGATTATCATGGTTGTTTCGTTTTCGGCAAGACTCTTAATTACTCTTAGCACTTCTCCGGTAAGTTCGGGATCAAGGGCAGAGGTAGGCTCATCAAAACATAAGATGTCCGGTGAAAGCGCCAGCGCGCGCGCGATCGCTACCCGCTGCTGCTGACCGCCGGAAAGCTGGTGAGGGTAACTGAAGAGTTTATCGGATAGACCGACGCGCTCAAGTATGGCGCGGGCGTCGGCTTCCGCCTGCTTTAAGATCGCGGCTTTGTTTTGCTTATAGTCGGGATGTTCCCGCGCGAGAAGCTCCATTGCCAGAGTTACGTTCCTTAATGTGTTATACTGCGGGAAAAGATTGAACGACTGAAAAACAAGGCCGAAATGCAGTCTCTTTCTGCGTATACCCCGCTCATTTTTAAAAGAGGGATCGGAAGCGTCAAAAATCTTTTCTCCGTTTACCCTTATAGTGCCCGCGTCGGGAGTCTCAAGAAAATTAAGGCATCGCAAAAGCGTGGTCTTTCCGCTCCCCGAGGCTCCGATAAGGGCCAGCGCGCGACCCTTTTCAAGTGTCAGATCAATGCCCTTAAGTACCGAGAGGCCGCCGAAATTTTTCTTAAGACCCGTAACTTCAAGTATTGACATCGCGCGCCTCCTAAACTTTAAAATAGCTCAGTCTGCGTTCGATAAATCCGAACAGCAGCGTGAGAATACCGCAGAAGATAAGATAAAACGCTCCCGTATAGAAAAGCGGCCAGAGCAAAGCCTCTGAAGTGACATAACGCATGCCAACAAATATTATGTCGACTACTGCAATGATTCGGGCAAGCGATGTATCCTTGACGAGCGTGATTATCTCATTTGACATGGGAGGGACAATCCTTTTTATAACCTGCATGAGGGTTACCTTAAAAAAGATTTGCGGCCTTGTCATTCCCAGAACCAGACCTGCCTCGTGCTGTCCGTGAGGAACGCCCTCGATACCCCCGCGATAAATCTCCGAAAAATAGCAGGCGTAATTGATCACAAAAGCCACGATGGTTGCCTGAAATCGGGAAAACACGGAGGTTTGCCAAAGGATGCCGGGGCCGAAAAAAACAATCAAAAGCTGGAGCATCAGGGGAGTTCCCCGGATGACCCAGACGAAAAGTCTTATTAGAAAGGATACGGGGCGAAACGACCTGAGTTTATTATAAAATTTCGCGCCGGACCGTTCCGGAAGTATTCGGAACGGAGCCCATTTGCTCATAGAACCGAAGGAAACGATCAGTCCAAGCGGCAAAGCCAATACAAGCGTCAGCAGGAAGATGAGGCAGGTCATGCCGAAACCTTCGAGCAGATTCATTGTTACGGATATAAACAGGCTCATTACTGTCTCCTCATCTGCAGTACGGCAGGAGAGCCTGAGCCCTCCTGCCGGATATTAGGAAATTCGCTCAGTCGGTTATAAGGTTGACGCCGTATTTTTCGGCCAGTGCCGGCAGAGTGCCGTCTGCGATAAGATCGTCGGTGATCTCATTGACTTTTGCGGGCATGTCGCTGCCGGTGCGGAAACCGATTGCCAGTTCCTCTTCCGAAAGGACGAGCCCGTCGATGATTATAAGATCGGCGTACGCTCCCTTACCGACAAGCTCCGCTGCCATAGTCGAATCGACTACCGCGGCGTCGGCGGTATAGGCCGCGACTTCCATCAGCGATGTTACAAGACTGTCTACGGGCGTATAAGCGGCCTTAGAGAGATCCGGATCGCCTGTGATGACTTCCTCCGAAGTCGAGCCCGCCTCCGCGACAAGGTTAGCGGAAGACAGATCGGCGGTAGTCTTATACTTGTCGGCGTCTTTCGAACGAATTACAACGACCAGAGCGTTATATATGTAGCTGTCGGCGAAGTCCATGTTTTCATCACGCTCGGCAGTGTAGGTCATGCCGTTCCAGATGCAGTCGATGCTGCCTGCGTTCAGCTCGATTTCCTTGTTGTCCCAATCGATTTCGATAAACTCGGCCTTGATGCCGAGCTTGGCGCATACGGCCTCGGCATATTCGGTGTCAAACCCTATGAGCTTGCCGTTTGCATCGTAATAGTTCATCGGTTCGTAATCGGTAATGCCGATTACCATCTTGCCGGCTGCTTTTAGCTTGTCCCAATCACTGGGAGCGGTTTCGGCGGGTTTAGTCGTTGTGGCCGCGGGCGTATCGGCAGGCGCCTTTTCCTTGATGCTGCACGCGGCGAAAAGGCACAGACAGAGTGCCAGAGCGAGTGTAAGCGCTAATATTCTCTTCATAAAAATCCTCCCAAGAAAATCTTGTTCGCTAATTGATTAATCCGGCAATGAATTAAACAAATTGTATTATAACATTAAATCCTTTAAATTCAACACTTTATTTCCCTAAGATACTCCGATTCTCTCATTGGCACGAAGATGAGCGGACGCGCGGCCGATTCTATATAGAAAAATACCAATCCACGTAAATGACGGGGACCGGTATTCTTCATGGCCGTATTTAAGTCGCGCGCCGAAACCTAACCGTCCGCGTAAAGGATGTTCTTAACATAGTAGTCAGAGCGGAGCGCTAAAAGTCTGTTGAGCTCGCTTACTCCGAAACGTTCGGCAAGCGTTTGCTCGCCGGAGAATAGATTGACTCCGAGGGCGAGCTTTTCTCCGTCTGTTTTTACCCCCATTGCCGCGAGGGTGGATGGGTAGATATCGAATATCGTAAATTCCCGGTTTTTATCGTACGCGGTTTGGACAGCGGAATTTATAAAAACGTTGAAGGTCCTGCGCACATAGTCCTTCGGCGTACCGGCAAAGTACGCCGCGTCCATGCTCGGATGGTCTCCCATTATTATTACGGCGGTGTCATCATAGAAGTCCTGCCGTTTTATCCAATCGATAAAATATCCGACCTGACGGCTTGAGCAGGCGATGACGTTGGAGTATTGCTTTTCGTACGAATCCCCGCAAAGGCTGCATACATAACCGCCGACGTGATGCGTGTCAACAGTAAGCATGGTAAGCGCGAAAGGCTCATCGAGCGAAGAAAGGCGGGTAAGTTCCTTTTTCGCGTACTCATAAAGGTGCATGTCCTCAAAGCCCCACCAAACCCTGTATCCTTCGCTGATTATTCCGTCTTGCTGAGCGGTGTAATAATCGAGTATTTTGTAATCGCCGTGATGAGCGTAGTAGTAGCTTCTTCCGCCGAACTCGGCGTCCGAGCCGACAAGCAGCGATAGATTATAGTCCTGCGCTTTCAGGATATCGCCGAGCGATAAAGCGCCGGGCAGAAAAGAGGTATAGCCCCTGTAAGCGTTGCCGTCCAGAGGAACCGACAAAGGTATTCCGGCGGACGCGCCGACCATGGCGGCGATGGTCCAGCCGGTATCGACAGCGGTGTATGCGCCGCCCACCCCGTCCGACTGCGAGAAGTTTATGTTTTCGGCGGCAAGATCATAAAGCTCGGGGATAAGATTCTCCCGGCCTATGCCGCCGAGCTCCTCGCCGAGATAAGATACCTCCATAGACTCAAGGAAAATGAAAATCAGATTTCTTTTCTTTTCGGGGAAGGTCAAAGTGACGGATGAAGGCTCCGCGTAGCAGTCTTCGTAAATCGTTGAAGTGTTAAGGCTGTTTCTTATAAAGTCCGCGAAGGAAAACTGCCTGCCGGCGTAAATAAGTGAAGATATAAACAGCGCGGCGGACAATATTAAAGAGACTGTTTTGTTCGCGGGCCACCACGCGATACGCCGCTCCCTGCCCGCGCGGCCGAGCACCAGGAAGGTCTGATTTCCGAAGGGGTTTACGCTGATAATGACATAAACGGCGAAAAATGCGGCTAAATATTTAAGGAATGTTTTCGCTCCCAGAAGGACAAGGCCGCTTTCCGTCTTTTCAAGCGGCACCTTAAGCATGAAGATAACGCTTTCAAGCGTCACATAGCTGTAGTTTTCCTTCAGAAAAGAGACAGCCGAGAATATTGCCGCGGCAAGCAATAAAAGCAGGCAGGCCGCGGCCGTAAGCGTTATCCTTCGTGAGTTTTTCATTTTACTTTTCGCTGTCCTCTCGTCTGCGTACGGATTCAAACTTAACCCTGATGTTCTGACGTATTATATGCCAAAGCAGCGCGGCGGCAACCGCGAGACAGACGGAGAGCAGAAGATATTTAGCCGAAAAGCCCGCTGTGAACGAATAAACCGTGAGCACCGAGCCGGCGTTTCCCCATAGCCAGGCATCCGCCGAATACATTATCGTATTAATGACGGCAACGCAGATTCCCCAGAACACTATCGATTCCTGAGGCCGAAGCTGCCTTCGCTCGAGAGCGGAATAAAGTCCGAGAGAAATGAAGGCCGGGAAAAGCATGCATATTATAACGGACACAAACGTCTTCCTTTCGTTATAAAATATAAATTTGCGCATCAAGCATATCACTCCGGCGTGTAAAAGACAAATATAAGACAAATAAAGGATGAAATATAAGGATGAAATAAGAAAAGCCTGGGCGCGGTATAAGGCACCCAGGCTTATACTAATCATTCGGACGGGCTTTCGGCCTGTCTTATTCGATTATCGATACAAGGTCGGCCGTGAGCTCGCCGCGGTTATAATCCACCGTGATGTGCGCGCCCGGCCCGGGGTCTTCCGCAATAAGCTTTCTTGCTATAAGAGTCTCGACCTTTGACTGAAGGAGCCTTTTTAGAGGCCTTGCGCCGAAGACGGGGTCGTAACCGTTGTCTATGATATATTCCTTCGCGCGCTGCGTCAGCTCCATCGTCAGCTGCTTTTCGGAGAGCCGCTTAGCTATGTCCTCTATCATAAGATCGACTATCGATATGATGTTTTGGCGGGTGAGGGGTTTGTAGAATACCGTTTCATCGAGCCTGTTGAGAAATTCCGGGCGGAAGCTGCGCTTTAAAAGGGAGGAGACGGCCTCACGCGCCGAATCGCTGATTTCGCCGCTTTTTGTTATACCGTCCAGAATTATATCCGAACCCAGGTTAGAGGTCAGTATCAGAATGGTGTTCTTAAAGTCCACGGTTCGGCCCTGGCTGTCCGTAATCCGGCCGTCATCCAAAACCTGAAGCAGAACGTTAAATACGTCCGGATGCGCCTTTTCGATCTCGTCGAACAAAACGACGGCGTAAGGTTTGCGGCGCACGGCCTCGGTGAGCTGGCCGCCCTCGTCGTAACCGACGTATCCCGGAGGAGCTCCGATCAGTCGTGAAACCGAGAATTTTTCCATATATTCGCTCATATCGATGCGGACCATGTTGTGTTCGTCATCAAAAAGCGCTTCGGCCAGAGCCTTCGCGAGCTCTGTCTTTCCTACTCCGGTAGGCCCGAGGAAAAGGAACGAGCCTATGGGCCGGGAGGGATCCTGTATACCCGCGCGGGAGCGCAGTATAGCGTCGCAAACCTTTTCTACGGCTTCGTCCTGACCGATGACCCGGCGGTGAATTATCTCGTCGAGGTGAAGGAGCTTATTGCGTTCTCCCTCCATAAGCTTGGATATCGGTATGCCTGTCCAGCGCGCCACAATCCGCGCGATCTCTTCTTCGCCTACGTTGTCTCGCAGCAGAGTCCGTTTTTGCGAATCGGGTGAACGCTCCAGCTCGCCGAGCTCCTTCTGGAGACGGGGAAGAGTTCCGTACTTAAGCTCCGCGGCCTTACCGAGGTCATATTCGCTTTCCGCTATTTCAATCAGGGAATTTGTGCGCTCTATTTCCTCGCGCAGCTTCTGAACCTTTTCGATAGAGATTTTTTCATTGTCCCAGCGCGCCTTCATCGCTCCGAAGGATTCGCGAAGCTCCGCGAGCTCTTCGCGTATCTGGCGCAGATGCTCCTCGGAAAGCTTGTCGGTTTCCTTTTTCAGAGCGGTTTCCTCGATTTCAAGCTGCATGATCTTTCTGGATATGGTATCCATCTCCGTGGGCATGGAGTCGATTTCGGTTTTAATCATCGCGCAGGCCTCGTCGACAAGATCTATCGCCTTGTCAGGCAGGAATCTGTCTGAAATGTAGCGGTTTGAAAGAGTGGCCGCGGCGATAAGCGCCTGGTCGTGGATCTTAACGCCGTGATAGACCTCGTAGCGTTCCTTGAGTCCGCGCAGAATGGAGATTGTGTCCTCAACGGTAGGCTCGCGTACCATTACCGGCTGGAAGCGGCGCTCGAGCGCGGCGTCCTTTTCAACATACTTGCGGTATTCGTTGAGGGTAGTGGCGCCTATACAGTGCAGTTCACCCCTGGCAAGCAAGGGCTTTAAAAGGTTGCCCGCGTCCATGGCACCTTCGGTTTTACCGGCTCCGACAATATTATGAAGCTCATCTATAAAGAGTATTATTCTGCCCTCGGAAGCTTTGATTTCGCCAAGAACGGCTTTTAAGCGTTCCTCAAACTCTCCGCGGTACTTCGCGCCTGCTATGAGTGCGCCCATATCGAGAGCAAAGAGCATGCGGTCTTTGAGGTTATCGGGTACGTCGCCGCGCACTATACGCTGGGCCAGACCCTCGGCGATGGCTGTTTTGCCGACCCCCGGTTCGCCGATCAAACAGGGATTGTTTTTGGTTTTTCTTGAAAGTATGCGCACGACATTTCTTATCTCCTCGTCTCTGCCGATCACGGGATCAAGCTTCTGCGCTTTGGCGAGGGCCGTTAAATCCTGGCCGTACTTTTGCAGAACGTCGTACGTATCCTCGGGTGTTTCGGATGTAACCCGCTGGTTTCCCCGCACGGATTTGAGAGCGGAAAGAAAAGCCTCTGCCGTTACGGAAAGGTCCCGGAAAATTTTCCTGAGCGTATCGGAAGGCTTTTTTATCATGCCGAATACAATGTGTTCGACTGAGATAAAGTCGTCCTTCATGGAGTCGGCCTGCTTTTCGGCCTCGGTAAAAGCCTGCTCGAGACTGCGGGAAATGTAGACTCTGTCGGAGGACACGCCGCCTACTTTCGGTAATGCGGAAACGGCCTGCTCAAGCCGCGAGCGGAGCAGCTGCACGGAAACGTCGCATTTCAAAAAGAGCTGAGGGATGAGTCCCTCCTCGTCGTTAATAAGGCATAAAAGCAGATGCTCCTGCTCTATTTGCTGGTTTCCGTATTCAATGCTCATGTTCTGGGCGGCCTGAACGGCTTCTATGCTTTTCTGAGTTAGTTTTTGTATGTTCATATTAACCTCCCGCGCGCCGGAGCGCGCAACATAAAAGATATGATTGATTCACGATTGTTCTCATACGGTTATTTCACTGCCGCGCAGGTATTCGAGGTAAATTTCCTCGGCGTCGGATATCGCCCGCTTGGGGTCGGATATGCTGTAGAAAAAAGCCTTCAGAGCCCTGTCAAAAACAGAGACGTAACCGGCTATCACTTCGGCCTGAATTTCCGTGGAAATATCCTCGACGGGTTTCCCGTCATAATCGCGCAGCATAAGCCTGCGGATATATTTTCCGGATTCTATCTGCGATTCGCAGCCGGGCATATATGCGTCCTCAAGCTTCTTCCAGAGTTTATAAAACTGCATCATGTAAAGCGTAAGGCTGCTGTTTTGTGTTCGAAGGTAAACCTTCAGCTCGCCTATACAGGGACCCGGAATACGGTACAGCTCAACGGTATAGCGCACGCTGGGATTGTATTTGTACGCAAGCGCGCTTCTTAAGTTTATCATGCTGTCCGAGCTGCGAAGAAGGACCTGAAGGGTATCCCCGCCGCCAAGAAGCTGTTCTACGCGTCTGAAAATATCCTCCATGCGCTTTTCCGGGGTTATATATGAAACATACTCGGCGAGGATCTGGTTGACCATATTTGAGCGGTTGGTGCCGCGCGAATACGCCAGTCTGTCGACCGCGGCCACAACATCTTCGGATAAAATAAGCGAAAATAAGCTTTTGTTCATTTCTTCCACCTCGGAATAATAGTAGCAGATAATAAATAACTTGTCAATAGAATTAAATAAAATAACGTACGAGAATGGCTTTTCCGGCAAGCTTATTTTTAAGCGGTTTTATGATACTTATGTATAAACGGAGTGCGGCGGAGGACGTGAACACAAAAAAAGAAGCGGCTAAGCAATTAACTTAACCGCTTCTTATTCGAGGTACAATGCAGATTATATATATACCCGGAGGTTCGTCAGCTTAAAAGAGGGATACGGCGATAAAGAGGCCGGAGAATACGATGGAAACCATTGAAAGCAGCTTTATAAGGATGTTTATCGAAGGACCCGAGGTATCCTTGAAGGGATCTCCTACGGTGTCGCCGACAACCGCGGCTTTATGGCAATCGCTGCCTTTACCGCCGTGGGCGCCGCTCTCTATATACTTTTTGGCGTTATCCCAGGCACCGCCGGAATTGGCCATGAAAATAGCGAGAATAAAACCGCTGGCAGTCGCGCCGGCAAGCAGACCCACAACGGCGCTGGCGCCGAGAACGACACCGATGATTATGGGAGTAAGGATGGCGGTAAGAGAGGGAATGATCATTTCCTTCAGGCTGGCCTTGGCGCAGAGGTCTACGCATTTAGCGTAGTCAGCGTCCGCTTTTCCATCCATGAGCCCCGTTATCTCGCGGAACTGGCGTCGAACCTCTTCGACTACGCTCTGGGCCGCGCGGCCTACGGATTTCATAGTGAGCGCCGAGAAAACAAAGGGAAGGCATGCGCCTATAAACAGACCGACAAGAACATTCGGATTCATAAGACTGAAGGTATATTGTCCTTCGGGGAGTTTTTCGACAAAGCTGGCGATAAGAGCGAGCGCCGTAAGCGCTGCCGAGCCGATCGCGAAGCCTTTACCCGTCGCGGCGGTGGTGTTGCCCAGAGAGTCGAGGGCGTCCGTACGCTGCCTGACTACGGGGTCGAGGCCTGCCATCTGAGCTATGCCGCCGGCGTTGTCCGCCACGGGGCCGTAAGCGTCGGTTGAAAGGGTAATGCCGAGGGTTGATAGCATTCCGACAGCGGACAGGGCGATTCCGTAAAGGCCGAGCTGAGAGTTGCCGGAGTAGCCGATTGTCGAAAGAAAGTATGCTCCTATAACAGACGCGCTGACGATAACTGTCGGCACTATCGTCGACATCATTCCGAGGCTTATTCCGCCTATCATAAGCGTGGCTGTTCCGGTAGTGGAAGTGGAGGCAAGATGCTTTGTCGGTTTATATGTGTCGGAGGTAAAATACTCCGTGAAGAAGCCTATGAGTACACCCGCGAGCAGACCGCAGAGTATCGCCAGGTAAATTCCGTAAAACTCTATGCCGAGTATAGCCCAGACAACGAAAAACGAAAGGACGGCGATAAGAATAGCGCTGGTATTGGTGCCCCTGCGCAGAGCCTTTAGGAGCGTTCTCTGATCGGCATTTTCCTTTGTTCTGACAAGGAAGGTGCCTATAATCGAAAAAACAACGCCTATAGCGGCAAGGATAAGCGGGATGGCGACGGCGCGTATATTTTCCACGGCGGAAATATTCTTAAACGCGGCTAGGCCCAGAGCGCAGGACGAAACGATTGAGCCTACGTAGGACTCGTAGAGGTCGGCGCCCATTCCGGCGACGTCACCGACATTGTCGCCGACATTGTCGGCAATGACGGCGGGATTACGCGGGTCGTCTTCGGGTATGCCGGCTTCAACTTTGCCGACAAGATCGGCTCCCACATCGGCCGCTTTTGTGAATATGCCTCCGCCAACGCGGGCGAAAAGCGCCATCGAGGACGCGCCCATGCCGAAGGTTATCATTGCGCCGGTAATCTGCTCGAGGGGGAGCTTGAATACAAACTGCAGGAGTAAATACCAGATGGAAATGTCAAGAAGCCCGAGTCCGACAACCGTGAAGCCCATGACGGAACCCGCGGAAAAGGCTATTCTCAGACCGCGGTTGAGGCCTTCACTGGCAGCCTGCGCGGTACGCGCATTGGCTCTAGTGGCTATGCTCATTCCGATAAAACCGGAAAGGCCGCTGAAGAAACCGCCGGTGAGAAATGCAAAGGGCACGAAATACGTCAGAAGGCCGCATATTGCCATGATCATAAGGATAACGAACATTATAGCGAAGAACACCGAAACGATCCTGTACTGACGCCTTAAAAAAGCCTGCGCGCCCGCTCTTATCGATGCCGAGATCTTTGCCATGAGCTGATTACCCTCGGAAAACTTAAGGACTTTCCGGCTTTGCCCGAGAGCAAAAAGCAAGGCGACCACCGCAGCCGCGAGACTTAATAATACCAGATATTGTTCCATATTTCTCTCATCACTCCTGTACCGAAATAAGCGTGTAGATTATAGCATCTATTATCTGCCATAACAAATGAATTCGAAGCTCAAAAAGCGTTTTCTACTATGTCAACAAGAGAACGCGGCGGCGATGGTATTTTATTGTTATATTTTGCAGTGTCGGTCATTAAATAGTTAAATAAAAGAGCGGTTTTAACTCATTTTTTGAAAGTAGCGGCCGGAAACTTGCAAAACCGGCCGGACAAAGCCTTCAAACAGGCTGACTGATCGAAGAGCTTATTCCGTTAACTTCGGACCCTGAAATCACAAAATAAAAAGGCTGCTGCCGGAGAGTCGGAGGGGAAATTATCTATAAATAAGATATTTATTATGCGTATTCATCCGCGATGTGTTATTATAGTGCACGATGTGCTATTATAGCCGATAAATGAATACAGACGCGGGGGACCGGTATGAAACTGAACTCAAAGCGCATTATTAACGTCGGATTCGCTTTTTTTCTTATCTGTGTTTTCTGGCAGGCGTACGACACCATTATTCCGAAAATACTTACCGATAAGTTCGGAATGTCGCAGACCTGGTCGGGAGTCATCATGGCACTGGACAACATTCTGGCAATTATTCTTTTGCCTTTGTTCGGCGCTCTGTCCGATAAATGCAGGAGCAGGCGCGGACGCCGCACTCCGTTTATCGTAACGGGAACGATTTTGGCGGCTGTTTTGCTGTTTTTGCTGTCTTTCGCCGACAATACGCAGCTGGGACAGCTCAAGGCCGTGGTTCCCGAAAACCCCACCGCGCTTGAAACACTTTACGAGCGCGGATACACCGTTAACACTCCCGACGGAAAAACCGTGGTATTAAATGACAGATTCACAAAGGAAGAATTCACTTCCATTACTCAGGACACGGAAGTCGACGGCGTAAATTATTACTCATATTATGTCATCCCCGCGAGAATGGAATACGCGAGGGAGCAAACTAAAGCCGACAGCGCTCCTCTGCTTGTTTTCATCGCGATGCTCGTTCTGGTGCTCTTATCAATGTCCCTGTTTCGAAGCCCGGCGGTGGCGCTTATGCCGGACGTAACGATAAAACCGCTGCGCAGCAAAGCAAACTCGATTATAAATCTGATGGGGGCGGTGGGAGGCGCGCTCGCGCTGCTCGCGGGTTCCCTTATTGGAACGGATAAAGCGAAAAACGCGCTCATGAGCTACACCGGGTATTTCACCGTCATATCCTGCGTTATGCTCGCGGCGCTCGCGATATTTATGTTAAAAGTCCGGGAGCCCCGATTTGTCGAAGAGATGCGCGAGGAAAGCAAAAAATTCGGCCTGGACGAAGAAGACAGCACCGGGGAGCCGGGAGAAAAGCGCAGTCTGACGCGCCCGGAGAAGCGGTCTTTGATACTTCTTCTGGCGTCGATCGTCCTTTGGTTTTTCGGGTACAACGCGATAATCAGCAAATACTCCGTTTACTCCGGAAGCGTTTTAAACCTCGGCTACAGCGGACCTCTGCTGGCCGCGACGGTAACGGCGATTTTCTCATACATACCCGTTGGCCTCATCGCTACCAAAATAGGTCGAAAAAAGACCATAATAGCCGGTGTTATAATACTCGCCCTCGCGTTTTTCGCGGCGTCTTTTCTCCGGGCGGGCGTGCCTATTATCGCAATGTATGTAATTTTCGCGTTCTGCGGAATGGGCTGGGCGACAATTAACGTAAACAGCTATCCGATGGTCGTGGAACTCTCAAAGGGCGGAGACGTAGGCAAGTATACGGGTATATATTACACGGCCAGCATGGCCGCGCAGATACTTACGCCGATATTATCCGGGCGTCTTATGGACCGATTCGGTATGGCGGTGCTCTTCCCGTACGGCACGGCCTTTGTTCTGTTCAGCTGCGTTACGATGCTGTTTGTCATGCACGGAGATTCGAAGCCGGAACGCAGAAAAAAACTGTATGAACATCTGGAAGAAGCTGACTGATACAATGGTTATATTTTACACCGTCATCATAATCATTTCGGTTTGTATTCTGCTTTCGGCGGCATGGGCTCTGGCGATAAGACCGAATACAAAAAAAGAGCGCATGGAGCGTTTTAAGGGCGTCCTGTTCGCTCACAGGGGCCTGCATGATATTTCCTCCGGAATACCCGAAAACTCACTTGCTGCTTTCCGGGCCGCCTGTGAGGAAGGGTACGGGGCCGAGCTTGACGTTCGCGCGACGCGCGACGGAAGACTTGCCGTGATACACGATCCGGACCTTTTAAGGACTGCGGGATCCGACCTTAAGGTTAATGAGCTGACCGCCGCGGAGCTTACCTCATTTAGCCTTGAGGGTACTTATGAGCGCGTACCACTGCTCGAACAGGTGATCTCTGAGTTTGATAAAGCTCTTCTTGTCGAGGTCAAGCCCTGCGGGAAAGACTATCCCGCGGTCTGCGAAATGCTTTGCCGGCTTATGGATTCCCGGGGCTTAAGCTGGTGCGTCGAATCTTTTGATCCGCGCGTTCTGCTGTGGTTTCGTAAAAACAAGCCCGGTATACCGCGCGGCCAGCTCTCGATGATTTTTGACAGGAATACCGACGGCTTAGGCCGCACCGGAGCGTTCGTTATCGGAAATCTGCTGATTAATTTCATAACGCGCCCCGATTTTATAGCCTATAAGTTTGACCACAGAAGAAATCTCTCTCTCCGGCTCTGCAGACGTCTTTGGAAAGTCCGGACGTATTATTGGACAATAAAATCACCCGGGGAAGCCGAAGCGGCATTTAC
>Ga0123334_1000547_pt1 | contig 51523 bp, 42 predicted proteins | sample BiotimSIPDNA_FD_89706 | JGI IMG/M metagenome (GOLD analysis project Ga0123334, IMG submission 89706) | Anaerobic biogas reactor microbial communites from Washington, USA - Biogas_R1 time_0 SIP DNA | ecosystem: Engineered > Bioreactor > Anaerobic > Unclassified | place: Washington, USA...
CGTTGGTGTTGGCTCTGGTGTATCCGTGATCTCCTGAGTTGCCGTTGGTGTTGGCTCTGGTGTATCCGTGATCTCCTGCGTTGCCGTTGGTGTTGGCTCTGGTGTGTCAGTAATCGTAGATGTAGGAGTCGCTGGGGTAGCTGTTTCCGTGGGCGTCTGCGTTGGCGTATTTGTGGGTGTAGAAGTAGGTGTTGCCGTTTCCGTAGGCGTCTGCGTTGGCGTATTTGTGGATGTAGGTGTTGCTGTTTGTGTGGGCGTCTGCGTTGGCGTATTTGTGGATGTAGGTGTTGCTGTTTGTGTGGGCGTCTGAGTTGGTGTTGGTGTCGGTTCTGGCACGATTCTCACACTTACGTGTGAAATTTCATGACGAAAAGTTGTGATAACTATCGATTTCTGAGGTGGGTCGTACGTCTCATACACAACTTCTGTGGCTGCTTTGTAACAAGATTCTGCTACAAGGTATCCATCGGGAGCTGTATATGTAAATACAAAACCAGATAGATTATCGAATTTGATCCAACCATTTCCAGTATTGGGACATACTTCTTGTCCTTGTGCTGTGACTGTCCTGCCTGAACCAAACGATGCGACAAGTAGTAAAGCACCAAGTGCTAACAACAAGATTTTCCTGACAACTTTCATTTTTACCTCCTGTGCAATTGTTAAAGTGCATTGCTAAACCTTTATTTAAACCTATTAAGTGACCAATTCATAGATTTAGATTTAACAGTGAATATGATATATTGAACACTATAGGTTTGTCAAGGATTTGAATATCTTGCAAGATTTATATGTAGTAAGAAATGGACTCTCAGGAAGTTACATATTGATGAATGACTTGGATTTTAATATGGATTCAAGTTATGACCAGACAGATGCAGATTGGGCATCGAAAAAGGTTTCTTGAACTACAGGTACGGGATGGGGTGGAAGATGGGACTTGAACCCACAACCCCTGGTGCCACAAACCAGTGCTCTAACCAATTGAGCTACATCCACCATAACAACATACAATTATACTACATATTACTAATTCTTTCTCCTTCTTCTCTCATTAATAAAAAACACATCCTTAGCATACTCTTCTACCCTCTCTCCGTCTATTTCTAACATCTTTCCCAAACTCTTCGAAATGGAATCAACCCACTTCTCTTCTATTAGATGTACATTATGTATTCCCTCATATTTACTTCCTCCATTAACATACAAATCCTCCATCATCTCTCTGCATCTCTTACCGTTCTCTCCATTCTCTAAACTACCTTCTCCACTTTTGAGTAAACATTTTCTAATACCATTCACAAAGAAATTCCTAGGATATCTTTCTAAATATGAAGTAACAATACTGTTAGTAGGAAGAACATCTCGTCCATTACTCTGACTCTTAAGGACAACCACGGGTCTAACACACTCATTGAAATGTGCTGAGAGTTCTAGAAGCGACATTGTATCTTCATCTACCCCCTTATGTTCTAAGTATGTAAGTAAATCACTCACTTTTCTTTCAAATGGAAAAAGCTTCTCTAAGTAGCTAGCATCATTTACTTTCTCTCTACAAAAAATACTCTCTATCTTCTCAAACTCATTAAAATATCTATTACTACTTCCTACAATTTCTAAATATTTTTCTTTACTCAGAAGAGTAGAAATATCATCACTACTGTATTTGCTCTCAACTCCATATTCACAGTTGTAATCGTTTATAAGTAAGTACTTAACCTCATTTAGAAGTACAAAGCCCAAGAGTTCATTTCCATTTGAAAATTCTTTTAACCAATTAAAAAAATTACCTCCCACTCTTTTAAATTCCTTACCATTCCCTCTATCCAATTTTTTTCTCATCTCATTTGCAATCTCTGTTGCTATCTGAGTATGTACTACTTTCTCTGGAAGAGAGAAACCCAAAAGAGTTTCTGCTTCCTTAGTACTTAATACATGACAGCATCTATTTACTTTTCTCCCTAGTTCATCAGTAACAAACTGTCTCTGGTTTACTGAGAAGTACGAAGAGCTTTTGTATTCAGGATCAATTAACATTTTAAGAGCTATTGGAGCATCAAAAAGATGTTTTGATATGGAATGACCATCATTGGATATGAGGTTGGGGTCTAGAACATATTTATCGAAATACTTTCTCATTAAATCAAGATTTCGAGTACAATCAGAAATTTTCATTTTCACTCTAACATCCTTTGACTTGATAACAGGAATTGGGTTCATATCTTCATCAAGAATAGGACGCCCCTCTTTGTCTTTGTAAAATCTTTGTACTCTCTCACCATTTTCAGCTTTCTCATACACTCTTAAAGCCTCCCATTCCTCCTGTGTTTTAATATAGCTTGTATCTAACCTTGGAATTTTGTATTCCAGTTTGTTGTTTGAGAGATTTCTCAAATATACAGGTTTTCCAGTAAATCGAAACTCAGGATGTTGAAAAACATACCTGTTTGTTAATACAACAACTTCATCATTTTCTACATAGCCAGATATATCCAGCTCTCTTCTATCAAAAGGAGGAAGGTCTTTCTCTGTTAGGGATACCCTATATGTGTCCACCTCTGTGGCATATGGAAGAGGTATTCCATCAAGAAGAATCTTCTCATCGTAAGAATCATGTAAGTCTTTTTCAGTATCTACCATCTAGATATTGTAACAGGGATAGTTTCTTTTGTGAAATTTAAATGATATAATACTATGGGTTGTGGTTCTTTAAAAAGAAAAGGAGCAAAATGTGTGAAAAAACGTTTTATCTTGGTACGAAAGAATATCGAGGCTATATGGATGGTGCTGGGCAGGTTTTTATTAACTTGACTCCAAACAGCATTATCGTATCGCCAAATTCTACCAGCAGAATCGTGGTCCCTAAGTCAGGTCATGTGATTAAGCTGATCTTTAACAGCTCCATTCCGAGGGTCTCAGGAGTTCCTTGTAGCAGAAGGGGCGTTTTTTTCATTGTAGAGACTGCAGTGAAGATTTTCGTAAATCGTCCTGATTTTTGTGTCTCGGTAGAATTAGATCCAGAAAAAGAAGGTGTTGTATTAAAACCAATTTTTGAACTTGAATAGGAGGAGAGAAATGATAAAGTATGAATCGTTCAATTATTTTGGCAATATTCCTGTATTGGAAGTAAATGGCAATATATACATTAACCTCTTAGGTAAGAATTTGGTCTGCGAGGATCTCTTCTTCCCATCCGATGAACATCATGTGGCTTATATTGGTCCACAAACTAGTATAGCTTTTATCCGTAAATCAGATGGATTAGGATTCTACTTTCCTCCTGAGGAAGAAAATGTTTTATATATTGTCACTCCAGATATTAAAAGAATTTCAAATCGAAACGACTTAGTCGTTCCAATTATTATTTCAATGTATTCTGAAAATATCTATGAGGCATCCGCCTTAATTTAACCGCAACCACAAGAGAGTGAATCTCGTAAAACTGTTAATCCAGAACGAAATTCACTCTCCCACCCTATTTCACTGTAACTGATTTTGCTAAATTCCTTGGCTTATCAATATTATTCCCCAGTGCTACTGAAAGATAATATGAGATGAGTTGAAAAGGAATGACATTAGCAATACTACTTACATTCTCCACTTGAGATACATTTATGTAAAAATCAAAGATCTCTCTCTTACTTGATTTATCGTTTCCAATCCCTACCGTTAAAGCTCCTCTAGCTTTTACCTGCTCGACAGCACTTATCATATCATTAAAATCACGGCTATTCTCTGATGGGATGATGCTAAGTACGGGAGTACCTTTTTCAATTAATGCAATTACTCCATGTTTAAGTTCTCCAGCTGCAAACCCCTCTACATGTTTGTATGATATCTCTTTAATCTTTAATGCTCCCTCCAGGGCAATATAGGAGTTTTCACCTTTACCTAATATAAAGGCATGCTCTTTGTTTTTTAATTTATTAGCAACTCTCTTTATATTCTCAAGTCTAGATTTTAAGAAAATCTGAGATATTGATTTTGTTAGAATTGATAAATTCTTTTTACCTTCCTCAAACCTGTTATCTAAGGTCATGGTTAGAAGATATCCCCAAGCACATTGAGCGGTAAAAACCTTAGTCGAGGCAACACATATCTCTGGACCTGAATTTGTGTAGAATTCAAAATCAGAAAGTCTGCTAATTGTTGTTCCATACATATTTACCAAACTTGCGATTTTACAACCCTTCTTTTTAAACGCCTCAATAGCTTCAATAGTGTCTGCTGTTTCTCCACTTTGAGAAATAGCGATAAGGATGTCTTTCTTTTTTACAATTGAAATATACTGCTCAAATTCATAGCTTTTCACTTCTTGAGCATCAATATTCGCTATATTTCTAAGAAAGTATGCAATCTGTCCTGCAGAGAAACCTGCTGTTCCTGCTCCAATTACATACACCCTTCCCCCTTTCTTGATTGAATCTGTTAATGGTAGCAACTCTTTTCTTAAATACTTTGTAGCAAAGAGAATTGTTTCTTTTTGATCAACAATTTCCTTAAGCATGAAATGTTTGAAATTCCCTTTATCTATTTTGTTAAATTGATGTTTAAGTTTTTTAATCTTAACTGGTTTAAATTGATTACTTTCAATGTTAAAAATAGATATATTTTTTCCACCTATTTCAACCATGTCAAAATCATCAAGAAGTACAGCTTCGTTTGTTGCAGGAGAAAAAGAAAGTGTGTCAGATGCGATATATATCCCATCAGTTGCTATTCCTAAAACTAAAGGGGAGCCATTCCTAACAGCATATATTTTCTTATCATTATTACTTAACAATGCTATTGTATTCCTTCCTTTTAGTTTTTTAAAAACAGTAATTATTGCCTGTCTTAAAGATTTATTTTTTAGTAATTCCAACTCTATTAATCTTACAATTACTTCTGTATCGGTTTCTGAAACAAAGTGAACATCTTTTTTAAGTAAAGAAGATTTTAATTCATTGAAATTCTCAACAATTCCATTTTGTACCAATGTAAAACCTCCAACTTCTGAAATGTGAGGATGAGCATTAATTTTTGTCACACCTCCATGTGTTGCCCATCTCGTATGTCCTATGCCGATATTCCCCTTTTGGAGCTTTTGAAGCATTTTGTCATACTTTATTTCTCCAATATTTTTGTATTGATGAATTTTGCCATTTAGAATTGCTATCCCCCATGAGTCATATCCTCTATACTCGAGCCTTTTCAAGCCTTCAAATATTAAATCATTACACTCCTTCTCTCCAGAGTACCCAAATATGCCGCACATAGTTGTGTAGTTAAAAATTTAGAAGGGAATTGATGATTGTTTTTTGTTTATTTGAAACAATCTTTAGGCTAACAATGTAACCTGGAAGCATCCGCTGGTAATTCGATAACTTCCGCCTCGTAGTAGTGTCCTTAACACTACCCATACGCTCTGATATTAATTAATATCCCTTAAGATTATGTTACAGGTTATTTCTTCTGTGGTCAAACATCGTGTTAATCTTGTGACCTTCGACCTCCCAATATTGAAGCATAGTACATGATATTAAGTATAGAGGTTAGTAAGGCGGCAAAATATGTTAAAGCGGCTGCCCTAAGGACCCTTTTTGCCCCTGGAATATTCTCTTCAGATACTAAGTTATACTCCTGAAGAAATTTTAGGGCTCTTTTACTTGCGTCAAGCTCGACAGGAAGAGTGACCAATGAAAGTACAACACTCGAGGAGAAAAACAGAAGGCCTAATGTAGCTAAATTGTATCTTGAAAGCATTAAACCAATGAAGAAAAGAACATATCCTATCTGTGTCCCAATGTTAGAAACCGGAATAAAGATTCTTCTGAAATGATATACGGCAGAAGAAGAAAATTTTTGCTGTACATGTCCCATCTCGTGGGCAACAACTGAAATATGCGAAACAGAACCGAAATTAACATTCTCAGAGGATATTGCTACAACATTTTTAACTGGATCAAAGTAATCTCCAAGGGGATTTTGGTTCGGAGCTATTGTGACCGAGAAATCCTCACCTTTTTTTATCGCTTCTGCAGCATCAAGACCTGTCTTATTTCCTCCACTAGATATTTTTGAATATTTGTTGAAAGTCGTTTTAACATATATCTGGGCAGCAATTGTAAGAATTAATGCTGGGAGTGAAAAAAGTAGATAAGTTGAATCCATTTATTAAAAAAATAACAAATTAAATTTCCTTTTTATCAGCAAGAAGAGTTAAGTATGCCAAACTACCACCACTTATGGCTGTGTAAAATTGTGAGATTCCCATGGTTGTTAAGAAAAGAGCTGGGAGTCCAATTGTTTTGTGTAAGACAAATGCACTTGCAAAAAGAAAGGAAGCTTTAACTATTGAAGAAATCAATACATTAAAATATTTAAATTTGATTTTTTGAAACAAATAAACAAATATTAAATTAGATAAAGAGATAAAAGGAATCAGGTAAAGGAGGGAATTTGTTGCTCCCCCAAAAATTTTTCCACTAAGAAAGGTTGCAATTGAAGGAATAAAAAGAATTGGGAAAACTCTTCTTATATTAAATTTTGAAAAGGACATTATTAACAAAAAATTCACAATAGTACCAATTACATACTGAGGAGATTTGAAAAAGAAAGGTATAGCAAATATTAAGATATACAAGAATGTGATTTGTAATTTCTTATTTAAAAAGAATTCTTTATATATCCTCTTATTTCTTAAAATTGCATTCATTTTATTATCAATTAAAAATAATCATATAATCTATTCTAATATAAGATATTCGAATACAAATATCAAAAGATGTGGTACTATTAAATATGGAATTTGATTCAAAAGAAAAGTATGTTTGTTTAGTAGCTCCTTCATTCGCAAGTGAGTATGAATATCCTGATTTTGTTTATAGATTGAGGAAGCTAGGTTTTGAAAAAGTTATGGAAGTTACATTCGGTGCGAAGATGACCAATCTAACATATTACAGCATTCTTAAAGAAAGTATTGAGAGGGGTGAGAAAAAAACTTGGATTGCTAGCCCCTGTCCTACAATTGTTAATTTTATTCGGGTAAAATATCCCCACCTAGTTGATAATCTTGTCCCTGGGCACTCTCCAATGGGCTGTATGGGCTTAATTACACGCAAGATGTATCCTAAGTACAAGATAGTGTTTGTAGGCCCCTGTATGACAAAGAAGATGGAAGCAGCAGAAACTGGGACGGTAGATTTTGTATTAAATTTTAGAGAATTAGAGGAAATTTTTGAAAAAAAATCTATTCCAGAAAGAGTTACTGAAGATAAGTACATGATTGGTTTTGACAAACTTTACAATGACTATACTAAAATATATCCTGTTTCTGGTGGACTTTCTGAAACTCTTCATTACAAGAATCTTTTGGAAAGTAGAGATATTTTAGTAATGGAAGGGTTGAATAAGTTAATGCCTGTATTTGATCAATTTAAAGATGGTGTATACAAGCATTACAAATTTCTAGATATCCTTAATTGTGATGGTGGCTGTATTAATGGACCCGGGATGATAAGTGAAAAAAGTGTTAAAGAAAGAAGGAGAAGAGTCTTTAAGTATAGAGATTATGCTAGACGATATGAGAAGGATTTAGGTAAAAGTGGACTTAAAGCGCATGCGGAAGGAATTAATTTTGAAAGGAAATTCTAATGGAAGACTTTATGAAATTAGCAATTGAAGAAGCTAGAGAAGGAATTAAGAATGACCATGGAGGTCCTTTTGGTGTTGTTGTGGTTAAGGATGGTGTTGTTTTATCAAAAGCACACAATACGGTTTTAAGAGATCAAGATTCCACATGTCATGCAGAGATTCAAGCAATAAGAGAAGCTTCAAAAAAAATTCACTCTTTTGATTTGTCAGGTTGTATTCTTTTTTCAACTGGTAAGCCCTGCCCAATGTGCTCAAGTGCTATAAAATGGGCTAAAATTTCTCAAGTTTACTATGCTTGTGGTTATGAAGATGCAAAGGATATAGGCTTTAATGAATTAGATGGAAACAATAGCAATTACAAAGAAACTCAAGTCAGTAGAGAGGATTGTAAGCAATTATATGAGGAGTATAAAAGTCTAAATAGAGAGAGATATTAATTTGCTATTTTTTGACATAAAGCTTTATATCAACAACTACCGCTCTATTTTCATTTAACATTACAGGGTTAATATCCATTGAAACAATCTCTGGATAGGTTATTAACATACTTTGAATTTTCATTATTAAATCGAGAAGTTTCTCTCTTGCCAGCTTTGGTTTTCCACGATAACCATCGATAATCATTGAAACTCTTGTTTCTGATAAAATGGCATTAACTTTCTCCCTTGTTTCGGGAATAAGTACATGCTTAATATCTTTGTAAACTTCTGTATATACTCCACCCTTTCCTATCGCAACCAAATGACCAAATCCAATACCTTCTTTCTCATAAATGTGTGAATCTCCCTCTCTATTTGCTCCAATGAAGAACTCTATTTTGGAATCAACCATCTCTTGGATTAAAATTTCGGGAGAAGTATTACCTGTTACCTTCGTAATTGTTTCTTTTAACTCTTCAAAACTTTTTTCAAATTCCGATATAGTTCTGATATCAAGATACAATCCTTTGTGGTCTGTTTTATGAGCCAAATCTTGTGCACTAGCTTTTATGGCTACAGGGAATGCTGTTGATGCAAAATCTCTGGCCTGTTCCAAACTACTTGTTACTATCTGTTTAGGTGTATCTATTCCAAATTCATTAAGAATTTTTATTGCCAAATCATCTGGAAGAACTTTGATTTCTTCATCTCCTTCAACAAACTCAAAAAGTTCTTTCTTATTCCTAGTTTTTCTTAAAAACTTATTACTATCAACAATTTTATTTAAGTTTTTATTTTGTTCGAAATTAGCAAGTTTAGAAATTAAATGCATTGCCTCTTGGACATCATTAAACCATGGGAGTTTATTCTCAGTTAAAATTTTAAATCCATTTTTTACTTCTTTTCCTCCGAGAAAACATGCGAAGAGTGGCTTTGATGTCTTCTTGGATATTTCTACAATTGCATTTGCTGTTCCCTCTATGTCAGTCATTAATTGTGGTGTGAGGAGGATAACAACTGAGTTAGTATTAACATCCTCTATCACTGTTTCAATTGCACTTGCATACCTATCGCTTTTTGCATCCCCCAAAACATCAACAGGGTTCTCGAATGAGGCTTCAACAGGCAAATCTCTTTTTAGTTTTTGCTGTGTTTTCTCTCCAAGAGATATTATTTCTAGTCCCTCTTTCTCCGCGCTGTCCACTGCAGTAATTCCAGGTCCTCCAGCATTTGATACAACTGCAACATTCTTTCCCTTTGGCATGTATCCCATATCTACTAATTCAATTAATTTGTAAAGTTCTTCAGAATTTTCGGCAAGAAGTAAATTTGCTTTCTTTACAGCAGCAAGGACTGTGTCATATGAGGAAGCTAAGGAACCAGTATGGGAGGAAATTGCCTGTTTAGACTTCTCTGAGCTACCAGGAGCAATTAAAAGGATTGGTTTTTTTGATCGTTGGGCAATGGAAACGAATTCTTTACCATCTGAGAATTCCTCAAGATAAATTGCAATAGCCTTAATCAGTGGATTTGAAATAAAATAGGGTAAAAGTTCATTTTCATTAATATCTGCTTTGTTTCCAACAGAAATAACATAACCAAAGCCAGAGTTACTTTCCTCTGCCATATCAAGAATGGCTGTACAAAATGCTCCAGATTGTGAAATAAAGGCGATATTGCCATCACCTGGATTACTTCTTGCAAAGGATAGGTTGATTTTAGCCTTGTTGTTGATAAAGCCAAGACAATTTGGACCAATAAGACGAATTCTTGCACCTTTAAGCTTGTTTGCAATCCTTTCTTCTAGCTCTCTTCCTTCTTGTCCTGTCTCGCTAAAACCAGCAGAGATAATTAAGACCGTTTTAACTTTCTTCATTATGCATTGATCTACAATTTCCTCAACTAGCTGATATGGTAAAGAGATACATACTAAATCAATATCGTCATTAACAGCAAGAATGTTTGGAAAGACCTGCCTCCCTTGAAGTTCAGTATATTTAGGATTGATAGGGTATACTTTTCCATTGTACCCACCTTCTAAAAGATTTCTTAGGAGAACAGAACCAACTTTTTGTAAATCATTTGAAACTCCTACTATTGCAATTGATTTGGGGGATAGTATTTTTTCCATTAGTTACAGTATTTTAATAAATCTTTAATATTGTACTCTTTTACCTCCTCTGATATTTCAGAGATGATCCCTTTTCTACTATCTAAGTTGTCATAGAAAGTGGGAACTGAATCGTTCATATAGATTATACCAGTATAGATTTTTTTTGTCTTTGCCATTTCTTTGACTAGGTCATTAGCATCATCTATAGACTTGTTTGAATAGTTCTCAAGAGAATCTATTTTGATGATATTGTTGTTGAACCATTCGGGGTTACATTCCTTATTGTATGTGGGACATAGCTGAGAGATATCTACTATACTACATCCTTTATGCTGAATCGCTTTCTTAATAATTTCTGTGAGCAAAGGAAGATCCCCAGAATATCCTTTTGCAAAAAATGTTGGTTTAAGGCTCATTAGAAAGGCATTGGTATCTAAATCTCTTTCAGGCTTTCCTTTAGGTAATGCATACATTTTCTTCCCTACTGGGGTTGTTACAGTTGCTTGACCTGTTGTAAGGGCAAAATTCATATTGTTGTGTATTAAGATGGTGATATCGTAGTTTGATTTAATTGCGTTAACAATATGGTCTAATCCCTCGTGATAGCATCCTCCATCGCCAATGTCAGCAATAACAGTAAATTTCCTGTTTGCAAGATGTGCTCCGATAGCAACAGGTATTGAGCGCCCATGCAGAGTTTTGAATGCGTAGGTTCCCACAGTATCTGCACCGTTGCCATTACAGCCAATATCGAAGGATATGAAAGTCTCAGAAGGGTGTACATTTAGTTCCATGAGTGCTTTTTTGAGAGCTACATGAATACCGAAGTTTCCACAACCTGGGCACCATGTTGGCGTATATTTGGAATTGTAATCATTTAATTCTAATGCCATTATCTGTTTAAATAATCTAAAATATCATCTATGGAAAAAGCTCGTCCATCATATTTTAAGTATTGTTCTTTCAATTTTATTCCTGTTTCTTCAGCAAGAAGCTTTCCAAATTGACCATCTTGATTGTTTTCTAAAAGAATGACTCTTTTGCCATCATTAAGTAAATGTTGAACTTTGTCGGCTTTTAGGGGATAAATGTAGTCAAAGTGTAAGTAAGAAATATTTTCATTAAGTTGTATTGTGTCAAGAAGAGCGTTTTTTGTACTCCCGTATCCTACAAATACGATATCAGAATTGGGGTTGCCATAAAGAGTTGGCTCAGGAATTTCGTTCTTTAATGATGTAACTTTTCTCAAACGTTTATCAGACATAGCTTTTACTTCAACCTCTTCTTCGGTTGAGTGGCCATCTTCAGTATGCTCATCGCTTGTATGTATGTAGGGTTGCAACCCTTTTGTCGGAATCCATCTTGGAGAGATTCCAGAATCTGTTATTTCATAACGTTTTGAAGGGGAAACAACGTTCCTGTCAATTTTTTCAACCTTTGGTAATTTCTCGACTGAATATATTGATTCGGCAATTTGCTTTTCAGAAAGAAGAATAACAGGCAATTGAAATTTGTCAGCTATATTAAATGCCTTTTGTATTAATGAGAAGCAGGAGGTTGCATCACTCACAGAAATTACACACCTTGGAAAATCTCCATGTCCACCTTTTACTGCGGTATATAGATCACCGCTTCCAGTCCAGGTTGGGACTCCAGTTCCCGAACCAATCCTTTGAGCTAATACAACAACAAGTGGAGTTTCACTCATTCCGCAACAAGAAATTGTTTCTATCATTAAGTCGAAACCGCCACCGGAAGTCGCTGTTAGAGCTCTGGTTCCCATATACATACTACCCATTGACATCAATGCTGCAGTAATTTCATTTTCTGCTTGTTTAATTACAATTTTACTTTGATGTGCCGTATCTCCAAGAAATTTGAAAATAGACGTGGCAGGTGTCATTGGATAGCCATAGAACGCTCTCATCCCTGCGGCTAATGCTCCTAAGGCTATAGCTTCATTCCCAGTAATTAGAAGGCTTCTATGAGTCCCTGCTGAGGTTGGAAGTTGTATCCCATGACTTAGTTCTTCTCTGTATAGAGGATGATTGTATCCAGCAAGAAGACATTTAGTTTCTGCCTCGGTATCAATATCCTTTCCAGAGAGCATTTCCAGCACTTCTTCTACTAATATTTGAGGGTCTTGTTTTAAAAGTTTCCAGATAAAGCCTAGTAGTACAGCATTTCCCATAATCTCTGTACCTCCATTTTCTAAGGCAATTTTTTCTGAATGAAGATAAACAATGTGAAGGTTGTTCTTTTGTATGTGTATTTCTTCTTCTGGAGTTAATTCCATTTCCTCTCCATCATGAATAATTACTCCATTTTCAGATAAGTTTGGAAGATACTTGTGAAAAGAAGCCTCCGACATAGTACACAAAATTTGGTATTTTCTTTTTGAAGAAAATATTTCTTTGTTTGAAACATCAACTTGGTAGGAAGCAATACCTCCTTTAATTAAAGAAGGATACTCTCTTGTGGAAAATGTATAAAGCCCTGTTCTATTTATGGATTGAGTTAACATCCTTCCAGCGGTATTTATTCCCTGCCCAGAAGCTCCTCCAAATTTTACAGCTAGTCTATTTGAGTTCATTTTTATTGATTACTATTCATTTCTCCAGATCCATTGAAAAGGACATAATTAAAGATGGAGAAATGTGCTCTATGTACAGGAATTATAGCTTCTTTAGATCTAAATACTCCATTGCAAGTTGCAGAGGAGCGAAGAATTAAGGTTTTGAAAAGATTTTTACAAGCCGCTGTTGGCTCATATGTGAATCTAATTCTGCTGTTAATGGCGATTAATTGTGCCCTGTCAAGATTTACACCTCCAGCACGAATTACCAATGTAGTAGCTGGATCCCAAGAAAAGTCGTTTGGATCTTTTTCGAAATTGGTACAATTTGTTGAGAGACAATATGTTTCAGCATCAGAATAATCATAGTCTTTAATTGTTGCTCCTGTAGGAGATGTTCTATATATCTTGTTTATTGTAAAACCAGTATTTGCTGGTATATCCTCTGGTTGAAATTTAACATTAATAGTGCATGTATTATCTGCAATTTCCTGCCCCTCAGGAACTACAAAGGAAAATGCTTGGCCAGGTTCAACTTGATATACAGTATCGTTATCACCATAGAAAAGTTTTACTGTGTATTTGTTATTTGGTTCATCAAGACTACAAACAGTCAGTTTGTTGAAAAGATTGTCTCCCATATTCAACAAATTTCTTATATTATTCACACCGTCAGAGGCATATTCTTGATCAATAACTAAACCTGGAATTTCCCCTTCATTTGTATTCTGTAATATATAGTCAAGGATATTATCATTAACCTCTAATGCCTCAGCAGAATATCTCTCTTGTACTGTAGATCTTTTATCCCTTAATGATCTTGTGAAAATTGAAAACCCAATAATTGAAGAGATAACTAAAACCACCATAATAATAGCTAATGCTTGCCCAGAATATGTTTTTTTATTTTTCATAATATTCATATATTATATTATCACATTTTAAATCCAACATCTTGTTTGTATACCCTTGTGTCAGTTCCAAAGAAAAGTTCAGATATTTTTGCATATCTAGGTTCATAATTTACAATAAGGGTTGGTTTAGAAATATTCATTAAGCCAAGATTTCGTAAAATATTTATTGCATTACCTGCTTCAGAAAGACCAATTAAGCCACCGTTTACTACAACTTGATCCTGTTGAATTCCTGGGTCAGTGTCTATTTCTGAGAGGATATCTATACCCCCCTTTGAAATTATGAAAGCGTTAATGGTATCTGTTCCAAAAGAGGTAACACCGGATTTAACTTTACCAATATTTACTTTTCCTGAAGTGAGGATAATCAACGCACTATCAGAGGAAGAAGGTGTTAAATTTGCTTGAATATTTATATTCTTAGTAGTAAGAATTAAAAACTTTCCATTGAATGTTGTATCAGTTGAGAAAGTAAAGTCATATGTGGGTTGACAGACACATATTTTCTTTATTGTTGATGCACATTGAGTTAAACAAAGATTCATATCTGTATATACAGGATAGTTGAATTTCTTTTTATATAAATTAGCTCTTTCTACTAGTAGATTGTAAAAGGCTGTTTTATTCTGGTTGTTTTTATCAATTATATAGGTAACAGATATAGGATTTTTGTCTTCTCCAAGATTTAACTTCTCTGGATGTGATCCAGAAGCTACTCCTATTAGCTCTGACCCAATATTCCAATTTTGCCCCCCATCAGTTTTGGGTATAAACCCAATATTTCCTGAGGAGAAAAGAATTCCTCCCTTAGTAACAATCCATTTGTTTAAATCTATTGCATTAGATTGGGAAGTAACAAAGTTACACGCTCTATCATAGACCGTTGGATAAAAGGTTAGATTACCAGAGGAATTGTTTTGAATATTGATTCTGAAAGATTGCTGCTGGCTATCAAAATACCAACCACTTAAGAGAGGTGAAATTAAGCCTGGCTGCGGAGATATCGGAGAGGAAGAGGGTTCTTGCGAGAGACCTCCGTTTGTTGGGATGGGATTTATTAACAGTACTTCTTTTGGAGAAGAAGAAACGTATATATTTAGGACAGTATCTTTTATAACTCCCTGATTATCATTACTTGTAAAATTAACATCTATTAGACGCTGTTGAGCATTTTCTACATTAGTGTTGATTGCTCCAATAGTAGGATTTACGAAATCAAAATTCCAATCTCTTCCAGATGAAGTTACGTTTCTTTGATCTAATGACATGCCTGCTGGGATTGAAACATAACTAAGTGTATCGGTTAGCGCTGTGTATAGGGTGTAATGACCAGATAAAGGAGAATTGTCAGGGAATTCCAATGTTATAATAAATTCATATTTTCCAGTAGCTAAATTGAATCCATGACTTACAAGTTGAACATTACTGATTATGACATTCCTATCTCCATCCAGAACTGGGTGAACTATATTTCCTCCATCAAGACCGTTTCTACCCCATCCAATAAAGGTAGCTCCTGAATTCATAGTCATATACACAGTACCCCCTGTGTTGATAAAAAGACCAAATTTATTTGGATTAACAAATGCATCTGAGGGTCCTACATATGTGCGTGCTAGAATTTCACTCGAAATATTATTCCCATCCTTCACAAGCCATAGTATTACACCATTTATGCTATTTATATTATCAATATCCGTACCGGAAACTGTAATTGAAAGAGTCCTGTTTGCTTCTCTACCTGTAAATTTCGCTTCGGGAGAGCATCCTTGGGGTTCTCCACCACTTCCAGTAATCGTTGCCATTGAGACAGGAAGCGTATTTACTTTGAAATAGCCCATTAGAGGATCGGATCTTAATTCGTCTCCGTCACAAAAATCTCTAGTATAGTATTGAGCTCTATATGTCCCACTGTATCCTTGAGTAAGCCAAGAGATGGAGGGAAATGAGCCGTACACATTGAATGGAGGAGTAGTATTGAACACCTTTCTTGGAGTGATTAATGTTGAACCTATATACAATTCCCACCCATATGCTCCCGACCCAGAAGGTGCAGAAGTAACCTCCTTTATTGATGTGCTTGTACTTGATGATGGGTATGGATACTTGATTAAGGTTGGGGAAGAAGCCACTGTTGAGAGTGCAGGACTTTTCCACCCATCTACATCAATAATTAGGTTTTCTGGAGGGGAGGGTTTTGTGTTTGGTTCATTTAGATAAAAGGTTTTTGTAACCGTTGAAGGGGATCCGCAAGGAGTTACCCCACATGTTGTTGATTTATTGCAAGTGCTTGAAGTAATACAGGTACTTGTATTGTATATTGGGTTTTCTCCTGGAAGTGGGTCATGGTAATTTGTGGGAGCTGTAGGAGTACAATCTTGGCACGTTCCAATAGGATAGCAACTGAATGTTACTGTCCCACAAACTGCTCCCGTGCAGTCATTTATTTTGTTGCATGATGCACTTCTTGGAGTACATATTGTAGCTTCTAGCCTTTCACCCGTATTGCATGTTTTAGTACAGTCTACACATGATCCTGGTAGGCAATAACCAGGATCGCTACCATCAACACAGCATATCCCACTATATGCGGAACCTGCTCCGCAGGTATAGTACGGTGTTGTGGAGGATGAACAATCACAATCAAACTCGTCTCCGCATGTACGAGAAGTTCCTCCTCTGCATCTTCCTGAAAGACAAGGATATCTTGCTTGGCACACTGATTCATGAAAGTCTCGATCACCCATGCAAGCATTGTAACTCTCATATCCAGGAGTTGAGGTTGGGCTTTGAGTACATGTACTAGGTGGGGAGAACATACAATTGAAATACTCTGTTCTCGTAACACTACATACTCCACTACTACATGTATACACGGGGACAGAGAACTCTATCGGTGATCCAGTATCATAGCACAATTGCCCTGATTGACAGTAATAAGAGAGAGCTCCTTCATCCATCCCCCCAAATATAAATGCAAAAAGGAATGCAAATGAGAATACCCCGAGGACAGTTTTTAAGTATGATTCACTTCGAAAACTCATGGATATGATTTAAGATAAATAAAATAGTATCATTCAATTCAACAAAATTTTCTAAAGGATCTCTCAATATCTCCTCAATTATTATGTCTTTATTTGTTGCATTAAATTTGGAATCTAAAATCTCACTCTTGTTGTCACAAAGGGCCTGTGATGTAATGTGAATATTCCTGCTTATACAGTACATCCTAATTTCTTCAAGTAGATTCTCCAATTTTTCATTAATATAGAAGAACCTAAATTGATAATGATCACCTATTATAAGTGAGTCAATATCATTTGGTGAGATCCTTTTGGGAATTGATTCAAAATCGTTGCTATCGAATAGCATTAATGATTTGGTGTGAGTTTTAATCTTAATATTTTTATCATTAATTCTGGTGTCGAAAGTTAGATAGAGCGTATTTTCTTCTGCATATTTATCAATCAACGTCCCATCCATGAAATATATATGTCCTATCTGTTTAATTCCGAATGTATTCTCTTCCGCAAATACATAGTTATTGTACTCCTCTATAGAAAAATATTTTGAGGTTAAGGAAATCAAACTTTTTTTAAGATTTATATTTTTGTAAAATTCCTCATACAGTTCCGTAGGGGTTGCATTTCTAATCTCCAACCCAGAATATTTGAAATTTAAGTAATCAGTGCTACTGTATGCAAGGCTGAATTTTATAGGGAACATCTTCCCTCTTGCTTCGAACCATTCATTAACTCCGTCCCATTTTACATTAGAACCTTTTTCAGAAAGAGAGAAAATCCTTAGTTGCTTCTCGTTGTCAATTTTCGAAATAATGCGAAAATTATACCGCTTATTCTCTATATCCTTCTCTGTATCAGTTGCTGCTGGGATTAGTGCATTACACTTAACTTTCAATTCTTTCCCATGTCTTTCCCAATCACAATCTCCCAACAAATCTTCATAGGTGTCCAATGTAAACCATCTTCCATATTTAATACCATTGGAAATTGAATCTTTAAAGAAGAAAAGCGTTATCGAGATTAGCAATATGAAAAAAAACAAAGAAATAATTACTATGCCTTTCCTCCTACGCAAATTTTTCATAATACATCGTAAATTAAAACTGATAGGGTGTCAATTATTAATTATTTGTAAGAACTCTTTCAATATTCCACACCAAATCTTTCTTGTCACTTGCATTCTCTTTGAGCCATTCTAAATATTCTCTATCAATTTTCACTAACTCCTCAAGAGTATAACCTGCATACTTCCCAAATGGAACGTTTCTCATAAATTGAGGCTCTTTGGAAATAAGCATCATATTCTCAGGTGATAAGGACGAATTCTTTACTAAATAATCAAACAAATTCTTTAATACAAAGACATCACCCATAGCATCGTGTGCCATAACAGCATCATTCTCTGTTTCACTCTTATACAACCCAAGGTAATATCTTAGATATTGTAATGAATAGCTTTCTAAATCTTTCTTCCCATCATCTTCGCCCAACATATTTCTTGCGACTTTAAGGGTACAAATATATTTTGGAACTTCAACACCTTTCTTTTTAAGAACTTCCAGATCAAATTCAGCATTATGTGCTACCCAAATATATTCCTGTGCTAATTTTTCTAAATATTTTGATAGGGAAAGTTCAGAAAAAAGTGTTAATGAATTTTCATCTTTAACAGTTGCACCTTTAAATGTTGTCTTGTTCTCGAGGAATTCTGGTGTGATATGATGTACAGCCATTGCACCGAACGTAATCTCTTGTTCAGGTTTAAAGTATTCATTAAACTGTTTCCCGTCACTTGTAACAAAAGCTAATTGGATAATATCCTTACTTTGTACATCAGTTGTTTCAGTATCAAAAAAAAGAAATTTGTTGTTCATAACTATTGAGGATATCAATACAGTAGTTAGAAAACAATAGTTAATGTATACTTCTATATATGGAGTATGAACTTTCAAGTAAGCAAAAACAAATTCTAGATGCCATATTGGCCTGGTATAAGGATAAAAAAACTAAATATCTAACTCTGGGTGGTTATGCTGGAACAGGCAAGACTACCCTACTTGGTCACTTAAATTTATATCTTCATAATGAATACAAAGGAATTAAAATTGCCTACTGCTCTTTTACTGGTAAGGCTTCCCTTATCTTAAAGAAGAAACTTCAGGAAACTACTTCATTAAAATCAACGGATTTCGTTGGAACTATACATAGATTAATATACAAAGCAATTGTAGATGAAAGAGATGTAATAATTGGATGGGAGAAGATAGAGTTAGATGATTTTAAGTATGATTTAATTGTTGTTGATGAGGCCTCTATGGTCTCTTATGATATTTGGAGAGATCTTCAATCTTTCAACATACCCATTTTAGCTGTTGGTGATCATGGTCAACTTCCTCCAGTTGATGGGAAATTCAATCTCATGACCAATCCAATTTTAAGACTTGAGGAAATATATAGACAAGAGAAGGATAATCCTATTATTGTAGTTTCAGAATTAGCAAGAAAATACGGAGAGATACCCGTAATGGAGTTTAGTAAAACAGTAAGGAAATTCTCAAGACAAGACGATGAAGTAATGGAATTTCTAACCGATAAATTAACTGGTTACGATCAAAATTGTTTGGTTTTGGTTGGATATAATAATACAAGAGTTAAATTAAATGCTGGCATTAGGCAACTTCTAGAATTTGAATCTCTTCAACCCTCTATCAATGATCGAGTAATTTGCTTAAGAAATAATACTCAACTAGGGATATTTAATGGTATGTTGGGTAGTATTGAATCAATTGAAAAAGTCAAACAAAGAGGCATATCCGATTACTATCAAGCAGATATTCTTTTTGATGGAGAAAATGATGTATACCATTTACCAATTTCAATTGAACAATTTGGGCAAAAAGAAACATTAAAGGGTATTACTAGAGAAATCAATTTGTTTGATTTTGGTTATGCATTAACGGTTCACAAGGCACAGGGAAGTCAAGCAGAGAAAGTAATTCTGTTTGAAGAAAGATTCTCTCGAATGGATGATGATAGTTGGAGAAGATGGCTTTATACTGGTGTAACTAGGGCTACAAAGGAGCTTTATATTATCGGTGATTGAGAATATAATTAGCAATATGATTATTAGAAACTCACAAGAAGAAGAATTGCTTAAAGAGGCATGTAATATCTCTGTAGATATTCTTCAAAAGTTAGGTCAAAAGATTAAAGAAGGTGTAACTCCATTGCAAATTGATAACTATGCTGGGGAGCTTTGCTTACAGTACAGAGTACATCCATCTTTTAAACGAGTTGATGGGTATATGTATAACACATGTATTTCAGTAAATGATGTGGCTGTACATGGTATTCCAAAGAATATTCCCCTACAAAAAGGTGATTTAGTTTCTATAGATTTCGGAATAGTACATAAAAAAATGTACACAGACCACTGTTGGACTTGGTGTGTAGGTAAGGCAGATGAGCAAAAAACGAAATTACTTTTAGCTGGAAGGAAAGCTGTAGAGAGTGCACTCCCCAAAGCTGTTGTGGGTAATAGGACTGGAGATTTGGGATATGAAATGGAAAAGGTTGCACTTGAGAACGGCTATAATGTTTTAAGTGTTTTCGTAGGTCATGGAATAGGAAAGGGACTACACGAGTATCCAGACATACCAGCTTTTGGAAAGAAAGGTAAGGGAGATTTGCTTGAAGATGGTATGGTTATCTGTATTGAATGTCAGGTAGTTGATGACGAAGATAATGTTGTTATTGATAAGAGTGATGGATGGTCAGCTAGGACTGTACATGGTGGGAATTCAGTTATGTTTGAATATATGGTTATAGTTAGGAAAGGCTCTCCAACTATACTTACAAACACTCTTAACTGGGGTGTTGAGGCTTGTCTAGATTGATAAATCCCCTGTTTTTATGGTATAATATTATAGGCTATTAATAGTAGTCTAACTGCTCATTAAAAAGGTCTAATTTTGTCTCCTTGGTTTGATAACAGCACATAGGTATTTATATGTTTAGATGCTTGTTTGCTGTTATTAAACATAAAACTAGTTCCCTTTTGGGAAAGAAAATGGAGAAAAAATGAAAAAGTCTTTTCTACTTGGTATTGCAGTAATGGTTCTGTCTGTATTTTGCCTTACTGCTTGCGGAGGCAATCAAGCTCCCCAATACTCCTTAGACGTTGATTTCGTGGTTGAACCCAATCCCGATTTCATCGGATCTTACTCCACCCAAAGGTGCGATTTAAACAATCGCTCAACCTGTTGGGCAGAATGGGGAGAATGGGGCTCCGCTTTGGAGTTAGCTTTGGATCCTAACAAAGAAATTTGTTTAGGAAACAAGCCAGCAACACTCCGAGCTCGTTCGGATTACGAATGGATTCAGGAAGGAAATTGTTTCCATCTTGAAAAGAAATCAAATTAGACCTTTAGAAGGTACCATATGGAGCACTTTGCTCATTTACAAACATATGGTACCTTTCTAACCCTTTCATACTCAATTTCAAATCTATGATAAAATACAGATATTAATCTGTCTTCTATCAATGATATGAATAAAGAAATCTATGATGTAGCAATAGTTGGAAGTGGTCCTGCTGGTTTAAGTGCAAGTATATACTCCAGTAGATACAAACTTAAAACAATTGTATTTGGAAAACTTCCAGGAGGAACAATTACAGAAGCACATATGGTATGTAACTACCCAGGACTTGAAGATGTGTCAGGGCTTGAATTAGGACAAAGAATGCTAACTCATTCAAAAAATGTTGGGACAGAATATCTGCCTAAAAGCGTTGTAAATATTAAAAGGGATGGTGATTTTTTCAAAATATTTACGGATGATAACGGAGAATACTTATCAAAGGTTGTTCTTTTTGCAACAGGAACAGACCGAAACAAATTAGCTATACCTAAAGAAGATTCTTTTCTGGGAAAGGGCCTTTCCTATTGTGCCACATGTGATTCTATGTTTTACAAAAACAAAATAGTTGCAGTAGTCGGTGGCTCGAGTGCAGCCACAATGGCAGCTACAATGCTCTCAGATGTTGCCAAGGAAGTATATGTAATTTATCGTGGCTCAGAACTTAGGGGAGATCCCACATGGGCAGAACAAGCGCTTAATAGAAGCAATATCCATATTATTTACCAAACCTTAATAATAGATTTAATCGGGGAATTAAGACTTGAGAAAATTAAGCTTTCGAAACCATACAATGATTCAAAGTATCTAGATGTAGATGGAGTATTTATTGAAATTGGAAGCGAACCTAATATTACCCTACCCATTAAGCTAGATATTCAAGTGGATGAACACAACTATATTGTTGTGGATAAAGAACAAAGAACCAGTATTGAGGGTATATGGGCGGCCGGTGATTGTACAACAAATTCTAACTTTTTTAAGCAAGTTGTTACTGCTGTTGGAGAAGGAGCTGTGGCTGCTAATTCAATATATTTGTACTTAAGCAATAAAAAAACAAATAGTATCTAATCACTTTTGTTTCTATTTACAAAATCAACCCATTCTTTAAGGTAGTTTGAACTTGACCACATTTTAGGATCTCCTACATTAAACTCTACCCTGCCCCCATACTTCTCTACAACCTCAAATTCTGGAACATTTTTACTCCCATCTCTATCTCCTCCCTTTGTGAAAACATCTGGTCTAATTGCCTCTACAGCTTCAACACAATCATTTCTAATAGTACTGTTATATATAACTACATAATCAACACCTTTAATGTAATCAACTATCCTTGCTCTGTCCATTTCGGGCATAAATGATTTGCCTTTCTTTGTTACTGCACGTTGATCTCCATCGACTATAACTACCAAAATATCTCCAAATTTCTTTGATTCAAAAATACATGATGCATGACCAGGATGAAGTGGGTCAAAAAAACCTGATGTACAAACAATCTTTTTGTCTTTTAATTCATTGTCTCTTAACTTGGCAAACTCTTCTAGGGAAATAACCATGACGAATAATTAAAAACTTAATTAAGAATGATACATGTGTAGTTACTAAGTTGTCAAAAATCTGTAATTGGCCTTGTAGTAATTTTCTATTTCTTAAATTGTTTTGAAATAAAGGGAAATATTTTAAAAAATACTATTTCCCCAACTATGGGTCCTTGACCACCACAACCTGTTGGGGTAAGGTAGATCCCATAATACAATATATTGTACTTTTAAAGTTATGAAATGCCCTTTTTGTGAATGTGAGATTACAAAGGTAGTAGATAAAAGGGACAATAATGAAGACAGGTCAACACGAAGAAGAAGACAATGTCTAAGATGTGGGAAACGTTTTACTACCTACGAGAGATTGGAAAGCCTAGAAGTGAATGTAATAAAAAAAGATGGCTCTTTAGAGAAATTTGATTCAGAGAAAATTGTGAAAGGGATAAAAAAAGCTTTAAATCATGAGCATGTAAAGGAGGAAGAGATTAGGGATTTTGCTGAAGAAATTGAGAGAATCGCTCTAAATAGTGAAGAGCCTCTCTCAACAAATGAAATTGGCTTAAAAACTTTAGATTGGCTTAAAGGAAAGGATAAATTGGCGTATATTCGGTTCGCTTCGGTCTATAAGAAATTTGAGACTTTAGAAGATGTAAGAAAGGAAATAGATAGTATTGAGAATTAATTTAAATTTTACAAATATGTCTGCCCCAAATAAAATTCAAATACCTATTAGTAAAAAATTAAAGGTTAAAAAGAGAGATGGAAGTTTAGTTGCTTTTCGTAAAGATAGTATTGTTCGAGGTATTTTTAAGGCCGCTGATAGTGTTGGTGGTAAAAATAAGAAAAGAGCAGAAGAGATAGCTGAAGAAGTAATAAAGATTATTAAGAGTAAATATTCTAATAAGGAAGTAATTAAGAGTAGCGAAATTGCGGATATTGTTGCTCAGACACTAATTGACATGGGACATACTAAAACCTCAATTGCGTACAAACTCTTTATTGATCTCAAACACCAGGTTAAGAATATTAAATCGTTAATCGATGCGAACACGCTTGTTAAAGACTATATCGACAAACTTGATTGGCAAGTTAATGAGAACAGTAATATGGCTTATTCTTGGCAAGGTTTAAATAACTATATTTCAACTACTGTCCAATCAAATTACTGGCTTCACAGCATATATCCAAAAGAAATTTCTACCGGAAATATTAATAAAGATTATCATATTCATGACTTAGGGATGTTGGCAACATACTGTTGCGGTTGGAGTTTAGAAGATTTGCTTCTTAAGGGTTTTACAGGCGTTGAAGGAAAGATCTCTTCTTCCCCAGCAAAGCATTTTAGTGCAGCATTAGGGCAAGTCGTAAATTACCTTTACACACTTCAACATGAAGCGGCAGGAGCTCAAGCTTTTTCAAGCTTCGATACATTTCTTGCTCCTTTTGTTAAGTTTGACAAACTATCCTACAAACAGGTTAAACAGAAAATGCAAGAGTTTCTTTACAATATGAATGTTCCAACTAGGGTTGGTTGTCAAACACCTTTCACTAATATTACTATGGATTTAATTCCTTCGGGACAACTTGCACAGCAGGGGGTGATTATTGGGGGTCAAATACAAAAAGAGAAATACTGTGAATTTCAGAATGAAATGAATATGATTAATAAGGCCTTTTGTGAAATTATGATGGAAGGAGATGCACAGGGACGACTGTTTTCCTACCCTATTCCTACCTACAATCTCACAAAGGACTTTGATTGGGACAATCCTGAGTACAAACCTATCTGGGAGATGACAGCCAAATATGGTATCCCTTATTTTTCAAACTTTATAAATTCTGACATGAGTCCTGACGATGCAAGAAGTATGTGCTGCAGATTGAGACTTGATAACAGGGAGCTTAGAAAAAGAGGTGGCGGTTTGTTTGGCGCCAACCCATTAACTGGTAGTATTGGTGTAGTAACAATTAATCTTCCCAGAATTGGTTTCGAAGCAGCAAACAAAAGAGACTTTTTTAAAAGGTTAAATATTCAGATGGATTTAGCAAAGAAGAGCTTGCAAATTAAAAGGAGATTCCTTGAGAAATATATGGATAAAGGTCTTTATCCATATTCCAAATTCTACTTATCTGATATTAAAAAGAGGTTCGGAGAGTACTACAAAAATCATTTTAACACAATTGGAATATTAGGACTCAATGAGGCACTTATAAACTTCTACAAAGATTCAAATAAGGGGATTACTTCAGAAGAAGGCCGAGAATTTGGTATTGAGATAATGAATCACATGAGAGAACGATTGATGACTTATCAATTAAAAACCAATGAACTTTTTAATTTGGAAGCAACACCTGGAGAAGGAGCAACTTATAAGTTTGCAAAGGCAGATAAGAAGCGCTTTGGAGATTCAATTATAGCAGCGTCTGACATAGGCGAACATAAAGGCCGGGATATAGTGCCATACTATACAAACAGTTCACAGATTCCTGTTGGACTGACTGATGACATCTTTGAAGCATTAGATTTACAAGATGAATTTCAGTGTCTTTACACAGGCGGTACTGTTCAACACGTTTACATTGGAGAACAAATTACATCTCCTGAGGCAGTAAAAAATCTAGTGAGAAAAATTGCAGAGAATTATAAATTGCCCTACTTCTCAATCACTCCAACATTTAGTATATGTCCAAAGCACGGATATATCCCAGGTGAACACTTTTACTGTCCTAAGTGTGACTGTGAGGTGGGATATAAAGAAGGAATGTCCTTTAATGAAATTAGTTAATTTAATAACAAAACAAAAATGAAAAAAGTAACAAGGCAAAGATGTGAGGTTTATTCAAGAGTGGTTGGATATATTCGTCCAATTTCTCAATGGAATATTGGGAAACAAGCCGAATGGTCTGATAGAAAAATGTTTAAAATGAAGACTCTTTAATGATACAGATTGGAGGGTTAGAAAAGGTTTCTCTTCTTGATTATCCTGGGAAAATATCAACAATTATTTTTACTTACGGCTGTAATTTAAGATGTGAGTATTGCCACAATCCAGAATTGGTAGTAAAAGAATTGAATAAAGAACTCCAGATAAATATTGATGATATCCTAAGCTATTTAAAGCAAAGAAAGGGAAAGATTGATGCTGTTGTTATTACAGGGGGAGAGCCCTTAATATATGATGATATTGCTGTTTTGATTAGTAAGATTAGAGAATTAGACCTTCTTGTCAAACTAGATACAAACGGTTTTTTCCCAGAAAAACTACAAAGATTAATAGATTTACATCTACTAGATTATATAGCTATGGATATAAAATATCCCGAGAAGGAATACCCCAAAAGAACTGCAGATAAAAATAGCTTAGATAAGGTAATTAAGTCTATTGAAATAATAATGAATTCAGGAGTTGATTATGAATTCAGAACAACCTATGTTAAAGGAATCCATAAAATTAAAGACTCGGAAAGTATTGCAAAACTAATTAGAGGTAGTAAAAAATATTACATACAAAATTTTCGCCCTGGTAAAACACTCAATCCAACTCTATCAGTTTCTAACTCTTTCAATGATAATGAGTTAAATAAAATTCTTCTGGGTGCTAGAAAATTTGTTAAAAATTCACAAGTTAGATAGTTGGGTTTTCCAATATTTGAATTACCTTCCCATTAATCAAAGAATCACTGTTACTATCCAAATAAATAGGTTGAAAAAGTGGATTGTCGGAATCGGGATAAAGAATAACCATATTTTTACCCTTTTTAAATCTTTTTACAGTGGCACAATTATCAATAATTGCAACAACAATATCCCCATCTTCTATCTCTGAATCCTTTTGAACTATAATATATTTTCCATCTTGAAGTTTTTCTCCCCCAATTACTGCTTGATTCATAGAATCTCCTTTAATAATTAGACTAAAAATATTTGTTTTTTGCCTCAGAATATTTTTATCTATCTTTAATATCCCAATATTTTCCTCCTGCGCTGCAACTAAAGGAGTTCCTGCATTTGCATATCCTAATATCGGAACTCCAACAAGATAATCGTAAGCTATTTCTTCATCATTTCCAACCAAATGGATACCTCTAGCCTGTCCAGTTCTAAAAATATAACCTTTCTTCTCAAGGGCAATCAGATGTATTACTACACCTCTTTTAGTAGAAATTCCAAGAACATCCTTTAACTCATTAAGAGATGGGGCAAAACCTTTTTCTAAATAAAAGTTCCTTATAATCCTTAATACCTCTTCCTGTTTAGCTGTTAATCTAATATCCATTTATATATGAAATTAAATTATATATACCAGTATACCACCCCATTGTATACCTTCAAGTTCTTATAGTGTTGCTATTGCGTTCCAAATTTTTAAATAATATACTTATGTTGTTAAATTAAATTTTCTTTTAAAATGGCAGAAACTAAGGCTGCAAAAAAGGTCTATTCCTTGAACGAGATTAAGTACAATGAGGTAAACAAGGCTACTGCAATTCTCGCCTGGATTCCTATTGTTGGATTTATTCTTCTTCTAGTAGAGAAAGATGACAATTTTGTTAAATACAATGGTGCACAGTCTTCTATTTTAGGATTACTCGAAATGATCGCCTGGGTTCCATTGATTGGTTGGCTAATTGCCCCAGTAACATTGATTCTTATCATTGTAGGAATAGTTAAATCTTCCCAAGGAGAAAGATTTGATATTCCATTGATCTCTGATTTGGCATTAAAGGTTATGGGTTGGTTTAACTAGTTTTTAACCTTTGGTTATGTTTAAGGGGAGTACTTACTCCCCTTTTTCTTTCTGATATGATAGAATTACTCTGATTCGGGGAGTAGTTCAGATGGCTAGAACGCTGCGTTTGGGACGCAGAGGTCGCAGGTTCAAGTCCTGTCTCCCCGACTTTCCTCTTGAATGTTATAATTTGTTCATATTTTATTAACTGACCCATGAATTTATATTATCTGCTTAACTACATTAGTATTTTAATCCCCTTCTTACCTCTTCTCCTTGCTATTTATCTAAAAATTAAAAGCGTGCTTTTTGTTAACAAATGGAAATCCGTTTTATTCCAAATATTTCTTATCCTTTTTTCTCTTTTATTAATTTACTCTCGATTCCTTGAGCCTAATACTGTCATTCAAAAAGAAACGAATATTGAAACAGGTTTTAAATCAAAAATTGTATTAATATCAGACCTTCATGTTGGAGCCTTTTCTTCTACTAAAATGCTTGTAAAGGTTATAGAAGAAATAAATAGCATTGATAATGTTGATTTTGTAGTCATTGCTGGAGATATTGTCTATCACCCCAAGGGAGATTTGCGAACACTTCTCTCTCCACTTAAAAATCTAAAATATCCTGTCTATCTTGTTCTAGGGAACCATGACAGTGAAAGAAATAGAAACAATTATGAAGAAGAGATAAAAGCAATTGTCTCTGACTTTAATTTTTATTTTCTTAAAAACAATTCGGAATATATTGAAGAACTCAATCTGTACATAGTTGGACTTGGAGACCTCTGGGCTGGGGATGCAGATGTTTCTAAAATCAGCCAATTTTCTAAAGATGATAATCTCGTTGTAATTGCACATTCACCAGATACGGTTTACAAATATGACAAATCAATCCCCCAATTAACACTCTCTGGACATACACATGGAGGTCAAATTAGAATCCCTTTAATATATAAATGGTTCATTCCAAGTAAATACGGTTTTAATCAGGGTCTTTACAATACGCCGAGAGGGAAAGTATATGTTTCGTCAGGAATCGGCAATACTGGGTTGCCATTTAGGCTCGGAATTCCGCCTTGTATTGATGTTATTTATACTCAATAAAAAAAATTTACAATTTTCTTGACACTATATATCCAAAAGGGTACACTAAAACTAGTTGGGGTTTATATAGATCACAAATCTCAAAAGTCTTGATTTAACAACCTTTATACACAAAGTGCAGGAATTGAACAAGATTAAAAAATTTCAACTTATTAAATCTTATAGGGCTTTTATCAAGTCCCTTTTTTTATTTTATAGTACAAAGTAATGAATAAAACTTCAGATGTAGAGAATTACACAATAGATCCAGCACTAGATATTAAAGAAAGTTTGTCACCAAGGTATAGTAATTTTTTTGTCCGAGATACTACTGATGAAGAGAAAGAAGAAATCTCAAATATAATTTCTTTAAAAAATGAGATCTTTGATGGTTTTGTTTCTCCTACAGGAAGAAATTACCGTGATGTACTAAAAACAACACAAGAGCTAGTTACAGAGAATCGATATCTATTTACTCAAAAGGATGTAAGCAAATATTGGTCTGAGAAGAAAATAAAAGAAAGAGAACGAACATTAAAAAAAGATTTACTCTTTGATCCTCCTGTAGTATTAGGAAAAATTGTTCCATACAACCAAAGAGAAAGTAGAACAGAAGGATTAAATAGGAGTTCATATGATAAAGCATTGGAATTTGCTGTTCATAAATTGCTATTTACTTCTGGAATCCCAACAATGAATCAACTTGCGAACCTAGGAAAGGTTTTACAATTTGTTACGGGTGAGAGATGGATTGATGAAAGCAAATGGGTTGGGGGAAGACGATTAGATGATGGTGATATTGAAAGAATTACTGCTGAGATAATGGCAAAAAAACTTGGAATTGAACCTGAGGAAGCAATTATTCAAGGTGAAAGAATTGTTGCTTTAAATGATAGTGAAGCTACATACCTAAATGAGAATGATCAACATAAAATACCCGCTTCCCAAGGTGGCTTGTCTCAAATACCCATGTCCATTGCTAGTCACTGGTTTGAGCACACACAGGTAGCTGTTGATGCTGCGGATGTTCTCCAAATACTAATTGAAGAAAAAAAGAAGAGAATAGAAAATGATAATCTTAGCGAAGATCAAAATGTTGTCTCGCAAGAAGAATTAAATGAACTTATTAGACTTGCATATTTTTCTTATCAGGCAAACACTCCCTCTGCAGAATTAATAAGACATGCACCAGCACTCTACTCTAATCTCTCCAACAAATATATCTTAGAATATCGAAGAGAAGTATCCAAAGAAGCATTGTCTATTATTGATAAAGCAAAAGCTATAGATGTTTCTTGGATTTCACTTCTTTCCGAGGAAGATTTACAGAATATAAAGAATATTTCTGAAAGAATTGTAACAGGAAGAGGAAGTACCCCACAAGACGAACTAACCAAAGAAGAAAAAGAATCAATAAGTAATTTGTCCTTTATCGCCGACTTAATTGAAAGAGATACTTCGATAAATAAACTTAATAAATACCTTTCCGATCTACAAAGAACTCACAAAAAAGGTCTTAACCTTTCGTATGTTAATTTAATTAACGGCTTAATCACTAGGTTAGAAAATAATACAAGTCCACTCTACCTAGATAATCTCTCTGAAGATGAATACAATGCGATATTGGCCTTGCAAGAACAATTAGACGAGTCAATATTAATTAATATTGTCACTCCACGTAAACTTGGGTGTGTTAGACCCGAATGGAAGTTTAGACTCGATTTGGATACATTGAAGGATGTAACCATTAGTCCTTATAACGGAAAAGGTACAGAAATAAGAAAGCTTGCAGATGTTCTAGAAACTCCTTGTTTTAACGGAATTCTTCAAAGACCCCAAGTTCCCAAAAGGGAAGCTCTTGATTTTGATAAACTTAAAGACCCGGATTTGAAATTGTCATACGAAATATACGGTCCTACAAGGGATTTAAATGTAATTGAAGGATATTCTGCAAATTTAATTCTCTCCAAATATTATGAATCCCTAGGTATCTCGTCAAAAGAGCATTTTAATGAGTTAATGTTTCCAACTGAAAAGAATCTTCAACCTCCGAGTGCACTTCAAAATGTAGAAGAAGCCGCTGAAATAATTTATGGTGCAATTATTAAGGGTGAAAAAATCGCCACTATCGCAGATTGTGACCAAGATGGATTTAATGCTACTAACAACATGAGGTGGGCTCTAGAAAAAATAGGTGTCCCGAAAGTTGACCAAAAATTTAATACTAGAATTGAAGGCCATTCTGTACAGTTAACGGATTTAATTAATCTTGGTGTTGCAGGTAATAAATTAATAATAATTTGTGATACAGGTTCAAGCGATGAAGATTGCAAAGCTTTTCAAACATTCCATTCTGGTACAAACAAGATTTCGGATCTTCAATATTTCTTAGATAATATTGAAAGAATAAATGGGTTTGCAAAATTTCCCGAAGAACAAAAAAAATCGATTAAAAGGAGATTACAACTTTTTATTACAAATAATCCTTGGGATACTTTCAATAAGGAAGGCTTATTTTCTAGAAAATTCACATTTGTAAATCCTGTTAACAATATCGAAAGTACATCTACATTAGGCTCCTACGAACCACTAAGGATGTTTGTAAATGGTTTTAAAAATGATGTAAGGTTAATCGTTTGTGACCATCACACACCTTCAATTAAATCGATTGAATATTTTCTTGAACATTCTCAAGATATAATGGTAAATCCACAATGGGTAATGAAATGGTGGAAAGAAATTGACTTTATCAACGAGATGCAGGAAGCCTTAACACCTGATGAAAACGGTGTTGTGGATCACGAAAAAATTGATAGGACTCAAAGAAAATATAGATGCTACCCTGAATCAGACTTAGTAGGTACTGTAACCACAGGAAAGGTAATTAGAAGGGTGATGAACCTTTTTAGTGATGAACCAATAGTTAAAGCCAGAAGCAAGGAGTATCTTCTCCAATCAAAAGAAAAACGAGAGAAATTGCTAAAAAAATACCTTGACAAGGATTTTGATTCATTAAGTTTAGAGGAACAAAGATTTGTTTTGGAACAAAGTGGAAATATGCCAAAATCTTTTTTTGAGATGGACACCAAATCAAAAGAGATATGGGCAAGAGAAAAAATTATCAAATTGGCTGAATATATTGACGAGGATTTGGTTTCTTCGAGAATTGCAAATAAAGGAGAAACACCTCTCTCTGATGCGATTCACTCTTGGATTACACTTGGTAAACATGTTAGAGATGTAAAAAAAGAACTTTTTAATATTATAGAAGCTCATCTCTCTACTCCTTCAAGTATAAACCAAGGAGCATTTCAACCCCCTTTGTTTGAAGATGACAGGCTTATTCCAAATTCAAAAAAATACAACAAGAAAAGAAGAGAGAAAGCAAGAAAACTTGGGAACGAAATTTGGAATTTATGCTATTCATCAATGGAAGACAGCAAAGAATTAACTGTAAATGAAAGCTTTGCTCTAAAATCGTACTTGAAACATGGACCATTCGGACTTCAGCAATTAAAACTTTTGGAGGCTACAGCAACAATAGGTGATGGTGGTTCCATTGGAATTGGGATTGGTATGGAAAATAGATATATTGTAAAGGACGCCATGAGGGAACTCACAGATCTATCAAAACAATACCAAAAAGAGCCTTCAAATACATGGAGAGAGAGACAATTTAAAAGGATATTACCTGAAAGTCTAAGGTTCATCCGAATTGCACTTCGAGAAACAAATTTCACAGCCGTAAACTATTATAATTCTAGATTCTTTTCTCATATTATGGCGGCTTCAACTAACGCTATCTACAGAAGAGCAAAACCAGAAGAAGCTCTAAGAGCTGACAGCGTATTACCCGAAATTAGTGATGTATTTATTAAAAAATCTGAGACAAACAAAATTAGAAGACACCGCCACACTCTTCCTTATGCGCAAGACAAGGCTATACAAAGAAGAGAGGAACTTCTTGCAGAACACTATAAATACCTAGATACACACGAAGATGAAAGAGAAAGGCCTTTAATAATCATAGAGCAAAAAGGTCTAGAGTATATTGATGCACTACAGGGACAAAGGGGACTAATTGCTGGAAATATATCGGAAAGATATGAGAAGCCTACAATGGTTATAGTTGCAGAGGGAGAGAGTAAGGAGAATGACTCAAAGACTTACAGTGTATCATTTAGGCTTCCTGCTAGAGGGAATGTATCTACAGACATGATTCAATTGTACTTAGAAAAGAATCCTCAACCTGGAATAAAAATAATTGCACATGGTGGTCATCCACTAGCCTCGGGGGGAACTTGGCAAGTTCAGGGTGGTATTGAACAATTACATAATGTTTTGGACCCATTATTTGAGAAGTATAAACCAATTAACCCTGATGCAGGGGTTGTAAAAATTGAAACTACAATAAAAGAGTTAAAAAATGAATTAAAAAAATCTTCTCCTGAACTTATCAAATCCTTCAATTATCTAAATCCGTTTGCAGTAGCTGACATTATTTCCACCCACATCTCTCAACAAACTAATCCATATGGTACAGATTTTCCAAAACTTCTCTTAGAGTTTGAAGAACTTAAGGTCGTTGGAAAATCAAGAGGCAAAAAAGTTGATGGAGAGTCTTACCAAACTATCACTGTTGAAGATAGAAGAGGAAATAGAAGAGTAATGAGATTATTTAAGAAATTAATTTCTTTTGATAAAGTTAGAATTGGAGACACAGTATCCTTAAGGGTACAACCTATTATGCGCTTAACACCTATGCCACCTGCAAAGTTAATATATAGAGGGCCTTTCATAAACGAGGGAGACGTTACAAGTATTGATGGACAGAAATCAAGGCCCACATTAGATATTGAAAAAATTATTTCAATCAAACGTACTCAATTGAAGTAAATTACCAATTTGTGGTATGTCCTTTGAGACGAGTTCTAAGTGTAGAATATATGTAATAAGCGAAATATTTTACTTTGTTAATAGGGTAATCTCTACTGTGCATATATGTGACCTTTCTACCGCCTAAACTTCTCTTAAACTCACTTACACCTCTCCAGGGATGTCTCTTGTTCTCGTACATATCAGGAACTACCCCACCAAACAAATCGTATTTCTTTAATCCAAGACTCTGACCTAATTCTAAGCTTTTCCAATAAAGCAAAGTAGTAACAATAAGATTCTTTAACCTAAAATCAGTTGAAGCTCCTGCTTGATATAGATGCATATTCTCTCCGTAAACAGTATTTTGCCAAATAGAGAAAGGCTCCCCTTTATAATAGGCTGTAACCATATAGCACATATTTTTCTCTTGCTGTATTTCTAGCTCCTGCATGAGTAGTTTTGTAGGTTTATCTACATAACCCTTAAAATTAACCGTTTCATCATGAAATTTCTCAAAAGGGACAAAAGCACTCTTGTCTTTATGAATTTTTACTGAAACATCATTATTCTCTAACAATCTGTTGAGAAGATTTCTCCTCGTTTTACTCATATCTTTTTTTAGATCCTCAATATTTTTTGTTAAATCTATCTGCTGGGAGATAAGAGCGTCAACATTGTGAATAGGTGCTTTAATAAAATGATATTTTTTATATATTTCCTCAATCCTAGGATCTTCTACAACCAAAGGAGAGAATCTAAACATAAAACATTTTCTATCAATAGTATATTGCATCGCAAACTTAATTACCTGTTTCCATTCTTCTTCCTCAAACCCAATCAAAAGTGGGGAATGTTTAAATTCAAGAAATCTTCCAAAAAGTTTTGATGACCCAATATTTCCTGTAAGAACTCCTCTAAATATATCTCCATTAAATATTGCATATCTAAATGTCTCTATACCAATCTTTTTATTATATTCATATCTTGCACTACTATTTAAAAAGGAATATTCAGGCATTTGAAAAACATAGTTATCCCAAACTTGATTGTCTTCTATTTCTTTAAATTCTAATTCCATATTTGTTTATATAAGTTTATATTTTAATAGCTTTGGAGTTAATAATCCATATAATTTTACGGGCCATTTCATCTGTAACTTCAATATTTGTTGGTAAATTAATAATATTTTCGCAACAATGTTCAGCAATAGGACATGAACCTTTTACATATCCAGCTAATTGAAGCTGACTTTCCAAGAGTGGGAAAACAGGGGTTGTGTACCAGCTTCCAATTATTATCTTTTCCTTTTTAAGCTCTTTCTTAATTTGATCTTTATTCCCAATTAATAAAGGGTATCTTAATAGCGAATGATTGTTTGTTTGAAAACGGAATTCCTCTTTTAACCCTTGTAAGTACAGCTCTGTAATATGCTCTCTGTGTTCGTTTAGAGATTCAATTCTATCAATTTGAGCAAGAAGGAGAGTGGCCTGAATATCAGACATTTTGAATGCATCTTCGGGATGAAGAGAAATTAAGGATGCTTGTTTTTTTATCAAGTTTGAAATTCTAAAAATCATTAGTAAAAGTTTCCCTAAGCTGAAGTGCAAAAAGGGAATATTTATTGAGTAATAATATTTTTTAATGAGTGACCAGAGAAGAATATATCGAGCGTTGTATTTCGCTTCTGTGATTGATAATTCCCTTACTTCCTTATATAGAGTTTTAAATTTTGATAGATATATTGAATTTTTAGGAATTGCAATCATTGCTCCTTGTGTACAGCTTAAAGCTTTGTCCTGAGCGAAACTAAAAAGAAGAAAATCAGAATACTGACCAACTTTAAATTGGGTCGTGTAAAAATGAGCACAGTCTTCAATTATTACAATCTTCCTATCTTTATTCCTTTTGCTATTAATTTCTTTAACAATTTCTCTTGCTTTTGAGACATCTACAAGATTTCCAAAAGTGTGCTGTAAAATAATAGCCCTTGTACTGTCAGTAATAGATTCCTTTAATTTCTCCAAATCTATGTTGAAGGTTCCTAATTCTATATCTACATATACAGGCTTTGCCTTCACCCAAAGAATTGGGGCAACTACAGCGATACAGGTAAATGGTTGTACTATAACCTCATCACCACTTTCAATATTAATCGATTTTAAGATAGTAAATAGTCCTTCTCTACCTTTATTAAAAAGAAAAATCTCATGCCTAGAATACTCATTCTGAAAATAGCTACCTAATTTTTTCAAACTACCTTTTGAGAAGTTCTCATCCTTAACAATTTCTTTTGCAAGGAGTCTATCATCTTCATTATTATTAGGTAATGAACCAATAAAAATACTCATCAATATGTCCTTTCGAAATGAGAATCAATCTCAGATAATTTAAGCTCCCATACAATTGGTCTTCCGTGAGGACAACTATATGGGTTTTTACATTGTTTTAATTCATTTATTATTTCAATCATTTCCTCCTGATGAAGTTTCTGGCCAGACCTTACACTTCCATGACAAGATATTGTTGCTAATATATCATCTTTCTTTTTCTCAAAGTTCTTTTTCAGGTTATTAATATCCTCTTCAAGTTCAAAAATCTCCATAAAGATATCTCTGAAATTAGCTACAGAATATTCAGTTGGAATCGACTCAAGTATAATTCCATCTTTTTCAATGTTATAACTAAAGCCGAGTTCCTTAAAAAAATCTTTATTCTCTTTTAGAAGAAGCGTTTGAGCAGGAGAGAAATTGACTGTTTCTGGGATAAGTAATTTTTGAATGTTTTTACTATTTAATTCTCTAAATTTAAGCTTTTCAAAGTTTATTCTCTCAGCCGCTGCATGTTGATCTACAATCCATAAGATAGGATCTTGATATTCAATCACTATATATTTATTGAAGACCTGAAAAATATTTCGAAATTCTCTTGTCGAAGTAAATTCTTTTTGTTTAAAATCTTCTACAGATGGTAGCTCTGAAAACAACTCTTTAGAAAATACTATACTGTCTCTTACTGCCGATGCTTTGTTTGAAACATAATTGTTTCTAATTTTGTAATCACTATCTTCGGAAGATATTTTACCACCAGAGGGATTCCCTTGATTATATCTTTCTCGTGCTGATACGAAATCGATTTGACTATTTTGGTTAGCATTATGGAAATCAGTATTCCTATATGACAAATTTTTTTCAAGTGAATGCTTTACTGCTTCTTCGATTGCAGAGTAGACCCGATATGGATTCTCGAATCTAACTTCCTCTTTTCTTGGATGAACATTTACATCGACTAGGTCAGGATTAATTATGAGATTTAAGATAAAATCAATTTTCTGATTAAATGGGATATATCGTGAAAATCCCTCCATAACGGCTCTTGTAATTCCCCTGTCAGTAATTCCCCTGTTATTTACAAAAATATATTGATTTTTTGTTGCCTTCGAATGCTTGTTAGGATGAGAAATATAGCCAGAGATTGAAAGTCCATTTCCTTCATATTTGATTTCAAGCATAGAATCTTTAATATCTCCTCCCAAAACCTTATTTAGCCTCTCATCAACAATTTCTCCTGCTTTTGTGTTTGTTAGGCTTGGAAGGGAAGCAATTCTTTTCCCATCTTTAATGACTTCAAAAGATATGTTTGGATAAATCAAGAAATATCTCGTGAGAAGTTCAAATATTTTTCTGTATTCAGTATTAGGTGTCTTAAGATACTTTCTCCTTGCTGGGACATTAAAAAAAATATCTTTAATTCTAATTGAAGTACCCTCTTCTTTTGGAAATGCAGCTATTTGAATTTTCCCCTCTTCATCAAAAAATATTTTACTCCCAATTTCATCATCTTCATATCTTGATTCTGCTGATACCTTAGAAATGGACGAAATGGTTGAAAGAGCTTCCCCTCGGAATCCCATACTTAAAAGGTTATTCAAATCCTCAATGCTTTGTAATTTTGAGGTCGTATGAGCCTCAAAAATGCCCTTGAAATTCTCTTTTGGTATTCCAATACCATTGTCAGAAACTTCAATCATATCTATTCCTCCATTATCAATTTTTAATGAAATTTTGGAAGCTTTAGCATCAATTGAATTATCTATTAACTCCTTAACCACTGATGCAGGTCTCTCTACAACTTCACCTGCAGCTATTTGGCGAACTACCTCTTCTGATAATCTGTTAAGTTTAACTCTATTCATTAGGACATTCTAACACATTATCATATCTGCTAGAATATGGGGATGGACTATTTTAAGTTAGTTTCAAAATACAAGAATTCTCCAGATCAGGAAGAAGCAGTGAAAAATATTATTAATAAAATGTCTTCCAATCAAAAACAAACACTCCTTGGAGTAACTGGATCTGGAAAAACTTTTGTCATGGCAAATCTCATAGAAAGATTAAACCGCCCTTCATTAATTATTTCCCACAACAAAACTTTAGCAGCTCAATTGTATGAAGAATTTAAAGAGTTTTTTCCTGAAAATTCCGTTAAATACTTTGTATCTTACTATGATTACTACCAACCCGAAGCGTATATCCCAGCAAGAGATTTATATATTGAAAAGGAGTCAGAAGTAAACAAAGAGATTGAGAATTTAAGGTTTGGGGCAATGAATTCTGCTTTAACAAGAAGGGATACCATTGTAGTTGCGTCTGTATCTTGTATTTACAATATTGGACAACCTGAAAACTATGAAAACAAAGCTATTTCCTTTTATTTAGGTCAAAAAATCAATCTTTCTGATATTTCATTGGAATTAATTAGTATGAGATACGAGAGAGATTCTTTTGATTTTACAAACGGTGTATTCAGAATTAACGGTGATATTATTGAAATTTACCCTCCTTACGAAGAATCCTCAATTAGAATTGAACTTTTTGGTAATATAGTTGAGGGAATTAGTTTGGTTGAGCCTATCTCAAAAAGAAAAATTAAGGGTCTCAATGAGATTTTAATATATCCAGCTACCTCATTGGTATATTCAAAAGAAACAATTTTGAATGCCGTAAAAAATATTAAAGAGGATTTAGAGACACGTGTTTCATTTCTAAAAAATATTGGGAAGGAGCTTGAAGCTAGAAGGCTTGAACAGAAAACCTATTATGATTTAGAAATGCTTACTGAAGTTGGTTACTGCAAGAGTATGGAAAATTACAGTATTTATTTTGATGGAAGAAAACCCGGTCAACCTCCATATACATTAATGGACTACTTTCCATCTGACTATTTACTTTTTATCGATGAATCACATATTACTATTCCTCAAATTGGAGGAATGTACAATGGAGATAAGGTCAGAAAGGATAATTTGATTGAATACGGTTTTAGACTTCCAACTGCACGAGATAATAGACCTCTTAATTTTGAAGAATTTAGAAAGAAGCAAGGAGATACTCTCTACATTTCTGCCACACCCTCAAATTGGGAGATAGAGGATAGTAATAACTGCATTACAGAGCTATTAACTCGACCCACTGGACTTTTGGATCCATCTGTTGAAGTTAGGCCAACAAAAAACCAAATTGATGATGTAATTAACGAAGTAAGAAACAACATTCAAAAAGGACAAAGAGTACTTATCACAACATTAACAAAAAGATTTGCAGAAGATTTAACTGATTACCTCAAGGATATTGATATCAAGGTTCAGTACCTTCATTCAGATATTGATACAATCGAAAGGGTTGATATTTTAAGAGATTTGAGACTAGGAGAGTATGATGTTGTTGTTGGTATTAATCTTCTTAGAGAAGGAATTGATTTACCCGAAGTGTCTTTAGTCATTATCCTTGATGCAGACAAAGAAGGTTTCCTCAGATCCAGAACAAGCTTAATTCAAACCATCGGAAGAGCTGCAAGACATGTAGAAGGGCGCGTAATTATGTATGCTGACGTAATAACTGAAAGTATGAAATTTGCGCTTGAAGAGACTAAGAGAAGAAGAAGTTACCAAGAGGAATACAACTTAAAATTCAACATAACACCACGAAGCGTTAGCAAGGAGATAAGGGGGAAATTAGTAGAGACAGAAAAAGATCAAGAAGATATCGAAATGGATATTGAGAAGATGGATATTAAACAGAAAAAATTATTAATAAAAGATTTGCAAAAAGAGATGCTTATTCTTGCAGATAAACTTGATTTTGAGAAAGCAGCTGCAATTAGAGATCAAATAAAAGAAATTAAAATGAGTATTAATTAGATGAAAATTAAGTTTCTCTCAAATATTAATGATAAAAGGGTCGATTCATTTAGGAATTTAATCGTTGAGAAATTCCCCCAATTATTCGATGAAAAAGACCCTGAATTATACCTAGTGGCAGGAGGAGATGGTGCCATGTTGCATGCCATTCAAGAGACGATAGATCATAAAATTCCTTATATTGGCAAAGCTATGGGAACTTTCAACTTCCTTATGAATAAGATAGATGATGACGAAAGTTTTCTAAACAGATTAATCAATGATGAAATCAAATTTGAGACATTTAAATCAAATGCTATTGTTGCCTATCTTAACGAGAAAAAGATTGGAGAATCTGTGAATGATGTAATACTTGGCAACAAGATAATGGATTATCATTCCTTTTCAATTTCTACAAAGTCTGGAGATTTCTCAGATTTTAAATTAAAAGGTTCAGGTTTATGCATAAGTACTCCAATTGGTTCTACAGCATTTAATTACAACAATAATGGTAGAATATTGCCTTTAAATTCCGATTTCCTCTCCATTACAGGCGTTGTTACTAATCGATATATTAACGACATTATTCCTTTTGAGGAGGTTTCCATTAGAAGTGATGGAAGTCAGATTTTTCTTACAAATATATATGGAGGAGATTTAGACGATGGTAATGAGTTAGTTCTAAGAAAAGGTACAGAAATTGAGATTTGCTTTCTTGATAAAAAAGATTTTTTGAGAAAAAGAATTGAAATTGGGCATAGGTTTAGAAAATAATAACTTTCTTAAATGTCCTTCATTTCTCTTTTTACTTTAAAATGATAAGATTTAATTATGTACAGGGGGATATTAGAATTAAAGAAAGATGAGTTTGACGAATTATTTAAAATGTTAGTAACAGCTATTCCTAAAGAGGGTTTACTATATTCTAAGCTACAGGATGCTAATGAAAATACTGATGAAATTAAGACGATATCCGTTTCTGAAGAAGATCTAGAATTTATTTTAGATAGTATTTTACCAATTGATCCAAATAATCAGTTATTAAAAATGGTTTTCGAGAAAATAAGTGAACAATTAAGAAATATTAGGAATTAGAAGAATCAGACTGAAAATTAAATGAATTTCTCCACCAAATAAACAATATAAAAAATAACAATAATCACCCCAGAGACCCTGTTCAGAATCTTACTTTTCCCTAAGGGTTTAAGCTCAGGAAGAAGAATTAACAACATTACAGCAACCATTATTGCAAAAAAATATACATCTGAAATAGCTTCGTTACTTACGGAAAGTGGTTTAACGACAGTAACCAATCCTATCCCTAGGGCAATATTGGCAATTGTGCCTCCAAATACGTTCCCAACAATTATATCTGTATACCCCTGTGTAGCTGATCGTATCGAAGTAAAAACCATTGGGATCGATGGTCCGATAGCTACAATTGTTGAGCCTAATAAATACTGTGATATGCCGAAATCTCTTGAGAGAATAGGAGTCATATATACAACAGCAACAGCTGAAGTGATTAAAAGTAAAAAACCTAGAAGTAACCTTGAGAGAATTTTAAAATTGCTTTCATAATTTATTGGGGTATTAGAAATCGTACTTGTATTTAACTCAACTTCTTTTAGGTCAATCCTTAACAGCTTCTCCCTCTGAGAATACTGATAAATTATGTAGAGTGTCAGTGCATAAACAACCAGGAGGATCATACCTTCCAATCTTGAAATATTCCCATCAATTAGAAAAACTCCAAGTAACATACAAATAGCTAAAAAGAGAGGAATTTCTTTTTCAAAAACTTCATATTTAATCTTAAGTGGTAGAATTATTGCTGGAATTCCTAACCCGATTCCAATATTTAAAAAATTTGTTCCCATTGCACTCCCCACAATAGCATCATGGTAATCTGGCCCCATTAGAACATAGGTCATGTTTACGGCAATTGAAGGCAACCCTGTTCCAATTGCCACCAAAGTAGAAGCAATTGCCATTTTACTTAACTTAAATTTCTCTGCAATCTCAACAGCAGACGTCATTAAGAGATCCGAACCTTTAATTAACATGAAAATGAAAAAAGCAACTATTATTATTTCTATTAGTTGTTTCATAAAACTATTTCTTAAAATAGAAATTGCGGGACATGGATTCGAACCATGATTCTCGGCTTCAAAGGCCGGTATCCTACCATTAGATGATCCCGCAAAAGACTACGTATTATACATTATCTATATATATAATTGTATCATATGCTATTATTATCTATATGCCAAAAGATAAATACCTTACTAAAAAGAAACTCTCAAAGAACATCTATTTGCCCAAAAGGAAATCTTTTGATACTAAACTCCTTAAGAAAAAAAGAACTAAGAGTAAATTAGTGAGCTATGTAAAAAATAGCAAAGGAGGTAAAAAACCTTCAAAATTCTTAATTAAATTATTTCTGCTTATCTTGGTTGCAGGTTCATTAATAGGTCTTATTTATTTTTCTATTCTTTTTGTATCTAATCTTAGAAAAAACACCTCTCTCCTAGATATAGAGACAGGTGAAGTTGTCGGAATGAAAGATGTTCCTATTTTCCCAAACTCCCACTTTATTTTCGAAGGGGATATAGACAATGAGATGGTAAGGAATTTTTTAAGTAACGGAAATTCCGCATACAGATTATTACCTAAAAGCAATTTAACCGAAGTTTTTGATTATTATAATACTAAATTACCGCTACTTGGTTGGAACCTTGTAAATACTGTCCCTGAAGGTTCTGAAACCATGAAAAATGGTCAGTATTGGGTTAAAGATGATAAGGGCTTAAGAATATTCTCAAAATACAATGATATTTGGTACGAAAGCATCACTGTGAAAGACGCAAATGAAGGTTTAGCAGAAAGAGTAAAAAATGAAACTGAACGGGATTTACTTCTAGCTACAGAAGGTGTTCAAGACTTACTTCCTGATTTTCCTTGGGTATTACAAGTACCAAAGGAGTATATTATTTCCTACTCCGTTTCTGAATTTAACAACCTAAGAAAAATGGATTTAAAAGAGATAGGTGGAGAGGAAAAAATTTCTTTAACTCCTATTGGAAATTATTCTGATAAAGGCCTAGACTATTTTCTTGACTTGTACATAGAATTACTAAACAAACAATCAGAGAGTAATAATTGTGCAATTTCTCGAACTGAGCTTGCTTATACTGAGTATGCGAGAGCACTAAAAGGCAAGATCTCTTGTGCTGAAAGTACACATCAAATTGCGGTAATTGTAGATCCCTACAGAGGAGTAGTTTACATTCTTGATGGTGTTCCAACTACAGGAACATATTTTGAGACAGTATTTACAAATATCAAACCCTTAGATAACAAAAGAAGCTAGTTATTATTTCTAAAATGGTTAAACACTTCTGAACTAATTTTTCTATTATTTAAAACCTTATTTAAATCTTCAAAACTGGCCTTTCTCAAATTATTGATAGATTTAAATTTCAACAATAACTTCTTTTTACTCTTTTGCCCTACCCCATTAATGTGAAGAATTTCTGATTGCAACCCACTTTTTATTCTTGCTTTCCTGTGATGAATAATTGCAAAACGGTGTGCTTCATCCCTTAAATCAATTAGTATTTCTTTGTTCGATAACTTTATCTTATTTACTTCCCCTGTAGCTCTGCTAATCTCCCAAAACTCATCTAAGAGCCTGCCTCCTTTCCTTTTGTATTTTCTTCCTTTGGTAATACCTAAAAGCTTTATCCCTTTTGGTACAAAAGGTTCTAAAACTGAGAGCTGTGCTAAACCTCCATCAATTAAGACAACTTCTGGATTCTTCTCATATTTTGATGCATTTCTATTATCAAATCTGCGTGCAATTACCTCTTTTAGCATGTGCATATCATTTGGCGTATCGAGTGATTTGATTTTGAAAATTCTATACTTATTTCGAACGATTTCTCCATTTTCTGCCACAACTAAAGAGCCATATGCTTCTTTCCCCTGTATATTCGAAATGTCATAGCACTCTATTCTACTTAATTTCGGAATTTTTAATTCCTCTTTGAGCTGGGTGAAGTTTTTTAATAAAAGTTTTTTCCTTCTCTCAGTATAGCTTTCTTCTGTATCATTTATCGCAAAATCGATATTTTCTCCCAAGTAGTTCAAATCCTCTATTTTATCTCTTAATTTCGCAGCTTTCTCAAATTCCTCATTAATAGAATATTCTCTCATCTGTTTTTGAAGTTCAAGGATATGTCCTCTTTTCTTTCCCTTTAAAAATGCAATAATTTCATTAATATTCTCTTTATACTCTTCCTTTGATATTAAACCTTGATACGGTCCCGGACATAAACCCAAATGTAAATAAAGACATTTTTTCTCTTTTCCTAATTTTGTTTTAGAGCAGGTACAGAAAGGATAAAGTTTTCGTAAATATGTAAAAACCCTTTTGGCTGAAGATGAATTTGGGTAAGGACCAAAGAGTTTTCCTTTCCTCATATCTTCCGTGTTAATATTTCTTACTATCTTTACTGTTGGGAAGGTGTCCTTTGTAGAAATGTAAATCCATACATAAGATTTGTCGTCTTTTAAATCACTATTAAATTTGGGCTTATACTTTTTTATTAACGTTGATTCGAGAACCAAGGATTCTATCTCATTATTCGTTTCAATTACTTTCACATCAGTAATAAGGGGAATCATTTTCTTTACATAGGGACGATCATTTAAAGAGGAATTAAAATAGGATAAAACTCTATTTCTAAGATTTAAAGCTTTCCCTATATATATTATGACTCCATCTTTATTATAGAATTTGTAAACTCCAGTTTTTTGAGGAAGATATTCAAGTTTCGATATATTCATTCCTGATTATACCAATTAATTAAGCTGGGAAGATATCCATCCAATGTTTAGTATCGCTATCATTATTTATGGTTTTTTTTAATTTGACAACAGAATTTTTTGTGCCATCATTTACTATTATCCTAACGAAGCTCTCTCCTTTTGAGGATGCTATATATTTTTTAAGCTGTGTAACTTGCTCAACAGAATGTTCCGGAGTAATCCTGAAAGTTATTCCTTCAAATACCGCATTATGCTTAGTCGGGTCAATTATTTTAATTTTCTCTACCACAATACTCTTTTCGCCATTTCTGACATTCATTTTCCCGACTAAAAGTGCTGGAACATTTTCTTTAAGGCTAGATTTGATCTCTTCATATACTCTTGGGAAAACAAGGGCATCGTTTTTTCCTGTTTGATCCTCAATGCTTAAAAAAGCCATGTTGTCACCTTTTTTAGTTGTTATCCTTCTTATTTTTGTAATCATTATTCCCAAAATAAGGAATTGATTATTCTTCTTATTATTTAAAGCATCTTCCATAGTAATGACATTTTTTGAGATAAACAACTCTTGCAAAGAATCAAGTGGATGACTTGAGAAATATAATCCTAAGAGGTCTTTTTCCCACTGAAGTATTACATTTGGGTCAGTTTCAGTATCATGAATTAAAGGACTTGCAACAAAGGATTTATTTTGATTATTACTATTATTTAGTGAGAAAAAATCAAATTGACCTACTTTTGATGACTTTTGGATGTCTTTTTCCTTTTCATAAATTATGGGGAGTGTTTTCAGTAGGTCCAATCTGTTCCCAAATCCATCCATCGCACCAGCCATTATTAGGTATTCAATAGCTTTTCTATTTACTTTATCAAAAACTCTATGAACAAAATCATCTAAATTTTGGAAATTCCCATGATTATCCCTTTCAGAAATAATTGATTTTACAAGATCATCACCAATATTTTTTATCCCTCCCAAACCAAACCAGATATTATTTTTATCATCTACCGTAAAATAGTAACCGCTCTTGTTAATATTGGGGGGAAGCACATTTATTCCCATTCGTTTACATTCTTTTAAATCTAGAATTACCCTGTCAAACTTTTCTAGATCTCCTTCAAGAAGTGCAGCCATATATTGAAGTGGGTAATGCTGCTTAAGATAAGCTGTCCAGTATGAAATTGTTGCATAAGATGCACTATGTGCTTTGTTAAATCCGTAGTTTGCAAATTGCAATAACTTGTCCCAAAGTTTTTCAACCTTATCTTCGTCAAATCCATTATCTTTAGCTCCTTGAATAAATGCGGGCTTTTCCTTCTGCATTACCTCTGGCTTCTTTTTACCCATAGCTCTTCTTAACACATCTGCCTTTCCCAAAGAGTAACCAGCTACTACTTGAGCTATTTTCATTACTTGCTCTTGGTAAGTAATTACCCCCTTTGTAACAGAGAGAACTGGCTCCAATTCATCGAAAATATAGTCGGGTTTTTGTTTACCCTTTTTTACAGCTTGATACTCAGTAATATATTGCATTGGCCCTGGTCTATATGCTGCAAGAATGTAGCAAATATCCTCCAAATTCTCTGGCTCGAGTGTTCTTATTGTCCTTTTCATCCCTTCGCTCTCTAATTGAAAAATTCCAACAGTATTACCAGATTTAATTAAATCAAATACCTGCTTATCATTAAAATCGATTTTTCTTAGGTCAATTTTCTCTCCCGTAGTTCTATGAATCTTTTGTAGAGCTGCACCAATTATATGAAGATTCCTTAGACCCAAGAAATCATATTTCATTAATCCTAGTGGTTCAATATCAAACATCTCATATTGAGTCATCCCAATCCCTTCATTGTGTGCATCTCTTTGTATTGGACAGTATTCAACAACAGGTTGTGGCGTAATTATTATTCCACAAGCATGCGTTGACACCCCCCTACATAATCCTGAAATCTTTCTTACAATTTCAGCTAAATGTTTCGTTTCTTCACTAGAATTTATTATTTCCGCGAATTCTGGGTTTTTCTCTATCATGTAATCAATTCCCTTAGATTTACCAAAAACAATCTCAACCATCTTTGAAAGTGTATCGGCAATTTTAAGGTCAATCCCTATAACTCTTGCAACATCTCTAATGGCTTGCCTTGTTTGAAGCTTACTAAAAGTTCCAATCTGTTTTACATTCTCTATTCCATATTTCTCAATAGTGTATTGGATCACTTCATCTCTTCTTTTATCAGCGATATCTATGTCGAAATCAGGAGGACTGGGTCTCTCAGGATTAAGGAATCTTTCAAAATACAATTCCCAAGAAAGTGGTTCTATGCTCGTAATATCAGTAGCATAAGCGACAACCGAACCACAACCAGAACCTCTCATACCCACCACTATATCCTTTTCATGGCAAAACTGAACAAAATCTCTAACTACCAAGAAATAGTCGTCATATCCTTTATCATGAATTATAGAAAGCTCGTACTCAAGTCTATTTTTCAAATCATCTGTCAATTCACCATATTTTCTTTCAACACCTTCAAAAGCAAGCTTACGGAGATATGATTTTGCAGTTTCACCTTTGGGTAAATCTAAATATTTAGTTTCAACCCTTTCAAATGAAATATCGTATTCTTCAATGGCATTCTCAATTTTTTGAGTATTCTCAATTGCTTCCGGTAAGTCACTAAACAGTTTCTCCATCTCTCCTGGTGTCTTAACATAGAACTCGTTTGTTGGCATTCTTCGTCTATTAGGATCATCCATCGTAAGTCCATCAGAAATACACCAAAGAATTTCTTGAATTTCTGCATCTTCCTTATTCAAATAATGAGAATCACACGTTGCAACCAGAGGAAGATTTAGTTCCTTGGAAATTTTAATTAATCCTTCATTGACAATATTTTGCTCCTCCATCCCATTTCTTTGAATTTCAATATAGAAATTGTCTTTAAAAATTTCGGAGTACTTCTGTGCCATTTCAAGAGCTTTCGCATAATCATTAGAAAGTAAAGGTTGAGATATTGGTCCAGCAAGACATGCAGAAGTAGCTATTAAATTATCCGAGAACTTTGCTAAAGTTTCAAAATCGATTCTAGGCTTGTAATAGAAGCCCTCCATATGAGCAACAGAGACTATTTTTATAAGGTTTTTATATCCTTTAAGATTTTTTGCTAAAAGAACTAAATGGAAATAATTGTTGTCGATTCCATGCTCCTTGTCAGCCATTGTCCTTGGAGCAACATAAATCTCGCATCCAATAATTGGTTTTAAACCTTCAGCTTTCATCGCATTTTGGAATTTAAAAGCACCATACATGCTTCCATGGTCTGTAATGGCACAAGATTTCATACCACTTTCCTTTAATTTCTCTATAAGATCCGAAATACGGATTGTGGCATCCAACAAGGAATACTCTGTATGTAAGTGTAAATGAGTGAACATAACATAAATTGCCCCAATTTGATATACTAGATATTATGACAAATGAATCGGAAGAACAAGGGAAATTCATTTCCACATTGACAAACCATAGCTCTAATATTTTTAGAGTAGTTGCTTTACTTATTTTGTTTGTACTTTACTATTTTTTACTATCGCCCCTAGTAGAATCTTTCATTTCAAAACAGATAATATTGGTGCTTCGCTCAGGCCAAAAACAAACTCTAAATGTACTCTCTCCTGTTTTTGATGTTTATGCCAACTCAAAAGAGTATAACTTGGCGACATATGATGGGAATTTAAAATCCAAAAGTATCTCAAATACTAAATTTTTTACCATTGATCCTAGAGTTCTTGCTATGAACAAATTTCTTCAATCATACCACTCTCCCATGGCAGCAAGTGCAGAAACATTCGTAATTGAAGCGGACAAGTATGGACTGGACTGGAGACTTCTTGCCTCTATTTCTGGGGTGGAATCAGCTTTTGGGAATATTACACCAAAGGGCTCTAATAATGCTTGGGGTTGGAGAGGAGTCAATGGGAATGAAGATGGTTGGAGTATGTTTACTACATGGGATGACGCTATTATCCATATAACCGAAAGATTCTCAAAGGGTTACGGTACTGATATGAACCCTTTCCAAATCGAACCAATTTATTGCCCCCCATGTGGGGCAAGCCCCGCACATGCTTGGGCAAACGGAGTAACTAGATTTATGCTAGAATTACAGTATTACTTGGATAATTTAGAAAAAATTTAATTATGATTAAACTAATAATAAGAATTGCTTATTTTTTGTGTGTCCTTATTGAAGGAGTTATTGGTTTAAGAATAATTCTTTATTTTATTAACGCAAATTCAGAGAACCAAATAGTCCAATGGGTTAATACCATAAGTAATATTTTGATTACCCCGTTTCAGGGGATTGTAGACAGTACAATAAATTTTTGGAAGTTTGAAATCCCCTCAGTTTTAATTGTTTCGCTTTTTTTCTACATAGTTGCGGGGATTGTATGCTCTGAATTACTCAAATCTTACAGAAACAACGATTAACCCTTTATATAGAGATTTATTATGTTTTCATATTCATATGGTATAATACCTCATGGCAAAAATTGACTTGAAATCAGCAACAGGACTTTCAATTATTTATGAAAACGATGCATTAATCTTTAAGAATTCATCTTTTCAGAAAAAGAAAGACTTTACTATAGATGACATTAGAGAACAATTACTTAACAAAGAGCTTGATTGTCCTGAGATATTCTACAAAAAATACTACAGTGTTGACACAGATTCTCTCTTCTCATCAAAAAAAATCAAATTACATATTTATACAATAAGTCCGAACTTAGCTGGAATTGAATTTGTTAAGACCAAAGTAACTAGATGTAAAAAATATCCTAGGTTAATTGAAATTCTTAGCGGAACTGCTATTATTCTCCTTCAGCAATACAAATCTCCAAAAGAAAATAGAGTTATTAAATTTCTTGCCAAAAAAGGACAAAAAATTATCATCCCAGCTAATTACGATTTTGTTGCTGTGAACCCTAGACAAAATTCGTCCTTAATTTTTGCAGAGATTCTTTATATCAATGCTGTGTCTCGAGTAGTCCTTGATGACAACAGTGGAATGGCTTATTATGTAATTAGAAAAAATGCAAAACAGGAAATTGTAAGAAATCCAAATTACAAAATAGTGAATGAGGTAGAAAAAGTAGAAATGGATAAAATAATTAAAGAGTTTGGAATTACACCTAAAACTACTGTTATCAAACAATTGATAAGAAAATATGAAAAGTTTAATTGGCTATTTAAAGAAGATTCTGTTAAATACTAGTTTCTTTCTTTTACTTTTTTCCCTTTTTCCTTCATCACTTTTTGCACAAGAACCTATTTTCCAAATTAATTCTTACTTCTCTCACTTAGTTAGAGATTCTGCTATTGAGACAACTGCTACTGTTCAATTAACAGCGAACACCACTAGAGTTCTATCTATATATACTACAACCATTGATGCCCCTAATGTTAAACCAACTTGTTATATAAACAAAACAGAGGTCATAGAATGTAAAAGTTATAGCAGAGGGGAACTTACAGATATTCAAATTGACCTAAAGAACCGCGTTATCCCAGCCAATGAATTTTTCGAAATATCCTTTATTTACCAAACAAATATAAATAACTCAATTTCGTACAATTTCAAATCAAATATTCTCGACAGCACTTTGAAGGAAGTAATCATCAAATATCCAAAGGAAAAAGGAGATTACTCTTGGTCTTCCGAATTAATATCCTCCAAAATTCAGGAAGGAAAAAATATTGTTCTTACAGTTAAAAATCCCATTAATACAGAAACAACACTTTATTTTTCTGAAGGGATTCAATTTAAATTTTCTGTTAATAGAGTATTTACAAATTCTACTGAAGAGAGTCAAACTTTTGAGCTTATTTTACCAATGGACTCAGAAAGACAGACAATTATATGGCAAAGTATTTCTCCCCTACCTTCCTGGTCATCTATCGATGAAGACGGAAATTACATTTTTAATTATATTGTTAAACCAAAAGAAACTATTAATTGTAATATCTTGGGGTACATACAAGATAACAACTATTCCCCCAAGGAATTTGAGGATAAGGCCTTTTTAACAAAACAGGTGGGATATTGGGAGATTTCAGAGAAAGTTGAGATAAAAAGGCTTTTATCTTTCATGAAGGATAAAGGGCTTGAAATAAATGAGAATGCTACTGATATTAATCTATTGGGGGATAAAGAGAAGTCTTTATTTTATAGGTATATTTATCAATATGTCATTTACAGATTAAATTTTAATTCAAATACAATTTTAGGAAATATCGAAACTAAAAGGTTAGGAGCTTCAGGGATAACAAAAGACAGTAACAATGCAACCCCAATTGATTTCGCTGATTACTATATCGCCCTATTAAGATATTTCTCTATTCCAAGCAGATTAGTTTTGGGTTACATCTCAGATATCTCAAATAAAACTACTGATGGATATTACCATTACTGGGTGGAATATTATGATTTGAAAGAAAAGAAATGGTTTATTAGTGATCCATTTCTAGAAAAGTTTACTAAAAAAAGTTTGTTTGGAAGTTCTTTTCCTGACCATATAGAGATTCTTAAAAGGGGTAAAAATCCGATGAGCCCTACCCTTTCTTTTTACTCTCCCTCCGACTTTCAGGTTTCGCTTTCGGAAGATTTAGAAGTAAAGAAAGTAATTAATTTAAACACGACTCTTTCTTTTGAAAACTATAATGTCACAAAAAATTTTGTTAAAACATTTATCGACATCTCAAACACTGGGACTGTAGCAATTAGCAATATAGCATTAATTAAGTCCAATATTTCGAATATATCAAAATATCTAGACAGCACTACAAATATTAATTCGTTTCTAATTCTCCCAAAACAAAACATTAATTTACAACTAAATATACCAATAGAGAAAATATACTCCTCTAAAATATTTTTATCTGGGAATGCAAATAACGCCTCTGGATTAATATCGGAATTCTATGTAGAGAAAGACATTCCAGAAAATACTCCATTTTATATAAATATAATAACTAAAATATTGTCTCTCCTACTTTTTGTTGTTTTCATTATTATTGGAACCTTAATTATTAAATCAATAAAGAAAAAAATATGGACCAAATGAGTTTAATTATGACGATTGTTATAATCCTGCTAATATTATTTCTTTTTGGAG
>Ga0123334_1000554_pt1 | contig 51277 bp, 39 predicted proteins | sample BiotimSIPDNA_FD_89706 | JGI IMG/M metagenome (GOLD analysis project Ga0123334, IMG submission 89706) | Anaerobic biogas reactor microbial communites from Washington, USA - Biogas_R1 time_0 SIP DNA | ecosystem: Engineered > Bioreactor > Anaerobic > Unclassified | place: Washington, USA...
GCATATGAAGGTAAGGAAATCCTTCAGGCTTACATTTGTCTTAACCGAAATCCCGGGTGCATGGAGCTCGACTCGTGTCCAGCCGGACTTGCATCGCAAGCTGCTGACGAGAATACTGTGGTTCAGCCTGTCAGGCGACTTGCGGCTTTCCAAAAGGTATCACTAAAGCCCGGAGAGACTGCTCTAGTAAGCTTAAGTATCCCGCTTTCCAAATTCATGTACTACGACGTGCTTCAAAAGGAATTCGTATTCGCCACAGGCCAAAATCTCATAGAAATTGGAAGCTCATCTCGCATCATTGAGCTTAGTGCAGCTGTTGAAATAACACAGTCCAACAAACGCTACCCAAGGATTGGCATAAACACCACTGTGGGAGAGATTCAAAGAATTCCGGTACTGAAGGAAATTATGGATAAAGAGCTGGGAACCCTTATGCAGCAGCTGGCACCGGATGAAGAGAATGTCGTTAACCTTAAAGAGCTTGAAAGATCAGTGTTCTATATGCCATTACGAATGGCAGTACAGGTTTCAAACGGTACATTTTCATATGCCGAATTGAATGGTTTCATTGACCTGCTCAATAAAAAGCTTATAGAAACGGGGTTGCTAATATGAATAAATCTAAAAAGGATCAGGCATTTGAAGTTACATCGACACAGGGAGAAGGAAAGACAGACGAGGCTAGAAGTGTAAAGCCCTTGGAGAAGGCCTCCTTCACCTTCGGTGTATTCGGTCAGAATATGGTGTTTGCCTTTATTTCTGCTTATATTATGATCTTCTATACTGATGTGGTGGGAATAAGCTCTGCCGCAGTGGGAACGCTGCTCTTTGCGGCCCGGATGTGGGATGCCGTCAATGATCCGCTTATGGGCATTATAACTGAAAGGACTCGAACAAGGTGGGGTAAGTTCAGGCCTTACATGCTATTTGTGTCAGTACCCATCGTTTTAATTATGTACCTGATATTTACCCCCGGTGTTATCGGAAGCGCCCTTGTTTGGGCCTACATATCCTACTTCCTGTTCGACATAGTCTATACCGTTTCAGATATCCCATTATGGAGTCTGACATCGGTAATGTCCAAGAGCCCAAATGAGAGAACCGGTCTTATATCCTTGGGGAAAATGATAGCGCCGGTGAGCTTCATCCTTGTATCTGTAGTTACAGTACCGCTTTTGCAGGTGTTTGGTTACGATGCAAATGCCTATAGAATTGTAGCCGTGATATATGGCATAATGATGGCTCTTGGCATGTTGGCCATCTTCTTCAACACCAGAGAAAGGGTTGAGCACAGCAGCGAGAAGCTGCCCGTGAAGGAAATCCTTTCCTCCCTGAAGAAGAATAAGCCCTTGTTGCATATTTTGGCCTCTCAGCTATTTATCACAACCGTCGACAACCTGGTTACATCAATGATTATCTATTATGCTACCTATAATCTGCTCAATGCCAACATGGCCTCGGTCCTAAGCCTGGCAATGATTATACCAATGATGATAGGGATAGCCCTTGCCTCCAAGCTGTCTGCAAAACACGACAAGAAAATGCTGCTGATTGCCGCTCTGGTTATTAGAGTTGTCGGATACATAGTTCTATTCATTATTGGCTACAGCAATGCGGTCGTTTTGATTATTGGATTTGCACTGGTTTCACTTACCTTTGGCGGTCCGGAAATTCTTCTGCCTGCCATGATGGTGGAGACAATTGATTATATACAATGGAAAACCGGCAAAAGAACCGAGGGAATAATGTGGTCGACCCAGACCTTTATCGTTAAGCTTGGCAGTTCCCTTGCCGGAATCATCCTGGGCTATCTTCTGACGTACGTCAAATATGTCCCCAATGTTGCCCAAACAGAAGCGACATTGTTCGGTATGCACGGCATCTTTACGCTGGTCCCGGGCATCCTCGTATTCCTGAGTATACTGCCCATGGTGTCTTACCCATTAACAATGAAGCTATATCAGAAAATAATAAAAGAGCTTAACTGAGGAGCCAAATACGGACCAATATTAACATATATTGTATATTAATATGCAATTGGGATTGCTATGTGAGCTGTATTAGAATATAATAGTAAGCACATAGCAATGTTTTTAAGTTGTCTGTGGTCGAAAGGGTAGTGAGATATGAACGATAGAGAGTTGCTTGAGTTTATAGCCGCGCAGGTGACCGGCTTGACGAATACTGTCAACGGCTTGACGAATACTGTCAACGGCTTGACGAATACTGTCAACGGCTTGACGAATACTGTCAACGGCTTGACAGGTGACGTTGGTGAGCTAAAGGTTGGACAGCAAAGCCTTGAAAGGAATGTACAAAGCCTTGAAAGGAATATGCAAAGCCTTGAAAAGGGACAGCAAGGACTTGAAAAAAGTATACTTAGCCTTGAAGAGGGACAACAAGGGCTTGAAAAAAGTATACTTAGCCTTGAAGAGGGACAACAAGGGCTTGAAGAAAGTATACTTAGCCTTGAAAAGGGACAGCAGAGGATTGAAATAACCTTGGAGCATGAAATTAAGCCGAAGGTTGAAGCCCTATTTGATGGATATCAGCAGGCAATAGAGCAGCAAAACCGTATCGAACTAGATGTCAAAAGGCATGAGGATATACTCGTAAGATGTCTTAAATAGAAAATCACCGTTACCCAGTCTTATTGGTTCAAGTACAATTATCGCAGAAAGGCAATAAGCAGGCTTGTGGCGTTTGCAAGGGCGTACATGGATTGCGAGGGATTCTGATGAATGAAGAAGTCAAAAATCTGATGCAGAATTTAACGGAGGCTCGCAATACCCTGAGAACTAATCAGCTTCTGCTCAAGCAAAAGACCCATATAGAAAGCGAAATTCAAAAAGCGATAGATGATGAAAATACAGCTATAAAAGAAAAATCAGACCTCTTTCTCTCAGGGTTGGATCATGAGATTTACACTACAAAAAAGGAATTCAATAGCAAAATACAGGGCATATCTACTGAAAGAGAGAAGGTTAGGGCTAGCTTGAATGAGCTGATCGCCCAATCAGCTAGAGTCTTTCAAATCGATGAGATGATGAACCGTTCCGATGCAAAGCATGAAAAGACCATGGATAACATATCTACCCTGTCGAATTTTATGAATAATGGATTTGTTAAGTCCATTTTGCGCCCGTTAAAGGACAAGCTAAGTGTTCATGAAAGCAATTACAGGGAGAGAAAAATTAAGCAACACAGCGAAGAAATAGCAAAGCTAAATAAGCAAAAGGATGATCTCCTAGCAAAAATGCAGCTAAGCCATTCTGAGGCTCTTTTTCAGATCGATAAACATAAAAAACAGCTGATCGAATATGACTTGCAGATAAATGACCTGATCCATAAGCTAGAAAATGAAGTAAGATCGATTAGGGAAAGGAGAAACGAGCTGGCAGATTGGCGCCGGGTTTCGGATCAGGAGCTGCTGCTGAGGGCAGCTAAAAATATCGCAAAAGAATATAGAAGCGAAATAGATGCGATTGATGCCAAAATAAAAGAGAACAATGATTTTTTGCAAAAGGAGTGCAGGGTAAGTGTAGAGTATCAAACTGATGAAATATTGACAAAGCTCATCTCCTATTTGCACAATGAAAGGGCAACTAATATAAAAGAAGCCTTGGAGCTCTACCTGCAGGAAGAAAGAATTGAGGATGAAAAGCGTACCAGGATAGACTTTCAAAACAAACAGCTCCAGCTTCAAAAGCAGCATTTTGAACAGCTGAACAAGAGGCTGGAGGCTCTCAATAAGGCCGACAAGGACAGCAGTAGCAAATAGCGCAAGCAAGAATAGCGAAGGAGGAAAGCGAGCTGATTCAGCATTGATCCCCATCAAGTTACAAGATGGGGACCGATGCTGTCAATTTGTTCCTGCACGCCATTAATCAAGCCTATGTTCCAGCTGTCCTAAGGGGAAAGGTGGAGCCGCCAAAGGTTTGACCGCAATAGACATAAGAAGAGTGGGATTGTCGTCCGCCGCTATCCTGTTTGAGCTGAGTACGCCGCACGAACGGCAGCGATGAATAATTGCCCATTCACCATTCTTGCGCACCCATACACCAATCGGATCCATAATTCCTTTGCATAGCGATGCCCGGTCGCCCGGCTCTTCGTCAACATGAATGCTGGACAGACATTTTGGGCAATGGTTACGGTGCTGGCTGCCTGCCCCCTCAGGCACAATAGGTGTCCCACAGACCTTGCAGGCAAAGCTCTCAGCGCAAGCAAGGTGTCGGTAATCCACACTTTTATTCTGCCTCTGGAATTTGCTAATGTCCTTGTCCCGCTGCTGCTTATCTTGAAGAAAGCCTGCCTTGTTGTCGGAATACCTCGCTTCATGCTTCAACTTCAAATAGCTCTCCCAGCGTTTGTGGGGAAGCTCACCACTGGCAATTGCCGCCTTGATTGCGCAGCCCGGTTCGCTCTGATGGCGACAGTCGTTGAACTTACACCGACCCAAATAGCTTTCCACATCGCCAAAGGCTTCACCAAGGCCACTGCTTACATCCCACATGCCAAGCTCGCGCATCCCGGGTGTATCGATAATCATTATACCACTAGATAGCATAATCAATTGACGATGTGTAGTAGTATGACGGCCTTTCGAGTCATCCTCACGAATCCCCTTTACCGCCATAATATCATCGCCGGCTAATAAATTGACAAGGCTCGACTTGCCTACACCGGACGATCCAAGCAAAACAATGGTTTTACGAGGTTTGAGGTAATCACCCAGGTCGCTTATCCCGTATCCGGTTTTCGCACTCACCGCATATACTCCTACACCCCCTGCTATTTTCTCTACTGCCCTAACATGGGTAGTGTAATCATCAAGCAAATCAGCCTTTGTCAGGAGGATTACAGGTATGGCACCTGACTGCATTGCAAGGGTTATATACCTCTCCAGCCTTTTAGTATTAAAATCCTTGTTCAATGATTGCATGATAAATACATAATCGAAGTTTGCGGCAATCGATTGTTCCCCTCGACCTGGCGTCGGATCACGCCTGGAAAAAAATGATTTTCTTTTCAGAGTTTTATTAATCACACTATCACCACTCGGATTATAATTTATCAGCACAAAATCACCTGTTGTTGGGAACTCCTCCTGCCCACCCCGGTAATATATACTAGTCTTCAGCCTGCCATAAGCATGACCGTATTCGCATATGAGCTCATACATTTCTTTGTATACTGCTGTAATTCTTGCCGGCGTGCCACTCCTGCCCTCCGGCATCATTGTCGGGATAAACCCGTAATCTGTTAAATTCAACTTAAAACCCTCCAAAATATACATAATCCTATTGTGCAACTATTTCTGGTAGTTCATTTGTGAGCAGCCGGAGCCCGAAAAAGGAGACAAAAATCCCGCAGATAACGACCACCTGCGGGTTAGAAAGTGAAATTCATCCTAATTGACGCGAATTCCTTCATCCTGTATGAAGGCAATAAAAAACACGCTACCAATGCGTGTTACTCGCTCTTACCACCTGGTTGCTCGAAAAAAGCTGCATAGGCAACACAAACAAAACCTTTCGTAACTGACAGAGGTATTTTTGTGCTCCTGTGCCAATATTAAGTTAGTGAGAAACCACCTTTACATTTCTCGCGGACATCAATACAGCTCCCTTCTCGCTAAAAATTGACTCTTTCTTATTTATTACAACACCTATTATAGGGGCGATTCCAGACAATGTCAATGAAAATTTTAGTCGGCAATTCATCTGGTCCCTTCTTCAAGATAAGCGCTTCTTTCTATAACTTGCAGGAGACATATTGCAATAATTTTTAAACAGAGTGAAGAAGTAGGAAATATTTACAAAGCCTGCTTTCTGCGCAACCTCTTTGACTGTCATATCCTTGTTCAATAGCAATTTCTGCGCATGGTCGATTCGTATTTTATTGATATAGTCACTGATGGAACATTTCTCGCAGGATCTGAACAACTTCCCGATATATGTTGCGGATAGGTTAATTGAATCGGAAATAGATTGCGGAGATAGATTGGGGTCCGCATAGTTTTCTTCAACAATTGATTTGATTTCCTGAATCACTTTTTCGATTTTCTCTGTTTTGTCCTGGGACACCTTATCACAAATTTGTGAAAATAGAGAATAGAACATTTGATTGAATTCTTCGATATCTTCTATCACTCTAAGCTTATCCTCGATAAAATCCAAATCAGCCTGCATCACTGGCTTGCTTGAAGACGATATGACCAGTTGATGCAAAGGCTTTATTGTCAGGTAAAGTCTCTTGAGGGCAAAGACGATGATGCTATAGCGGTGTTGAGAGATTATTTTCATCCAATCCCGGTACAGGGCGATTGCATTTTCATATTTCCCGCTGCGCAACGCAAGAACGATTTTACTTTCCTGTTGCTCGGGATAGATATTCTTCTTGTTCTGGGAATCTAGAAAATGATCAGACAGAATATTCACATGAGGATGAAAAATCCTTAAGGAATAAAGCTCCTTTAAACGCAGATATGAGCGCTCTATTCTCTGAAAGTCAAAAATGGGGTTGCTGTGAATGCAGATTCGAACCCCTGAACCTAGTAAAAAGTGGCAAATCGAATCTATACCGGTTTGTTGATCCGGCTGGATAAAAAATATAGTCTGCTCATCAACCGATATTCCTTCCATGTGCGTAAGAGGAAATGCTTTTTTGATAGCTTCGACACCCTCCCTCGGTGAAATATCTACCACAAGCAAGAGATAAAGTGGCATATCTGGTACCAGATCAATACCATACTGCAGAAAGTTCTGCTCTGTATTTTCAATCGGCGAAACAGGCGAGGTCAGCACCTGATTTAATAATTCTTGTTTTACCAAAGCAGCGTATTCATGCTTATCCTGTACTCTATCCTGAACCCAGTAATCTAAGTTTTTTAAGATTGCATCACTACCCTTATCGGCTTTGGCCTGGCCGGATAGTGAAAAAATTATTTTTTTCAGAGGAAGATACATTCTGGTTAACATAATAAGCGATACAATGCACCCGGATACAACTATTGTCAGAACAATAGATAAAGATAGCCTCTTTATGCTGGTTAGATTATTCATGACATCGGCATATTTAAGATGGCGAATTAGGTACCTTCCGGTCTGATTCATGTAAGAATACAAATAAATGGGTTTATCTTTATGCTGCTCATCAATAATATGTCCACTGTTTTTTCCCGATTCAAGAATCTCTTTCATAACCAGTTGATTAATGCCTTCTGAAGCCGTGGGTTCAATTTTCGAATGAAGAATTACCTGGCCGGTATCCTTTACAAGAATAATTTCCTTATCATAGTTTGAACTAAAAAAACTATTGTTATATTCATTTTCATAAACATTTATCATTAACGCATTATCATAATCTTTCTCGTTGTTTGATTCATAAAGAATGAAGGAGTAAATATACTCGATATTATTCTCGTTTTTATACAAAAGCGGACGATATAAAGGCTCGAAGGAGTCTTCCTGTGATACCCCTCCCCTAAAGATTTCGGCAGCACTCTTATCGTGGAAATCATCTAATGTATTTGAGCCTAATTCATCAGTTGTATATATGTATTGATTGCCTGCACTATAGACATAAACAGAGTGGATGTATGTACTGGTGCTTACAAGAGCATTTAAATCACGGATTCCCGACATGACTTCGAAATTGGTGAGTTCATTCGGATGGCGTAGTTTTTTGACAGAGGGTGTATAAAAAGTATAGAAGCCATTGTACTTAATCATGTTTTGAATCTGCGAGGATGTCTTTTCAACGTAATTGGTCAGCTCCGCATTCAAAGAAGTAATGGTGGATATTGTCGCTTGTCCATAGCTTCGATTTAGCATTATCATAATAATGGTAGAAGAAATAAGTAATACTGCAAAATGTGATATCCAGGTGACAAAGCTATAGGGTAACCTCGGAAGCTTCTTTTTCACGGAGAGCAAAAGCGACTTAGCGGACACAAGACTCACCTCTATCTAATAATATCGTATTAGCAACTTTACATCAAGGTTATAGAAAATACAATGAACCTAATCTACAATATAAATGAAATATGCACAAAGTAATAGTTTAAATATTGGAGATTATAGTTAATATCCACAATTTATACTATTCAAAAAAATATTGTTTGATATGCTTGAAGCAGATAGCAGATTCTTTGAGGAGGTTTATTATGTTTAAAAGGTTACTCAGTTTATTGTTGGCAGGTGTATTGATAATCTGTCTGGCAGCCTGCGGAGGAAGTGCAGAGAAGGCAAATGGAGCCGAAGAAACACCTGCTGCGGCGCAATCAGGTGCAGATGCTGTAAAGGAGAGCGAGACGGAAAAGAAGGATTCTACAGCTGCAAGCTCAGAAACAGAACCCGCACCGGAACCGAGCGGGAATGTAATGCTATACTCTTCTCTAAAGGAAGCACAGCTGGAAGCTGTAAAGGAAGGCTTCATGAAAAAATATCCAAAGATAAAAATGGACTATTACGCTGCAGGTACCAGTAAAGTAGCAACAAAGCTTGCAACAGAGAGACAGTCCGGGCAGATCGCATGCGATGTTGTTTGGGTCGGAGACCCTTCCAATTACATTACCTTCAAGGAACAGGGAATATTGGAAGCTTACGACTCGCCTGAGGCGGCAAACATAGACGCGGCATTCAAGGATCCGGATAATTGTTACGTTGGCGGAAGACTGATAGCTATGGGATTTGCATACAACACAAATAATGTGAAAGAAGAAGATGCGCCAAGAGTGTGGAATGATTTATTGAAGGATGAATTCAAGAACCAGATCGTTATGACCGATCCGGGCGAATCGGGCACTACATTTTATTTAGTCGCCGGTATGATGGAAAACGATAAGTACGGAATTGATTTCTTTAAGAAGCTTAAGGAGCATGGAACCGAATTGGAGAGCGGCACTACTTCTACACATACCAAGGTTGCCGCGAATGCATACAAGGTGTGCATCGCTGTCGACTATGTAACACAAACCCTTGAGAAGGACGGTTCCACAATAAAATTCGTCTACCCCGACGAAGACTTAGTTGCGATTTCAAGCCCAATTGCTCTGATTAAGGATTCAAAAAATCAAGATAACGCAAAACTGCTTTTTGACTTTATCCTCTCTGTTGAAGGGCAGCAAATTTTGGCGGCAAATGACTGCTCACCCATCCGTAATGATGTAATAAAAGAAGGCGCATTATCTATTGATGAAATCGTTGCAAGGTCAATGACGATAGACAATGCATATATTGCGGAGCATGATACGGAATTCTTGAGCGAATACGACAAGATCTTTAAGTAGCCGAATGCAAAAATAAGCGAACCGATATTTGGGGAGTGGCAGCACTCCCCAGATTTGTCATCACAGCTTTTTAAGCAGGATTTCTTATAAAGGAGACCAAGTCAATCATGGCAAGCGTGAAATTTGAAAATATTACGTTCAGATATGGTTCAAACACCATTTTGAAGGACTATTCACTGGAAATAGATGAAAGCCAGATCATGGGCATTGTCGGGCCCTCTGGCTGCGGCAAAACAACGCTGATACGCTGTCTTTGCGGGTTTATCAAGCCGGAGAAGGGAAACATTTATGTTGGAAAAACCTGCGTTTATAGTGCCGACAAACGAATTAACATTGCGCCGGAAAAAAGAAATATAGGTGTCGTATTTCAGGATTATGCTGTATGGCCGCATATGACAGTATACGAAAACATTATCTATCCTATGAAAAAGAGGAAGGTTCCAAAGCAGGAAATTACTAAAAGAGCCGATTATGCTTTGTCACAGGTAAGAATGACGGAATACAAAAAGCATTTACCCTCTCAGTTGTCCGGCGGGCAGCAGCAAAGGGTTGCAATCGCAAGGGCATTAGTATCCTCTGATCAACTGATTGTGTTGGACGAACCGATTACAAACCTGGACCTTAAGCTGCGGGAAGAAATGCTGGAGGAAATCAGATCTATTCAAAGAAATACGGGAACAACCTTCATCTACATCACACATGATCAGGAAGCGGCATTGAAGCTATGTGACAAGATTGCCATTATGGATGTTCACGGGTACATATGCCAGACAGGCACGGATGAGGAAATTATATATAAGCCGTCAAATAGATTTGTTTTCTCTTTTATGGGTGTATCAAACTTTATTCCGCTTTTGAAAAAGCAAGATGGATTATATATAGATGTGGGTGAGCATATGAAGGTTAATCATGAGGTACCGGCTGAAATAAAGGACAACGTCAACTATGTTATGGGGATACGCCCAATGGATATTCTTTTCAGCGAGAACTCTGCTGTAAAAGGAATAATTAAAAGTGCAACCTTTCTCGGAAGCCAATATAACTATTTTATTCAGCTGGGTAACAGGGAAATACGGGTGCAGAGAAATACACTGGATACCTTACAGTCAAGAGAATATATGGAGGGCGAAGCTGTCGGGCTGGATTTTGCAAGAGTATTTTATTATGAAGAACCGCTTGAGGAGGTTGAATCATGAGAATCGGAATAAGAAACAAGGATTTGGCCAGACAGGATGGAAAACGTGTTCGTCTGGATGGAATGCTGACAATGCTGAGCTTTATTATTCTATTTATCGTGGTTATTATTCCGCTTTTTATGATCATCTATAACGCATTTTTTTATGAAGGTAATCTTGACGTACAGCTGTTTATCAATGTCATTTTTAGCGGTGATAATCTTGGTGCCATTAAAAATACGGTTATTATAGCTCTATGTGTTACCGTATTCGGCACCATAATGGGCATTTTTTATGCCTGGCTGCTGGGAAGAAGCGATATCCCCCTGAAGGGTCTTATGAGAGGCCTGTTTACAATTCCATATATGTTCCCTCCATTTTTCGGAGCCATGGCATGGGACTTGCTGCTCTCAGGCAGAGGAGGCTACCTAAACAATTGGCTGATGCAAACCTTCAACTTAGCTGAAGCACCAATAAACATTAATTCTGTCTGGGGAATAGTATTTGTGGAGGTGTCCTACTATTTTCCCTTTGTCTTTATGCAGGTAGTGAGTGCTCTGGAGAGAATGGATCCCACGCTGGAGGAATCAGCTCGTATTTCGGGAGCAAAGCAGGGATATGTAATCAGAAAGATAACGCTGCCGCTGGTATTACCGGCTATTTCTGCCGGTGCGTTACTCATACTGATTTCCTCCCTGTCCCATTTTGGAGTCCCTTCGATTTTAGGGTTTTCACAAAACATTTATACACTGCCGACAAAAATATATCAGCTCATTAATCGTGCGGCAGGCGACTTCCAGGGAGTACGGGAGGGTGCGGCATTATCAGTGCTGCTGATCTTTATTGTCGGCACGGCATTGATTCTTCAGCGGGCTGTCCTTCGGTCCGGAAGCTATGACATTATCAGAGGAAAAAGCATGCGGCCGATGCTGATAAAGCTAAGAGGGGCAAAGCAACCTCTACTGATATTTGCCTTTCTCTCACTTATAGTAATTGTACTGGTTCCCCTGGTAATGATTTTCCTGGTCGGGCTGCTGAAAGCATACGGGCTTCCCCTTATACCAGCAAATTTTACATTGAAGAACTATACTAATATACTCTTTAACAACAAAATGGTCTCCGACGCCATAGGAAATTCGCTCTTCCTATCAGTGAGCGCCGGAATAATAGCCATGTTCCTTGGTGTAATGATTGCCTACGTTATTATTAAGATCAAACCAAAAGGAAAGGAAGTACTGGAGGTCATATCCATCCTTCCATATTCAATTCCAGGCACAGTGCTGGCAATTGGAGTTATCCTCGCCTGGTCGGGGGCGATCGCAAAAATCAACCTGTATAATACCATATGGATTATACTGATTGCCTACATAGCCAGGTATTTATCCTTTTCAATGAAATCCGCTTCCGCTTCCCTGCAACAGGTGCACTATTCCCTTGAGGATGCCGCAAGATCCTGCGGAGCATCTCACATGGAATCGCTGAAAGATATTACCCTGCCTTTAATACGTCCCGCAATGGTGTCGGGCTTTTTCCTGATTTTCCTGCCGGCTATGCGCGAGCTGACCACATCGGTTCTATTATACGGCCCCTATACGAGAACACTTGGCGTAGCAATTTATTCTCTTAGAAGTGACGGCTATATTACGCAGGCATCGGCACTCGCATCTGTTGCCATTTTGCTAATTATTATTTGCAACACGATCGTAACGCAAATAACGAAAGATCGTAAGGGGGTATAAAGGTATGAAGCAGATTGTGCTAAAGAATGTTACAAAGAAATTTACAACCAAAACGCTGGGCTCCATTACAGCCGTTAATAATTTTAGCCTTGAGATAGAAGAAGGAGAATGCTTTTCCTTTCTGGGTCCATCCGGCTGCGGGAAAACAACTACTCTGCGGATGGTTGCCGGTTTTGAAGACTTGACGGAGGGTGAAATACATTTAGGAGGAAAAGCGGTATCTGTAAAGGACAAAAACATATATGTGCCGCCGGAGGAAAGAGGCCTTGGAATGGTATTTCAGGCATTTGCGGTTTGGCCTCACATGAATGTGTTTGATAATGTGGCATTCCCTCTCAAGGTACAAAAGATGAATAAGAGCGATATAAAAAGATTGACGCAAATTGCTCTGAAGCACACAAATCTGAATGGATTGGAAAGTGTATACCCCTCCGACCTTTCAGGCGGCGAACAGCAGCGCATTGCCCTTGCAAGAGCTATTGTGACCAGCCCTAAGGTATTACTGCTGGATGAGCCCTTGTCCAACCTGGATCCTAAGCTCAGGGAATCAATGAGATTTGAGATTAAGGAACTGCAAAAAAAATACAATTTCACTATTATTTTTGTCACCCACGATCAATCTGAAGCGATGGCATTGTCAGATCGAATGCTGGTTATGGATATGGGAAACATTATACAAATCGATACGCCGAGGAATATGTATAATAAGCCAATTAATAAGTTTGTACATAAATTCCTGGGTCAATCCAACTTCATAAGGGTTGTGATAAAGGACGGAAAGGCATACCCCAAAGGGGATCTCAGCCAGGAAATCCCCTGCGATGTTGATGAGGGGGCAAAGCCTGAAATGCTGCTTGCAGTTCGCCCGAATGCTATCAATATAAATCACACAAGAGGTTATCGCACGAAAATCGAGAAGCGGATAATACTGACAGATAATGTAGAATACTTTGTCAAGGTCGGGGATCAGATGCTGGAGGTCGAAACGCCCCACAGAAATGAATTTAAAGAGGGTGAGCCCTGCTGTTTGGAATTCATACATTCATTATGGTATGAGGATGATGGAATCGACCTTGATGCGGAAAGGAATAAAAGGCAGATTATATAGCGGGATCATAATTCCTTTGTACAGGGATGCCCGCAGATCGAATAAAAAATAGACCTCTCTACCATTGCCGGTGTGGTATGGAAAAGAGGTCTATTTTGCTTGAATTTATCAATGTAATTGCTATTAATAGGCTATACACTTTCCGCTTACTTAGCCCGCTTGTCACTGCCTCAATTGCATTCGTTTGGAAGCATAAAGCCCTCTGTCAATGGATGCTCCAGGCTGCGAAGAAGCCTTCGCGCACAGGTTTTGAAATCTGATATACCTTGTCGCAGTCGCCAATAATAGCTGTGGTAGAGTATTTCTCCGCAATTCGGTTGGCAGGCTCAGAATTGGGTCTCATACCAAAAGCGGTTATTACTGTATCGGCCGGGATCTTTTGCTCCAAGCCCTGTCTATCAGTTGCAAGAACATATCCAGAAGTTATCTCCTTAACGGTGTGACCGGTAAGCTGCTTCACCTTATAGTCGGCAAGGCGGAATAAGAGCGGATTCCGGTTGTCCAGCATCGCATTGGGCGCTAAGTCGTCAAGCATTTCTACGATAGTAACATTTTTGCCTTCCATGGCAAGCTCTAAAGCACAGTCGCAGCCGGATTCTCCTCCCCCGCATACCACAATGTTCTCTCCTTTAATGCGTTCTGGATGGAGATGAGCATCTAAAATATCTACCACATTACCGTTATTAATTCCGGGAATGTTGGGAACAAATGTCTTTGCACCTATTGCAACGATAATACGGTCTGCATCCATAAGCTCAGGTGAGTCGGCAGTGATTTCTTTGTTGAAAACAACCTCAACGCCGAGTTTCCTAATCTGTAGCTTTTGCCATTGATTGAATTTCCGCAATCTTTCTTTAAAGGGGGGCGTAGCAGCAGCATTTATCTGACCGCCTAGTACATCCTTCTTTTCATACAGCGTGACCTGATGCCCTTGCAGTGCGGCTACACGAGCAGCCTCCATCCCACCCGGGCCACCACCTATAACGGCTACCTTGCGAGGCTTGTCGGTTTTCTTCAGAGGATAATCCCTTTCAAATACAGCTTGGGCATTGATGGCACAGGAGATTACCCTGTTTTCATATAGCCTTCCAACACAAACCTGGTTGCAGTACAAGCAGGGACGAACATCCTCTCCCTCGCCATCCAGAAGCTTGTTTGGCATATCCGGGTCTGCAATCATCTGGCGGCCAAACATTACAATATCACATTTACCATCTGCCAGGGCTTTCTCTGCAGATTCGGGTGTAAAGGTGCCCGCATTCAAGACCGGGACATTTACAGCCTCCTTAATCTTTGCCGCATAGTCCAGCATACAGGCTTCGCCGGCATAAATAGAAGGAACAATCCACTGTTTATGCTCATAGCTCCCCACATCAATATCGAATGCATCGATTCCCAGCCGCTCCAAATACTTAACAATCTCAATGCCTTCTTCAATTGTACGCCCTCCGGGAAAGTCGTGCGTAGCTGCCATACGAATCAGAATGGGATAATCCTCTCCTACCTCACTACGAATGGCATGATATATTTCAGTAACAAGACGCATGCGGTTTTCGAAGCTGCCTCCATATTCATCCTCTCGCTTATTCCAAATAGGGGTCATGAACTGGTCAATCATATATCCGGCATGGGCGTGAATTTCGACTGCATCCGCTTCGGCACGAATCGCATTACGAGCCGCAATACGGTAATGCTCCACGATGTCATGAATTTCCTCAATGGTCAAAGGCCTGCAAAGGGTGTCAGGCATGTAGAAGGAAGGAACTGCTGAAGACGAAACCATTTGCTCATCAGAAAAGGGAAAGGCATTTCTCCCCAGTCCACAGCTAAGCTGAAGACATATCTTCGCCCCTTCTGCTTTGCATGCCTCAGCTAAAAGAGCCCAGCCCTGCATCTGCTCGTCTGTGCCTGCAATTGTCACATAATCGATCCATGGATCGGTCCTATTGGTTGTGTATTGACCCTCAAGTATTACTAAACCTACCCCGCCTCTGGCTCGGGCTCTATAATACTCAATCTGCTTTTCGTTGGGCGAACCATTTCTATTCTCCGAAAAGGTACCCATGGGCGCAAGTGCAATGCGATTCTTAAGATCCATACTTTTGATTCTAAATCTGGAAAACATATTAGGGTAATTTGTCATACAAGCTTCATTCCTTTCTGTTATTGAACTATCCTTGTATTTTGCCCTAAAATAATGTAAAAACAACAAGCTGGTCGGAATTTACTTGCGTGTTAATTCCCCGGTTCCAAACTGTCTACCCTGTTTGGATAGGGTTTTCTATAGCCCAAGAATAATCATCAGTTGGGCAGCGCCATAGGTTGCCATTACCCATACCGTGCCATTGGGGCTCCTTTTTTGAAACATATTATATGCCAAAATGGAATCAGAGCAGATAAAGAGCAATGTCCCCACAAGTACCATCCAGAAGCTGTACCCTGTGACACTTCCAAACCTCAGCAAAGATAAAAAGCTTACAACTAGCAGGATCGCAGAGTAGATGTATACCGCCGTCCTCTTTTTTAGATTAGGTATAGAAAGCTTGGTGCGGAAAATGATTCCGTATGCGGCATAGACGATGGCAAAGAGAAATATCCACCAGGGAAGCTTTGCTCCTACTCCAATGTCTGATATCAATCTCACCGCGTAAAAGATATGACCGACTAAAAATGCCGATAACCCTGGCAGAAAGCAATTCGGAAATTCCAGGAACAGATCTCCCAAAAAGCAGAAAAACAGAGCCAAAATAACAGGGATTTGCGGCTCTTTGCTACCGGCAAGATACACTAGAAGAAGAAGGGGCATGAGCAATGCTTTCGTAATAAAGCTGCCAGCCCTCAGATTCTTTACGTTAAAAGCGAGATTCAGGCCATAATTGACAATGTAGGCTAATAACACGAAAATTTCCATCCTCGTTATCCTCCTTTATCTTCTCATTTAGTCAACAGTCTTTCCTTTTTATTATACAACAGGGAAGGCCTATTAGTGCCTTCCCTGCTGCATCTTTATTGTAACATATATACCTGTTATAAACTATCTGTTATTCCACCATTCGTTTGCCTCGTCAGTAACCTGCTGTCCGCCCTTAGCGTACCAGTCTGTGACAAAGGTATCAAAATATTCGATAGGTTTTTCGCCAACAATGATTCTGATATAGGTCTCCTGGCGAAGCTTTTCAAGCTCTGTCCAGTAGATTTCCTGTGAAGGAAGCGGCACAACGATCTTGGGCTCGTATCCTCCTGTTGAATATTGAGGTTGACTATCCACCCATTCAAAAGACTTAGCATCAAACTTCTTAACAAACTGCGGTGTTTCTATAGCCTTGAAACAATTCGACGAGCCTTCATTTCTTTCCTTCTGAGCCTCAGTAAGCTCAACCTTTCTAACAAAAGCACCGTCTTCAGTCACTTCATACTCGTCTGAACCCCATTCCATCCTCGTCATAATATAGAAGAAGGTCTCCCAGTTTCCGCAGATGCCGTCAACCATTTCAAGAAGCTTGCCCAATTTATCGGGTTCACTTTCAAGATGTTTGCCAAAGACGACCTTCTCGGTGCCGTTGGGGCCCCAAAGTTCGTTGCCGTGCAATCCATCCGGGCCAGTGGGATTGTAACCAAATCCAAACATCTCTGCGGAAACATTATTTTCTTGATCGCCGCCACGTGCTTCATTAAATGTCCTGTAGTTTCTTCCTGCCTTAATATTCTTGGAAAGAGGAGGATTGTTGTGGTAGAATGCGCCAGGGCTTGAGAAGCCGATTTTCTCATCAATGAAGTCCTGAGAAAGCGCCCAGTATCCGCCATGGGGTTCACCGGTGATGAATTCAGGATCCACAAGTTCGTCAGCATACCATTTTGCAAGCAATGCCAAAGCATCCTTCATCCCGGGATGAACAGCACCATAAACGAGTCCGCCCTTGCCATCGTCTACAAACCTGTCAGGCAAAGCTCCAAATGCGCCATAAACAGGAACCATGCCGAAGTTGGAAAGAGCATAGGTGTCCTTTTTCCCATCCTTATCCGGGTCTTCATTTCTAAACTTATAAAATGCCGCTTCACATTCTTCCAATGTCTTTGGTATCTCATTAATCCCAACATTCTTCAGCCAGTCTATTCTCCAAATGGGTGCATAGTTATAGTTACCATTCACGTTTACTCTTGGGTAGCCGTAAGTCTCACCTTTATAGCTCACACTGTCAAAGCAGTTTTCACTATATTCAAGAAGCATGCCTGTTAGATTGGGCGAAAATTCTTGGATTACTTCAAAAGGCACAGGCATAATCAATTCCTGCTGAATATACTTTTCAAAGTTCATCGGATTTTCAATTCTGATAATGTCCGGAACTTCGCCGGCAGCAAACCTAAGATTCAATATTTCATCCCATTGGCTTCTCTCAATATACCAGTAATTGATTTTCACATTGAACTTCTCTTCCAGGCGCAAAACCACTTCCGGATTTTCGGACAGCGGTGTATCCGTATGTCCTCCGCACCACTCGATGGTATAGGTTTTGTTTGGATCCGGCCTATAGGCTGCAAACGGATCATTACTCACGTCTGCTGTCGCTTCTGTCTTTTCCGCCTGTGATGTTGCCGCTTGTGTAGTCGCATCCTGATTGCCATTATCTTTTTGCTGACTGCAAGCCGTCAAGCTAAATACAGACATTAGCATAATAATGGCCATCACCAAGCTTACAAATCTCTTCATGATAATTTCCTCCTCGACTTTTTGTATTCTATTAATCTATATAAATATTAATAGAAGCTAACCTTTGATGGAGCCTACCATGACACCCTTAACAAAATACTTCTGTATAAAGGGATAAATCATTATTATGGGTAGGGTTGCAACCATTATTGTTGCCGACCTTAATGTTAATGGATCTGTCATATAGGCATCTTGCATTGCCTTAACATTACCTTCAGCTGACAGCAGCATCTCCTTCGTGTCTGCAAATATGATTCTTCTTAACACAATCTGAAGAACGAATTTATTGGGATCGGTTATGTATATAAGGCAATCAAACCAGCTGTTCCACCTAGAAACGATGATCCAGAGACTTACAGTTGCCAATACAGGCTTTGAAACCGGAAGTATCACACTCATGAGGGCTCTAAATGGACTGGCCCCATCTAAATATGCCGCTTCCTCCAAATCTGGGGGTATAGCCATGAAGAAATTCCTCATAATCAGCAGGTTCCATGTGCTCAAAGCGGCAGGCAGTATCATGGCAAAATAGCTGTTTGACAAGCCAATATTTCTTACAAGTAGATAGGAAGGTATGAGTCCGCCTTGAAAAAACATGGTAAAGACGACAAACAGAGTCCAAAATTTTCTGTGGGGCAGGTTCCTTCTTGACAGTGGATAGGCACCGGAAATCGTAAGTATCATCGATACAATCCATCCCCCTGCCACAATGATAATTGTGTTCATATATCCCCGCCATACATTAGGAGACCTCAATACCTTTTCATAAGAGTTGAATACAATCTGCTTTGGTATTAGTTTAAATCCTCCAATTGCCGCAGCTTCAGGCGTGCTTAGAGAGAGCACAGCGACATGGATAAATGGATATATAAAGGTCAGTGATATAAATATCAAAATTGTTATGTTTACAATATCAAAAAGCAATTCTCCAAAACTCTTTTTTGCTCTCATACTTTTCTCCAATCTACCAAAGTCCATAGTCATTAATTTTTCTAGTTATATAGTTGGTACCTACTACCATTACAAATGCTATTACATTCTTAAAGAGATCCGCAGCAGCTGCGAAGCTGTATTTTAGGTTAACAAGACCTGATCGGTAGACATATGTGCTTATGACGTCTCCCACAGAGTAGACAGCAGGATTATATAGGTTCAGCACCTGATCAAAATCGTCCTTTATGATTTTCCCCATGGCAAATATGAACATAATCGTTATAATCGGAACTATTCCCGGTATAGTGATATGCCAGATCTTTTTGAATCTTCCTGCCCCATCTACAGTCGCAGCTTCATAAAGACTTGGATCTATTGAGGTTAATCCAGCAAGATATACAATGGACCCCCAGCCCATACCCTGCCATATATATGTGCCTACCAGGGTTGTCCTGAACCATTTCGGATCTCCCAAAAAGTATATGGGTTTAAATCCTAGACTTGTAATAATCATATTGATTGGACCTCTGGAGGGAGAAAGAACCTCAATAAATATCCCGGCCAGAACAACCCACGATAGGAAATGCGGTAGGTAGCTAATTGTCTGTATTGTTTTCTTAAGCTTGCTATTATATACTTCATTTAGCATGATTGCAAAGATGATGGGCATTGGAAAGGCAATAATGGTCTGATAAATGCTTATAAGCACGGTGTTTCTTACTACCTCCATAAATGAATCGCCCATAAAAAGAAGTCTGAAGTTTTCCAAGCCGACCCATGGGCTCCCCATAATCCCACGCTTTATAATATAGTCCTTAAAGGCAATCGTGACTCCATATATGGGTATGTATTTGAATATAATGTAATGTGCAATAGCCGGTAAGAATAAAAGGAAGAAAAATCTGTTCTTCCAATAAAGCTTTGCATTTTTCCGCAATGATGTGGTCAATCTGTTCATATGTGCCACCCCTCTAGTAAGTCAGCATCTCTTTTCCGCCTAATTATACATAGATACGACTCCACATTTAAAGATTAATAAATTCTAAAAGGATGACTTTCTTTTTATTCTTGCACTTATTATTTTATTTATGGTTACTTTTCTACTTATGCTCTATTTTTGTCCCCGTTACGACAAAATGCCGCTCGAATAGGCAGTGGCACTTATTGAGGAATTTCATTCTATACATAAATCTATTTTCATTTGCTGATCCCCGCATTTCAAAATGTATTCTCCCTTCATGTACTCTGAACAGACGTATCTGTTATCAAACCTTTTATATCCCGATAGTTCTACACTCCGCCCATCTACCTCCAAATCACCATCCCATCCAAAGCTTATGGTCTCCCCTGCCAAGTTTTCATAAGATATACGCAAATCGCTTGTCTCCATCACAGTATTCAACCGTTTTTCTACAAATTCTTTGAAGGACCCATGGAGTTTTCTTCGCCCTAATTCACAAATCCATATATTTTTTCCTACTCTGCATGAGAGTTCAGTTTGGAAACTGTCTTCATAAAAGCCATTCTGCGAGTACAGGGCACCATATGCCTCATCTTTTTTGACAAATACCCAGTTCCCTTCTCTGCACACCTCATCAAAGCAGTCAACAGGCAGGTAGGCATGAGAATAATTTATCTTCATGTCATTCTCTATGTTATATATGCAAAATACTGTGTTTTTGTATTGTGCCGCACGGGGAAATGTTGCATTCCCTGCCCAAAAATCAGGTCGTCCGTCCCCTTCGCCAAAGGTTCCCGGGTGGGTAGTAAATATGATGGCGCCCTTCCCAAGCGTTGCCTGCCAGATATGCTGCTGAAACCCTTTCTGGCCTTTTCTGAAATCCTGGGCACAGGAAAGCATATAGTCGGGCGTCTTATAAGTCATCTTATTAACACGGCCAATATATGTGATGCACCTGCATTTTTCAGGTAAAATGCCATTCTCAATGCAATCCTTATTGTACATGTATTCATCGTATACCTTGTCATGCACAATAATCCCATACTTCTCTCCTATCTCCATATTACGCTTTACAATATTCCTGTGTGTGTACCCCATGTTTTGCCAATACAGAGTAATGTCCTCCTCGCTATCAAAACCCTTCCCAAGCGAAGGGCCGTCTTCTACATCGAAGCTCTGCTGCTCCTGATCAATCAACTCCTCAGGTGCTTCATATCCAATACTAATGATTAGCTCAGGCGGAACATATTTGCTGACCGCCAACACCAGAGGACCTTGATTTACAGAAAACTCCCGGGGCTTGCCCCAAATAATCCAATTGATGCCCGCAACAGCTTCCAGGGCGCTGTTTTTTAAGACCCTTGTATATGTTCTTCCGTGACTGCATCCATGCACTCCCTCAAATGAATTAATACCTATGCCGACCATCATGATATTCAGCAGCTTTTCTGCCTGAGCTGCAATTACGCTGTCATTGCAAAAATCATACAGGTTAATAAGAGAAGTTAGGTTGACTCCAATATATGTGTTGGAATCCCACTCGCTAAAGCCAACAAGAGCCCTGATTCTAATCCAATCAAGTATCTTCGGTCCTGTCTCTTCCATTAGCTGTCTGCCGGTTTTCCCGGAAACGGTAAAGGTCTCATCAGCAAATAGCTGCCCTGCAAGATAGGCATCCGTATGATACATCATAATGTGATTTTCAGTCCACATATTCTGCTTGCCGAAAAATGCACAGTCCTGTGTAAGCCAGTAAGCATGAGTGAGTATAAGTCTCTTTGCTTCCTCCTTGACCTCCTCGTCAAGCAGGTTTAGTGTCCGGTCCCTGTAGAGCATCCTAATAAGCATGGCTAGAATGAAATCACTACAGTCAAGGTGGTAGTACACTGCAAAAAAGACTGCCTTTATATGACTGCTATCCGGTTTATCACCCTTCTCCATAAGAGCGTATTCCTTAAGAAGCCTCCCCGCCCGGTTGCCTTCCTCCAAGCAAAAATCTGCACAAAAATCTAAGTATTCCTTTTTTCTTTTGGAAATTACATCACTCATGTTTTTTTCTCCTATTCTGTTTACCCATCAAAATTTAGCTCATTGAGAAATTTCATTTGATACTGCTTGGGTGTTATCCCATATTGGGCCTTGAATTTCTTGATGAAATACTGTGTCTGGCTGTAACCAACCTTTAGTGACACCTCTTCTGTAGAGACATTTTTCCTTTCCAGAAGCGTTTTTGCATACTCCAGCTTTAACTGGATGCTATAATCAACAAATTTTATACCGGTTTCATCCTTGAAAACCTTGCTTAAAAAGGATGGGCTAACTCCGGCAGAATCAGCCACAACAATCAAAGACAGATCGTTTTGCTTGTTGTCCCTCATGTACTTCATTACCTGCTGTACCAGCACTGATTTCCTCATTGATTTCTGAGCCTCCAGGAAATCAACAAAACGAAGGCAGTAGTTATCCATCCTTATTTTGAGTTCATCTATGCTCGAAACCCTGCTGAAATCCTGAGTTATATTACCCCCGAACACCTCTTGCTCATTGTATCCCATATCATAGGTGAGCTTTGTAAGATATGTGGCAACAAATATGATATACTCTCTCACAGACTCTATTGAGTATTGCTCCTTCACAATGTAATCAATTATCAAGTCAATACTTTCTTTCACACAGTCCTTATTCCTAAGCTTGATGTTTTCTATCAGCTTTGTTATTAATTCAATATCATGTGTTATGCTTTTTTGCTTTACACATGATTCCTGATAGACAAATACTTTGCAATCCGTGTTGATAAGCCTTGAGTGCAGGGCTTCAAGTGCTTGCTTGTATGAGGCTGATATATTAGCAATACCCAGGGATTCTCCACCGACTCCTAAAACAAGTGTTTTACTAAATCTATCATCAACAGTATCACAAACCCAGGAGCAAAAATCATAAACCTTATTCCTGTCTTCATTTGCATAATTTAGCAGGAAGGCCACATTCCTTTTATATGTCATAAAGCCTGCAACCTGGATTGAGCCGAAAACTGCCCGGTTTTCAATCCCTTGTATAATTTGCCCATAGGTTTCATTTTCAATTTTACTATGCCCCATATCGTCAATAAACTCCGCAACCACTAAAACAAATCTGTCATGAGGAAAATTAAAACCCAGCAGCTCCATATTTTTGTCTGATATGTGTATAGCAGCCTTTTCACCGCTAATCAGATTGTTGAGAAAGGCCCTTCTCAAGACCGTTTTCCTTTCTTCAACAAATTCCTCCAGCGTTTGTATGTTCTGGTTCATGCTCTCAAAGGCCAAATCAATTATGTTAAATTCATTCATAGCATTCAGGTCGACATCACTATTTTCGGAAGTTATCCTCAAAGAATCGCCGGCACTTTGCACCAGCCTCTTAAATGGCTTGTATAGGTTGGCAGAGAAGATGATGATGACAATAATACCAACAAGGCAAACGATGATACTTATAAAAAGAATTGTTATTTGAATTACATTGCCTCGATGATAGACCATGTCATACTCGTCGGCAACAATGTACCTCCAGTCATAAAACTCGGAAGACCTGTAGTTGACTGCAATTTCATTGCCATTATATGAATCAAGGAAAAAACCATCCTCGCTGATACTATCAATCTTGTCAATGAACTCCATGCCTGCGGGCTTCGTGCCAATCAAGCTCTTGTTCTGGTGAGATACAATCTTATTTTCACTATCAATAATGAAAATCTGCCCAAACTGCTCCGGAACAACCCTTATAATTTCACTAAAAAGCTCCTTCTCATCAACGCTTATGGATATTATGGCTTTCCTTTTGTCCGCAGTGGCATTGTAGGGGTATGATGCGACAAAGTAAATGATATTACTCTCCAGCCCATTATCAGAAACCATGTTAAAGGTCGAGTCTATCCATAGCTTACTGTCAGCAGCTTTTTCCATTTTCTCTATCCAGGGTGTGTCGAGATACCTTTCATTTTTGCTGTCATCCAGAAACTTTACGCCAACGGTAGATATTATCGTATTTGAAGCACATGAGTATACTGATATTGTCTGAAGCATGTTGCTCTCGTTCTTCATTTCAGTTAGCCTCTTATATATGTTAGATATGCTAACACTTGACACAGTGTCACTGGCAACGTAGCTGCTCATGTCATCATCAAACATTATGTAAGATATGAGGTCAGACTGCAGCTTGTCAATCTCTCTTAGCAGATATAGATCAATTGTCTTTTGTGCCTGAGACAGGATTTTGCTATTGTATTTATCGACTTCTTCCCGATAGGTACGAGAAAAATATCCGAATATAGAAGTACTTAGGGTTGCTGTAGCCACTAAAAAAATGATGGAAAAGCTGATTATCATTTTCAAAAGCATCTTCTTTTTGCTTATTTTCAAACGATATCCCCCTAGCATCTCTTAATTAATGCCCTTAAGTTATACCTTTACTATTACATTTTACATGAATAACCATAGAAAATCATCAATAATTACTTTATTTATAGTTTATTTATTGCTGCAGCACTGCCACAGCCTTCTTTCATAAGGAAATAGTGGTATAATAACCTTATAAATAAGTCTGGAAGATTCAGAGGTGTAATTATGCAGAAGGCAGTTGAACTAAGAAGTCAGGGACTAACTCTCAGGGGCATGCTCCACATGCCTGATAATACTACACATAAGGTGCCGGTTGTAGTCCTCTTTCATGGACTTACCGGCAGCAAGATGGAGCCCCACTTTATTTTTGTCAAGCTATCCAGAATGCTTGAAAAGAAGGGGATAGCCAGTGTAAGGTTTGATCTTGGAGGAAGCGGGGAAAGCGATGGCGACTTCATCAACATGACCCTTTCGGGCGAGATTAGGGATGCACACAACATACTGGACTATGCCAAGGAGCTTGATGGTATTGATTCCGGGCGGATAGGCCTTCTTGGCCTGAGTATGGGCGGCTCTGTTGCAAGCGCTCTTGCCGGAGAAAGAAAGGATGAAATAAATAGTCTATGTCTCTGGGCACCCGCCGGGAATGTAAGTGAAGTTGCATTGTCAGATAAGTCCGCGGCAGAAATTGATTTTGTGCGAAAGATAGGATATGTTGAACGCGGAGGGCTACTTCTGGGCAGCGACTTCATTGACGATATTTTAAATCTGAATATATTTGAAACAGCTAAGAGCTTTGGAAAAAAAGTGCTGATAATTCACGGAGATAAGGACACTTCGGTACCCCTATCTGTTTCTGAAAAGTATCTCAAATACTACGATGGAAGGGCAGAATTGAAGATAATTAAAGATGCGGATCATACCTTCAATAACTCAAACTGGGAGAAGAAGGTTTTGGAATATACTGCTGCATATTTTGAAGAAGAACTGTAAGATTATCCGGATGTATACTTCTCTAGTCTATTCCCTTAGCTTTACCGAGCGTTCCACGCTCGACAAACTCTACGGGAACCTCCACGTGTCTGGCTGCATCTTTCTGTTCGATTAGGTCAATCAGGGAGTTGACGCTCACCGATGCAATTTTTTCAAAGTTGCAACGCATCGTTGTAAGTCCAGGCGTAAGATATTTGGATATGGATATATCATCGAATCCGATAATGGACACATCCCCGGGGACATCGTAGCCGAGATCCTTCAAGGCATTCATAGCGCCAATTGCCATAATGTCATTGGCGGCGAAGATCCCCGTGGCTTTGTCTTCACCGGGGCTACTGTACATCCGGTAGACCTCCTGGTATGCCTTCTCCTCGCTGAAGTCACAGTCAATTTCCGTCAGCTTCTCTATCTTGTGCTGCCACTTCCCTAGAGCCGACCTAACCCCCTCATGCCTGCGTATCGCAGGAAGACGCGGCCTGCCGCAGCCTATGTAAAGGATATTCGTATGCCCCCTGTCCACAAGTCGTTCAATTGCATAGTAGGCTGATACCTGGTCGTCCATGTTGACGACCACCACATTCTCACAATAAGAATCCCGCTCCTGGTTGACCAGGACAAGCGGAAATCCACGCTCGGCAAGACGCCTAATCTCAACGCTGCCAGTATCATAGCCAAGCAGGATTGCACCCCTTACCATGCTGCCGCTTAAGATGCGCTCTATGGACTTGACATCCCTCTCCCGCTCTGTTAAGTAAACAAGCGTCTTGTAATCGCACTTTTGGGCATTACTGATAACAAGGTTTATCATCTCTGTGGCAAAGTGGGAACTGATATTGCTGCTGGCTCCTGAATTCTTGTCCGAATAGGCAGAAAATAAGCCAATAATCTGCTCCTCCTTGCCCACAAGACTCCTTGCCTTGCTGTTTGGCACAAAATTGTACTTATCAATATACTCGCGTATCTTTTTCTCGGTTTTGGGGGCCACTCCGCCCGCGCCGTTAATAACCTTGGAAAGCGTGACCCGCGAAACCCCTATAATTTTGGCCAGTTCTTCAGTCGTCATTAAATCCTACCGCCTCATTTTCATTGTAATCATTGCTTATCTGCACGCATATAAGTCTATCAATATAGTACTACTTGCCTACCATCACAATCAAGTTAAGATGCAGGTTCATATCTCTATCTCCATTCCATCATAAGAGGCCAGAAATCCATATTTAGCTGCTTCCTCAACCATTTTATCATGCAGCCAAAGTCCGTTATGGGAGAAATGGTTCACAATCCATTTTGTATTATCATCTCCAATTCCAAGCTCCGTCAGACGCTGTCTTTCCTTCACTGCATCTACAAGACCCATATGATTTTTCCCATCCGCTGAGCTTTGCGTCGTGCAGTCAAGACTGACTAGATCAAGATGAACCTTATTTGCCTTCAGATAATCCATGGTTGCTTCCGGAAATGCACCGGTATCATGAGCATACAACATCGTCTTATTACCCTGTGTAATCTCATAGAACAGGCATTCTTCATTCCTATCATGTAAAGCCAGTAATGGGACTACGATATAGTCCTTGATTACAATTGATTTGAAGGGCTCTGCTTTATGGAAGTGGAATTTTGATTCCACTTCCCATACTCTCGGTACTCCCGTCCATATCTTTTCCCTTACTCTGTCATTCCCATAGATATTAAACACATTCGGTCTGTTGTGGGCAAATGGTTCTGTTAGTAATTGCACATCCGGTGGATTAAAATGATCCGTATGGCTATGTGTTACCAGCAGATGATCCACCTTCTCAAGGTCTAATCCATAAACCAAGCAATGCATATATGTATCCGGTGTCAGATCAATCAATAAATCATCATTAATTAATGCCTGAGATCTTGTTCTAATATTTTTTCCTTTCAATTTACGGGCTGTCTTACAAAGCTCGCAGTTACAAAATAACCCCGGCCAGCCTTCGCCGGCGCCTGTTCCGTAGTATGTCAGTTTCAATATCAATCCCTGCCTTTCTTAGTCATATTTCATTTACATCCCACAGGTAATGTGGCTGCTGGCGTGATTATATCCGGTCCCCATGAAATGCTGCATTCTCCAGTGATAGCTATGTGCAAATCTCTTCTTGGTGTAGTCACTTTCTACTGCATTAGCATCGCCCCAGATACGAACCTTTCCTTCGTCATGGTAATATACCATCAGCTGTTCACCCGGCCGCCGCATAATCTTGCCGCTTCTGATCACACCATCACCGCCGACAAAGCCATGCAGCTTACCCGCACTGTCTACAATACACCCCTTCTTATCCCCACTGGTCCCATAGAATTCGTGATAACCGTCCCCATCAAAGTCAACCGGCATGAATTCATGTCCGGTAAAGGGAAGGGGCGACTCAAGGGGAGAACCAGTCACGGCATCAAAATAGAAATCCTCGGGCTCCGTATCCACAATGGCATTATCAATTACTCGGCGGGTAATGCGCATTGCCATAGCCACCTTCCGATAATCCGAACCGATATTTGCAATCCAGCCATTGTGCATATGGCCGATGCTGCCTACTGCAGTCCATTCTCTTTCGCCCTTCTCGTTATAAGTAACGACCCTCGGCTCTCCCTCCTGCTCATAGTCCTCACGGCAGGTATAGATGTACTTCTTTCCGGTCTTAATATCCTCAAAAGGAACTACAATATCAGAATGCCCAAGATATTTGCCCTTATCTCCGCAGAATACCTCATGTCCGTCATCCAGGCTAAGCAAGCGTTCTCCCCAGAATAACTCGTCCACTCCATCATTGTTGAAGTCCAAAACCGGACACAGATGGCTTGAACGTGCGCCCATATCATCATGAGGGATTTTGATGTCCCAGCGTTTCTCCACGCCCTTGCTGTATCCCTGCAAATACATATCCCTGTATGTTCCCTGTGCGGTCACTAGAACGGGCTCGTCATGAGCATATCCGCCTGTGATAAAGAAACGATAAGAATGTGACATGGTATCATCAATGGTATTATCCGGCCATTTCCACTGTCCGCTTGTCTTTCCGGTCAGAGGATCTATGCGCTCCAGCACTCTAGCATTTAAGCTGAAGGGAATGTTGGGATTGAGGTTGTTGACAAACCAAATCTCATCCACACCATCCTGATCTAAATCAAAGGAAATAAAGGGTGCATACCAAACTCCCGGAATGACGCCATTTCCTAGGTCTCTCTTCCACATGATGACACCATCCATCGTATACAGTGCCATTTTCAGTGTATCCTTGGGATAGTTAAACAGCTCAGGCCATGGATCCAGATTTCCCTGACTGGAATATACAAATAATACTGCCTCAGGCATGTCCTTGCCTAAGGAAACCGGAACCGAGCGAACCTGTCTCAGCTTTGTTCCTAAATCAAATTCCTTTAAACACTTAATGTCCATTTTTTTACCCCTGTCTTTCCGAAATGTTTTTGTAATGTAAATCTATTTATACAATTCAAGGATCTCTTCCTGAAGGTCCGGATAAAGATCAGCATTATGGTAAGGCTGCATCGTCAGTCCTCCATCCTTATCAATCGTGTATGCTGTGAAGCCCTGTATGAGGGTATCGGATTTCTTTTTTGTCACTACATTATAGCTGCTGTATCCGCTGCTCTGGTTATATGCAAGTATTACTCCTTTATACTTAACAGCAAAATCATTCATATGGTCATGACCTGAAATAAATGCTTGTGTGGAGCCATACTTCTGTATTACATCAAAAAATCCATTGTTATGACCTGATGCGCATACCGTCTCAAGCTTGCCACCGTACATAAGCTCAGCCTCGGCATTGCCATCCATCGCTTCCTCATAAGCCGTGTTGAACTCCTGCAAAGGTATGTGATTGAATACGACGGATTTGACCGTCCTGTTTGCTATCTCATTTATGTTGCCGACCGTCTCCTTATACCACTGTATCTGGCTGTCCTTTATATAGTCGTCTTTCCTATTGCTTGTGGCTTCAATCTCTTCCCTGTACTTTTCTATATCGTCCTCGGTCATATCATTTCCACTGTCAAAAAAGTACAGAGACTGGCGTATCCCACCCTCGGAGTCGAGAAGGTTTATGACATGGTTTCCCACTCCCCATACCCTTTCACCGCTTTTTGTAGTCTTAATATCCTTTTCAACCAGGCAATGAGGATAGGAAGCAAGGATGTCAATCATCCTCTGTCTCGATATGCTGGCGGCGTTATCCCCCTCATGATTACCAAGAACCAGCGTCCAGTAGACTCCAAGCTCCTCCATAAGCTTACCAAGCTGCTTTGTGCGTCTCTCATTTAGAGCCGATGTGACATTATCTCCAACAAGCACCACCAAATCAGGCTTCTGGGAAGATATGTTCCTTATAAGCATCTCTATGGTCACATTACCTTTTTCCTTGTATGTATCCAGATGCATATCCGTAAAGGCAAGAATCTGAAAATCATCATCAAGATAGTTGCCGGAAGCATCTGTCTTGGCAAGAGAAGTATACTCGCCTTGAACCTTTACAACTCTATAGTCCTTATTGTGCAAAACAAGAGAGCGGTCAAATTTGTATGTCACAGGAAGAGCGACTATGAGAGCTCCTGTTGTTATTGCTAGTGTCCCCAGTATAGAGATTGTAACTATTTTCCTGACCTTGCCTTTAATCTTTTTTCTTTCCATATGCAAGCTGCTCCTTTAAAGAAATATGGTATCTGCTTCAATCTACTTCGCCTCAATGAATGCTTGAAGCGCCTTAATCATCAGCGATAAATCAAAGGTCTGGGAAAAATCCTTTACATCATCGGCATTATTTGAATACCGCTCATAAAGGCTTAGGCAAAGCTCATAGCCGTCACCCTGCTGTGTGGGAAAGTCCTTGAACATATCATACATGCCTTGCGCATCATGGGTTGCAAAAGAATTATCAGATATGACCTGAGGTTTTCCTTCTATTGGGTTGGAATTTGAGAAAATAGCACAGTATTGCATGACTTCAGTAAACTCAGCAAAACTAAAATCTCTCATTCCCTCTATTGAAGCCTTCGCCTCCTCGTAGCTCATATTCAGATTGCCATCGCGGTAATCTACACATCTCACCAGAGCTTCTACGAATCTCTTGGAATAAGTCGGAGTATTCTTCAACCATTCATCCGATGCTACCCATAGGCCTCTTATGGAGCCGTCATCATTGAAGCAATCCACGAAAAGCACCGTAAGCTCTTTGTCTTTACCCATTACATAAGATATTTCGTCAGCATTAATATATGCAATATCTATTCCTTGCTTCTGTCTTGTTATCTTATCCATGGTCATCTCTATGCCGTCTGAAAAGAACACATAAGTGGATACCTTAAGCAGTGAATTGGCAACTCCGCTAAGATAAAGGCTCAAAGCGTCAGTTGAATAATATACACCCAAATTAACATATTTATTTTCCTTTTCACAGCCTGAGAAGGTTACAACAAGCAGGACAAGGCAGATGATAATTGCGATTAGGCGTGTGAGCTTTCTCATTGTGACACCCCCTCACTGGCAGTAACAAGGTCGTCACAGTTCGCCCTGTTCCATTCCTCTTCTTTTTCAGCACGCATCTGATTCAGCTCCCTAAGCATCATTTCCTTTCTTTTCCCGGTATAGTTGTCAAAGAACATAATGAGGGCGGGAATGAGATTTCCCACTATTCCGGTTACGGTCAGAAGGTAGAAGATGCCGTCCAGGGTCTGATTTGATTGAACCACGTTGATAGTAGTAGATCCAAAGGACTTGGCGCTTACATATCCGATGATTAGAAGTCCGGCGGGAAGCAGAAGGTCCTTCCATAAGCCGCTTAATCGACTAGCCATGGAGTTAATAGCAAAGACCATAGATTCGCATCTTATCGGCTCATCATACTTCTTCCACATCATGTACTCCATATAGTCAGTGCTGTCAGCCAGAAGTATCTTCCTGGATGCACTCATTGCTCCATTTGGTAACCCTGCAATCCCTATACAGATTGCAATCAGTACGAAGGATTGATATCCTGCCATTAAGAGAATTACATACATAATTCCTGTGAGAAGATATCCGTAAGCTATAATATCCCTTGATGACAGCTTTCTACCGACGAAGGGAACAAGGGCGATGCCTATATATGAAAGGGTCGCGCTGATTGCTCCTACAACAGAGGCCATCCAGAAGGCTTCGAGTGTCTCGAGATAGAAGAAAGCCAGAAGCCCGTAGCATACCGTGCGCACAGAAGAAATAATTCCGGAAATTATTAGCAGCCACATAGGCCTATTCAATGAAAGAGCTTTGAAATTCAACTTGGCGGTAGCCGGTTTTCTCCACTTAGCGGTGGTTTTCTCCTTCAATGTGAAGTATGGAACCAGCATCATTGCAAGTCCGATTAAGCCGAACACGATTGCAAAAACAAGATATATGGTAGCCTCATGTTCCATATATGCTGCGACAAATATAGGTATTAGGCCGCTTGGCAGCATGCCTCCAAGCGTGGATGCGAACTGTGAGACCGTATAAAAATTCTTCCTGTCAACAGGATTTGTCGTCATACGCACTGAAATGGTCATCATTGACATATCATAAAAACCATCCGCTATGCAATATATGAAATAAAATATAAATACATAAGCTATTCTGGCATTTAAATTCAATCCCGGTACGACAAACAATAAAATTGACGATACAGCCAGCGGAAAGGGTGAAAGCAGTAACATTGCCTTTGCCATGCTACGGCCGCTCTTTGTCCTTTTATCAAGCAGTACTCCGGCCACAGGGTCTACAATGATGTTTATAACCTTTGCTACAGCCATAAGGATAAGGACTACTGCCGAGGAAATTCCCATGAATCTGACCAGGAAGAGTGTGAGAACATATGCCTCCACATCCTGGGTCATGGAATTGCCCATAATGCCGCTGGAATATCCAAGCTGTTCCTTAATCGTAAAAGTCGGATTATGAATCACCTTATTCCATGCAGTTTTAATTTTACTTCCTAAAGATTTCTTTGTTATGACTTTGTCCATCTCTCCTCCTTTTTTCTCCTGTTGTCTCCAGCTTTCCTGCTACGTTCAGTGGATAGTTGTGAGCTTTTTCACCATTCACATACAAGCTATCATTCTCTATCACATAATGCGCACTACCATTTGTTACGAGCACCTTACCCCTGTCCTCAGCTACTATTTCAATTTGCTCCATATCTCTCAAGAGCTCGTCCACATCTTGGTACTCCCCATAGGCTCCCACCTTCAGCACCCAGACATTGTCACGCCCCGGGCTGATAAATTCGCGCCTGCGGCAAGGCCCTTCCTCCTGCATGCGGATGCCGTTTAAAGCCCTGAGACCAATATAGCCGCCATCCTTCTCCAGTGCGATCGAATTGGCACTCATCCTGTAGCTATGGAACTCACTTAGCGGCACATAAGCGTGAGTGTAATCCAGGAGCTTCTCGTCTATGATGTGATACTCAACAATACTGATATTTCTATACTGGACTGCCAGGGGCAGACATCCGTTGCCCGCCCAGAAACCGGGACGACCATTTCCATAAATCTGAACCTCTCCCGGATGATTGATAAATACCTGAGCAGTTCCGTCGAGGGTTGCCTGGACGACATTTTCCTGATAGCCAGGCCCATAGGGTCTTAGTCCGACGGCCGTAGAGAGAAGCGCCCTGGAGTTCTTATATAAATAGAGGTTCACAAGCTGGTTGATTCCCTGCGTATTCTGATGAATCAGCTCTTGGTCTCCGCTCAGCCTGACATAGCGCTCGTATTCCTTTGGCGGCTCATAATCTCCCACGATGACAGGAACCAGGGCTCGAAAATGTTCGTTCATATATCCTGCATTGTAGAACAGATATAATAAGGACGGCATCCCTGTGCTGTAGCTTCCCTTAAGCTCTCTTTCATAGGTCCTTCCGAAGCTGGTCATAATATTGCCCTTATGCTCGTTGACCGCAAGGAAAAAGGCCAGCATGTCCAGTGCCTTCTTTGCCTTCTCATGCAAAGAGGAGCCTTTGGGCGTCAAATCATATAAATAAGCCAGACCCATAATGTCAATAGGTAAATAGGTGCTGGAATTCCACTCTGTTGCAAATTCTGAAAAGAAGCTATCAAACCATATATGTAAAAGCCCCTCGGCCTTTTTACATGCTTCTTCTCCAGTCAAACCGCTGCAGGTAAAGATGCGTTCAGGCATTGACTTTCCCGCGAAATACTGGCATATGTGAAACATTAACGCGTGATTTTCACTGAAAAACCACATCACATCATCGCCGGGTTCATCAATCCAATAGCGGTATCCCGCCATGGCATCTTCCACCTCTCGCCGCAATTTCTCTGTGAAGCGATCGGAGAATCTTACATACATATACATCATGATGATAAGGCGAAAATCTGAGCAATCTCGCTTTTCATTCACCCACTCCAGATGACTGGATAGAATCTCTTCCAGATTATCCGGTGTCTCTCCCTCATGGAGCCTAACCACCGCACGGTAGTCACTTCTCCTGTCCGCATCACGAATAATCTGTCTAATCCTCTGCTTGCGCTCCTCATAGCTGTCCTCGTGATACTTCATAAGCCGAGTGTTTAGCGAATGAGTACCAATCACATTACTGATGGTGAGTCCTGACACCATTAGCTCCAGCCTAAAAAAGTAGAAGCTCGAAGGTATCTCATCTGCATGAAACAACGTCATCCCCTTCTGCCCCGGCTGTATCAAATATTGCCTCGGTCCTGTGTATCTATCAGGAGTCAGAAGCATCTCTACAGGCACATCCGTAAAGGATGTCAGATTAAGATATACCGGCTCACTAAAATAGGTCTCTTTTTCGAAATATATGCGGGAAAGTGCATCCTCCGCTTTCATTATGGTTTCGGTATCGGTTTCCTCTCTCACCCGAATACTTATCACTATATCCTGCTCACCCAGATAGCGCACTTTGTAAAAAAAGGCCGTATCTCGTTCTCCAAGATCCTCCAGACAAACAACCAGCTTGTTCCTGCCCTTTCGCAAGGTCATGGTAATAAGGGTGTGCTGCTCGCTGTTTCTCCGAAAGGGGACATAGTCCGTCACCAATTCATCGTTCAGCCAGACTGTCAGCGCCCCACAGGTCGAAAGCTCAAACTCTGCCCTTTCCTCCTGCGGTACCTCTAAATAGGTATAACCATAGCTTCTCAGATATGCGGGATTTGTATAAAAGTTGGAATCGTCTATGCCTGCATTGCCAAAGGGGAAATAGACTTTGAGCTTCCTTCTCTGCCCGAATACCTCAAGCTCGTCCCCCGGAAACAGGCCGCTCAAATCAACATAGGGTGGAATATTACCGATGCGTCCTTTCACAACTTCCATTCTGCAAGGATTATCATGAATGGACGGGTCTTTTGTCAGCCACTCATTCACCCTGCCTTGAAGGACAGTCTTGCGAAAAGGACTCTCCCGGGTGAATACCCCTGCAGTCAGGAAACGGTTTATAAAGCCTCCCGAAGATAGCTTGTATTCTAAGTATTTCATCATGTATCCATCCTAATCTAAGTAAATTGGATTGGTATAGGCAGAACGGCCTGCCGCGTCCATACACTCCGCGCGAACCAATTTCTCGGGGCCTTTGAGTTTCGTCACAAATTCCGTCACATGTCTTCCAAGCTTGCGCTGATATGGCCTGCCGTGTCCGCTGATAAAAATACGTTCACAGGGAGAGCATACCACATGGATCTCATCATCCTCTACATAAAAATCATAAATGGATGGTCCGGTGGAGGTGTAAAAGCTGCCTGTTTTCATCGCCTCCATAATAGCCTTTGCAGACCTATCCGCTGCCTTTACTACGGTAAAGCCACCGAAGGAATCGCTATACATGGAATCCAGCTCTTGATGGTTGTGATTATCGTCGCCGCCTCCATTCCACAGCCTGCAGCCGCGATAAAGCATCTCCGACCAGAAAACGCTTCCATCCCCTGTATTCTCAAGCCACTCAGTTCCATAGTTGATGATCTCAACGGCGTCATAAGGATTTTCGTCCTCTACCTCTGAGCTGGTAAGCATAGACCAGTGCGGATGGTTGAGCATAACATAGCAACCCTTCTCACGCAGCTTGTAGCACAGTGCAAGGGACTCCTTGCCCGTTCTGACCGGCAGGTGAATCTTCTGTCCCGGCTCAATTCCGTCAATTTTATCATCCCATAAAAAGTGCACATGAATATCTTTGTCATTAGAAGCATTGCCCCATAATTCAAAGCCCTGAATCATGGTGAACTTCTCCTCAGTCAGCATTCGGGTGTCTGTATAGGTATCATGATCGGTAACTGCCAAAAAATCGTAACCATGATGCTTATAAGCCTCTTTCATCTCCTCCGGCGTCAAGTCGCCATCAGAAAAAACGCTGTGGCTGTGTATGTTTCCCTTTAACCAGATAGCATTCTCATCCTGCAAAAAAATTGTCCTCTTCATAGCTAGAACCATCCCCCTTGAATAGCATTATACCATTTGGCGTATTCATCCAATACCCTGCTGCATTAGCCCCTCAATCAGGGCAAGAAGCGCCAGAGACTGCCCATAATGCATCTTTACAAGCGGTATATCTTTGTAATGCTGTAAGGTGCGTCCCACGTTAGTGCCATAGGATACCCTCATCAGCTCGCCTTCCTCATTTATCCCTTCAAGCACGGCCTTTAGAGCCTTGCGCCCGCATTCCAAATAGTCCTTGTTCAGATATCCTTTCCTTACTCCTTTTAGTATCCCATAACAAAAACCCGCAGTGGCGGATGCTTCCAGGTAGGAGCTTGGGTCATCAATCAGAGTGTGCCACATGCCTTCCTCGGACTGATACTTGCTTAATGTCTCCACCTGATTCCTAAGCAGGTTCACTACAAATTCCTCTTGTCTGGGCTTGAGCTCCACCATCTCCAAGAATTCGGGTATAAATATGGTAATCCAGCAATTGCCTCGTCCCCACAAAGCCTTGGCGAAGTTGCCTCTTTCCGCGAAGCTCCATCCGTGGTACCAGAGCCCCGTCCTCGTATCCAAAAGATACTTTGCATGCAGCATTAGCTGATAGATGGCCTCCTCTATACATTCAGGGCGATTAAATATTCTGCCGTATTTCGTGAGGAATAGAACTGTCATAAATAAGGTGTCGTCCCACAGCTCCTGGTTGTTCTCCAGCTCCGCGTGCTCATGCTGAATACCGCGCTCCTCGGTTCGCCTCATGTCATTCATAATCCAGTCTGCCCATTCCTGCATGATCGCTTTGTGCCTTGGATTGGGTCTTACCTCATACAGGCAGGCCATTGTCAACAATGGAGCAACGGTATTCACGTTTTTATCCGGAAGGCCAATCTGAATACGATCTTCAAACCAGTCTTCTATGTACTTCAGGTATTTCTCATCCTTTGTATGTTCAAAAAATTTGTATAGTCCATACAGGCCTACTCCATGAGTCCAGTCCCATGCTGCCAGGCTCCTCGCCTCTGCAGGAGACCAGCCTATAGTATTTACCAGATTGTCAATATAACGTTCATCTGTGTTGTAGAGAAAACCATAAAGATTGCATTCTACTTTTTGAATAATTTCCTGATATTTTTTGTCCATATTTTAACCTTGCCTTTATTCTTTATTTTAACACCTGTTAAATGTCTAGCACAATTATATAATCTATTGAAAATGAATGCAAGGCTATTCTGCATAAATTTAATGCATAGATTTTGTGCAAAAATAAAAGGCCACTCAAATAGAGAGTGGCCTAATGTCACATATGCAAGAGAATGAGTTTACCACTGTATGTTACTGCTCTTGAGACCGTTAGAGCGTTCATAGACATTATATACATCGTTATCTCTTCTTAAATCGCTGACTGTAATCGGCGGAATTTTTAAAGATGAGTCAAGGTAAACGGCTTTTGCACCATTTTTTCTCCAGCACCAATAAGATAGCTGATTACAATAAAATTTCGTTTGGGTTTTATAGTTCAAGAAATTATAGTTATAGGGGAATCCAACCCTTGATTCACAATAATTTGCGGCGCCTTGAGCCATATTCCATGTGGCATCTTTAACCCTTAGGACGGTAACCTGTTTGTAACCGGTATACCATTTATCCATGGATGTATAAGTAACTTCACAAGGTTCGCCATTAAGAGGATTACCATCTGCTTCAATTGCAGCAAAGCGTGTGATCGCAGTTGCTGAATGGTCAGGGTCGGCTGATCTTGTTGTCATGATATCGCCTGGTTGAGCTATATATCCGCTAGAATGAATAGCTATTTCTGAAACTCTAACCCGACCATCAATCATATCACCTTCTGTGAAAACAATTCGGAGATACCTTGCAATGATTACGCGAGGCAATTCCTGATAAGCAAAATACCATCCCGCCTTACCTCTGGCTTCATCTATCTTAATCCATTTACCGTTTTCATCCATATATTCTAAATGAAATGCATTTGGCCTATACCAAGATTGTGCCTCACCTTGATGGGGCCCGGTCATACCTTTTACTATCCAAGTTTCGACATAGTAATAAGCACCCAAATCAATATCAACGGTTTGCACCTCACCATATCCGGCAGGGCGGTCACTAATCCAGCCATTGGTGGCAGAGGTATCGCCATCTGTCAAATAGACGGCAGTATATTGACCAGAGCTGACCTTAAGTTGTTTGCCCAGGACAAGATCCACACCCGGGTCGGCATAGCGGGCTTGTACCCTGTTCCCATACTGATATGTCCTTATATCCATAGCTGTTGCTGCGGATACCGGGGTAATAAGGGCCATGCTGGTTAATACCATCACCATAACGAGCACAAAAAAACGTACTATTGCTCTCTTTTTCATCTTTTCTTTACCTCCCAAATTTGTGTTTGATAGAACAGCCTCGGCAAGTTGATATCGCACATCCAATTTTAACACCTGTTAAATAACAATATAATTGTATACTATATTGAAAATAAATGCAAGAAATTTTTGGTTTATGAAGAATTGCCGGTGATATTGTAGAAAATCATTTCTGATCAAGTTGTTTTTTCAAATTTTTAAGATTGGCAACTGTTATTTTCTCAGCATAATGAATTCCATCATAAGTGGAATGTAAAACAGGATATAAGCCCTTTGTTTTCAGCATAAAATGATTTGCTAAGAGCCATTCATCAATTGCATGCAATTCATCTCTTGACAATCTCTCTAGTCCTCCAAATTCGGGGATAGCATTTAGTTTCGCACACCTTATTTCAAATCCTCAAGACATATAATCCGCATTTATCTTTACATAATCCATGGAATAGTCGCAGGTCCAAATTCTTATTTTCTCTCTGCCCTGCTTAAAATCAATCAATATGTCGATGTTTCTATCGGAAAGCGACTGCTCCGCCTGTCTGAATTCTTCTGAGCTCAAAGTAGGCTCGCCCTCTTCCACCACTTTATAGTTATTTATGGTGACATCAATAATGTCGCAGTTAAGTCCGGTTTGTGCTTTTCCAATAGCCATCATCAGCCTTCCCCAGTTCAATTGCTGCCCATAAAATGTGGTTTTCACCAAGGGCGAGTTGCCAATAGAAAAGGCAATTTTTTTGGCTTGCTCTCTGTCAGGCGTATTGAGGACATTTATTGTAATGAATTTTGTCACGCCTTCCCCGTCATTAACTACCTCTTTGGCCATATGCTCCATGAGGATATTGAGATTCCTGGCAAACTCCTTCATATCCTCTCCGTCGCTGTCAATGAGCTCATTACCGGCAAGGCCGTTGGCAAGAAAGAATATGCTGTCATTCGTGCTGGTGTCCCCGTCAATAGTTATGCAGTTAAAGGTGTTCTCAACTGCCCCACTTAAAGCCTTTGACATCATATCAGGGCTAATCTTTGCGTCGGTAGTGATAACGCACAGCATTGTCGCCATATCAGGCATGATCATCCCCGCTCCCTTTACACAGGAGGCAATATTTATGGTCTTCCCTCCGATTTCAAAGCTGACTGACGCCTGCTTAACCCTTGTATCGGTTGTCATAATGGCCTCTATGAAGTCGAGCGCCTTATTCTCACCCTCCATCAGTTGCTCCGCGGCTTTTCCAATACCCCGCAGGATATTGTCTGTCTCGAGCTTCTGGCCTATCACACCGGTGGATCCAATGTATACCTCTTCTGGCTCAAGGCCGAGTAGATTCGATACTTCTGAAGCACAACCTTTTGCATCCTTATAGCCCTTTTTCCCTGTAAAGGCATTCGCGTTGCCGCTATTTATCAAGACCGCCCTCTTCCTGCTTGTGGCGCCGTCATTTTCCTTTGATATGAGTACGGAGGCAGCTTTTATGTCACTCTTTGTATAGACCGCTGCGCCGTAGGTTTCCTCGGTGGTTGAGTAAATGAGTCCGATATTCTTTTTCCTGCTGCCGCCGCAAGCATTGATTCCGGAATACTTAAAGCCTTTCACCGCAGTCAAACCAGTTTTGCTAATCACCTAAACACACCCTTTCTTTTGTTAAAAAGATAAAATACATTTTATCATAAAAATATGTAAACTGATATATGGTATAATTGAACCCTCCGACACCTATAGCTACTAAAATCTATTTTTTAGATGTTGAAGTTAGGATGCTATTTCATTCTTTGGTAATCTGACAAAATGTCCATTATGCATCACCTGTCCTCGCTGAAGCAGCAGTGCGAAACAATTTCATCATATGGAATTTTGAGCAGCATTCGGACCGCTTCATTTTTTCTCCAGCTAGCTTTGGAAGCATTAATATAGAATTTTCTTGCTACATTGGTGGAAATGATGCCTGATAATTGAGCACGCATAACAAGCAAAAACATAGAAATACCATTATAAGAACACTCATGGAGAAGTTGGGCATAGGACGGCTTCAGTAAGATATCATCTATTCTTCCCATCAACAAAATAAGTTGCTTCCATATCCGATGTAGACAACGCAAATGCTAATGGAAATTGCTCAAATGCATCGCCAATATTTCTTTTGTCTTCAATACCGGAGAAGCCCATATGGTATCTGATTGCGAAGGACTCTTCGCGGGACAATCTCATGAATCCGGTGACTATATACACCGATTTTTCTCCATGCCCATATGGAAGGCTATCTTCATATTCGTATGTAGCTACTGTCTGCCAAATACCATTTTCGTCTTTTACATTTCGAGTACCGGGTTTATAGCAGTTAATCTTGCATAAATCATGCAAAAGCGCAACAATGGCAACAGCTTCATCATCATATATCATGCTATATATATCCCTTGCCCTGTCACGCAGCAAATAATCTTTAAGGCAATGATAAACATTAACGCTATGCTCGACCAATCCTCCCTCATATGAGCCATGGTACCTTGTACTCGCCGGCGCTGTAAAAAAGTCAGACGATTTTGATAATAGATATTCCAGTAGTTTGTCGGCACCCTCCCGATGTATGTGCTTAGTGTAAATTTCTATGAATTCATCCTTTTTACTCATAAGACATTAATCCCCCTCAATGCATTTATGTTTAGCATGGCGCTCTATGTGATATCCTCAATTCCATATCTTCTTGTATCAGAATTGCTATTTCCAGATTTACGGTTATTATGTGTAAAAGTTGGGTGGCATCTACGATATAATCATCTTTCAATACTATTCAAAATCTCACGTACCCTTCCTATTTGTTCGCTATCCAGCTCTTCTGCAGGCTTTCTCATGGCGCATCCTGTATTCAGGCCTGCAATGGAAGCAGCTGCTTTTATAGATGATACAAAGGGTTGAGATATGTCATATAGACCCATCAAAATACATACCTTTGTCTGAAGCGCCTTAACTGTGTCAAAGTCCTTCTTAATACAGGCATTATACAAATCGACAAACAGAGCCGGAACTACATTGGAAAGTCCCCCAATGAGTCCATCCCCACCAGCTAGTAGATTCAGTACAAGATATTCATCAAAGCCGGAAAGTATAGAGAAATCCATTCGCTGGCTCTTAACAATACGGATAAGCTTCCGGGTATGGCTGATATTGTCCACTGTGTCCTTGATGCCTATGATGTTTTTAAAATCGAGAGCCAGTCTTAAAACCAACTCCGGACTAAAGTTCACAGCAGTTCTATCAGGGAAATTGTAAAGCAGCACAGGCAGTTCCACACATTTTGCCACTGTCGCATAATATCTATAGATGTTTGCTTCGTCCAGCTTGAAGTAATATGGAGAAATGGCTATAACAGCGGTGGCTCCTTTGTTTTCAGCAAATTGAGTCAACTCAACAACCTCATCCATATTGGTTCCCCCCGTCCCAACCAAAAGAGGTACCTTTCCCGCGACAGTCTTGATAGCAAAGCTGATAAACTCCTTTTTCTCCTGCATACTCAGGCTGAAAAACTCCCCGATACTCCCTAAAACAAGGATTCCATTCATTCCTTTATTTATCAGATGATGCAACACCTTTTCGTTCCCTTGCCAGTCAATGCTACCATCCTTCTTAAAAACAGTGATTGAAGGAGTATATACTCCTTTGAACATAATAGACCTCCATAAAATATATTTTTCTCATACAGCAACGTACAATTCACGAAGAGCAACTTGATAAACTATAATCAATCCTTCGGTACGTTTGCGTACACCTGCTCAGCCGTAAAAAAACCATCCTTTATTACAGTGTCATTGATATTCTCCTTAGTAACAAGAAGAGGCCAGAGAATCATGCAACGGACATTATATGCCCCGTTTGACACTTCTTGATATTGATCGATATCTTCGCCCCTTGCCATTTTTACGGCAGTCTCGGCCGCTCTCTCAGCAAGGATATTAATCTGTTTATAGACTGTGGAGCCCTGCATCCCTTCAACTATTCTCTGACAGGCTCCCAGTTCAGCGTCCTGCCCTGTAACAAACACCTTCCCTGCAAGCCTGTTCTCGCTTAAAGCCGTTATTGCACCCTTCGCAAGCTGATCATTCGCTGCAATGATGGCATCAATCTCCTGACCTTTGTTCAGGATTTCACTAACATAAGTATAAGATCCCTCGTCACGCCAGTCATCTATCCAAGTCTCACCAACGATATTAACATCTCCGCTGTCAATAAATGGCTTAAGAACGCTGTAATATCCATCTTTTAACATAGACGAATTATTGTCCCTTTGCGAACCATTTAAAATCAGATAATTCCCTTCAGGCACATTGTCTGTTGCAGATTTACCCATTAACCGACCTACTTCTGTATTATCGAAAGATATGTAAAAGTCAACATCTACATCCCTTATCATTCGGTCATACGCAATCACCTTCACATTATGGTTGTGTGCGTACTTAACAAGGTCTTTCAGGCTGTCCTTATCGAAAGCGACAATCACCAGAACATCTGCTCCTTGATTGATCATTTCAACGCCGATCTCCCTTTGACGATCACTATCCTCATAAGCATCCTTCACGATGACCTCTGCCCCTAAGTTCTCGGCCTTTGCCACAAATATGTCCCTATCCCGTTGCCACCTTTCCACAGTCATGGTTTCATAGATAAACCCAATTTTCAGGACATCATCTTCACGATCAGATGGCTTGTCTGAGTTGCAGCCATATAAGAATAATAAAAGCACCGCCAATGATAATACACATGCCTTCTTCACAACAAGCCTCCCATCTCTTAGAGTATTTGCTTCTGATAGTCCGTCGGAGATATACCCTCGTGCTTTTTGAACAACTTGCTAAAGTAGTTGGGATCAGCGTATCCCGACATATAACAGATTTCTTTAATGCTATATTTGCTTTCCTTCATCAGCTTTTTTGCATTTTGAATTCGTACTGCCGTTAATCTATCAATAAAATTCTCTCCGGTTTCACTTTTATATAGCCGACTTAAATATTGAGGGCTGATGTGTAGCTTCTTTGATATGTCATCCAGATTTAAATCCTGATCAAACCTTTCGTTTATGATCGCATTAGTTTCTTCAACTATCTTCCCGATATTGCATCTCTTCCTAACGCTTATTTCGCATGCAATATGCCTTATCTCCTCTGCACATATATGCTCGAGTTCTTCACCTGACCTGCAGCTTAGGATCCTTTTAATATAGTATCCTGGCTCGACATTATCTCTGATTCCATTCTCCGTCGCGACCCGCCGAACCGCTGCCATCATCTCGATAATTCTGTAATGAATACTCTCCTGTTCAAAAAAATTAGGATATTTTCGGAAGATATCGGATAAAATTGTCATGCATCTTTGCACATCGCCATTTTCGAGACCGATTATCAGTTTATTCTCCTGAGTCACGAAATCATACCCCACATTGTATACATTTGGAGCAATATCATCAATATGTAATACCTTGTCACCTTCACTGAAATTCAGCGCTTTTAACGCCTCCTGATAAGATGTCATTATGTCCTGGTCATTGTAGATCCTGCCTATTCCAACCTTGAATTCAATATTGAACTTATCCTCCAGTATTCGCATACTATCTTCTATATAAGTTATTGACTGCACTCTCTGCTGGTACAGATCATCAATGGTTTGAGCAACATATACGACTACCCTGTCCATCATTACAGGGCCTACTATGCACTTAAACCTGTGCTTGAAATTATTCTTTAGGAGTGTATAAATTTCCTGATTATCCAGGCTGTCATCCAATTGAGATTCATAATTACTGCTTTTCCCTCTTTTGTTGAAAGTCAGCACAAAGATGAAGCCAGTCTCAATCTCTATACTGAAAAATTCCTTTTTATACTTAATAATATCTTTCGCCTGTACCTGTGCAAAAAGCAATGAATAAATGAAACTGTGTTCAACCGCAGAGAGCATCATTTCAATCCTCTCTTTTGTCTCAAGCTCCCATTTGTATTTCTGCCTTTCGGTATCCAGTTGATCAATTATCCTCTGCAGAGTATCTACCAGCCTTTCCTTTTTCACAGGCTTTATCAGATATTCACTGACTCCCAGTTCTACAGCTTGTTTTGCATACTCGAAAAACTCATATACAGATACTATAACTATCTTTACATCGCTATGTACTTTTTTTATCTCTTTAATTGCATCAAGACCGTTTATACCCGGCATTTTGATATCCGTAAGTATGATATCGGGTTTTATTGTCAATGTTTTTTCTATCGCTTCTCTTCCTGATCTTGCAGTTTCGATAATCTTTACGTTGCTGAATTCTTTTTCCACGATATGCTGCACTGACTCGATCATTATCTGTTCATCATCACATACCATTAGGCTATACACAAAGAATCACCTCACCATTTACTTGACGTTCATCAACAATTTCATATCGTCAACCTTTTCCAGCAGAGAATTGCATGGTATCTTTAAAATCACCTTAGTACCTTTGCCCTGAGCACTCTCAACTTCTATCACATCTTCGCATCTGAAAAACAGCTTCAACCTCTGGACAACGTTGTATATCCCAATTCCTGTCATGTTTCCGGATACATCATTTTCAAACCTTTGACAGTCTAATACCTTCTGTCTTGTTTCCTCGCTCATCCCGGCTCCGTTATCCTGAACGCAAATTCTAATAACAGTATCATCTTTACTGATCGAGATATTAATTATGCCGCCTCTCTCCATGTTTCCAATACCATGAATAGTAGCATTCTCTACAAGAGGCTGAATAATTAGAGGCGGAACATCTATATCAAGCAAGCTTTGGTCAATGTTGTATTCGAACCTCATAATGTCCCCGAAGCGGACGATAAACAGGTCTTCGTAGGCCTTTATAGTATCGATCTCATCTCTAATCCTGACCTTTCTGTCAAGGCTCTTAACATTGTATCTAAATATCATTGACATATTGTCAAGAAAAGTCGATGTCCTGTCTGCACCTTCGATCATAGCCAGCTGCACACCTGCATTGAGTGTATTGAAAAGGAAATGTGGATTTATCTGCATTTGCAGCGCCTTCATTTCGGCATCTACAAGCAGCGACTGTATCCTTAAATTTTCTATCTGCTGCTCCAAAAGCTGTGATTCTGTATCAGCCTTGCTGTGCAACTCGCTGATGTAATTCCTTATACTTTGCTTCATCGCGTTAAATGCGTTTGCCATTATGCTAAGCTCGTCCTGTGAATATACTTCGACATCATCAGTGTCAAAATTTCCCTTAGACATTTCCTCAGCTGAATGCGCAAGCTTAATAATCGGTTTTGTCATGTTATAGGTCAGATAAGAAATGACAAGAACATTGAGCAGTATTACAGATACTATAAGAACCAGATTCGCTGTCCTCAGCTTGTTTAGATTCTCTGACATACCAAGATATTGGGTTGTATTAGTATTTAAAATGTTAAGGTTCAGGCGGTCAGTATATGTTCGGATATAGCCTGTTATACGGTTTGCCTCTGTGTACCTTGCAATATAATTATCTGCGTTATCTGTTCTTTTTGCCTCAACAGCCGCTTCCGCTTCATTAAAATATGAATCGACCATGTATGCGATATCCTTGTAAATCAAATCATTCTGGCTGTATATACCATGTATTTCAGAAAACATGCTCTTGGTCTTCTCACTGAAAATATCCTTGTATCTGTAATAGTTAATCAAGCTATCGGAATCTGAGGTAACAAGGTAATTCGTCAGATTGGTATTTACATCATACAAATCGTTAAGAAATTTATCAATTTCAACGTTGCCGGCGAACATATCATCCATTTTTTCTATTATGTTACTCGATAACCCCAAAATAAATATGCCTGAAGCACTTGTTAGAAACATAGTCAGAACAAATATTACAATAATCTTGGTCTTTATGCTATTGAATATCCTATCCCATAGTTCTTTCATAGCTTGAATCCCTTTGCATTATTTTTGATCAATATTCATTGCTGTATATATATCTGTCGCAATGCTTACATAGCTTGACTGAAAAGAATCAACGAAACTACCGCATAATACTTCTACGCTCTTATATCCTGCGTTATATCCATTCCTGTCCATTACTCCGAATATGATCCCCTTATTAATATAGTGCTTGATCTCATCATTGATACCCGTACCTACTATGACGACTTCACCCACAAGGTTACGCTCAACAATCACGCGTGCAGCGGCCACAGTATCCTTGGCATTTGTACAGAATATAACATCGACATCAGGGTGCTGCGTGAGTATGCTTTTGGTCAGGTCCTCCGCTCCAAGCAGATCACTGTCTTTATATAATGTACATAACAGCTTAATCTTTTTTTCGCTTTCAATCACACTCGTAAGTCCGCTCAGCATGACATCACTCTGTGATATTTTTGTCTTATCTATTTCACTTCGGCTCGCATCTGACAGTATGACCCCCAGATTGATCGGCGTACCTTTGTCCGATGCTATAGATATTAGCTTTGCGGCCTTTACACCGTAGTCATAAAAGTTATTTCCTACATAAGAAAGCCTGTTACTGTCTATGGATTCAGCCAGTCCCACTACAATATGGATTCCGGATTTAGCTGCACTGGCAATTGCCTCTGAATATTCCGGGGAATTTTCTCCGTTAACAATGATACCATCAACCCTGGATTTGTTCGCAATATTCACATATTCTACTGTTTTATCAATGCTATCCGGGTCAGATATAGGGTTATACTCAATTGCAGCGTTATGTGCCTTTCCGGCTTCGAATACGCCTTCCTTGAAGCTCTGCCAATACTCATCATCTCTGGAATTAATAATTAATGAGAAGTGATATTTCGGATTCCCACTAAAAACATTCGTAGAGTTTTTATCATAGGCCTTATTTACCATATTGAAATAATATAAAGCCAGTGCTGTAGATGCAACTACAGTGGCAAACAGAGCAGCTAATGATATTTTATACAGCCATTTCACTCTTTACCCCCTCCAGACCATCAAGAACAGCGTGTAAGTAATCTTTTATTATTATAGCACTAATGGGAAACGAAAAATAGAATATAGCATAAAAGCACTAAGTATACACTAATGTGATATGCTTAGTGCTTCTTATGATTCCTTTCAGCCTAGCCGAGTCTGGACTTTGATTTTGAGTACATGTCAAACGCTACAGCGAGCAACACCACCATACCCTTTACGACAGACTGTAAAAAGACATTTAAGCCTATAATAGACATTCCATTGTTCATTACGCCCATAATAAAGGCGCCTACGACAGCCCCCCATATTGTTCCTACGCCGCCGTATGCAGAAGCACCGCCTATAAAACATGAGCCTATTGCATCCATCTCGAAGTTCGCCCCGACATTCGGCGAGGAAGCCATCAATCTTCCCGCAGTCACTATGCCGGCGACTGCCGCCAAAAGCCCCATGTTCGAATACACGAGGAACATCATTTTTTTGGTGTTGACACCGGAAAGCTCCGCCGCCTTGATGTTTCCTCCCATAGCGTAAATATGTCGTCCCGGTATTGTCTTGGTGGCTATAAATGTATAAACTGCGAATAAAATAGCAACTAAAATCAGCATTATGGGTAATCCGTCATCCATTGCCAGCCAGTAAGAGAAAATATTTATAACAATAAAGAACGAAATCACTTTTATAACGACCGATTTTAGAGATGCTACTTCATATCCACGTGCAATTTTGCTTTTCCTGTTGAAGATAGTAAACAGTACATAAATGATTGATAACACTAGACCCACAATAAACATTGTTGCATTTAAAAACTCGGGCTTGTTTTGTAGTTGCAGCAAATCACCGATGCGTAGAAAATCCGGGATGGTATTCGGAGCGATATCAGGAACCGAACCGGTTCCTATAACAACATACAGACCAGAGAGAGGCAGTGTCTGACCGTTGAGTATTATGTTATTGACTCCTCGAAAAACGAGCATACCTGCCAGCGTCGTGATAAATGGCGGCACCTTGACATAAGCTATCCAAAAGCCCTGCCAAAGGCCTGCCAAAAGACCTGTTACAAGACCGAATATTATTGCAAGCCACGATGGAATTCCAATCGTCGTAGCCATAAGACCAGACATAGCACTTACCAGGGCAACCAAGGACCCAACAGAAAGATCGATATTGCCGCCCGTCAATATACAAAACATCATTCCTATGGCAAGTATCAGCACATAAGCGTTCTGACGCACCAGCATCGACACGTTTCTTGGCCAGATAAGCTTGCCGCCGGTCGCAATCCCGAAAAACATCACAATAACAATCAATGCAAAAATCATTCCATATTGCCGTATATTACGGTTCATAAATTCCTTTATGCTGTTCATTCATATTCCCCCTATCATCCCGCCGAACTGCTTATTATTGTGGACATGATATCCTCTTGGGTCGCTTCGCTTGTCTTCATTTCTCCTACGACACGGCCCTCATTAATTATGTATAAGCGGTCCGTAATTCCTAATATCTCGGGCAACTCCGAAGAGATCATTATAATGCATTTTCCGGCATCCGCCAATTCTAATATTATCTTGTATATCTCATACTTTGCGCCAACATCGATTCCTCTTGTAGGTTCGTCGAGTATCAGCACATCGGGGGCGGCAAATATCCATTTGCTGAGCACTACCTTTTGCTGGTTGCCTCCTGATAAATTCCCCACTTTTTGAAATACACTTGATGACTTTATGTTAAACCTTTTCCTGTAATCCTTTCCTACGATCAATTCCTCATCTTCGTTTATAACGAAGCCCTTTGTAATCGCCTTCAAATTAGCCAGCGTAATGTTTTTCTTTAGGTCTTGTATATGGACCAGCCCGGCTGTCTTTCTATCTTCGGTAACATAAGCTATGCCATTTTCTATTGCCTGTTCAATATTGTTGAGAGTAATTTCCTTGCCATCCTTGATAAGTGTACCACTTATCTTTTTGCCGTATGCTTTGCCGAATATGCTCATTGCAAGCTCGGTTCTTCCTGCACCCATAAGCCCGGCAAGGCCAACTATTTCGCCCTTCCTGACGTGTATGCTGACATTGTTTATTATAGCTCTTTCCTCGTCGAGAGGGTCATATGCAACCCAGCTCTTAACTTCAAAGCCTATCTCGCCGATCTTAGGAGTATGCTTTGGAAAGCGGTCTGTAAGCTCTCGGCCTACCATCCCCTTTATTATTCTTCCTTCACTGACCTTCTCGGTATTGTCCAGAGTTTCTATCGTCTTTCCATCTCGCAAAACGGTTATGTCGTTTGCAATTTTTATGACTTCGTGAATTTTATGCGAAATCATAATACATGTCAAACCATGCTCTTTATTGAGAGTACATAATAGCTCGAGAAGGTGATTAGAGTCTTCGTCGTTGAGGGCTGCTGTTGGCTCATCCAATATAAGCAGTTCGCAATTTTTCGAAAGAGCCTTGGCTATCTCAACAAGCTGCTGTTTTCCAACACCGATGTTCTTTATCTGTGCTGTATGCTTTTCATTAAGGCCAACCCTCTGCATTAGTTTTATGGCTTCCCTGTTAGTTTCATCCCAGTTTATTACACCATTCTTTACTCTTTCATTTCCCAAGAAAATATTCTCAGCAATCGTCATGAAAGGGCTCAGTGCCAACTCCTGATGGATTATAGCTATTCCTGCCGCTTCACTGTCTCGTATATTCTTAAACCTGCATTCAGTCCCCTTAAAAATTATGTCCCCGCTATATGAACCATAGGGATGTATGCCGCTCAGAACATTCATCAGGGTAGATTTGCCGGCCCCATTTTCGCCAACCAAGGCATGTATCTCGCCCTTCTTCACTTGAAAAGTAACATCGCTCAGAGCGGTGACGCCAGGAAACTCTTTTGTTATATTTCTCATTTCAAGGATATATTCCGACATTGTCTGCTCCTTTATAACCCTGGTTTTCTACTCGCGTTATTAAAATGACGGCAGCTATGCTGCCGCCATTTCAATACATTTTAATGCATTAAATTTACTTTGCGTCCGGTATGTCTGCTAACTCATAGTATTCGCTGTCAACGAGAAGTGATTTCCAGTTATCCTTGTTTGCAAACTTAATCTCGCAGTTGTATGAAGGAACTTCAATCACTCCATTGTCGTAGCTCGCGTTTGTTGGGACTTCCTCTCCTGCGAGTATTGCATTCGTCATAACGATAACCTGATCTGCAAGATCTCTGGTATCCTTGAATATTGACATTGATTGCTCGCCGCGGATGATCTGGCCTACATTAATCTTATCACAGTCCTGTCCGGTAAGTACCGGGAAAGGTTTGGATGATGAGCCATATCCTGCGGACTTGAGGGAAGCTACGATACCCTGTGCAAGACTATCATTTGGTGAAAGGACTACATCGATATTTTCGTCTGCATAATAAGCAGTCAGAAGGTTATCCATTCTGTCCTGTGCTCCCTTGGATTCCCAGTTTGTGATAGCAATCTGATCAGGGAACTTGGTCTGAGCCGATTTAACTACAAGCACGCCACTATCTATGTACTGCTGCAGAACATCCATAGCGCCCTTGTTAAACAGTCCTGCGTTATTGTCGCCCGGGTCACCGCCGAAGCATTCCATCGAGAAGGGGCCCTTTTCGCCTTTATCAAGTCCAAGCTCACTTACGATGAACTCTCCCTGCATTTTGCCAACGCCGTAGTTGTCAAATGTGGCATAGTAGTCGCATTTGTCAGTGTTTGTGATCAATCTGTCATAAGCAATTACAGGTATCTTTGCTTTTTTAGCCTGCTCAAGAACTCCACCCAAAGCACCGCCATCAATCGATGCTATGACAAGAACATCAACTCCCTGGGTGATCTGGTTCTCAATCTGGGTATTCTGAACATCCTGTTTGTTGTCGGCGTATTGAAGATCTACTTTGTATCCCTTTGCCTCCAGAGCAGCCTTAACATTGGCACCGTCCTCATTCCATCTCTGGAGTGATTTTGTCGGCATAGTTACACCAACGGTCTTACCCGACTTTGCGGCACTGCAGCCTGCGAAAACGGATGTCAGCATTACAAGAACCAATAATAACACGATCGACTTTTTAGCCATAACAATTCCTCCATTTATATATTGATAACTAAATTTTATACTGTGTAATGTTAGGCCAAAATAGAGATAATTATCAGATGTTGGTAATTTATTATCGGCCAAAAAAAACCAATCATAATGCCTGTA